>Ga0247844_1000280_pt1 | contig 110375 bp, 104 predicted proteins | sample LaCtaG_FD_192421 | JGI IMG/M metagenome (GOLD analysis project Ga0247844, IMG submission 192421) | Freshwater microbial communities from meromictic Lake La Cruz, Castile-La Mancha, Spain - LaCruzMarch201714.5m_1 | ecosystem: Environmental > Aquatic > Freshwater > Lake | place: Spain...
ATATGTGTTTGGGTAGTTTTGATTAATCGCGCAAAATCTGTTCCGAGCATATCGGGCATTTGAACATCCAGAAATAATACATCAACCACATTCCGGCTTAGGAACGCCAAGGCTTCGGCGGTACTTATAAAAGTCTGTGTGAGTCTGATAAACGGTACTTTTTCAGCGTGCCTGCGTAAGATTTCTAAAGCAGCGGGCTCGTCATCGAGGGCAATGGCAATCATCGTATGAAATCAGTCAAGGTCAAGTTGTAAATGTATTTCAAAAACACTGTTTTCTTCCCTTATTTTCAGGGAATATCGGCTCGGGTAAATCAGTTTTAGGCGTTGTTGTACATTATTGATACCCACTCCGTGCCCTTTTTTATGGGAAATTTTGGGGGAAATACTGTTTTGTATTTGTAGGGTAAGTTTTTGATTTTCAATTAGTAAATTAATTTTTATAAAACAGGGACTCTCTACACTGATTCCGTATTGAAACGCATTTTCTACAAATGGTATCAATAAAAGCGGTGTAATTTGAGCGGGCTGGCCGTCGTAGTCAGTGCGTATGTCCAAACGGATGTTTTCCCGTTGGGGCAATCGAGCGCGTTGGAGCGTCAGGTATTTGTCCAAAAAAGCCAGTTCGCTTTCAATACTGATAAAAGGTTTAGCTGATTCCTGTAACGTAAAGCGCATGATACCAGCGAGTTGTTGGACCAAATCGGCCACCGTGTCATTTTCAGCGGCAGCGGCTTCGTTGTAAATCGTATTGAGGGTATTGAACAAAAAATGAGGATTGATTTGCGATTTTAAGGCACTCAATTCAGCTTCCGTTTTTTGTTGCTGCAACACTAATTGCTCCCTTCTCACCCGAAAAGCATCGGCGATGTAGCCAAAGCCAATAATGATTCCCATCAAGACAAGGGTAACTAAACTGTTTTCATCAACAAACTCACTGTCATGGCCTTGGCGAAGTTGGAGAAGTTCAAAAAGAAGCCATGCGACTCCTACAATCCAAGTCCAATACCACCACTTTTTTTCAGAAGATAAAAACCACCATCGAAAAGGGCCTTGGTAGTTGAGCCACCCGAGTAGCCAAACTCCCGCAATCAATAGCACATAACTCAACAGAAATTTGAAAAAGCCACCAAAACTCTCCCAATTTTCTCCGAATTGTGCTTTCAGACTACCGTACAACAGATAACTCAGGTAGCTGATGAAAACTACCGCAACTAATAGAAATATGAAACGACTGAATGAGTTTGAAAAACGTTTCATTCGATTTTTTTGATGGCGGTTTCGTCCAATTTTGTTTTGCTTATTTCCTTTGCCGCCTGTTCACTATCAGTGCGTTTAAAATACAGGGCGTTGCTTAGATAATCATAATCTACAATGCCCTTGAGAAAGACAGTTTCGTTGGATTTGACCGAAAATAACATACTTTTCTTATCCGTAATAAAACCGCCTTCGGTATCAATTTTCACTTTTCCGACAGGAACTTCGAGTCGAAAGTATTCATTGTTGCTGAATTTTTGGGTAATCAATTGATTATTGATTTTTATGGTAAAGTCTGATCCGAAATAGTCTTTTCTTCGGTAGAGTACCATTACTCCCCGTTCGGTGGGAGGAGGCTCCTCTCCAAAACCTGGAAAGCAAAGCCAGAGCAACATAATTGTTCGGAGTTTCATAACTATAGATCAGATTTTTGACTTCCGTTTATGGCTTTTGCTGATGACGAAGATGCTTTGGATAAATACCTGATGCATTCGGTCAACGGGAGCGTTGGAAAGACGGATATTATTGTCTGTTTTCCACGGTACAGTGTTCAGACCCATGCGGTAGCCTATCCGAAAGACCGGGTTTAGGCTGACGGGGCGGGTAAGCCGAATGGTTCGTTCCAGTGAAATCTCAAAAAAGGTATTTTTGTGTACTAACGCGGGCGATTGCCCAACGATGGATGTCGAAAGAAGATTGTTGAAAGCAACTGCCTGGGAGGCATCGGTTGAATACACACTGACGGCGGATTCGATCCTACCTATGCCTATGTTGATAAAATATTGCCGATTTCGCTCAAAAATAACGGTGTAGCCGGCATTCAGCGAGTAAGCAATATAACTCCCGGTGACTTTGGTTTGCTTTTTGGTATCGGTACTCGGAAGCCCATAGATGGCTTCCGCCCCAAACTTATAACGACCTCGCTGTAAAGCGCCGCCGTAGGAAGCAATGGTATTGAATTGGACTGTTAAGTAGCCAATGCCCTGACTGTTAAATGCTTGTTTCAGGTGTGGATAGTGAGTTCCGTTAAAGTTGATAAACGGCGCTCCAATGTAAAAATGAGAATGTCGTTGAAATTCATCCGGATCGGGAATGATGACCGAATCTTGCTGGGCGTTGCTTTTGATAAATGTGCCTAAAAAAATCAGGAAAAACAGAAATAATAATCTCATAAAGGTTGTAAGGTTATGTTTTCAAAGGATTGTAAACGTTTTCAGGGCTGTCAACAGGCTCGCTGGTTGAGTGATACAAAACAATATTGTGATGGGCGCTTTCGCAAAGGTTTGTGACCAATGAAGTTGAGTTTGTGGTCAAAGTCAAAAAGTTTGAGGTCAGGATGCTGATTTATATTAACTTTGAGCAACAAAAAATATCTTAGGCAGGCTAATCGAATACCCTCATGAACCCCTTTAAAAAATTCGGCTTTTTGTCCATCTACCTCATGATTTTGCTTTCGAATGGAGTGTTTCTTCTCACCCATGGGCAATTTACCTGGACAACAGTTGTGTTTGCTTATGGTTTGGTGCCGTTGGTGGATGCGCTTCTGGGGAAAGATAAAAACAACGTTTCCAAAGAAGATTTTGAACGGCTGATGAACGATCGTTTTTTTGACACTGTCGTTTATTCGTTGGTGTATGTACACCTGTTTCAGTTGTGTTTGGCGGTGATAGCCATTTTAACCTATGAAATGACACTGTTTCAATGGATAGGGTATGTATTGTCGTTAGGGATTTTTTCAGGAACCATGATCAACGTAGCCCATGAATTGGGACATCGGAGTAGTAAAGTGGCACAATTTCACGCAAAACTCACGTTGATGACGGTATGCTATGTGCACTTTTTTATTGAACATAACCGCGGCCATCACGTATGGGTTGCTACGCCCCAAGACCCGGCCACAGCGCGTAAAGGACAATCGATCTATGCGTTTTGGTGGCAGAGCATTACGGGTAGTTTTCTAAGTGCTCTGGCGATTGAAAAACGCTTGCTTGAAAGAAATAAAGCTCCTTTTTGGAGTGCAAAAAATAACATGATTTGGGCGGTTGTGCTGCCTCTGGTTTTTGGCGGTGCATTGACCGCTTTGGGAAGCCTGATGATTGGGCGTTTTGCGTGGGAAGTACTACCATTTTTCTTTGGGCAAAGTACGGTGGCCATTTTGTTGCTGGAAAGCGTGAACTACATTGAGCATTATGGGATTATGCGCCGTGAAATTGCTCCCGGCAAGTACGAACGCGTCAATCCACTGCATTCGTGGAATGCCAATCATTTATTCAGTAATCTGGTGCTTTTTCAACTTCAACGTCATTCCGACCATCACGCGTATGCTTCGCGGCCGTATCAGGTATTGCGGCATTTTGACGAAAGCCCGCAATTGCCTTTTGGGTATCCACTCATGATACTGATGGCTACGGTACCCCCCTTGTGGTTTTCAGTCATGGACAAACGCCTCGAACAGTGGCAAACCAACGCGTATGATGCACAGCATATCTCACAGATACAAAGAGAGTTTGCTTAGTCTTTGGTGTATTTCTCCACCTAAAAACATCTAGACTAAAAAAAGTTCTCTACTTTTGGGCTTTTTGAACCCGACTGAAAATTATGCTTATTGTTTACGGAATCCCTAACTGCGATACGGTTAAGAAGACGTTGAATTGGTTCAAAGCCAACGGAACAAATTATCAATTTCACGATTACAAAAAACAGGGAATTACCCGCGAAAAACTTGAAAATTGGCTGGGCCAAACGAATTGGACAACCCTCCTCAACCGCGCGGGAACTACATTTAAAAATCTCTCGGAGGAACAAAAAGCGACTATTCAGGATGCCGACAGCGCCCTTGCGTTCCTGCTCGAAAATACTTCAGCTATCAAAAGACCCGTCGTTGAACGGGATGGTCAAATTATAAAAATCGGTTGGAAGCCCGAAGGAATATGAAAATTCTGACCGTTTTTGGTACCCGCCCTGAAGCCATCAAAATGGCAGTTTTAGTGCGCAGATTGCAACAGGATTCTTATTTTGAACACAAACTGTGCGTAACAGGCCAACATCGTCAGATGCTTGACCAAGTACTGGAGTTGTTTGAGCTTACGCCTGATTTTGACCTCAATATCATGCAGGCCGGGCAGGATTTGACCGATGTTACCTGTCGAATTTTGACGGCCATGAGGGAGTTATTTCAATCCTATCGCCCTGATTTGGTCTTGGTTCATGGAGATACTACTACCTGTATGGCTACTTCGATGGCCGCATTTTATGCAGGCATTCAAATAGGCCACGTAGAGGCTGGATTGCGGACGGGAAATCTTCAATCGCCTTTTCCGGAAGAAGCCAACCGACTTATCACCGACCGTTTGGCCAACTGTTTTTTTGCTCCCACCGACCGAAATGTACAGGCCCTTTTGCACGAAGGTGTAAAACCTGAATCCATTGTCAAAACAGGCAATACAGTGATTGATGCGCTGCTTTACGTAAGCAAACGAGTGGCTCAGTTTTCTGAAAAGATAGAGGATTCGATAAAAACGGTTTTTGCTTCTCAACGGAAGACTTTACTCGTAACGGGCCATCGGCGGGAAAACTTTGGGGATGGATTTATTCAAATCTGTGAAGCATTACGTGAATTGGCTGAGCAAAATCCGGCATTGGAAATAGTGTATCCCGTTCACCTCAACCCTAATGTTCAACAACCCGTTTATGAACTCTTGGGTAATCTGCCGAACGTTCATTTGCCTGCTCCCATGGATTATGCTGATTTTGTGTATGCAATGAAACAAAGTTGGGTAATTCTGACCGATTCGGGCGGCGTACAGGAAGAGGCTCCAAGTTTGGGAAAACCTGTATTGGTGATGCGTGATACCACCGAGCGGCCCGAAGCTGTGGAAGCAGGTACGGTAAAGCTCGTTGGAGCCAACCGTGTTTCTATTGTGCAGTCAATAAATGAGTTATGGAATAATCCCACACTTTATCATCAAATGTCTACAGCCAATAATCCGTACGGTGACGGTTGTGCAAGTGAGCGAATTATAGAGTTTTTGAAACAGAGATAATCCAAACCATCCCGCGCAACAAGTTTACACTTTATTTTGGTAACGGAATTTCACCTGTCTGTTCATAATTCTGGAGCCATTCTTTCTTAGGGCTTTGAATGGTTAAATAGAAGTCATAAACAGGTTTCATGTCTTTGACATAATTGCCGGTGGGATAAATCACATCTCCAAAAACAACGCACTTTCGGGTAAGATCAAAACCCACTAACACAATAGGAACTTGGGCTTTCAGTGCCATGAAATAAAAACCGGTCTTGAGTTTAGAAACATTGCTGCGAGTTCCTTCGGGGGCAACAGCAATATGAATGGATTCATTTTTTTGAAAAGTCTCCGCTACCGAATCAACCAGATTGGTGGATTGAGTACGATTGACGGGGTAGCCTCCCAACCCTCGAAAAAACCAAGCGGAATACCATTTAAACAGCGTACTTTTTCCTAAATAGCCAATATAAATTCCTATAACGGCTCTTACGCCTAATCCTACGAAAAAATCCCAATTGTTCCAATGAGGGGCTACGACCCAAATGGCTTTCTTTAAACCTTTGGGGACATAGCCACGGGTACTCCAGCCTGCAAGGCGGTAGAGAAGTGAAAAAAGCCAATTCATACTATGAAGGGTTAGGTTACCCCAAATGTAAAACCCTACTTCGGTTTCAACAACAATTACTGCTTATCTTTAATAGCTTTTTTGGGAACAACGAAACGATATTCTATATCCTGCGTTAGAATTTATAGAGCCACCACTTAATTTCTATCATTTTCAAGCTATGAAACCTATACAGGGCATTACAAAACGTTCCTTAGTAAAGGATGCCGTGCTTATTATCGCCGGTATTTTTAGTGCAGGATTGGGGCTGAAAGGATTTTTGCTTTCCAGCCATTTTATTGACGGCGGCGTTACCGGAATATCCATGTTATTGTCTTCTACCTTACAAATTCCCTTGGCTGTTCTCATTCCAATCATCAATTTGCCGTTTATCGTAATGGGCTATCGTCAAATCGGCTTGGCGTTTGCTATCAAAAGCACCTGCGCTATTGCGGGTTTAGCGCTTTGCCTGGCCTTGGTAGAGTTTCCTGACGTTACACCTGACCTATTACTTACTTCGGTTTTTGGTGGATTTTTTATTGGCGCAGGCATCGGATTGGCCATGCGGGGCGGGGCTGTTTTGGACGGAACTGAAGTTGCTGCTTTGCTTATCAGTCGTCGCAACTCTGCCATCAGAGTAGGAGATATTATTTTGGGAATGAATATTTTTATTTTTTCAGCGGCGGCTTATTTTTTAGGAGTTGACATTGCGCTCTATTCGATGTTAACTTACTTTACGGCCTCTAAAACCGTTGATTTTATCATTCACGGTATCGAAGAGTACACTGCGGTACTGATTGTGTCTGATCATCATGAAGAAATCAGAGAAATGATTTCGGAAAAACTTAACAAAGGAGTAACCGTACTCAACAGCGAAAAAGGCTTCGGTAAGCGCGGTCTTCAGGCCCAGGAAACTAAAGTGTTGTATTCAGTGGTAACCCGTTTGGAAGTAAGCAGGTTACGTGATGCCATTGCTGAAATAGACCCACTTGCGTTTGTGGTTCAGCATGGCATAGACGACGCCCGTGGAGGAATTGTCAAAGAAAGAGCTCTGCATTAAAAGAAACGGCGATTGGGCTGTTAGTTAAAATGAAAAACCCCTGATGAATCGCTTACTGACACATCAGGGATTTTGTAAAATAGATTCGTTCAACTAACGGTCGGTGTACATTCCTTCGTAATACTTTTGATAATTTCCGGAAGTAACATCATCCAGCCATTTTTGATTATCCAAATACCATTGGACTGTTTTTGTCAATCCTTCTTCAAAAGTTATCGAAGGTTTCCAACCCAATTCATTCATTAGTTTGGTAGCATCAATCGCATAGCGAAGATCATGGCCTGCACGGTCGGTGACGTAGGTAATCAATTGAGCTGAAGTGCCTTGCGCACGGCCGAGTTTTTCATCCATGATATTGCAAAGCAAATGCACTAAATCAATGTTTTTCCACTCGTTGCAACCGCCGATGTTGTAGGTTTCTCCATTGACGCCCTCGTGGAAAATCAAATCAATAGCTCGTGCGTGGTCTTCTACGTAGAGCCAATCGCGCACATTTTCTCCTTTGCCATAGACCGGCAGCGGTTTATTATTTCCAATGTTGTTAATAATAAGCGGAATCAACTTTTCAGGAAAGTGATTCGGACCGTAGTTGTTAGAGCAATTGGAAATTACTACGGGTAGTTTGTAGGTATTGTTGTAGGCTCTTACAAAGTGATCTGACGATGCCTTGGAAGCTGAATAAGGTGAACGAGGGTCGTATTTGGTAGTTTCTAAAAAAAACTCGTTCGGGTCATGTAATTCTCCATATACTTCATCCGTCGAGACATGGTAAAAACGACGTCCTTCTTCTTTGCCTTTCCAAGTAATTCGGGCAGCATTCAATAAATTGACCGTTCCAATTACGTTGGTTAACACAAATGCCATGGGGTCAGAAATAGACCGATCCACGTGCGATTCGGCCGCTAAGTGAACAACGCCAGTAAAATCATGTTCTGTAAAAAGTTCCTCAATAAAAGCAGCATCCGTAATATCACCTTTGACAAACGTATAGTTTGGCTGCTCTTCAATATCGGTTAAGTTAGCCAAGTTGCCGGCATACGTAAGAGCGTCCAAATTAAAAATATGATAATTTGGGTAGTTGGTTACAAATCGTCGAACAACGTGAGAGCCAATAAATCCTGCTCCACCGGTGATGAGTATTTTTTTCATAGAATTTCTAACTTTTAAACTGCCTCTTTAGTGTTCCCTTCTGCCAATCTTTGCTGCCACCGCCAAGCATCTCTCAACGAATCTTCCAGTGTTTTTTCCGCACTCCAACCCATCACCTGCTGTGATTTATCTACCTGGGCATAAATTTGCTCAATATCACCTGCCCGACGAGGCCCGATGCTGTAATTGAGTTTTACATTATTTACTTTTTCAAAAGTCTCAATCAATCGTAAAATAGTAACACCTTCACCCGTACCCACATTAAACACATCATAGTAGGTGTCGCCTTCAATGGTAGCCAATAATTTCAGTGCCTTTACGTGTGCCTTGGCCAAATCAACTACGTGGATAAAATCACGGATACAGGTTCCGTCGACTGTATTATAATCATTACCGAAAATGGTCAGCTTTTCGCGTAATCCTGTAGCTGCCTGTGTGATGTAAGGAACCAAATTGCTCGGAACACCGCGGGGTAATTCACCGATTTCTGCTGATTCGTGGGCACCGATGGGATTAAAGTAACGTAATGAAATGGCCTTTAATTCTGCTTTGGATGTCACTACATCGCGAATAATATCTTCACAGATGCGCTTCGTGTTTCCATACGGAGAGGCAGCTTCCTGACGAGGCGTTTCTTCGGTTACGGGAAGAAAATCAGGTTGACCATAGACCGTACAGGAAGAAGAAAAAACAAAGTTTTTTACCCCAAATTCCTGCATGATTTTTAACAGAAGCAAGGTAGAGCCAATATTATTTTGGTAGTACATTAGCGGTTTTTCAACAGATTCTCCGACCGCCTTGCTCGCTGCAAAATGGATAACGCCGTCTAATTGCTCTTTTTTGAAAATGCTGCGCAGCGTTGCTTCATCGTTACAATCAGCTTTGTAGCATACCGTTGGTTTACCAATGATGCTTTCAAGTCTGGTTAAGACCTTCTCTTCCGAATTGCTGAAATTGTCAATGATAATGGGTTCAAAACCCGCTTGATGCAGTTCGACGACTGTGTGAGAGCCGATGAACCCGGCTCCGCCCGTGACCAATATTTTCATTCAGTGTGTAGAAAATTGAGAGACAAAACTATAAAATTTGGGTGCTGAAAAAAAATTGTTTTTCTTTAAAGCGAGTTTCACTGACTTTGACCCATGACAGAACAAGAAATCAAAGCCTTGGTTTCGCTCTTAGACGATGACGACAGAGAGGTGTCTCGTTTGATTGAAAGCGAAATTCGGCAGCAAGGGGGGAAAATCATTCCATTTTTAGAGAATGAGTGGGAAAGCGCAGGGTTTAACCCGAACGTTCAACGCCGGATTGAGGAGTTGATTCATGAACTTCAGTACGAACTTACCATTGAGCGGTTGACCAATTGGTACAACGGTGGCGCGATTGATTTGTTGGAAGGACTGTGGGTGGTAGCCACTTATCAGTATCCTGACTTATCATTGGAAAAATTGCGAGGTGATTTTGAGCAATTTTATTACGAAACCTGGCTTGAATTCAAGTTGGATATGCATCCTATCGACCAGATCAGGGCATTAAATCATGTGTTTTTTTCGAAATTAAAGCTTGGTTCAAACACCAAAAATTTTCACTCGGCAAGCAATTCTATGATTAATGTGGTGTTGGAAACCAAAAAAGGAAATCCGATTTCTTTGTGCTGCATCTATATGATTATTGCGCAACGACTCAATATGCCCGTTTATGGTGTCAATTTACCCAATCTGTTTGTGTTGACCTACAAAAAAGATGCTGTGCAGTTTTACATCAATGTGTTCAACAAAGGACTCGTATTTATGCGGTCGGACATTGACCACTATATTGCGCAGCTTAATTTGAAATCCAACGAAACATTTTATCAGCCTTGCAGTAATTTGGATATTCTCAAACGGGTACTTCGTAACTTGACATTGGCTTTTGAAAAAACGGGAGACACCGACAAAGTAAAAGAAGTGGAAAGAATGGCAGTTATATTGAGCGAGCCATTGGAACAGTAAATCAGACAGCAACAATGCCCAGAAAGTCATCAATTTCAAAACGGTGGAGTTGATGACTTTGCTGTATAGGAGTATGTAAGTGATGGATAAAACCCATCAAAAAAATGGCATCGTCCGAAAATGAACTGATAGGGATTTCTTCTTTAAAGCTCAGTTGACGGGTGCCGTGAAGTTTATAAATGGCTTCTTTCGCGCACCAATACGTACAGAGTCTTTTTAAATTATCGCCCGCATATTGGATTTCTGAATCAGACAAAAATTTAGGGGCAACACGAGCTAATTTTGGAGCAACTCGCTCTAAATCAACGCCAATTGATGAGTTTGGATGGGTTGCTACTACGATGTAATGTGCCGTATGGGTGAGTGAAATTTCGGCTATTTTATTTTTTAAATAGGGTTTTCCGTAGTCATCCTTGACCATTCCTTCGTACTTCCAATCTTTGCTTTCAATCAATGTTTGCATGGCACGCCGTCCGTTGAGCCATTCCAATTGTTTTTGCGGGTGCGAAATGCTTTGATATTCTTCCCATTCTTCGGGGTTTGCCACGAGGCCTTTTTGCAGTTCTTCTCTTTGGTCGGTTATTTCCCAAATCAAAATGTCGCATTCATCAAAAACACTCCACCGACGAACGATAGGCATATAAGCAATGTTATGGTTTAACTTTGCACAAAAATAAGTCTGTTTCTACGTTTTATGCTTCAAGTTCAGAAAATAGATACGTTCTCCGGTCATCGCGACTGTGTGTATGCGATACAGCCTTCTGAAGTGTCGAATCGTTTTTTTTCAGCGGGAGGCGATGGTTTGATTGTGCAGTGGGATTTAACGCGCCCTGATTGGGGAGAAGTAATTGCCCAAGTTCCTGCCTCCGTTTATGCTTTGGCGTACGACCCGGAGCAGAATCATTTGTGGTTAGGCCAGAATTACGAGGGAATTCAGGTGATTGACCCACAAAACAAACAAATCATTTCTTCTGTCCAATTGACTTCCGCTGCTTTGTTTGACATCCTGTTTTTTGAAAATCAGGCATTTGTGGCCCTTTCAGATGGGGTGGTTTTGGTGATGAATAAGGAAGAGTTTGCCGTTCGCAAATATTTGAAAGCTTCTACCCAAAGTGCTCGCTGTATTGCTGTCAATCCACAAACGAGAGAAGTTGCGGTGGGATACAGCGACAATCTCATTCGAGTATTTGGAGTGGATGACTTGGAACTTCGGCAAACGCTTGTATCCCATACCAATTCGGTTTTTTCACTACAATATTCGCCAGATGGCAAGTATTTGCTTTCGGGAAGTAGAGATGCGCACTTAAAAATCTGGAATGTTTCTGAAGAATACAGTTTGTATAAAGACGTCGTGGCTCATTTATTTGCCATTAATCATGTAGTATACAGCCCTGATTCACACTTGTTTGCTTCGTGCAGTATGGACAAATCCATTAAAATTTGGGATGCTACTACCTTTCGACTTCTTAAAGTAATTGACCGCGCACGCCACGCCGGGCACGGTACTTCAATCAATAAACTGTTATGGACAAATTTTAATAATCAGCTGGTTTCGGCCAGTGATGACAAGCGAATCTCTGTTTGGGACATAAAAACTCTAACCTAATAGCCATGCGAAAATTCTTCGATTTATTACTCCAAGCCATCAAAGGCGAAGAACAGGAATATACCTCCGGAAGTATCAACCGCGCCATTTTTTTGTTGTCAGTACCCATGATTTTAGAGATGGTCATGGAGTCGTTGTTTGCGGTAGTGGATATATTTTTTGTATCAAAAGTAAGTACCGACGCAGTAGCCACCGTTGGGCTGACTGAATCGGTTTTAACTTTGGTATATTCAGTTGCCATCGGTCTCAGCACGGCAGCTACCGCCATTGTAGCACGACGGGTAGGAGAAAAGCAATTGGCAGAAGCGGGTCATGCGGCGGCTCAGGTGATTTTAGTGTCTTTAGTTTTAGGAATAACCGTGGGGACGGCAGGTTTCTTTGGAGCCGAAACGATTTTGCGGGCAATGGGGGGCAGTGAGACACTCATCCAATCGGGCGCCGGTTTTACGCGGATTATTTTCGCCAGCAGTCCCGCTATTATTTTGCTGTACACTCTGAGCGGTGTTTTACGGGGTGGAGGAGACGCTGCCGTGGCCATGCGCTCGCTTTGGATTGCCAACGGATTCAATATCGTGCTTTGTCCGGTCTTTATTTTTGGTTTGGGGCCTTTTCCCGAATTGGGAGTAGCAGGTTCTGCGGTTGCTACATCGATTGGGCGCACGGCAGGGGTGTGTTATCAGCTGTATGCACTTGCGAAAGGCAAAGGCGCTGTACGGGTATTGGCTACTCAAATGCGGGCCGATTTTGACATTATTCGCAATCTTCTGAGTGTAGCAGCGGGTGGAACGGGGCAGTTTTTGATAGGGTCAGCCAGTTGGGTATTTCTTACTCGGATTTTATCAGATTTTGGACCTCAGACTGTGGCAGGCTACACCATTGCGATTCGAGTGATTATTTTCACTATTCTCCCTTCCTGGGGAATGGCTAACGCTGCCGCAACGCTGGTAGGGCAAAACTTAGGTGCTGACCAGCCTGAACGTGCCGAGACTTCGGTTTGGCGGGCAGCTTTTTTTAATTTTCTGTTTTTGGCCATCGTAGCCATCGTATTTTTTGTCTTTGCAGGTTCGATTATTGCATGGTTCAATACCGACCCTGTTACCATTGCTACAGGAGTCAGTTGTTTGCGCATTGTTTGTTTGGGTTATTTATTTTTTGCTTATGGCATGGTCATCAGCCAATCTTTCAATGGAGCAGGAGATACCTTAACCCCCACGTTGATGAATTTAGTTTGTTTTTGGGCAATCGAAATTCCTTTGGCGTATTTATTGGCAAAACAATTGAATTTTGGCCCTGACGGGGTCTATATTTCCATTGCTATCAGCGAATCGTTGTTAGCCGTAGTCGGAATAGTGCTTTTTAGACGCGGAAAGTGGAAGATGAAGAAGGTTTAGTGGGGTGTGCCTCTACTTTATCTTTTTGATTCCCTGATAATTTCCCTAAATTTGCAACCCATTTTTACGTGCGAATGAAAGAACAAATAGACCGTAATAAACTACCCCAACACATCGCCATTATTATGGATGGAAATGGTCGTTGGGCCAAGCAGCGGGGTGCGATGCGGGTTTTCGGACATCGAAATGCCATTAAAGCTGTCCGTGAAGCCACTGAGGGCTGTGCGGAATTAGGAGTCAAATATCTGACATTATACGCCTTTTCGACTGAAAACTGGGGCCGTCCGGAAGCAGAAGTGAGAGCTTTGATGGAACTGTTGGTGCATACCATTGCAGATGAACTTCCTACTTTGCAAAAGAACAACGTCAAATTGGATACCATCGGTGATACGGACAGTCTGCCTAAATCGTGTCAAAAAGAGTTGCATGAAGCCATGGAAAAGACCAAACACAATACGGGTCTTAACTTGATTTTAGCACTTGGTTATAGTGGAAAATGGGATATTTTGCAGGCTACTCAGGCATTAGCTCGTGAAGTACAGGCAGGACGCCTCCGTCCCGAAGATATTAATGAAAACTTACTGAATGCTAAACTTTCAACGAAAGACCGCCCGGAAGTGGATTTGATGCTGCGTACGGGAGGGGATCATCGAATCAGTAATTTTCTATTATGGCAATTGGCTTACGCCGAACTCTATTTTTATGATGAGGTATTTTGGCCCGACTTTCGTCGTAATCACCTCGAACAAGCTATTTTAGCGTTCCAACAACGCGAAAGACGTTTTGGTAAAACCAGCGAACAGATTCTGACCGAAGCGAAATAAACCCCTTCTTTTACCGTTATACCTGTGGGAAAGAACCGTGTACCTATGAAAAAATTCAACCATCTCATCCGCGTAGTAAATTTTTCGGCGTTTTTAGTAGCAATCGGAGTGTCTGCTGCGGCACAGCAACTGGGCTTAGGTCAGCGCAATGGTGCGTCTGCAACTGCTCCTGCTGAAAACCCAATTAGCTATGCTACTCCCAAAGAGTATGTATTAGCCGATATTGTCGTGACCGGAAATCACTTTTTGGATCCCAACTCTATGCTATCAATGTCGGGGTTGAAAGTAGGAGATAAAATCAAAGTTCCTGGCGATGCGGTCAACGGAGCTATCAAGAAATTGATGGATCAAAAAATTCTGGAAGATGTCGAAATCCTGTATCGTAAAATCGAAGGCGAACAAATTTGGTTAGAATTACGCATCAGAGAGCAATCGCGACTTTTTAAAGTGGTGTTTGATGGAATAAGAAAGGGAGAGAAAGAGTCACTCAACGACAAAATCAAATTGCCCAAAGGCCGTATCATTTCAAATACAATGATTAAAAACACCCAATTGGCGGTGAAACGGTACTTTGTTGACAAAGGCTTCCTGAATACAAAAGTACAAATCACCCAAATTTCGGATACTGTACGAGGAAATGCGACCCTAAAGGTGGCGGTTACCAAGGGCGCTAAAGTGAAAATTCGTCAGATTGTTTTCAATGGCAGAAATGAATTATTGGAAGGAAAAGTTCGGAATAAACTTAAAAATACAAAGCAAATGCGCTTTGGACGTTTGTTTACTCCGTCTAAGTTTATCCCTAAGAAATACGAGGAAGACAAAGGAAAGCTGATTGAGCTTTATAATAAAAATGGTTTCCGGGATGCTGTCATCGCTTCCGATTCGATTATTCATAACAGTGATGAGAAAACCATTGATCTTGTCATGAATATTGATGAGGGTCTTCGTTACTACATTCGTAATGTAACTTGGGATGGTAATTATCTGTATACCAAAGAGCAATTAGATAAAGTTTTCGGCCTTAAAAAAGGAGATATATACAATCCGGAAGAAATCCAAAAGCGTCTTGAAGCTAACCCAGGACAGGATGTAAGTTCGTTGTATATGGACGACGGCTATTTGTATTACAACTGCCGCCCCATCGAAAAATCAATTGAAGGAGATTCCATTGATATTGAGATGCGAATTTTTGAAGGAAAGCAGGCGACTATCAACAAAATCATTCTGAACGGGAACACCAAAACCAGTGATCACGTGGTGTTGCGCGAGTTGTTTACCTTGCCTGGCCAAAAATTCAGTAAAACAGAGATTATCAATACGCAACGTCAGTTGTCGCAGTTAGGCTATTTTGATGCTGAAAAAATTGGAATTAACCCCATCCCGCATCCCGAAGATGGTACCGTTGATATTGAATATACGGTAGAAGAAAAGCCCAGTGATCAAATCGAACTTTCTGGGGGTTGGGGTGGCTTTATTGGATTTGTAGGAACCCTTGGATTGGTTTTTAATAACTTTTCTACTAAAAACATTACCAATCTGAAAGCATGGAAACCACTTCCTGCGGGTGATGGTCAAAAAGTGGCTATTCGTTTTCAGGCCAGTGGACGTCAGTTCCAAACATATACTGTCAGTTTTTCTGAACCTTGGCTTGGAGGAAAAAAACCTGTTTCGTTTGGGGTGAATTTGAGCCATACAATATATCGTGTTGTAGATCAATCCAATTATTTCACCCGCTCGAATAATACTGCTTTGAGCTTCTTAGGTTCTTACAAAAATTCAGGAGTAACCATTTCGCTCGGAAAGCGACTCAAAGTTCCAGATCGCTATTTTGTGTTGAGCAGTGCCTTGTCGTACCAGCGTTATAGAATGGATAGCCTTGATTTGTTCGGAATAGGCTACCCCAACGGTGTTTCAAATAATCTTACGCTCAACCTGACGCTCTCCCGCAATACCATTGATAATCCGCAGTTTCCGCGCGGCGGCTCGTCGTTTACCTTGAGTGGAACATTTACTCCGCCTTATTCGGCTCTTACGGGAAAAACCAGCTTCGTTACTAAGGAAGCACAATACAAATGGGTTGAGTACCACAAATGGATGTTTGATGCAAGCTGGTTTCAAACAATTGCAGGAAAGTTAGTACTCAGTACCCGTGCGCATTTAGGCTTCTTGGGTCGTTATAATCAAAACTTATCCATTAGTCCTTTTGAACGATTTGTATTGGGGGGGTCAGGCTTGGCTGGTTTTGGAATGTTTGCCTTGGCGCAAGACATCATTGGATTGCGGGGCTATGCAGATCGCTCACTGGTACCTATTTATAACCGACTCAGTAGTACTGACGCTTCTCAAAGTGTTACTACTTCTACGGGGGTAGCGTCGAGTTTGGGAGGGGTGGCTTACAGTAAGTACGTGATGGAGCTTCGTTATCCTTTATCTTTAAACCCATCGGCTACTATCTTCGGGTTGGTTTTTGCGGAGGCTGGTAACAACTGGGGAACCGACGCGCCACAGAAAAAATACAAGGATTTTAACCCATTTGATTTGAAACGCTCGGCAGGGGTTGGGGCAAAAATATTTATGCCTGCTTTCGGTTTGATTGGTATTGACTGGGCGTATGGTTTTGATGCTTTACCCGGTCAAACCAAACGCAGCGGGCCTCAATTCCACTTTACGATTGGACAACAGATTCGTTAATGGTCTACGGTCGTTCTATTTAACAGCCATACCGGCGACCGATGACTAACTACTAATGATTAAAAAATATGAAAACCCGTTGGCTTTTACTACTTTTGCAACTTGTTTTGATAACACACTCATTATCAGCCCAAAAATGGGGCTATATGGATATGGAGTACGTAACGGGAAAAATGCCTGATTACCAAAAAGCGCAATCCGAATTAGACAAATTTTCTGAACGCTGGGCGAAAGAAATTCAAGACAAATACGCTGAAATAGACCGACTTCAACGCCTGTATCAAGCCGAAGAAGTTTTGTTGACCGATGAGATGAAACGCAAACGTCAACAGGAAATCAATGATAAAGAGCGCGAAGCAAGGGAGTATAACAATAAGATTTTTGGTTTTGAAGGTTTACTGTTTCAAAAGAAAAAAGAAATTGTTAAGCCTATTACCGATCAAGTCTACAAAGCCGTAGAACGAGTGTGTCGGCAAAGGAGATTGGATATGTTGATTGACAAATCAAGTGATTTTGTCGTTATTTACTCCAATCCCGTGCATGATTATACAGACTATGTAATGGATGAGTTAGGCTTAGGAGGAAATGAAGACAAAGAAAAAAGCAATAAAACGAATGCAGGGGGCGTTAATACGCCTGCGCCTGCAACTAAACCATCCGTAACTAATACCCCCAACAATAAAACAACCAAACCAAAACAGTAGATAAAAATGAAAAGCAAATTGATTGTAGCCTTACTTGCCATTGGAACTTTGATTGGAATAGAAAGCCAAGCACAGCAGGCTGCGGCTACGCCTAAAATCGGCTGGACGAATGTGGATTATGTAATGACTTTGTTACCTGATTACAAGAAAATCGAGAACGAACTCCAGATTCAACAGCAGCAGATTGAGAAAGCTATGCAGGAAAAATCGAAAGAATTTGAAGACAAATACAAAGCTTATCAGGCAAATGGAAGCAAATGGTCTGAAATTATTCGTGCTGATAAAGAAAAAGAATTAACACGTCTTCAAACAGATTTCCAGGATTTCCAACGTACTTCTCAAGAATCTTTACAAAAGAAACAACAACAATTATTGCAACCTGTCATGGTTAAAATTCAGGGCGCAATTGATGCAGTAGGTAAAGAAAGCGGTTATACTTACATCTTCAATATGGATGCAGGTGCCAACACAACGCCTATCATTTTGTTTGCAGGTTCAGAAGATTTGAACGTAAGCAACTTGATTTTGAAGAAATTGGGTGTTGATCCTGTTGAAATTGAAAAACAACAAAAAGCTGCTGCCGATGCCGCAGTTCAACAATTACAACAAGGACAAAAAGCAGCTACAACACCTGCAACGCAACCAGCTACTAAACCGGCTGCTACAACGCCTGCTCCTGTGAAGAAAAACTAATCAGGAACGGATTTCTTAGCATATAAAAAAAGTCAGCAGGTTGCCTGCTGACTTTTTTTATATAGGTTCTTTTCTGCTAATAACGCAGTGACCAATAGGGATTTCGCTGGGCTTTAATACTTTCGGCGATATGTTTTTGAAGGAGTTGGTCGTAATCTGTGTTCTTAATTTTCTTGCCTTTCATCTTTGGCAAAACCAATTCTTTATCTACGTTTTTAAGTTCTACTTTCTGGGCAGTTACGACTACATCACCGTCGTTGACGTCCAGTTCCAGAATCAGTCCCGGTAACCCAAAATAACGCTCCGGACCTGCCGATACAGGAATATCCTGAGCAAACCAAGCCGTAATTTTTTGGTTTTTGATGGGGTCAAATGTTTCGGCCTTCATACACACGTAGCCTGCTACATCTTTAATTTGGTTTTGTATGCGCCAATTATAGGTCATAAGCGAGTCTTCGACAAGATATGTCTTACCGAGCATTTCGTGGTTTTCAACCAGTTTCTGTTGGTCAAAGTTGCGATAAATTACATAATCGCTTTGTCGCCATGAATAGCGTCCGTCTTCTGATTGACCTTGGTCACTGAAGTAAGTATAAATGCTCTGCTTGTCGTTAAAAATTAGCTTCATCTTTGTTCCCGGACCGTCTTCATAATTTCCCCAAGTGAGTTTCATACGATCCTTCTCTTCTTTGCTTAGAAAGGTCAGACGAGAGTTTACTTTAGTCCAATAGTATTTGTACTCAAAGGTGACAAATCCTTCAGTCTGTTGAGCAAAAGAGCAGTAGGATGCAAGCAATAAGCAGTAAGTGATTATTTTTTTCATGATTGTAAATATGAGTTTAATTATAACCCTCCCCGTTTAGGGAGGGTTAAGTGGGGTTAAAAGAATCCTCCTCTGCGTTTAATGTTGGTATTCATACCGCGCATGTTGTACGTAAAGCTCAGCATATAGTAGCGAGCCAATGTCTGTACGCGCTCCTGTGAGACGTAGTTTTGATTGGCAAATTGGCTAACTCCTAAATTCCTATTGAAAGCATCGTAGAGTGAAAGCCGTACCTCCGCTTTTTTAGCCTTACCCAGAATTTTGTAAATCGATGCATTTAAAACAGGTACTTGTTGATTAAACCCAAAACGCTTATTGATGTAGATTTGGTAATTAAAATTAGAATTAATGAAGAAATCCTTAGGTAATCGAATGTTCATCGTACCTCCGTAGGTATGATTGACAATCTGTTGATTTTGAGTAGTATTGATAGAATATTTGGTATCGCTGATGCTCCAATTGGCATTGGCAAAGAATGTAAAGTTATCGCCCGGGGTCAAATCAAGGCGAGTACCGAAACGGTAGCTATTGGTATTGGTTTGGTTCATGACACCGTTGATGGGCGTCAGGTTTTTGCTGAAATTAGGGTTGAAATTAAGATTCATGGTGGCTTTCGTTTTTTTCAACGGAAACCCGAATCCAACGTATGAACCTAAACTTTGACCACCTGATATATTGATTGGTTTGGTAACCGTAATCAGCGTATTTGGGTCAACCTGTTGATTATAAATGACCTGATTTACATTGTAGGAATAAAACAGGTTAACATTTATATTCATAAAACTTGCCGGATTAAACATATTGTACCCAAAATTGACATTGTGATTGGTGGAAGGCAACAAATCCGGATTTCCCTGACGAATAAATAGTGGATTGCTGTTGTCAATTATCGGCTGTAAATCTCGGGTAGAGGGCTGATTTACATTCACATTATAGGCCGACCATAAGTAGCGATTGTTTTTCAAATCATAATTCAACGAGGCGTTGGGAAGCCACGTTGTAAACGTACGGTTTATGTTCAGAAATGAGGTTGGTTCCTGTCCACGGGCAAATTGTCCGTCAATCTGGAAACTTTGTACCGCCAAACCTGCTGAAAAATTTAAACCTTTGAACGAATAACGAATACTGCTTCCGACACGGGCATAGTTGTAGTTGTTTTTATAGAAACTGCTCAAGCTGTCTACGGGCGAACGTTTGCCGCTGTCTTTAGCCAAGTCAAAAACATCACGGTCTACATTGTCGGAACGATGGCTTAGGTTCAAAAAGCTTTCCCAGAAGAAACGTTTGGCAAAGGGCTCTACAAAAAGCAAACTGGACTTTATTTGGCTTACAGTACTGCCCGTATTATTAGTTAAGTCAAGTACCCGACGAAGGACATCGTTAGGGTCTGTGGCATTGTAGAACAAATTGACGGAACGCTGGTCGGCTATACCGTCATTGTTGGTAAAATTATACGAAGCGCTGACCGCAAAACTTCGACCTTTTTTTTGTTTGAACATCAAACGGTAAATCAGCGTATTGGCAGTTTCTATTTTATTAACATTCGTGCCGTTATTAATTGTAGTTTCGTTTGATTTAAACGTGTTGTTTTTGAATAACTGCTGCAAACTTCCCAAACGGGTATCGCCTACGTTGTAACGACTGTTGTTTGTAAAAAGGAGTGTATTGAGCGAGTCAATGGTCTGATCATGGCGGAAAGCCAAACGGTGGTTCCCCAAAAAGTTGATTTGGCTGCTTTCTTCTGCTGTTTTGAAAGTGCCGTTTTGTAGAAAAGTCTCTCTATTACGGACCGCGTCTAACACCTGACGATTAGAGTTGTAATAGTAGCTGGCATTGGTTTTTACTTTTTTAGTATTGTAGTTGTAGTTAATACCCCCGGCAATATTGTTGGAATAGCCACGACCATTGCCTCCGCCTACGGGAATGCTGATTCCACCGTCGTCATCTCCACCACCTCCAATAGAGATAATAATACCTCCACCGCCTCCGAAGCCGAAATCGCCGTTATCGTTCCATTGATTTAAAGAACTGCTCCCTCTGAAGTCCTGATAATCATCCCATGACATTCCCGTTTGGTTGGTATTATTAGTCAACCCAATAATTGAAAACTGATTCTTATCGTCAAATTTATTATAATTCCCTTTGATTTCACCCCGAGGTCCGGCGCCTCCGTTGCCGTCAAGACCTCCCCCTGCGGTAATTTTCCCAAAGCCTCCCTTCTTAAATCCTTCTTTTAATTCAAGATTGACCGTCTTCTCTTTCTTTCCGTCTTCTACGCCCGTTATTTTCGATTGTTCAGACTTATCATTAAAAATCTGCACTTTGGAGATGGCATCCGCAGGCAGGTTTTTGGTAGCCATTTTAGGGTCATTACCAAAAAATCGCTTGCCATCTACCGTTACTTTCTGCACTTGCTGGCCTTGGGCGTTGATATTTCCGTCCTGGTCTACCTGCACACCGGGCAGTTTTCGGAGCAAATCCTCTACCGTTAAACCCGGCGGTACTTTAAATGAAGCGGCATTGTATTCAATGGTATCTCCTTTGATACTCAACGGAGCCCGGGCGGTTTTAATGACTACCTCAAAGAGCTCTTTGGTAATGGCTTTCATTTTTAACGTACCCAAGTCAATTACTTCTTTGTCCGAAAAGATAATGTCCTGTTGAAAAGGAATAAAACCGACGTACGAGATTTTAAGTAAATAATCACCTCGTTTGACGTTTCGTAACGAGAATGCTCCTTTGTCATTGGTACGGGTGAAATTGACCAACGAAGAGTCTTTTCGTTGCAACAGCATCACCGTAGCCGAACCAAGCGGGGCAGATGCGGTGTCGGCAGTAATGCCTTGAATTTGAAAACGGGTAGGAGCTTGGGCGTAGACCAAGGACACACAAAAGCATAGGAATGCTCCAAGGAGAAGTTTTAACATGGCTGTTTAGGTTGAATTGTTTAAGATTATGAAATGGCTATTATTTTGTAAACGTACTAAAGATTTAGTTTATTGTAAAAATTATTGAGAAAGATTTATATTAAAGAATATTAAATATCGTTTTGCGTATTTGTCACGCTGGAAGCGTCTAAAATGGTTGTTAATAATCCAATACTTCTAATAATGCCAAAGGTTACACTTCGCTTGGGTGTTTTTCTTGGCTATTCTTTCTTTGTGCGCTATCTTGCGCCCCAAACCAATTTTTGAGCATTTGACGAAATAGATCTTTCATAAAAATATAGCGTTGCTAACAGTTTCTCTGACTTGAAAACGGCAAATTTTTAAATCCACAGAGAAGCAGTACAGCAGGACGCGCTCGCAAGGGCGTGTCCTCTTGCTGTTTTTCATTAGTTGTGGATAGGTATTGCCGTACCTCAAGTCAGCTAACTGAATTCAGCGGAGGTTCACGTCCCTTTTTTTTGCCTTTCTACCAACCTCGAAGGCGCTCACTCTAAGTCTCGCGAGGTATGACCATAGAAGAACTGCACGCTCAAATAGATCAACTTAAAGCTCAAAATTACCAACTCAGCCAACAGAACGAACGGTTGGCGTTTCAACTCAAACGTGCCGCCGAAGAAGGCCGTTTTGGCCTGCATTGGCTGGATGTTCCCGAAGATTTTGGCCCCGAAGCCGACAATGCTATTCCGATTCTGAAAGAAGTAAAAAGCCACTCTTTCCACACGCCCGACGGCAAGCCTACGCACGTCCTGATCGAGGGCGAAAACTACCATGCCCTCCAATGCCTCAGCTATACCCATGAAGGCAAAATTGACGTGATTTACATTGATCCGCCGTACAATACGGGTAGCGACGGGTTTACTTACCGCGACAAACGCCTATTGAAAGAATATCCCGATGGTACGCCCGTACCCAAAGAAAGCCCCCTGCGCCATAGCTATTGGCTTGCATTTATGCACAAACGCCTTCAATTAGCCCATAAATTGCTCAGTGACAAGGGGGTAATTTTTATTTCGATTGATGATAATGAAGTGGCTCAATTGAAATTGCTGTGTGATGAGGTGTTTGGGGAGGAAAATACCGTTGGATTTTTCACGCGGATACGAAAAAAGAAAGGAAGTAATCTGAGTAAAAAATTCAGGAAAATAACTGAATACGTTTTAGGATATAAAAAAGAGGGTAGCGCAACGATTGAATTGTATGGCAGCAAATCATATTCTGATAAGCAAGTTCCCCTTTTAAACAGAGCTAATAATCCTTCTATACTAGAATTTTTACCTAACCAAGTATTGGTTGGAAGAAAATTGACTGATGGCATCTTTAGCAAAGGGCATTTTGGCGAGGGGGAATTGGTAGTCGAGTTATTGAATGATATTAAAATTGAAAATAAAGTTATTGTAACTCCATTTAGAATTCGGGGTAGATTTAGGTGGTCTCAAAAAACAGTTGAAAATGAACTGAAAAATGGAAGCATTTTTATTGCAAGTGATACTTTTAGAGTAAATGTTTCACGATATAATCAGGATGAAAAATTTAAGGCTCCTTCCTCATTAATAACTCCTGATGAAGGGATGGGAACAAATGAGGATGCAACAGAGGAGCTAAGAGAGGTTTTTCCTGAAAGTGCGGAAAGCTTATTTGATTTTCCTAAGCCGGTTTCACTGATATCATATTTAGTAAATAGTGTAACACAAAATAGAATAAACTCCACTATCCTTGATTTTTTCGCAGGTTCAGGCACAACCTTACACGCTACGATGGCTTTGAATGCCGAAGATGGCGGGCAGCGACAGTGTATCTTGGTCACCAACAATGAAAACAACATCTGCGAAGAGGTTTGCTACGAGCGCAACCGCCGCGTAATGCAGGGCTATACCAACGCCAAGGGGCAAGCCGTGGCTCCGTTGGGCAATTCACTCAACTACTACCGAGTCGGGTTTGTGGGTAAAAACCACGCCCACCGTGCCAACGACGAAGACCTGCTTACCCTCGCCCACCACGCCGGCGAACTGCTGGCCTTGGCCGAAAATACGCTGTACGAGTTGGAAAGTGCCGAATACTACCAAATTTTCTGCAATTACCCCACCGATTTTGACCCTGCTTCGCCACCGCCCATGACCCAACCCGAGAGCTTAACCTTAGATTTTGGTGAGGCTCCTGCGGAGCGGGTTCTTGCGCCCCGTCGATACACCGGTATCTATTTTCAGGAAGATTTAGGGGCTTTTGACACCTTTCGTGCATTGATTCAGGAATATTCACAAGAAACGTCCGTGTATGTATTCAGTTGGAGTGAGGGCGAATTTGACGATTATTTTGAGGAGCATCCCAACGTCCGGGTCAAGTCTATTCCTGAACCTATTTTAAAGATTTACCGAAGCATCAATCAAAACTAAAAACGTTGTTTGGCCTAAAAAGGCTTGGCAATGTGGTGTATTATGAGCAAATTTTCGCCTTTATCGTTCCAACAAAAAGCCATTGACGAACTAATTGGCAAGTTTAAAAAACTTTGGCGTAGCCCCGAGCGGGAATTGCCGTTGCTGTTTAAGTCGCCCACGGGCAGTGGTAAAACTTTCATGGCGGCGCATTTTGTTCATCAACTTCATACCCAACCCGACTGGATAGCCGATGTCTGTTTTGTATGGATTACATTTTCGGACGATTTAGCCATGCAGAGCCGCGATAAGTTTCGCGCTTATTTCAATAATACCCTCAAAAATAGCCTTTTAACAGTGCAGGATGTGCAGCAGGGGATTTTGAAATCTAATGATATTTTGTTTTTGAACTGGCAAAAAGTGGTTAAAAATGATGCCGCTACGCGCCGCCTCAAACTACGACGGCCCAATGAAAACCAAGTGCGGAAAGAATCGGGTTACTATTTTGAGGATGTTATCGAAGCTACTCATGCAGCAGGAAGGCAAATAGTGGTTATCATTGACGAGTCGCATAAAAATGCAGATACAGTACTTTCGCAAGATCTGCTCAAGCAAATCAATCCAAAAATTATCGTAAAAATAACTGCTACGCCCAAGCGAGAAGAAATTCCAACAGCTGACGACATAGAGGAAGGCAAGGCAGCCTATGTTTTAGTAAAGCGTAGTGATGTGGTAGCGGTAGGGCTTATTAAAGAGAAAATTGTTGCTCAAACCGAAGAAAATTTGCAACAATACCCAGACGAGGACATGGACAAGTTGCTGGTGCGTTTGGCCGCAGATAAGCGTAATTTTCTTAAAAATCAATTCGAATCGCTGGGGAAAAATAGTATTAATCCATTGGTATTGATACAGTTACCTAATGATGATGCAGAGCTTAAAGAACGGGGTGAAAAAACGAAAGAAGAAATCGTACTGAACTACCTGACGCATGAACTCAATGTACCTGAAAATAAAATAGCACTGTGGTTCGACAAGAAGAAACAAAATCTTGAATACATTGCCGATAATGACAACCACGTGGAGTTTATGCTGTTTAAGCAAGCCGCAGGTACGGGGTGGGACTGTCCACGGGCGAGTGTGTTGGTTATGTTTCGGGAAATTAAAACACCAATTTTTCATACCCAGGTGTTAGGCCGTATTTTGCGTACTGCCGAACCCGACCGCCACGAAGATTACCGAAATGCCCCTGCGTTACGAATAGGTTATTTGTTTACTAACTACGAACGCAATAAAGTAGAAATGCCCGATGGTAAAACGGGCGGAAATAAACCTGCGACACTGCATACTGTCATAAAACCGCATTTACATGATTCTGTGTCCTTGTTCAATGGTTTAGCTTTACAGTCAGATTATCTTTCACGCACCGACTACGGTGATTTGGCCAATGCGGCTGCTTTTCAACAGTCGTTTCAGAATTCGATGAATACGTATTTTGGACTTTTGCCAAACGAAATTGGGGATGTATTTAGACAAAAATTGATTCAAGAAGGGGTAGATACTGTTGCTCATGTCAATTATCAATTGATTGTGAATGCTGTTTACGACGATTTCGACAATATCCGTAACGAGATTTTGAAAAAAGGACAAGATGATGTCACGCACGCACTTTCAGCCAACGATTTAGATAAGACATTCAATTTTCTGTGTTGGCAATTACTCAAAGAACAGGAGGACCCTGATGCGAAATACGGCAACACTGCGCGAGCATGGGCTACGCTCAAATCGGCATTAAATGTATGGTTTAAGCGTGGTGAGTGGACTAAACACGCTTATTATCAAGTATTTATTGCTGATGTTGGCCGAGAAACCAATAGTGTTCTACGGCCTGCCATTACGCAGGCACTCAAAGATTATAGGCCTATTTTGAATCAATTCTTAGCAGAAAAGAAAAAAGGGGAAGAGGCACAGAAACAATTCACTTTCAGTATTTTGTCAGCTTATAGTTACACGGAAGACTACGAAGCAATTCCCCAAAAACTTTGTGTATTGGAGAAAGCCTATGTTTTACGTCAGTACAATGGACGCGAAAATGAGCTTAAATTTATCAAGTTTTTGGAAGGCAACGCAGACTGCGCGGATTGGTGGTTCAAAAATGGCATTGGGCAAGAATACTATGGCTTCAAATATACGACACCTGCCCAAACGGAGGCTTTGTTTTATCCTGATTGGATTATAAAACTCAAAAATGGGAAGGTAGGCATTTTTGATACCAAAGGCGGTTTTACGCTCAATACAGAAGGAAAAGCAAAAGCGTTAGCTTTAAAAATCGAACAATTAGGCGGCAACTTTTTTGGGGGAATTGTGCGCTTCAAAAGTGGGATTTTTGAGTATTGCCTTGATAAAAATTATAATATCCCTGAGGAAAACGAATGGCAGGTTTTGAGTTTTTCCTTAAAGTAGTTTCAATCTCAAAGCTCATTAAGTAAATCCTCCGCTTTTTCGAGTTTTACTTTTCCTTGCTTGGCCAATTTTACTTCTTCGATGGCTTCAATCATAGTACTGATTTCCTGTGCTTTTGCTGGAGTAATCGTTTGAGATTTTACAAATCGAAAACTTTTGATGAGCTCGAGCATAAAATTGGCTTTGTGGTCTGGTATGTCTAATAGCAACTTCATAAGTTCGGTCTTTGTTTTTGCTAAGTTAAGGATTAAACAGGAAGCTATACAATTACCCATAAAAAAAGAGCCGACCCGTACGAGTCAGCTCTTTTTGAAATCTATTTTTTACCGTTAGACTAAAAACGGAAGTGAGAGAACGCCTTGTTGGCTTCTGCCATACGGTGCGTATCATCTTTCTTTTTCACTGAAGCACCTTCACCTTTTGAAGCGGCAACGATTTCAGCGGCTAAACGGTCACGCATGGTTTTTTCACCGCGTAAACGAGCATATTTAATCATCCATTTCATACCCAATGCGATTTTGCGATCGGGACGAACTTCAGTAGGCACCTGAAAGTTAGCACCACCTACACGACGGCTTTTTACCTCTACCGCAGGCATTACGTTGTTCAATGCTTTGCGCCAGATTTCAAGACCGCTTTCGTTAAGGCGTTTTTCGGCAATTTCCAAAGCACCGTAGAAAATATCATACGCAATGCTTTTCTTGCCCTGCATCATCAGGTTGTTTACAAACTTAGTTACCATAACGTCCCTGTATTTAGGGTCAGGCAACAGGTATCTTTTTTTCGGTTTTGCTTTTCTCATTGTACTGAGTTGTTAATCAATGTAGGTTTCGTTTTATTCGGTCCGGTGACCGATTTTAACTGATTCATGCCAAATATTCTTTCGGCATTACTACCCTTTTATGCTATTGTACTGTATTACGCAAACAAAAAGGACTTCTTACTCTTACTTCTTCTTCTTAGCCGGAGGTGCACCTTTGCCACCTTTACCTACTGCTACTACTTGTCCCGGTTTCGGACGTTTTGCACCGTAAAGTGAGCGGCTTTGTTTACGACCGTTTACACCGGCAGTATCAAGCGCACCACGAACTACGTGATAACGTACACCCGGAAGGTCTTTTACACGACCGCCACGCACCAATACGATTGAGTGCTCCTGAAGGTTGTGACCTTCGCCGGGGATGTAAGCGTTGACCTCTTTCATGTTTGATAAACGTACACGCGCAACTTTGCGCAAAGCCGAGTTTGGCTTCTTCGGGGTCGTAGTATATACACGCGTGCATACACCGCGACGTTGTGGGCAAGAATCTAAGGCCGGAGACTTAGATTTCCACGTCATTTGTTCACGTCCTTTGCGTACTAATTGTGAAATCGTTGGCATTTTAAACTGGTTTTTCAAAAATGGTTATACCACCCCACAAAAATGGGAGTGCAAAATTATAGGATTTTGACGTGAACACCAAAATAAGGCCGAAGATTTTTATCGCTAGTTAGTGAAAAACGGAATAATGGAGTATGGAAAAAGAAGTAAATGTAGAAAAATACGTTATTTTTTTACTCAGTACTCTATCTTTCGGACTTGTTATTTTATTCCTTCTTTCGCTAAATCAGCGTAACCGCCTCCCTGTAAATTGTAGATGACCTTGAAGCCTGCTTCTTTCAGGATTTGTGAAGCTTTGGTACTGCGGCCTCCGGCGGCGCAATAAACGAATACAGGTTTGTCTTTGTCAAGTTTCTCTACCTGTTGTTTAAAATCGGCATCCATAAAGTTTACACACTTGGAGGATTCAATTTTTCCCGCAGTCCATTCTTTAGGAGTGCGCACATCTAACAGTTGGGCGTTAGGTGTGGTTTTGAGTTTGGCAACGAAAGCAGAAGGAGCTAAATTTTCCTGCGCCTGCACCGAATGGCTTAATGTAAAAGTAAGCGCTATTGCGAAAACAGTCAATAGGATTTTCATGATTTGGAGTTGTTTATGATAAAAATAATTCTTTTACTATGATATAAAAGCCCATAGTGAGCACAAAATAACCAAAAATAGGTTTCAATTTATCACCGCTTATTTGGCGTGATAAGGCACTGCCGGTTAGAATACCAACAATGGCGATGGTTGAAAAATACAACAGAAAACGCCAATTGATGAGCTCATGCAGTTCATAATCACGCCAAAATCCCATCAATGAGTTAGTAGCGATGATAATTAAAGACGTGCCTACGGCTTGTCTCATGGGAAGTTTTGCCTTTAAAACCAACGCCGGAATAATCAAAAAACCACCTCCCGCTCCCAGTATTCCAGTGATGCTTCCTACTGAAATACCAATAAGAATGGAATAGAGACTTTGAGTCCGAGGTGAACTAAGTACCTCCTCATCGGCATGTTCGCTTTGACCTCGAATCATGGAAAAGGAGGCTACTAACATTAGAACAGCAAATGAAAGAAGCAAAAATACGGAACGGGTAAGGGTGAATCCGTCGGAATTAAAAATAGTATTGGGAATAAGTGGCAGCAGATAAGAGCGAGATAAGAAAACACTAATGACCGACGGTATACCAAAAGCAAGCGTAGTAGGCCAGTGAATGTAGCCCGAACTTGCTCGGGCAACCGCTCCTACCAAACTGGTCAGACCGACTACAAAAAGAGAATAAGTAATGGCTAAAAGAGCGTCAATGGAAAATAGGTACACCAAGATTGGAACGGTGAGAATGGAACCACCGCTGCCAATCAATCCTAATGATAAACCCATAAAAAAAGCTCCGGCGTACCCAGCTATTTCCATACTTTGGTTTGATAACGGTCAACTTGACCGTTTTACAAACTTACAGCAACTTTTCTTCTAATGCCAACTTTACTAATTCGGCTGCATTGTGTACCTGAAGACGACGCATCATGTTGGCGCGGTGGTTGTCTACGGTGCGGACGCTTAAATCCAATTGGTCGGCGATTTGACGGCTGCTTTTTCCTTCAACCAATAGCCGAAGAACTTCTTTTTCTTTCTTAGAAAGCAGCGTTTTACGTGATTCGGATGCTTTCTCTACTTTGTGAACCTGTGATAAATACCCGTTGACAATCACGGCAGCTACGGATGAATTAAAATATTTCTCGCCGGCCTTTACGGTGTGCAATGCCGTCAGAATTTCTTCGCGGGTGGCGTCTTTGAGCAAATATCCATAGGCTCCTGCCTCCACAGATTTAAGAATATAGGCATCATCGTTGTGCATGGAAAGGATAATCGGACGAATGGTACTCCACTGTTTTACCACTTTTCTCACCAATTCGATGCCCGAAATACCTGGCATGGAAATATCCACAAGCATGATTTGTGGTTTGAGTAACGGTATTTTTTCGAGGGCTTCTTCTCCCGTAGAAGCTTCTCCAATGACATCCACTTCATCGGTGTTTTCTAAAATAGAGCGCAAACCATTCCGTACAATGGTGTGGTCGTCTACGAGCATTACTTGAATTTTTTTCATCTTGTCAGTTTAGTATCATTGGGTATTTGTACAGCTATTTCTGTTCCGCGACCAATCGCTGAATTGATTTTTAAAGTTCCATCGAGCAAATGAGCACGTTCCTGAATATTATGCAATCCGTGGGAAGGGGAAGTAGGAGTAAATTTTTTCTTGTTGAGTCGAAACCCTTTTCCGTTGTCTTTAATTGTAAGGCTAATTTCAGCGTTTTTTTGCAAAATTCCCAAACTGATTTCGGAGGCGTCGGCGTGTTTTACGGCATTGTGAATCGCTTCCTGGGCAATTCGATACAGACCAATTTCGATTCTTTGGTCAAAACGCTCGTCGTTGAGATTGGAAGCAAAGGTTAAATGAGCGGCACAGTTTCGGGCAGTAGAATCCACTAATTGTTTTAAAGCGGATTTGATGCCAAAATCATTTAACACAGTAGGCATCAAATTGTTAGAAATACTTCGTACTTCCTGAATAGTTTGTCCAACCAACTGACGAAGGTTTAGGGCATTTTGACGGTCGTAGTCAGTCCAGGACTTGGTATTGGCAAAGTTTTCGGTCATCAGCTTAAGTCCAGTAAGCATCTGTCCAACTCCGTCGTGCATCTCTTTGGAGAGACGTCGGCGTTCTTCTTCCTGACCCTGCAAAAGCGCTGAAGCGTGTATTTTATGCTCTTTTAATTCCTGATGATGGCGTAATTGCGTGGTTTCTAGCAATTGCGATTGGGCTAATCGAAGTTGTTGGTAGGCCGTTTGAAGTTCTTGATTGGCCTTGTACGTTTTTTCACGGGCTTCAATCAACTGAATAAGTGTTTCGCGCAGTTTTTGTACCGCATGCCTAAAGATAAACAGCCCTTCCATTAGTAAAATAAATAGAGTTAATGCCATCAGTCCTAACTCTATGCCCCTCAATTTAGTTACTTTTTCTTTGGCTTCTTTGTCGTATTGAAATACAATACGGTTCATTTTTTGCAGGAACGTTAGCTCGTGGGCAAAGATATTTTTTAGATCTTTATCTATTTTTTGAGAAGTATCGGCCTTTTCAATCCATTTCAATACCGAATGTGTATTTTTTGCAATGACTTGAAAATGAGGATCAATGTCTTCAAACATGGATTGAATCGTGTCGCTGTTGACCGATTTTGCTTTTATGTCGCGCAAATCGCCCGTGCGAAGTTGGTTTTGATGGTCTTCCCAATCGGCCAAAACCCGTTTCAGTTCCTGAAGTTGAATTTCTTTATTTGTTAAATCGGGGCGTTGAGTAAGCAGAAGGGCTGTTTTGGCAATGAGTTGACTATGAAAACGCTGCCTGCCGGCATAATTGACCAGCCATGGGTCATGAAGTTCGTCTTCGAGGGTAGTTTGGATCAAGATCTGTCCCAGTATCGTCAGAAAAGCAACCAACGATAGGGCAGTAATGTACAGACGGGTAAATCGTTTCGGGACGCGTAGTGGCATAGTTTTGAATGTCAAATGTCGAATGCAGAATGTCAAGTAATACTTAGTTATTCGACATTCTGCACTCTGTACTCGACACTATTTTTCAGACTCCAATAAATACAAATCCGCCTTCTACTTTGACGGGATAAACGTTAATATAATACTCTTCGCCTTGCAGGTTGAGGCCCGTTTCGAGCGAAAAGGTTTTTTTATGAAATAGGCAAAGCCCAGTGAGGGTTTGTACATAATGCGCAACGGGGTTAATTTTTGTTAGGCACTCGCCAATAAGGAGTTGAATGCCGTTGTAGGTCATAAAAAATACAGTTATGAATATCCCTAATTTGAAAACGTAATATGCACTGGTTTACTTTCTGGTAATTCTTGAAAAAGTAAAATATTTTTCAATATAAATGAAAACTGAAATTTTTAATAAATACTTATTTTATATTAAAAATAATAATTATAGAAACTAATTTTCACAAAAATATCATAATATCATAATTTTATACTTAAAAATACTACTTAAATTTGGAAAATGTGCTAATAATTGATAGTTTTTTTCAAAGATATGAACTTTACAAAATGATATTTCAAAAAACTATTTGTAAAGTCCAAAATGAAAAGAATAGCGGCTTTTTTTCGGATAGTTTCACACTAAAACAGGGATTACCAATGAAACCAAAACTCACACTTGGCTCACACTACGGCCACATCGGTGATTTTGATGGAGATGCAACATCTTTTCCCAATGAGCAGATTCTCGCTGTTTCGGGAAAGGTGGATACCAAAATGGAATTACTTCTCAGCAAAAGTTAGGGTTTTTAGGTACAGTGGATACGATTGTAACGGTTGTTGAAAATGGCCATTATTGTAGTGGTATGCCTGCATCTAAGTTATCAAAACGGTAGGATGGAGGCATTGAGGGCTTTTGGGTAGTAATACATCCTTGCTATCTTATGAAACGTATTCTCTTATTAATAACTGCCTGTATTTTTTCTCAACTTTCTTTTTCTCAATCTGCTCCTGAGCTTTGTCAAGGGGCTTATTTCACTGAGCCACAGGGAAAAGAGTTTTTGGCAAAACACGTCCCTACTTCCAAAAAGGAATGGGAAGCGCGTGCCGAGCAAATTCGCAACCGAATTTTGGAAGGAGGTGAATTGAAAAAATTGCCTGCCCGTCCCGCTTCAAAACCGATTGTACACAGCCGTCGCGAAATGAATGGATATACGGTAGAAAACGTGGCGTTTGAAACGGTGGAAGGCTATTATTTGACGGGCAATATTTATCGCCCGCTCAATCAGAAGGGGCCCTTTGCCGCAATATTGTGTACGCATGGACATATAGAAAATTCGGATGCCCGTTATTTGGAATACGTTCAACTTCGCTGCGCGAGTTTAGCCCGTATGGGTGCGGTGGTATTTGCGTATGATATGCTTGGCTACAGCGATGCCCAACAGAGTCAGCACAAAATTCTGAAAGCGTTTAAATTGCAGGTGTTGAATAGCATTCGTGCCTTGGACTTCTTGTTGGCGCAGCCTGATATTGATAAAAATCGAGTGGGTGTAACGGGCGAATCCGGTGGAGGAACGCAGACCTTTATGTTAACCGCCCTCGATCCACGTATCAAAGTGTCGGTGCCGGTCGTGATGGTTTCCGCTCATTTTTTTGGCGGCTGTGTGTGTGAAAGCGGAATGCCGGTTCACAAAAAAGGCGATTTTCAGACCAACAACGTTGAAATTGCAGCTTTAGCTGCTCCTCGTCCCATGCTTATCGTCTCCGACGGGGCAGATTGGACCAAAAATAACCCAAACGTGGAATACCCGCACTTACAAAAAATCTACGCCCTATACGGCAAAGAGAATTTGGTCGAAAACGTACATCTTCCTACTGAAAAGCACGATTATGGCCCTTCCAAGCGCATTGCCGCCTATACGTTTTTAGCCAAGCACCTTAAATTGGACTTGTCGAAAGCCACCAAAGCAGATGGAAGCATTGATGAAAGTTTTGCCAAAGTGCTCGACCGTAAAGAGTTAGCGGTATTTAATGCCGAACACCCACGCCCCGTCAATGCTGCCGTAGGAGATGACGCGGTGTCGGCGCTGTTGAATTGGTAAGTTTTGAAGCAGAATAAGACTTTCCAAGTTTAAATGTCACTTTAGGAGTAAACTTGCCGCGGCGGTAGACCGCAAAGTCTGCTTATTCCTCTACCGCTTTGATGTTGTAGTTTTTGGTGAATTGCCACAAAAGCGCCGGGGCGAAACGTTTGAGATAGGTTCCGAGCGTTTCCATAAAACCTGCAATGATTATTTCGTGTTTGCCTGATTTAAGGGCGTTGACCATTTTTCGGGCGCAGACCTCAGCGGGAATTCCTTTGGCTTGGTTTTGGTCCATTTTGCCAAACGGTTTGCCGTCTTTGCCAATGGCATTCAATGAAATATTGGTTTTGATGTAGCCGGGACAAGCCACCGTGACCTGAACACCGTCGCGCCATACTTCGCCGCGAAGTGAATCAAAAAAGCCCTGAACGGCGTGTTTGGAAGCACAATAAAACGAACGGTAAGAGGTTCCGATTTTACCGCTTACGCTGCTTGTCACTAATATACCTCCTGATTTTTGGGCCACCATCAGTGGAAGTACTTCCCGAGTGAGCAGTACCACACTGGTAAAGTTGGTATCCATCAATTTTTTGAAATCAGGAGGAGCAACGTCTAAAAACTTTTCACGCTGACTGATGCCTGCATTGGGAACCAATACGTCTATTTTGCCAAAAAAATCAAGTACTGTTTGTGTTTTTGCGGCAAATTCTTCCGCATGAAGCATGTCAATAGGTAATGTCAGAACGGAGTTGTCGGGCAGGTTCAGGCTTTTTTTTACGCGCTCCAATTCTTCAATTCTTCGTGCTGAAAGCACTAATTTGGCACCCTCTTTGGCAAACTCGTGAGCTAATGCTTCGCCGATTCCTGACGAGGCTCCCGTAATCCAGACTATTTTATTGGTTAGGTTCATGTGTATAAAAAGCCCCCCACCCCCAATGGGGGAGCTATTATTTTTATAAAACTGTATGAGGGTTTAGTATGAGAAACAAATGATTGCATTTTTTTCGCAATATCGCGCATTTTTGCGCGTTAATTCCACTAAATAGGTTTTTTTATGACTAACTTCCGTCTGTGCGTTCCTCTTTTTTTAATAGTAATTGTTTCTCAAGTTCGTGCTCAGCACTTTGCCTTAAGTCGCCTTTTTTATCCCAATGCTACCCTCCGCGCTGATTTTATGGCGGATGCCAACATGGGCAATAACCAGCGTTACGGTCTTTCCCGTACTTCGTTCAATGCGTTAATTCCTTTGCGCAGTGAAGTGGATGTATCGTTTAATTTGCGCAAAAAATTTGACCTTCGGGCGCGGCATTTTCTGATGTTGGCCAATGCTTCCCAAATTAATCCTACGCTGAACGGAACCATTGATCCCGCCAGCTACAAGACTATTTCGGTGGGGGCGTTGATGTTGCAAGCCAGTTTGCGCGACCGACTTTGGATTTATGGTGGTGGCTTGGGATTGACGGAATCGAACGAGACTTTTTTTATACCGCAACCTTTCTTTTGGGGTGGTGCTGCCCGGATGCGGATATTGGGACTACATACACAAATTGCCTACGGAACAGTACTGATATTTAATCAGAAACTGCGCTTAATTCCCGTTTTCGGTATTAATAAACGTCTAGGTAAAGAGTGGCGTGTGTCAGCATTGCTTCCTTTCCGGGCAGATGTAAACTACAAAGTGAATCAGTGGTTTAATATAGATATGATTGGAGCGTTTGATGGTTATAGCGGTGGTTTTCAGGAGGTAACGATCGTTGAGAAATCGCTTCATCGCAGTAATTACCAACACGTAAAATTCTCCGTAGCGGCCAATGCTCATTTGTTGGGCGTCTTTAATGTTTCGTTAGAAGCAGGATTGGGTACCTTCCGTCAGCTACGAACGTTCAACTCCGCTCGGGAAAACTTAGGGACTCAAAACCCCGGTATTGCGCCTTTTATAGGTGCCAGCGTGCGTTATATTTCAAGCAAATCCAAGTTGTCTTCTCAGTTTACCAAGAAATTGGGATTGGGTGAAAGTGGGGTCAATTGGTAAAAGTGATTGCTTCCCTGCTCCTAAAATAGATTTTAAACCACAGAGTTTCACGGAGTTTGTCACTGAGTTTTTTACTTAGTGGAACTCCGCATCGGCGGTCCGATGTGCATAACTCACTGTTACTCAGTGGTGGAAACAGTTAGCTTTTAAGCCCCAAAAAACGTGGGGCGAGTAAGAGGTAAATAACCAATGCTACTACCCACTGTCCGATCATTAAAGGGAAATTGAGTTCGGTGGTCATCCAAATCGTGGCGCTGGGCATGGAGCTGCTTGGATAGCCTACAATCAGAAAAGCGTAGATATTGTTGGCGGCATGAATGCCGAGCGGAAGTTCGAGGGTTTTGTCATAAACGGCTAATAGAGAGAAGAAAAGCCCCACGCCGATGTAATAGATCATCGCGATTCCCAACGACCCAACGGCTTCTACTTCGTCGTTGAAACTGTGTGCCAATCCAAATAGGACAGAAGTAATGGCAATTCCTGCCCACAAATTCCAAGAGCCGATTCCCTGCATCAAATAGCCTCTGAAAAATAGTTCTTCAAACGAGGTTTGAAGGGGAATCAATAACAATCCTATCACCAACGAAGGTAAAAAATCCGCCCAATTAAGACTTAGACGGTATTTGTCCGGGAAAAGCAAATAGGTGACAAGTTCCACCACTACCGAGCAAAACAGCCACAGCCCTCCGGATTTGAGTACTCGTTCCCAATTAACAACGGCGGTTGGCGAAATCATCGTCAGGGGATTGCGCTGATGAATGTATTTTACACAAAGCCACAAGGCAATCAGTGAAACCACAAAGCCCATTAATAGAATGGTTATCACGCCATAAACAGGCAGATGTAAGCGGTTTGCTTTCTGATCAATCATTACCCACGCGCCGGGAAGGGAGCCAATCATATTGGCAACGATGACCAAAAGAGATACACCTGCGTATAAAAGAAACTTGTTTTTGCCTTGGCGGGCTGCTTCAACGAATGTAGTAGAAAACATAGGTTAGGGGGTTAAATTGCTGTATTTACGAAAAAAAGACATTTTGTCATTTAAAAACCTGTAAAAATTACAAAAACAAGACATTTTGTCATTTTGTTTGCTGTTATTTCCTGGTGGTACAAAAGTTTTATTTTTAGAGACGTTGCAGCGGTAGAACAAATAAAAGAGAATCCGCGCAAAGATTTAAAACAAAACCTTAAAACAATAACGACCATGGCAACTTTAGTAAAAACCAACGGAAATTTTCCTACTCTATTAGGCAGTGTATTTGGCAAAGATTTCAATGACATTTTTGCCCCTGCCACTTTAACCAATTACGGTGTTCCTGCCGTCAACATTGCTGAGCACGAGGGTGGCTTCCGCTTGGAAGTAGCTGCTCCGGGCTTGAAAAAGGAAGATTTTAAAATCAATTTGGAGAACAACGTCTTGACGATTTCGGCGCAAAAAGAACAGAAAAACGAAGAAACGACCGAAAAATACACTCGTAAAGAGTTTAGTTTCAATAGCTTCCGTCGGACCTTTACGTTGCCCAACAGCATAGATGGCGAGAAAATCGGCGCTGCTTACACGGATGGAGTTCTGAGCATCGAACTTCCCAAAAAAGAAGAAGCCAAAAAAACTCCCCGTTTGATTGAAATTGGCTAATCCATAGCATCAATTCTTTGAAAGAATTCGAGGCTGCCTCCCAAGGGCAGCCTCTTTTTGTTTATTCCCGTTGAAGCCCAATTATTTCCTTTTTACTTTGATTCTGCTTGACTGATTCACCCAAACGAATACCTTTGACTAATTTTTTATTAGATATCAAATGGCTAAAAATCCTGCTGTACGCCACTTCATTTGGGGAGTATCGCTTTTCGGGGCTTTGTTTGTGAACTTCCCCATCATTTTTCTGAATTTACCTCTTTTAAGCAAGTCATCGCTGGCGCAATTAGATGTCTTTATGCAGATTGTTCTTTGCATGACGTATTCTTTCCTATTTATTAACTTCATTTATCGAAGTTCAAAGCGTAATCTGAGTACAAAAAAGCAATGGTCAGATGGATTTCTTCTTTTTGTGGGTTTTGCGGTCATCTTATCGGCCTTTAATATGATTGTTATCGATTTGCCGGTCAGAATGATTCCTTCGGTTGTCATGCGGGGAGGGTTGCTGGCAGGAATTGCTTATTTTTTCAGTCGATTTCTCACGGAAAACGAGCGAAAAAATGAGATACTGATTGAAAACGAGCAGTTGAAAAACGATAATCTACAGATTCAACTCACGGCGCTCCGCAATCAACTGAACCCTCATTTTTTATTTAATTCGTTGAATACCCTGAGTTGGCTGATCAACGAAGACAAAAACAAAAGCCAACTGTATCTGCAAAAACTGTCGCAGGTACTGCGGTATTCGCTCAGTATGCAAGAGCAATCGTTCGTGTCGCTCAAAGAAGAAATGGCATTGACCGACAGTTTTATTTTTTTGCTTCAAATGCGGTTTGGGGATAATTAGAATGTCCACCGTGCGATCGAACATCCCGAGAAATTTAGAATTCCGCCGCTGTCAATTCAGTTGTTGGTAGAAAATGCAGTGAAGCATAACATCATTTCTTCGGGCAGTCCTTTGCAAATCAACATTGTCACGGATGCCGAACGTAACAGAATCAACATCAGTAATTCGCTCAACCTCAAGCCTAACTCCGAAGGGACGGGTATTGGATTGGCGAATCTCAACGAACGATTTCGATTGTTAACCGACCGCGAAATTGAAATTCGGCAGAATGGAGAATTCAGCGTTATTTTACCTCTGATTGCATGAACATAGTCATCATTGAAGACGAAGTGGCAGCGGCCAATCAGTTGAAATTTTTGCTGAATCAATTGGGGATAACGCACCAAATTATGGTAGTCATTGAAACCGTGACGGAGGCAATAAAATGGTTTATAACCCACGAAAGCCCTGATCTTATTTTTTCCGATGTTCAGTTAGCTGACGGCCTGTCCTTTGAAATTTACGAACAGATTCAAATCAAAGCTCCGATTATTTTCACCACGGCGTTTGACGAATACGCGATTCGGGCTTTTAAGTTGAACAGTGTTGATTATTTGCTGAAACCGATTGACGCAGAATCCGTGCGATTTGCCATCGAAAAATTTAATAACCAACAACTGTTCAATCGGGAAGCGCTGAACGAACTGATTCGACAACATACCTTTACACCGAAAGCGTATCGGAAGAGTTTTTTGGTGCGTTTTCGGGATAAATTACTTCCCGTTAAAACAACGGAGTTTGCGTACTTTTTTATTGATAACGGCTTGGTATACGCGCAGTTGCACGACGGACGAAAGTTTGTGATTGATTTTAAATTAGAAGAATTGGAAACTCAGTTAAATCCAGAAGAATTTACCAGGGCCAATCGGCAATTTATTCTTTTCTGGGAATGTGTAACAGAAATCAGTTCCTACGCCAACAGCCGAATCGTCATCCGTACTCAACCCGCCGCTCCCTTTGACATTATTGTCAGCAAAGAAAAAGTAACGGCTTTCAAACGGTGGTACGAAAAAAGCTGAAACGACGATTCACCTGCCTTTTTTTCCTTTTCACTTTCAAAGAAGAGGTTTGTCTCAACATATACTTCTTTTTCAGCGTCATATAGCTACGTAAGCAATTACTAAAACTAAATGATTATGAAAGTAAACCATTTTCTCGCAAGCACAGTCGCCATAGTCCTTGTACTTTTGGTCGGTTGTAATGAATCTACCGATACGCCCACGCCTTCGTCGGCTACGGTTTCGGCGTTAACATGTTCGTCAGCTACGTATTCAGGAACACCTGCGGCCGGAACAGCTTTTACGGGTACGGCTACCGTGCCTTACACGGGTGGGAATGCAGTGGCCTATTCGGCCGGTTCGGCCATTTCTTCCACGGGTGTGACAGGATTGACCGCTACGTTGGCCGCAGGAACGTTGGCTTCGGGCGCTGGCCCCATCACGGGAACACCTTCGGCCGCCGGAACGGCCTCTTTTGCCATTTCTCTGGGAGGGCAGAGTTGTACACTTTCGTTGACCGTCAGTGCGGCCGCTACCTCTACGGGCGGAACGGCTTGGGCCTTTGATACGGATATTGCCAACATCGTGGCTACGGCCGATGCATTTAAAGCAACGCTTTCTTCTACACAGCTAACTTCCCTGCAAGACTCGTACAACAAAGCCCACGCACAGAAGTGGTCCAATTTGCCCGAAGGGTTATACAAAGGCAGAGTAGGGTTGCAATCCACTACTTTCAGTACTGCTCAATGGACGGCTTTCTATAATTTGCTGAAAGCGGCTACGGGGTCAGGAGCAGACGAAGGAAATGCAGAATACGTAGGCATTTTGGCGGCTGACGATTACTTGAATTCTATCGGCGGTGGTTCAGACTATGGCTCAGGCAACTACTACATTGCGTTTATTGGCACACCAAGTGCTACGGGATTGTGGTGTTTGCAAATCGGCGGTCACCACGGAACCATCATCCAAACGTACAATGGCGGAAAAATGACGGGGGGTACGCCTTCCTTCCGTTCTACAGAACCCTTCCCAAGTTTTGCATGGAAAACCGTTACTTATCAACCTATTGTACAGGAATTGAATACTTTGGCGGGGTCGGTGGTGCTGCAAGGCTCACTAGACTTATCAACCTATTGTACAGGAATTGAATACCCTTTCGGCGATGCTGAAAGGGCTGGGTTCGACCGAACTCACCACTGCCAAGCGTTCGGCGGCTCAAAATGATTTGATTGTAGGGCCACAAAAAGACGGCAGTTTCCCAACGACAAAAACAGGAGTAAAAGTAGGAAATCTGACATCAACTCAGAAGGACTTGGTATTGGCGGCCATTAAAACGTATACCGACGATCTGGACAATAAAGCGTCGGCTGCGGCGTATGCCAAGTACAAATCAGAAATTGATGAAACCTACATTTCGTATTATGGCACTACAGCACTTACCGAAAAAGGGGATTATGTCTTGATTGATGGACCGAGTGTATGGATTGAGTTTTCGATGCAAGGCGGTATTATTGTGAAAAATGCCAATCACCCGCACTCCGTTTGGAGAGACAGAAAAGCCGATTATGGTGGAAATTAACGGCCCCCTAACCCGCGCGGCGGACCGTCCCGAAGGGGGAACTGCGCTCTTTAGAGCATGTTTCAGACTCTTTTGGCTATGCCTGTTTTTACTCCCCCTTTGGGGGCAGGGGGGGCTGTTTGCGCATCCGATGCCCAACTCCATGGTAATACTGAATGTGCACGAAAAGTCCATTTCGGGCGAAATCATGCTGCCGCTGGGAGAACTGCAATCGGCTATCGGGATGAGCGTTAATGACCGTTCGGAACGATTGGTAGAACGACTGGGCGATGCCCTTCGGATGTATCTGAAGCAGCACATTCGTCCCCGCAGTTTTGAAGGAAAACCGTGGATGGTGACGTTGGGTGAAATGAAAGTCATTGAAACCAAAAACGAACTGACGGGCGATTACAAAGAATTGATTGTTCGGTTTGAAATGACCCCGCCGGAACACTACGACCTTCGGAATTTCTACTTTGATTACGACGTAATTTTGCATCAGGTAGCGAGTCATAAAGTGCTGGTAAACGTTCGACAGGATTGGGAACGGGGCTTGGTGAGCGAAGATACCACCACGCAACAAGTGGGAGTCATCGAATGGGATATTGTGCAGGGAAAACTGAATCCTTTTCAGGTGAGTTTACAGCAGGGCAGCACTTGGAAAGGCTTCCAAAACATGGTATCGTTGGGGATTTCGCACATTGCCGCAGGAACCGATCATATTCTTTTTTTGCTGACTTTGCTGTTGGGAGCAATACAGCCCCCCATCCCGTGCGGCGGTGGTGCGCCACTGCGACCGTCCCCAAAGGGGAGTAAGAAAGGCTCCCCCTTTGGGGGTTGGGGGGCTGTACTTAAAATCGTCACTGCCTTTACCATTGGGCATTCGCTGACGCTGTTGTTAGGTTCGGTACAATGGCTGCATTTTCCTAGTAAACCGATTGAAGTATTGATTGCCGTCACTATTTTGGTGTCGGCTTTTCATGCCTTTCGCCCCTTGTACCCCAAGTGGGAAGTTTTTATTGTCGGAGGCTTTGGCCTGATTCACGGATTAGCGTTTGCCGAAACATTGACCAATTTGCAGCTTTCTGCCAAGCAGATGATTTTGAGTATTTTAGGATTCAATGTAGGCATCGAACTGATGCAATTGTTTCTCATTTTGTTGGTGTTTCCCGTCCTGCTTTTACTTTCCAAAACACGCTATTATGTATTCGTCCGACAGGCGGGTGCCGTTGTCATGATGCTGTTGGCGTTGGCATGGATGGTAGAGCGTATTCAGGAAAAACCGAATTTTATTACTGAACTTATTTCCTGATGAACCCCACCCTAAATCCCTCCCGCTGCGGCGGACCGTCCTGTGAGGGAGGGACTTGTCAGAACTCCCTTTCCCTCACAGGGGCCGCGGCGGCGGACCGCAAGGGTTGGGGATAGGGGTTCTAATAGCTAAAACTTGGCAAACCAATTAAACGATAAAAACCATGAAAGCATTTGCATTTTACGGAGCAATCTTACTGCCTTTATTAGGTTTGTTTTCTTCTTAAAATGAGAACGAAATTGTGTCCCAAATCGCTCCTGTTTCAGCTGACTGCGCCAAGGAAAAAGGAACCGCAAAAGTAGTTTGTTTTGCGGAAGCCTTTAAAGCGACCCTGAATGCCGAGCAAACCGCTCAACTTCAATTGGAATATACCAAAAGCAACGCGGTGAAGTGGTCCAATTTTCCTGAATTCAGACCGACACGCGTGGGGATTCGATTGGGGCTGCTCAATCCGGCGCAATTGGCGGCGGCCAAGGCACTGATGTCGGCGGTTTTGTCGCACGAATCGGAGCAGGAAGGATTTGGGGAAATGGAAGGCAACTTAGCGGCCGATGATTTTTTCGGACAGCATACCAACAATCCGAAGCTGTTCAGTTCGGGCAATTTCTTTATCGCCTTTCTCGGAAAACCAAGTACTCCCGACCTTTGGGAGTTGCAATTCGGCGGGCATCATTATGCGTTTGCCAATACCTACAAAGGCGGAAAAATCATCGGTGCGACGCCTTCCTTCCGAGGGGTTGAACCCTCGGTATTTGAATGGAACGGCAAGAAATACCAACCGCTCGAACAGGAAAAAGACGCGTTTGCCACCCTGATTGGTTCGTTGAAGGAAGAGGAGAAAACGACGGCCAAGCTGCGTTTGTCCTTTAACAATATTCTGTTAGGCCCCAATCAGGACGGAAAGTTTCCTTTGGAAAAACAGGGTGTAAAGGTGGGGGATTTGAGCAGTGCGCAGCAAAAATGGGTGAAAAAAGCCATGGAAAGCTACGTTCGGGATTTGGATGCGGAAACGGCCGAGGAATGGATGAAAAAGTACACGGCCGAATTGCCCGAGACCTACGTAGCCTACGCAGGAAGCGGCACGATGAACCAAGTGGGTGATTACGTTCGCATCGACGGACCGAGTATTTGGATTGAGTATTCGGCGCAGCCGAGCCGTGATATTCCCGGTACGACGCATCCGCATTCGGTTTGGCGTGATAGGAAGAGTGATTATGGGGGGAATTAGTGAGGAGGCTTTAGTAGGAATCCACCTATTTACAAATACAAAGCCTCTTAAAAAGCTCATTTGAGAGGCTTTGTATTCAAGAAGATGTTCAATGATTTTGAGAAATATTTTGTGTATTACTTTAATAATGAGTAATTTATCTCAAAATGAATCCCTAATTTCTTTAACTGATTTGAGGACTTCGGATACAGTTTGCGCAAAGGCTTTGGTAAACATATAAATACGACTCCATTCCTTAATTATTAAAGGATAATCCTATTCTCTATTCTTAAAACATATCCTGTATCATTAAGAAATTGTTCCATACGTCTTATCTGGCTCTCCTTAAATTTAGGATGTTCACTATTGGCTATATATGCTTTTTTTGTTGTGTATTCTCCCGCTTCATCTGAATCCCCAAAATTGCCAATTGTAGTACGTATTTGTTTTTCAGCATCTTTTACCCATGAATTCCCTAATGCTCCTCTTTCTTTCAATTCAATAAAAATTATAACCCTGTCATAAATCAAAACACCATCGCAACGTTTATCCATAGTTCCATCTTCTCTACTAACAGCGATACAATTATCAATTGCAGTAAATATTACATGATTTCTGTCTTCGTTCACTACAACAGCAATCCATTTACTTCCATCAGACTCATCAATATATGCAGGATTTTTAGCTGGATGCGGATCATCACAAAGCCCGAATAATTTTCTGTTAGAATGAGTTTTACAAACTTCAACTGCTAAATTAATGCTCATAAATTTTGTTGAATTTCCAATAATTGCGCAAATAGTTCATTCCCATCTCCAAGTCTTTCATTCAATTCGTTTTCATCTGATGGTAAACCATTATATGCTTCTAATTTTTTGATACTTCCTTCTTTTTCATCCAATTCGTAAATAATTAAATCAATTGGCTTCACAGTTGATAATAATGGAACAATCTCATTTAATAATTTTAGATTTTTTTCCGTTTTAATCATTTCTGCCAGCATATTTGCCTTTACTGAAAGTGTTAAATAATTAATTAAATATGGACTATGTGTCGTCATAATTAATTTATTGGCTTCGTCCATATTATTAAACTCCAATAGGCTATTCAGTATTTTTTGTTGGGAAGTAGGAAATAGATTTTGTTCCGGTTCTTCAACTATATTGATAAAACATCTTTTGTTAAATCTTTTTGATATTGCAGATAACGCAACTCTTTTTTGTTCATCAGTTAGATTGGCATCTTGAAATAAATTTGTAATTGCTTCGCTAAAACGTTTTAATTCAAAACTGCTCATAGATTCCTCCTTATCATATGTACCGCCTCTCGTCCTACTCTCGATTCTATTAGCTAAATATCTACTGACAAGGTATAGAGGAACCAATGATTGATACCCACTCGATGACTCGGTTAATCTTATTTTATAGCCTTCTCCCTTAATATTTATAATATCATTTAATTTATCATATTCTATATCTACATTGTTAATAGGCAAACTTAAATTTCCTCTCATTTGATTTTTAGCATTATCAAATTCAGTAACAAATTCAACTAAAGATTCAGAGGAAAATTTCAAGACGTCAGGTTTCCTTACAGTGCTTATAAAATTACGTTCTGCCGGTACATACATGATTTGAGGTAACAAATATTTCCCTGTTTTATTCTCATTAACAGTTAAATTTCCTGCTTTATAAGCTATATGATAGGCTTCTCCCTGATATTCAATTTCTGTCTGGTAATCGCTGTTGCTGTCAGAAAAATAATTTTCAAGACGATGATATTTACAATATACATTTTGAAATCGCTTTCGTTGGGTAAACCACTTTGAATTATAGTCTCCCCTCACTAAAGCTTTTTCAATCCAACTTAATGTTGAGAAGAGCTTTGCAATTGTGCTCTTGCCGCTTCCTTGATTGCCAATAAGTACCGTAACTTTATTAATATCAATCCATCCATCATTTTCTTGGTAACCGCCTTTTATTGGACCAAAATTTTTTATTCTAATTCTGCTCATTTTATTCTAAGAATTTTAAGACCAAAATTTGTTATAATGCTTCCCAGAATTTAGGCAGGCACAATAAATTGGAGATTGCTGTCTAAAACAAACACAAAAATGGGAAAAACCAACATGTGAGTTTTAGTTCAGATTTTAAGACAAATGTAGCGACTATCAAAGAACAACAAAATTCTAAGTTAGCTTCCAAATATGAATTGTATTGCTACAGCGAAACCTCCGACTCAAATTACTGAATGTAAAAGCAACTCTTAGCATCAGCAAGTCAGGTGTAATCTCAGCCATATTTAGCGTTTTGAAACAATAATTTGAAGATGTGACCTCGACGGGAATCGAACCCGTATCAAGCGTTTAGGAAACGCTTATTCTATCCGTTGAACTACGAAGTCTATTTTTTACATTGGTCAGCCGTCGTATCAAGCGTTTGGAAAATGCTTATCGGGCGGCGTTCCATTGAATTACGAAATCTGAATTTGTGCAAATTTCTGAAAACTATTCCGCAATATCAAAGTTGGGCGGCATTCCGTCGAAGAAATTCATCTTGGTCCAATTTGGATAGATTTGGAAGTGTTTGGTCTTCACCAATTCAAAGAGCGTAGCCCGTAATTCTTCCAAATTTTCCTTGTTTTCAGCAGAAATAAAGACAACATGGTCAGATTTGCCGGTCAGGTAGCTCTTCTTCAATTTGGCCAATACCATTTCTTTGGTTTGCTCAATGATGATTTCGCCTTCGGGCGTCTCAATCACCTCGTCAAAATCTGCCGCTTTGGGATGATAGGCGTCTATTTTGTTGAAAACCAAGATGGTAGGCTTGTCGGCGGCTTTGATTTCGGTCAAAGTTTGGTTGACAATCTCAATTTGCTCCTCAAAAGAAGGGTGCGAAATGTCCACCACGTGCAACAAAATATCCGCTTCGCGTACTTCGTCCAATGTAGATTTAAACGACTCAATGAGCGTAGTGGGCAGCTTACGAATAAACCCAACGGTATCAGTCAGCAAAAACGGAATGTTTTCCAGTACCATTTTGCGCACGGTAGAATCCACGGTGGCAAAGAGTTTATTCTCGGCAAAAACGTCCACTTTGGCCAAGCGTCGCATGAGGGTGGATTTGCCCACGTTGGTATAGCCCACCAAAGCTACGCGTACCAAACGGTCACGTTCTTTGCGGCGGGTCACGCTTTGTTTGTCAATTTTTTCGAGTTTTTCCTTCAAAAAAGCAATCCGATCCTGCACGATACGACGGTCAGTTTCCAACTCTTTTTCCCCCGGACCGCGCATCCCGACGCCCCCTTTTTGGCGGCTCAAGTGGGTCCACATACGGGTAAGGCGAGGGTAAATGTATTGATATTGAGCTAATTCCACTTGAGTTTTGGCCTGTGCGCTTTGAGCCCGCATCACAAAAATGTCAAGTATCAATAAACTGCGGTCGAGTACTTTTATATCTTTAAACTCCGCCTCCAGGTTGCGCACCTGCGAGGGGATGAGTTCGTCATCAAAAATAATCATGTCCACGGGATTGTCAGTCACGAAGATTTTGATGTCTTCGAGTCTTCCTTTGCCCACAAACGTCCGATTATCAGGATATTCGAGTTTTTGAGTAAATGTCTTTACGGTCTGTACACCCAGCGTAGCGGCCAAAAAAGCCAACTCTTCCAAGTATTCTTTGGTTTGTGCAGCGGTCTGCCGTTGAGTAGTAACGGCGACCAACACGGCTGTTTCCTGTTTTTTTGCGGTTGAATTCATTTACGATTCCGTCCCGAATTCATTCGGGATTAATAGTTAACCGTTATTGGTTAAACGGGTATAGATAACGGCGTTGATTTTCAGAAAGTTTCTTGATTTATGACGAAGTTAAAGCTTTAACTTGATTTTTTGTAATTTGTCGTGCTGAAAGTGTCTAAAGAGTGTTCATGGGTCAGGATAACAACCGGTTTTATATGCTTCGTTTTTTTAAATATGTTCTTCTTACCTATTTTGTATCTACACTGCTGATTTGGGCGTTTCATCCTTTCGCTTTATTTCGACCCACAACCTTAGCCGCCGATTACGAATATCGCTTTGCCTTGCCGTTTCGGGAAATCAATTTTGAACGCGAAAAAGGCGTAAAATTGAATGCCCTGTGGTTTAGCAAAGACAGTAATTCACTTTCTCAAAAGGGGCCGGTCGTGTTGTTTTTTCACGGAAATCGCGACAATTTGGCTCGGTGGGGCCGTGAATATGCCGAACGATTTACGAGCAGGGGCTACAACGTGTTGATGTACGACTATCGCGGTTACGGCAAAAGCACTGGCGAGCGCTCCGAAGCCACCCTTCATCGGGATGCACAGCACCTGTATGATTTCCTGAAAAAACAGTTTTCAGAAGACTCTATTGTGGTGTATGGTTATTCGTTGGGAACAGGAATGGCGTCGCGCATTGCGGCCAATAACCGTCCTAAATTGCTGATTTTAGAGGCGCCTTACGCCAGTATGCCAACGTTGGGGCGCACTCAATTGCCGATTTTTCCGTATGAATGGCTCACGCGCTACAAGTTCAGAACGGATAGCTGTTTTGCGCATATTCATTGCCCTATCCATCTTTTTCACGGTACCAAAGACATTACAGTTCCTTACAAAAACAGCCTTCTTCTTTTGTCAACTCCGGCACCTGAAAGTCCTGCCAAAGTGAAGTTAACCACCATTCCCGGCGGGCATCATTTGTACCTGAACAGTTCGCCAATTTATCGTTCAGCGTTGGATAGTTTGCTGAAGTAAAAATAGTAACAGGAAAAGCTGCATAGCAGCGCAATAATTGTAGCAAAGAAATGTACACCCGAACAAGCAAATAGGTGCAGCGCACCGAAATAACTACACCTGAAATAGCTATTTCGGTGCGCTGCACCTATTTGCTTGTTGATTTTAATTCTGCTGCTACAACTATTTTGGTACTACGTACCTGATTACCTTACAATTTTTTCTCAAAAAAGGCGGCAATGGCTTTGTTTACTTTGACTTGGTTGGCGTGCATCATAAAATGGTGCGTATCATCCACGATCACCATCGTTTCCATAGGCACCCCCAATTCTTCCAAACGACGAACCAAGTCGGTGCTTTGGCTGAACCGTACGTTGCGGTCGTCGTCGCCGTGAATAAAGAGCACGGGCGATTTCCACGTATTGACGTAGGCCACGGGGGAAGATTTCCAGGCTACTTCCAACGCACGATCCGCATCGGGAGCGCGTTCGTATTGGTCGGGAAGGACGAGGCTGCGGGCGCGCTCGACGGTGCGGTCGTGTACACCGTGAATGTCAACCCCCACGGCAAACAGTTTTGAATCACGCCCCAACGCAAGAGCAGTCAGAAAGCCGCCGTAAGAGCCGCCGTAAATACCGATTCGCTTGGGGTCTATTTGGCTTTGTTTAGCCAGCCATTCGCCCGCCGCTTTGATATCCAAGTATTCGGAAGCTCCGTTGGAACCCCCGTTTTTGGCGTTGTGAAATTCATAACCGTACCCAATTCCCAAGCGGTAGTTGACCGAAAGGACCACAAAACCACGACTCGCCAGATATTGATTCATAGCGTATGCGTTGGCATAATAATCGGAATAATTCCACCCCAACAGCATTTGCCGAGGTGGTCCGCCGTGCACGTAAATGATGGCTGGTTTTTTGGCCGATCCGCCCGCTTTTTCAAAGAGTTGGCAATGCACCGTCACTCCGTCCGACGATTTGAACACGACCTGTTTGGGCGTTACTAAATCGGCTGCGGGATAGTTGGCAGGTAAACGGTCCGTAGCCAGTAACTTGATAGTGCCGCCATTGGCTGGCATTACGCAGGGGAGGGGAGGGCGTTGTGCCGTCGCACTCACAAATGCTAAGGTCTGTCCATCGCCAGTAAGAACAGGAAACCACTCCAAACCTGCGCCGGGAGTCATGACCTTCATATCTGCTTGACTTACCGAGACTTTGACGACGTGGCGCCGGTCAATATCCAACGGGTCAGTGCCGGCATTGGCGGCAAAAACTAATGATTTACCGTCGGCGCTCAGTTGGATATGTTCACACATAAAATTGCCCGGAGTGAGCAATAAAGGTTTGCCGCCCTGCTCGGTCAACGAATACAAATGAGGCCATCCGTCTTGGTAGGAAAGAAAAACGATGCGGTCGGCGGCCCAGTGTAAGTTGGTGCCGCCGTGCGTATTGGGCACCGACCCACTCAGTGTTTTTGGGGCTGTCCAGAGCGTTTTTGCCTGCCCGGTGCTAACCTCTGCCGTGACAATCGACCACGGAATGTGTTTTCTAACGAGGATAGAATCGGGTTTGCCTCCTAAGCCATTTGCCCGAACAAAAACCAATTTCTTTCCATCGGGTGACCACCTCGGCGAACTGTCACGCTTGTACTGAGGGTCTATCCAACTAATTGGGGTCTTGGCATCGGTGAAAACTCCAATAAAACTGTGGTCAACGCGGTTGGATTGGAATGCCAAACGACTTCCATCGGGTGACCAAACGGGCGAGCCATTGGTGCCCCGGGCCGAAAACAGCATCACGGGCGATGCCGAGCCGTCGATGGGAGCCGTGTAGATTTGTCCGCCTTTTGCAAAGGCCACTTTATCGCTTTTGGGTGAAATGACCGGTTCTTCTCCCTCTCCCAGCGCTTTGGGCTCACCACCCGAAAAAGGAACGGCCCAGATCTGTACTTTGGGAGGGGTCGGGCTGAAGGTAGGATTGACAGGCAGTTCATCACCCCAATTGGAGCCATGGTCACCGCCCCGCACGTAAATCACCCACTTTCCATCCGGCGAAAGCGCAACGCTGCTCAATTCCTGACCGTCGTCTTGTACATAATTGGTCAGGCGGCGGGCGCTGAAATCGGGTCCTTCGGCTACGTAGATGTTGCGTTGTCCCTGCTCGTTGAAAGCCCACGCAATGCGGGAGCCAGTGGCTGCGGCGGTGAGTTCGTTGGGAAAAGGATACGATTTAACGACGTCTAAATTGAGTCCTGTTTGGGACCGGGCCATTGTAATGAAAACGGAAAATAAGAGAAAGGTCAGGTGTAGACGAAATTTCATAGAGTTAGGATTTAGTAGAATCCAAACTTACTAAAAAACACTGTTTTGAAGAAGATAATTAGAGGCTTTAACCTCGCAAGCAATAAGAATTTGCATAAATTTCTGAATTTAGCGGTTTAATCGCTGACGTATGCCAATTCCTCTTTCTCCTGACCTTGCCCCCATTACCCGACATGCGCGGGCCATGTATAGCTCACGCCTGCTGATTGCGGCCGTGCATCACCTGAATGTCTTTGAGTCTCTCATAGGCGGGCCTCTTTCCTTCGCTGATTTACAGCAGCGTCTTGGACTTCGGGAACGTCCGGCCATGGTGCTGTTTCCAGCACTGTGTGCGATGCAGCTATTGGCTTATGATTCGGACGGAAAACTTCACCTGACTGTCATAGGACGACATCTGACGCGCGGAGCTACCCCAACGCTCATGGATTATGTGGGTTTGGAAAAGAATGATCCCGGTGTCATTGAAATGGCCGAGCGGCTTCGTAACGATGGGCTGCCACAACCGGAACCCACGGGAATTGCCTATGTAAAAGAAGGCGATGTGCCTTCTCCGATGGATGATCCGGAAGTCGCTCGTTTTCTGACCATGGCCTTGGCTGGTCGGGCACAGTGTTTAGCACCTTTGGTAGCCGAAAAGCTTCCCAAACACAGCGGTCATTTGCTGGATGTAGCTGGTGGAACAGGCTACTTTACCTACGAGTGGTTATTGGTAAATCCTCAGGCAACTGCCACTGTATTCGATCGCCCGGCGGTGTTGACCGTGGCGAAAGAAGTATTGGAAACTTTTTGTCAAAGCGGCCTACCCCGGGCAGTCAGTGTAAAGGAAAGGGTACAATTTATGCCGGGTGATATGTTAGCGGATGAATTGCCGCAGACCGACCTGCTTCTGGCAGCCAGTTTGTTTCATGATTGGCCTACGGAAACCTGTCAGGTGCTTGCTCATCGTTTTGCCGCTTCTCTTCGACCGGAAGGCGAGTTGTGGATTCACGATGCCTTTCTAAACGATGAGTTGGATGGGCCGTTGGCCGTGACGGATTATTCAGCGCAGTTGTTTTGGGTAACCAAAGGCCGTGCTTACGGCCGCTGGGAATATCGACAATTATTGCACAATGCAGGCTTGATTCCCTCCCTTGATTCTTTTTCTACACAGATGGATTATGGGCTTATTTGGGCAAAAAAGCCACATAAAGCTGAAATTAATAAGTAGGTAATTTGAATGAAAGTGAATGGAATGGAAACAATCGTGCAAGGAGTCAGTCAATGATTGCGATTAAAATGTATGACAAAATTCTCTTTTTGCAAATCTCAAAACCCTTCCTAACTTGCAACCTCTTACCTAAAACCTATGATGAATCGAAAATACGCTTTAGTCGCTGTGGGTGAACTGCTTGCGGACTTAATTGGAACTGAATTTACGCAAAATCTTTCAGATACAGAAATCTTCAGACGTTTTCAGGGCGGGAGTCCCGCCAATCTCGCGGCTAATATGGCACGCTTGGGAAATAATACTGCGTTGGTAGCCTGTGTCGGGAATGATAATGTAGGAGCGTATTTGGTCGAAAAAGTAGCGGAAACAGGTGTTGATACTACTTTTATTGCCCAGGACACTTCTGCCCCAACTAGTATTGTACTCGTATCACGCACCAAAGGAACACCTGATTTTATTGCCTATCGAACGGCCGACCGGATGATTCAATCCGAGCATATTTCCGATGACTTACTTCAAAATGCATCCTTTTTTCATACGACCTGTTTTGCACTGAGTCAGGAACCTGCTCAAACTGCCATTGTAGAGGCCGCTTCGCGGGCACAAACTGCCGGCTGTATTGTAAGTTTGGATGCCAATTATGCACCTTCCATCTGGCCTGATCGCAGTCAAGCGCAACAGGTTATCAGGAATTATTGCCAAAATGGGGCTTTTGTGAAACTAAGCGAAGATGATGCCGAACGAATTTTCGGAGAGGCTCTAACCAATGAGGAAGTTATTGCTGCTTTCCACGAAATGGGCGCGAAATTGGTTTGCTTAACTTTGGGGGGCAAAGGCAGTATTGTTTCGTCGAATTACGGAAAAGACTGTGTAGAAATTGCGGGCCGTCCTATTGAGGTCAAAGACGCGACGGGCGCCGGGGATTCGTATTGGGCAGGATTTCTGACAGCTTGGTTAGATGGCAAATCACCTGCTGAATGTGCGCAGGCGGGTGCCAATATTGCAGCGTTGAAAATCAGCACAATCGGGCCTCTGCCTGCCAAAGTGGATAAAGCTATTTTGTATAATCCGTGAATCAGATTTACCCCCCTTTGGGGTTGGGGGCCTGTTTTACCTTTTCATCACCTTTCAGGTATGAAACGTAATAAATCACCATTTCCATCATTTCGGACGTAGTATTCCACCCAAAAGTAGTGTCGCGAGCAGGTTTGAACGGATTCAACGGATTTTCTTCGGTATTGTCATAAGTGGCTTCCGCCAAAATAACTGAGCCTTTCGGAACGTGCAATAAAGAATCAAATTGATAGGTCATTTGCCAATTGAAATCCCAATTGTCGATTTTGATAAACGGTACTAAATCACCGTCGGGAGTGATGGCAAAAGCTTTGAAGGTTTTGCCCAGAAAGTGCATGTGGGGTAAAACCGAAATAGCCGATATATCTTCCTTCAAGGGTTGGGTGCTCATATAAAACGTAGATTTCTCATTGGCTTTTATCAGAAACGGTGGGTTGGTGATGTGCTGTTCATGGAGAATCAGCGATTTAACTTCGCGTTCTACGGGCTTTTGAGAAAAATACAGATTAATCTCCGATTGGTCGGTCTGGACAGTAGCCGACGGAGAATAGTGCAGGTATAAAATCAAATTTGAATTTGCCTTAATTTTCTTTGCCACTCCTTCGGGAAATTGAATTCGATCATTTCCGGGTACCCAACCGTACAGAAATTCGTCGGCCATCGGAATACGTTGAAATTCGGCCAGTTTAGGGTCGGTGCCATGCATTCCTTCCAAGCCTCCCATGTGTCCGCTCGTATCAACCATCACGCGGCTGTGATGTACGACCTTTCGATTGCCCGGCAAAAATTCAATGGCTTCCACCATCACCTCTTCTTTCAGCCCCGTAGGTACGTGAAAATACCGAAATTCTTCTATCCCTGTATTGGGAACGGTAAACGCATTCTGCATTTTCAGAATCAAATCCGGCGCCCGCTTTGTCATGCCGGCGAGGGCGGGGCCGTCCATACGGGCATCTATGTCTTCGCCTTTTTCCTTTTTCCTTTTTACACTTTTTCCCTCGATACTTCCCTGCGCTACCCACTGTTGAATCAGTTCAATTTCCTCTTCTTTTAATCCTCGTTCATTGGCATAATGTTGAAAGCTTCTATCGGCAGGAAAAGGAGGCATGTATTTAATTTGGGTAACCTTCGCCACAAACTTGGAGCGTTTGGCAACGTCTTCGTACGTAAGCAAACTGAACGGCCCGATACCTCCCGGACGATGGCATATTGCGCAATTTTTGGCAATAATGGGCTGGATGTGTTCATAAAAGGTCAGCTTTTTTTGAGCTAAAACTGTTGTTGTTATTATCCAAAAAACGAAAACTGCCCTCTTCATAAATTATGTTAAAAGATAAATTTAAAACATAAATAGCAGACTCCGAAGAATCTGCTATTCAAAGCTATGTACGGGTTGGTGGTGTTCTCACCACCAACGGGAGAACACTACCAACAGCGTTTGCGCATTTACTTCTCAAACTCGTCTTTACCAAGTAGCTGTGATATGTGATAAACTTCGTCACAATCCACAAAAGAAAACATAATCCCATCAATAATCTGCCACGCTTTACGCTGTTGAGCAGATAGTTTTTCAATAGACGGAAAACGGTTTAATGGTGTTACAATTTTCCGTCCGTCTAAAAATTCTACCGACATTTTACCCCGTGATGTAAAGCCTATTTTTTTGATAGTAGGTTGTATACCAATATAGCCCTGTAATTGCGTCATAAGCTGTAAATGTTTAATATTTCTACTTTTTCGCCATTCTTAAAACGTTCAATATGCTCTAAGATTTGGGGCAAATTTCCCTTAATAACTTCCAAAGCAGTATTTATTTCTGAATTTGTTAACTCTCCTTGCTCAAAAGCCTCAATTCCATTTTCTATCCAAATCTTAGCAGCCCTTTGATATCCCTTTTTGCCTCTGATAACGTGCAAATGCAAACGCTCTTGTAAATCATAAGAATAAAAAAAGAATTGCAAAAATCGGTAAATAATTATTTTAGGCATATGATATCTTCCAAAGTAGCCACTTCTCGGCTCATTTGTCTTACTTCTTCTTTTACTTCCATTTCTGATTAAATTATCAATCACTTTCCAAAAATAAAACAAAACCCGTCTAAAAACAAAAATAGCAGACTCCGAAGAATCTGCTATTTATTCAAATTTACTAATTTTTCTTTAAATAGGATTAGGATAGACAGTTACAGCTAAATCGCAGCCACAATCCCCTAACTCTACTCCAAAGCTACCAACTGGAGTCTCACAATCTTCACAATTTGGATCGCAATCATCGCATGAATTTACTTCTACCGTGAGATAACTTGCACTGCCTCCGCCTGCAATCTGGGTTGCCCATAAGCCACTTACTTCTTGCCAAGGTTGGGTAGAACACGGACAAGTAGTACTTCGATAAAAAGTCACTGTAGAGCCGCATGTAGTAGTACCAGGGCCTATAATCCCTTCTACTATTTTTGAAGAAGTAAAAGAAGGAGCTTTGGGTAGCTCACTTTTGTTAGATGTACCAATGGTACTAAAGCCCATAAGGGCTACAATAAATAAAGAGAATAACGCTTTCATAAAATTGAGTTTAGAAGGTTTAACTACTTAAAGTTAAGCTTCTAAACTCAAAAAAACAAATACTATGCCAACTTTTTTTATCTTACATCCAAAGTCAATCTGCAATTTGCATTTGCTTCTGAAGGAGGGGTTGGATCAAGACAAATACTATCTTCGTTCCAAACACTAAATACTAAACCAGACGTTGTAGTTAAAGCCCAAGTAACTTTGATTACATCAGCAGCAGCACCCGTTTTTGTTGCTTGTAAACGAGCTCCCGCAGGACGAGGGCGTGCCGGGTTTTCAAACACTTTTACATCTTTTACTTTGTCGTATTTGACCGTAGCATCCTTGAACAAATTATAAATCTCGTCAGGAGTAATACTAAAGTTATTCCATTGACGATTAGCCGTAACGGCTGAAATAGACTTTATCACCTTTTTACCAAGTGAAGCAACCTTTGGATTACCATCGGGGTCTGTATAAGACTCCTGCATCTCCACAAAAATGTCTATTTTATTAACCGTCAATTGATTATCCAATGAAACCCAGCGAATTTTAAAATCAATTTTCTGAGTACTTTGATCAGTTTTTGTAAAATAGTCAGCGTAATCTTTCTTGAGCGAAAGATATGTCTCGGTGGCTTTTTCAGCGTCCGTTTTTTTAGCAGCGATAGCTGCAAGATAAGTTGGGTTTGTAACTTTCACAAAAGAGCCTAACCCATGTACACCCGGTTCCCAAGGTTTATTGGGGTTAAGCGATTCATCACGACAACCAACCAGAAGGAAAATCGCGAGTGATAATGAATATATAAGTGTTTTTTTCATTGTTTATCTTTCTTTAGGTTTTGAGGAACGGAGAATGTCAAATGTGTTTCGACATTCTCCATTTAAAATTCGTCACTTTCTTAAAACTCCCACTTCACTTTCACTTTATCCCAGAAGATTGGATCACGGTCAAAAATGACATCCGAAATGTATTTCTGAGCATTCGTAGGGTTCAATGCACCTTCCGATTGTGGATAAGGCAAACGCAAGGCGTATTGACGCGGCGGCTTAGAGATGGGTGTCATAATACCTACCGAAAACTGTCTGAATTGGCTTTGGATTGGAAAACCGGTACGGCGCTGGAAATTCCAAATATCCATACCCTGTCCCCAAGAACTGAACCAAATTTGCTTGGCCACTACATTCAATTTAGCTGAATTGGTAGCCGCCGCATCGTATAATTTCAACCACTCATTTACGTAAGCCGTAATATCAGCCGCTGCAGGAGCTTTGGCACGCGCTGGGTCTGACTTCAAACCTTGAGCTACCACAACCGCAATTTGCTCTTCCATAGCAGCTTTAAACAATGCTTTTGCATCGCCCGTCACACCGGTATTGTCTAAGATAGCCTCAATTTGATAGTACTTGGTATTCCAGCTATGGATGACAGGCCATTGGCCATCACCACCCGTATTGAGGGCTGCCTGTCCAGTTAATGCTACCGCTGCAGTAGTTTTATCAGAATAAACCCCACCCGCAGGATAACAACCTGGCGTAGTACGCAACGGGCCATCGGCCGCTGCCCCTGACACGTCACCGCGATCACGGCCAAAGTAGCCGGCGATAAAAGCTATTTCAGAAGCAGGCAAATCTCCCGTAAATCCAAAGGCTTTTTTATAATCATCAAGGAAGGTTGCCCGCAATGGCAAGTAAGAACCGCCAAAAGGAGTCGTACCACGGTCAGTGGGGTTGTTTTGGTCTAACACGCGGCTTGTTTGACGATAGAAGTAGAACGGCAAACGAGGGTCTTTGTTCAAAATCATTTCACCCATCAATTGGTGGTTAATATAATTGGGATCACCAAGACCTGCATAGGTACTGTACCAAGGATGCGTATTACGTTGAGGTGATATTTGCTTAGAATATAAGTAAGACCAGTTTTGGGCAGGCGTAGAAATAAAACCACCTGCATCAAAAGCAGCTTTCAATTCTGCATTTCCGTTGGCACGTCCTTTACGAGAAGTCAATAACAACCGTAATTTTACTGTTCTGGCAATTCGTGTCCAAGTAGTGGCATTGCCACCGCCAATGTAGTCATTTTGTACAGCTACGGGTTGTGGCTTGGCCAATTCAGCGACCGCTTGATCACACAATTTGAGCAAGTCCTCATAAATCTCTGAATCTTTGTCAAACTTAGGCGTTTTATTCGGCTCTGCCGCATTACCTTTCCATGCTTCGCTATACGGCATATCGCCAAACATATCAACCATGTGCCCTACGGAAAACGCTTTTAACGTGAGGGCGATACCACGGTAACGGGGGTTTTTACCATCTGTCGATGATTTTAACATTTCTTCAATAATCTGAAGTTCACGAAAACGTGCATTCCAAGTACCCTGATAAGAGGTGTTACTCAAATTGTAGGAATCTGAAACTGTGCTCAACCCCGCAAAGCCCATGGCATCATTGTTGATTGCCGTATGAGCATTGATTGCTGCATTCTCTGCCACCGGCAACAATAGCGCTAACGAACCCGTGGCCGGGCGGTTAGGGTCGGTGTTGATATCCAATTCTGTCAGTTGGCAAGAACTCACAATTGCAATAAGTCCTCCCAAAGCCAGTGTTTTAATTTTATTTTTATAATTCATTAGTTTGTGTCTTTTGAGTGATTAATGATAGTAGTGAGTAGTAAGTATAGAGTAGTGAGTAGAGTGAGATTTTTTCTCATTTCTATATAGTCATTACTTTGTACTTAATACTCAATACTTAAAATTAGAACGTTGCAGTTAAGTTGATACCAAAACGACGAGTCGAAGGCGAGGCTCCCAAATCAAATCCCTGAATGTTGGAATCCGAGAAGTTCGACAAGATTTCAGGGTCAAAGTTCAAGCCCGGCAACATGTTTGGTGCGTAGAACCACAAGTTACGTCCTGAAGCCGACACACGGAACCCACCGAATACTTTCGCGTATTTTTTCAGGAACGTTTTAGGAATTTCGTAACCCAATGAAACCTCACGCAAACGAATGACGGTAGCGTCATAAATATTGACTTCATCTGCACCATAAGCACCGTATCCATCTGAGAAGTGATACTGGAACGCAGACATCGTGATCGTATTTTTGATCGGCTTACCATCATCACCCAACAACGGCTTGTACGTTTGTGGATCTCCCAATACGCCCGGAATGACGCGCATTCCTTCGCGATCTTCTGAAGATTTCAACTGACCACGCAATATCAATGAAGCTGCCGTAGAAGAGAACAGGCTACCACCCGCTTTGTAATCAACCAAAACGTTCAAATTGAAGCCTTTGAATGAAATAGTGTTGGTCCAGCCTACGGTATATTTGGTGTTAGGGTCTCCAATAATTGTTGCACCTGCCGCACGAATTGGCAAACCTGTATTTGGGTTAATCAACAAGTTGCCGTTTTCATCGCGGGCATTGACCGAACCATAAATCTGCCCGTAAGGCAATCCGTTACGGAAAATAGTACCCAAAGCAGAAAGACCAGTACCACCAATGAAGATTTCACCGCCTGGGCCAGCATCTTCCACTTTTGAACGAATGCGGGTATAAGCTACGAAAGAAGTCCAGGTAAAGCCGTTACGTAATTTAACCGGAACAAGGGTCAATCCCAATTCCCATCCTTTGTTGGAGATTTTACCGGCATTGGTGATTTCAGTATTGAAACCAGTAGTGTTTGGCAATTGACGTGTTACGATCAAATCAGTAGAATTACGATTAAAATACGCCAAGTCAACACCGATACGGTTGTTAAGGAATTGTAATTCTGTTCCTAATTCGACTTCTGTTGTAAACTCAGGTTTCAATGCGGCATTGTTCAGCTGACTTGGTAAGCTGGCCGTTGAAAACGCAGTCGCATTGTAGAAAGTGCGTCCCAAATTGTACGCTGTATTAACTTGGTAAGGGTCAGCATCTTTACCTACAGTAGCGTAGTTAGCTCTGATTTTACCGAAGTTGATGATATTTTTAGGCAAATTCAATACATCGGTAAAGATGAAAGAGGCCGATATAGCAGGATACAAATACGTATTATTGGCAGCCGGTAAAGTTGAAGAACGGTCTTGACGAGCTGAGGCAGTCAAAAAGAGATAGTTACCATATCCCAATGACAATTCACTAAAAATACCGTACAAACGACGTTTACGTTGAAAATCGTAAGCATTCTGATTAAGTGTACCGGAGATATTCAGTACGTTGGCATCAATGACCGGATCACCGGAGATACCCGATTCAGAGTAAGTACGCTCGTTGGGGTTGAAACCTACCAATAGCTTGGCGTTGAACTTATCCGTAAAATCATGCTGTGCCGTAGCCAAAAATGTAAAGTCCATCTCTGAATTGGTCAAGCTTTGACTTGATACAGAGCCCAAAGGCTGGAAAGTACCTCCTGGGCGTATTGTATTCTTACGGTTTTCAGTGTACGTATTCAAACCTCCACGGGCGGTCAGGTTCAACCAAGGGGTAACATCGTACGTAAGGGCCATATTACCATACACACGGTTTACGCTTGAGTTGTACAAGTTATATTTAGCCGTCCAAAGGGGATTATCCAAGGCACGATAAAATACGTTTGAACCGTCAACGGGGTTTTCAAAAGGATAACCGTTCAAATCGTAGTTACGCGGCAAATAAAACAAACGACTATAAATTGACCCTGCCGCAGCCAAGCCGCCGTAGTCAGCATAGTAACCTGCACCCGACTGTGGACTTATTTGGTTGGTACGGGTATACGCCACACTACCGCTTACACTTATATTGTTGGCTAAAGTGGCATTTCCACCAAAACTCAAAGTAGTACGCTCCGTAGATGAGTTAGGAACGATCCCTTCATTCTTGGTGCGCGATACCGAGGCATTCAACGAGGTTTTATCGCCCGTTGAGTTGATCTGAATCCCATTTTCAATCACACTACCTGTACGGAAAAAGCCACCGACGATATCATATCCCTGTAAAGGCACAGCAATACCACGCCCATTGGGTTGTAATAATTCAGGGAAGGCCGCTTGGTATCGAGCAGCACCAAAAGGAACGGTAGCATCTACCAATGGATGAGGAATGGTTCCTGCGGGATAGTCGGGGTCAATGATTTTGGAATAACGCTCAAAGCCAAGTGCGGCATTGATACCATCTACCGCAGCAGGCATGGCCGTACCCCAGTTTCCAATAAACCCACCATTGTAAGTTTGGTTAGAACCTTGTGAGTAACTATCCTGATATTCAGGAAGAGATGATACTTTTTCAGAAGAATAAGAAGAGTTATACGTTATCTCTAACCCTTTACGTGCTGACTTGCTACCCGCTTTAGTGGTGATCACGATTACGCCGTTAGCCGCACGAGAACCGTACAAAGCCGATGCAGCGGCACCTTTCAACACGGTCATTGACTCAATGTTGTTAGGGTCAATGTCATACGCCCGGTTTGAAGTAACCGTATTTTGGTTATAGCCCTGCGTATTATTTACTCCGTTGTCAAAAGGAATACCGTCTACTACGAAAAGGGGCTGGTTGTTACCGGTAAATGAGTTATTACCACGAATCGTGATACGCGTACCTGCACCCGGAGCACCGTTTCCTGCGGTAATGTTTACTCCTGGTACTTTACCGCTCAACGCACGCAATGGATCTGGCTCTGAACGTTGTTGAAGGTCAGTGCCTTTTACGTTAGAAACCGCAAACGCCAACGCTTTTTTGTCGCGTTGGATACCTACCGCCGTTACCACAACTTCGGACAATTGCTTGGTATCAGCAGCCAAAACAACATTGATTGCAGTACGAGTACCAACTGCAATCTCTTGCGTGAGTGTACCAACAAAACTGAAAACTAAAGTGGCACTGTTAGGAGCATCAATGGAATAGCTTCCGCTTCCGTCTGTATTCACGCCCTTCGATGTACCTTTTACTACAACCGACACGCCCGGCAAGGCACTCCCGTCCTCGGCCGAGGTAACTTTTCCCGTAATCTTGCGATCTTGAGCCACCACTGTGACACAACCAGCGCATACCAACAGGAAGCTCAGAAATAGAATTTTCCTCATAAGGATGTTTGATTTGATTTAGTTTGGTTAGATAAGTGAAACATGAATTATTGATAAAATCGCATAAACGCATTCGTTAATCGAGTTATGGACTCGAAACAACAAGAAAATGAATTACTATTAGTTTAATTTTAATACTACCAGTCTAATAGTCTACAATATAAGAGATTATGGAAATACTGCCATAGACTATTAGAACTGATAATTATGGCTGTGAAGAAAAAAATGAGTGGAGGTATAATTTTCGTTCATAGGGATTTAGCTAGGTTAAGAAAAGTTTATGTCCGTAAAATAAATCAAATAATATAATAAATCAAATACCTCCTGTTTTACGTAAGTGTTAATTTCAATAAAAAATTAATGTGAAAAAAGCTGTATTTTAAAAAGAAGTTTTTGCTAAAAAACTGGTTTTTGAGCGGATATTCTAAGTATTTAGGCATATTCGTGGGTACACAACCCCCCAAAAAACGGTTTGCAATTGAAAGAAAAAAAATGTAAAAATTCTTTAAAAAGTACAATAGAAAATTTAAATAAGATTAACACATAAAATTTGGTTTTATGCTTTTAACGGACTTTGGTCTTCAAAAAAGGGGGATTGGTCTATTTTGGGAGGGCTATAAAAGTAGTGCTGGGCTCCGGTTTTTTAGAAAAGTGGCAAAAGCTTCTGATTTCTTTACCGCCTGAACACCAACCATAAAAATTTCGCGTGCTTTCCTTACATCAAAAATGTCATAACGGCCTACTTCTTTGGGTTCAAAAACAAGGTGGCATTGCCGGAGCCGTTCCTGGGTCTTGTTTCTTACCGCCAGGAGTAAACTGCGCTCTACAACGTTGCGCATGGAACTGATTGGTTTGTCATACGCAAAGTGATTGCAATTAGCTCCGATAATAAAATCAGCCTTTTGACCAATCAGCGGTTCGATAGGAAGGTTGTTTAAGACTGCCCCATCTACAAATAGTTTTTTTTGAAATCGAATAGGTTCAAAAATACCTGGTAAGCAACTTGATGCCATTAATGGACGAATCAGCTCTCCTGAATGAAAATAGACGGTTTCTCCGGCTTCAATATCGGTAGCGGCTACAGTTAAGGGTATTTTCAATTTTTCAAAACTGTTAAGAGGCAACAATTGCCTATAAAGGTCTTCTACTTTGTCCATTCGCAATAATCCCGGTCCGTTAAATGAAGGACGTAAATATTTTAAAAAATTGGTTTTCAGTAAAAAACCAAGCACTTCATCGGGGGTATGGCCGTGCGAGATAAGGGCTCCAACGATAGCACCTGCACTTGTCCCTGCAATAAAATCAGGATGAATGCCTTGCTCCTGCAAAGCCTTAATAACTCCAAGGTGCATTATTCCCCGAGCGCCTCCTCCTGAAAGAACTAAGCCGATTGTCATACAGTATTAATTGTAAATGATGAATGAGTGAATTGAATAGTTATTCAAACCAAGTGAAAATAACAATAAAGTACTTCATATAGTTTTATCTTTGTCCCCATTCCGCATGAGCGGGCCTGATCATTCATACATCTACATTTATGTCTATTGATTTTTCAACTATTCCCTCCCCTTGTTTTGTATTAGAAGAGAGGCTTCTACGTCAGAATTTGCAATTAATTCGTAACGTAATGGATGAAGCGGGGTGTCAAATTATTTTGGCACTGAAGGGGTTTTCAATGTTTAGTGCATTTCCTATCGTAAAAGAATACCTTCCTGGGGCTACGGCCAGTTCGCTCCATGAAATCAAGCTCATAAACGATTATTTGGGATATAAATCACATACCTATATTCCTGCATATCAGGACAGAGAGTTTGCTGAGGTACTTGAGCGGAGCAGTCACATCACTTTTAATTCGTTATCCCAGTGGGAGCGATTTAAAGGACAGGTTAAGGCGTTTAATCAGGCAAATCCGGAAAGAATCATTTCCTGCGGAATTCGCGTAAATCCTCAGTATTCGGAAGTGGAAACGGACATGTATAACCCATGTGTACCCGGCTCGCGACTTGGCGTGACTCGAACTCATTTGGGTGAGCAATTGCCGGAAGGAATGGAGGGAATTCATTTTCATACACTTTGTGAAAACGGTTCGGATGTATTGGAGCGTACATTGGAGGCTCTTGAAAGCCGTTTTGGTGATTTGCTTCACCAAGCTAAATGGCTTAATATGGGAGGCGGCCACCTGATGACTCGTGAAGGGTATGACATTTCAAAGCTTGTTAAGCTCATTAAGCAACTGAAAGAGAAATACAATTTGGAGGTGATTTTGGAGCCTGGGTCGGCTATTGCGTGGCGTACGGGTTATCTGACGTCTACCGTTTTAGATATTATGGAGAGCCAAGGTATTCAAGTAGCTATTTTAGATACTTCTTTTGCAGCTCACATGCCTGATACGTTGGAAATGCCCTACAAACCTCGTATTTTAGGGGTTCATTACGAACCTATGGAAGGGATGCCTACGTATAGACTTGGGGGGATGACTTGTTTGGCGGGCGATTTTATGGGAGATTACTCTTTTGAAAAACCTTTAGAAATAGGAAGCCAATTAGTATTTGATGATATGATTCATTATACAATGGTCAAAACTACTACTTTCAACGGTGTAAATCTTCCTTCCATTGGGATTTGGAAAACGGATGATACATTTCAACTGGTAAAACAGTACGGTTATGAGAGTTTTAAAGACAGACTGAGTTAGAGTCAATTGTTTAGATACACTACTAACAGTAGTTGTCTTTAGAAATACGCTTTGGTATATGAATTACTAACCTAAAGAGATTGAATTTGTTATATTCCTGTTTGAATTTTCACTCAATTTATGAAATTTCATGATTTCTAAAAAAGCCAAATATGCCCTTAAAGCCTTAAAGGTGTTGACCGAAGAATTCGGTAAAGGGCCTGTCCTGATTTCGCACGTTGCCGAACGCGAAAACATTCCCAAAAAATTTCTGGAAGCCATTCTTCTGGAATTACGTAATCACGGCATTTTGTCAAGCCAAAAGGGCAAAGGAGGAGGATATATGTTAAGAGTTGAACCTGCACGTGTCAATTTTGCCCAGGTAATCCGGGTCATAGACGGCCCTATCGCCCCTACCCCCTGCGTATCACTTCATTTTTATGTGAAATGTGATGATTGCATTGATGAAGCGACTTGTGCCCTACGACCCGTAATGGAGCAAATAAGAGACGCCAACTTAGGAGTGTACGAAGAAACTACATTGGCTATTTTTGTAAAATAGGCTTAATTCATTTTTTCTTTCAAAAACGAGGCAGTGTAATTATCGTCGAGTTGAATCATGGCTTCTGGAGTGCCGACAAAAGTTATATACCCACCTTTGTCTCCTCCTTCGGGGCCAAGGTCAATGATCCAATCGGCAGATTTAATGATTTCAACATTGTGTTCAATGACAATAACCGTGTCACCTTGGTTGACGAGGGCATTCAGTGCTTTGAGCAGTTTTTGAATATCATGGAAGTGCAAACCGGTTGTAGGCTCATCAAAGATAAACAGCGAGCGTCCTTGGTTGGGATTTGACTTACTTAAGAAAAACGCCAATTTTACCCGTTGCGCTTCTCCTCCTGATAAGGTATTGGAAGATTGACCTAATTTGACATATCCAAGCCCTACATCCTGTAAGGGTTGCATTCGTTCGGCGAGTTTGGGTTCTTCTGTATGGAAGAACTCAATCGCTTCATCCACTGTCATATTTAATATATCGGCAATATCCGCAGATTCGCCCGTAGGGCGCTGATAACGTACATCCAGAATTTCCTGCTTAAAGCGTTTGCCTCCGCAGGCTTCACATTTAAGATAAATATCGGCCATAAATTGCATCTCAATTTTAACCTGACCTTCTCCCTGACAGGTTTCACAACGGCCTCCCTCTACATTAAACGAAAAATGAGATGGCTTGTAACCGCGTGCTTTTGCCACTGGCACTTCGCTCATCATCTGACGTATATAGTCATAAGCTTTGATGTACGTGACCGGATTGGAGCGTGATGATTTTCCAATGGGATTTTGATCCACCATTTCGATGTTATCAATGCGGTCAATACTTCCCGTTAGGTTGGAATACTTGCCGCCTTCATCGTTGTATTCGCCTTTTTGCCGAGCCAATGCAGGAAACAGGATTTTACGAATAAGTGTCGACTTTCCGGAACCTGAGACCCCGGTGATTGCCGTAAAAGTTCCCAGTGGGAATTTTACATCCACGTCTTTCAGGTTGTTTTCTCTTGCTCCTGTGAGTTCAAGCCAATGAGTAGTCTTACGACGAAAGGTAGGAACGGGTATTTGCTCTCTTCCCGTTAGGAAATCAATGGTGTGGGATTTAACCCCTTCAGTGGGGTTCAAAATATCCGCCCATGTTCCCTGCCAAACCACTTCCCCACCTAAATTTCCTGCATCTGGTCCAATGTCGATGATTTGGTCGGCGGCGCGCATTACTTCTTCTTCGTGTTCCACTACAATCACCGTATTGCCCATGTCTCTAAGTGATTCCAGTACGCTCACCAGTTTGCGGGTATCGCGTGGGTGAAGGCCAATGCTGGGCTCGTCCAAAATATACATCGAACCCACCAAAGCACTTCCCAGAGAAGTTGCTAATTTGATGCGTTGAAACTCTCCTCCCGAAAGTGAATTGGTTAAGCGATTGAGATTCAAATACCCCAATCCAACTCGCTCCATGTATTCAAGACGATTTTCGATTTCAATCAAAATCCGTTTGGCAATGCCGTATTGATAATCAGGTAATCCTAATGATTTAAAGAATTGCAATACCTCTAAAATGGGCATCAGAACAAGGTCTGTAATGGAAGCACCACCTACTTTTACATAACTTGCGTCCTGCCGTAATCTTGATCCACGACATTCGGGACATGTTGTACGTCCGCGATAACGCGATAGCATGACCCGGTATTGGACTTTATGGGTTTGGGATTCGAGGTGTGCAAAAAACGCATCCAATCCTTCAAAATAACTGTTCCCTTTCCAAATAAGCGATTTTTGTTCGTCGGTTAGGTCTTTGTAAGCGCGGTGAATGGGAAAATCAAAGCGAATACCATGGCGTAAAAGCGGCGCTAACCATTCACTCATTTTCTCGGTACGCCACGGAGCAATGGCTCCTTCAAATACCGATAGGTTTTTATCCGGAACGATCAATTCAGGGTCAAGTCCCAGCACTTTACCAAAGCCTTCGCAGCGTTTACAGGCACCATAAGGATTATTAAAACTGAAAAGGTTGACACTGGGTTCTTCAAATTTGAGGCCGTCCAATTCAAATTTATCGGAAAATTCGCGACGTTCACCACCTGCTATTTGTATAATACATAAACCTTCTCCTTCAAAAAAAGCCGTTTGAACAGAATCGGATAATCGGAATTGAGTGTCTTCGTCGTCGTGTTTGACTGCCGCACGGTCTACCAGAATAAAGAAGTCAGAAGCCGGAAGAGAGAAATCGGGAGTTGCGGTATTTTCTATCAACTCTTCAATATTTTTCATTTCCTCCCCTGCCACTACCCTCGTATATCCTTTCGACAGTAATATATTCAGTTCCTGAACTAAGGTTCGGTTTTCTTTTATAATCAGGGGTGCTAATACCATCACACGGGTGCCTTCCTCATGGTTCTGCATGAATTTCACGACGTCTGTAACGGTATCTTTACGTACGGCATGGCCTGATACGGGCGAATAAGTAATGCCCACGCGGGCAAAAAGTAGTTTGAGGTAATCGTAGATTTCGGTAGTAGTACCGACAGTGGAACGCGGATTGCGCGTATTGACTTTTTGCTCAATGGCTACTGCCGGAGATATGCCTTTGATATAATCTACTTCGGGTTTTTCCATTCGTCCCAAAAACTGACGCGCGTAACTGCTCAGACTTTCGACGTACATCCGTTGACCTTCGGCAAAGAGGGTATCAAAGGCTAAAGAAGATTTTCCAGAACCTGATACTCCCGTAACCACCACGAGTTTGTTGCGAGGAATGGCTACGTCAATGTTTTTTAAATTGTTTACGCGGGCGCCTTTGATGAGGATATATCGCTTCGGGTCAAGACCTTCGAAGTCGGCGGGAGGAGTTATTTGCTGATTTTCGGCTTTGTTCATTGGGCTGGGTTACAAAACTTACAAAAATACGGAAAATGCCTTCGATTTGCTAACGACGATTTTATATAAAACTGTAGTTTCCAAAGTTGACAATGGCATGACATTAAAAAAACGGCGCAGTTGTCGGTTGACAACTCACGCCGTTTAGAAGAACGTTTTAAGCGATTAGTATTGTTCCAACATGTACTTAATAATATCCGTAGTAGTGACAATGCCGACCAAACCGCCGTTTTCAATGACCGGCAACGCATGATATTCTTCGACAGTCAGAATTTCGGCTACGTCGCGAATACTCAAAGAGGCTTCTACGGTGCGGGGTTTTTGGGTCATTACCTGCGGAATGGTCAACATTTCTAAAACGGCTTCATCCGCGCCTTCCTGATTTTCAAATAAGGAACTGAATGTAAGACGATTGATGTCCGTACGGCTTACCATACCCACTATTTCTTTTCCGTCCAATACCGGTAAATGTCGAATATGGTTCTTTTTAATTAAGTCAATTACTTCATGCAAATTGTCGGTAACTTTTACGGTTAACACGTTTTTGGTCATGATGTGCGAAATTGGTTCTCTTCTTTTCATTAGGAAATTGATTTATTGTGATGTTCAATATTCCTCATTTCTTATCGAGTGCTTTATGACCAATAGCATCTTCTAAAAATGCCTTTTGTCATAGTTGCCATTCTCACAATAAAAAACCGCTGCTCCCTCAGGGAACAACGGTTAGAAAGATCCTTACAATTTATGGAATTATAACGCGGTCGATGACGTGAACGACGCCGTTGGTAGCCGTCAGATTGGCGGCTGTTACATTGGCATTGTTGGTGCCGTTGCCTGCGCCCCGTACCTGTACTCCTTCCTTCCCTACTGTAATAGTAATAGGGGCCGTTCCTGCGGTGGTTACCGTACCTGAAGCCAAATTGGTCGAAAATACGCGTCCGGGAACTACGTGCGCCAATAACACATTGGTTAGTGTCGTTAGCGTTGCACCGCTTGCTGCATTGATAACAGCGATGGTGTTAAAAGGAGTTGCCTGAAAAGCTGCATTGGTAGGGGCAAAAACGGTGTAAGGCGTAGTACCTGTCAATACTGACGTTACCGTAACTCCCACGGTAGGATTAGCCTGAATAACCTTGGTAAGGGCGGCTACCAGGAAGGTAAGGTCCGGACTGTCCTGCGCTAACTGAAGAAGCGTACGGGAAGGAGGTAAGATAACGCGGTCAATCACGTGAATGACGCCATTGTCCGCACTTATATCTGCTGATATGACCTTAGCGCCGTTTACAGAAACTCCGCCTGCATTTTTAGTAACGAATGCTTTGCCGCCTCCCAAAGTTGTTACTTCGGTATTGCTTGCAGTAGGGATGGCACTTGAAAGGATAGTTGTACCCAGCACATGGTATTGAAGAACGGCTTTCAGTGTGTTGACATCAAGCGTGTTTACGGTAGCCAGACTGAACCCAGATGCTATGAAAGCGGCATCGTTGGGAGCAAAAACCGTCAGAGTGCCCGTTTTGAGGGCGTCTGCTAAGCCTGCCCGAGTCACTGCTGCTCTCAAAATGCTGAAATCATTGTTGGCAAGTACAATATCGGTGACAGTGTTAGGCGCAGGTGCTTCTTCTTTGCAGCCTGTAAATAAAGTGCTGGCCAGGACTGCTAACACAATCATTATTTGATTTCTGACTATTAACAAAGGAGTTTTCATGATTAGTATTTTTTTAGTGTGACTATTATTAGTCATCCTAACAACTTAGTGTATGATTTTTTTGTTTATTTTTTTGTGAAATAAATTAAACAAATGGTATCTCTACTGAGATATCCATTGAAGGAAGCAAAAATAAAAATCCCCAATGATTTCATTCATTGGGGATTAAACACAGCAAGTCGGCTGAAATTTAAAGAGAACTTATCCTGCTTCGGCTGATGCATATTCTTCAATAGGCACACAGGAACAAACCAAATGACGGTCGCCATATGCGGAGTCAATACGGCTGACGCTTGGCCAAAACTTATTGAAACGCAAATGAGGCATCGGGAAAGCGGCTTTTTCGCGGCTATACGGACGCTCCCAATTTTCGACCAATACCACACGAGCGGTGTGAGGCGCATTTTTCAATACGTTATTGGCTTTGTCCGCAGTTCCTTCTTCTACTTCACGTATTTCGGCACGAATGCTTAAAAGTGCGTCACAGAAACGGTCCAATTCTGTTTTTGACTCAGATTCTGTTGGCTCAATCATCAACGTCCCCGCTACCGGAAACGACAACGTTGGCGCGTGAAACCCATAATCCATCAGGCGTTTTGCTAAATCTTCGGCTTCCACTCCGACTGCTTTGAACGGACGACAGTCCACAATCATTTCGTGCGCACAACGACCATTTGCGCCGGTGTACAGAATTTCAAATTGGCCATTGCCTGCCAAACGCTGTTTGATGTAATTGGCATTCAAAATGGCCATTTTAGTAGCATTGGTCACTCCTTCTCCGCCCATCATAGCGATGTAGGCGTGAGAGATGGTTAAAATGCTGGCAGAGCCATAAGGCGCGGCTGACACAGCCCCCCTGCCCCCAACGGGGGAGTTGTTAATTCCCCCATTGGGGCGGTCCTCCGAAGCGATGAGGTTTACGTGTCCCGGCAAATATGGTACTAAATGCGCTGCTACACCGATAGGACCCATACCCGGACCGCCGCCGCCGTGAGGAATACAGAATGTTTTGTGCAGATTGAGGTGACAAACGTCTGCGCCAATGGTAGCCGGGCTGGTTAAACCCACCTGAGCATTCATATTTGCCCCATCCATGTATACTTGTCCACCGTGACTGTGGATAACTTCGCAAATTTCGATGATACTTTCTTCAAATACGCCGTGGGTCGAAGGATAAGTCACCATCAAACATGCCAATTCGTTGCTGTACTGTTCGGCTTTGGCTTTGAGGTCAGCTACGTCGATGTTTCCGCGCTCGTCACATTTAGTCACTACCACTTTCATGCCCGCCATCACGGCTGATGCGGGATTGGTTCCGTGTGCTGAGGAGGGAATTAAGGCTACGTTGCGGTGGCTGTCGCCGCGCGCTTCGTGATAGGCCCGAATCACCATCAAACCGGCATATTCGCCCTGCGCACCGGAGTTAGGTTGTAGGGACATGGCTGCAAAACCGGTGATTTCACACAACCAATCATTCAAATGTTTGAATAATAACTGATACCCTGCCGTTTGGCTTGTCGGTGCAAAGGGGTGCATTTTGCCGAATTCAGGCCAGGTAACCGGAATCATTTCGGCGGTAGCGTTGAGTTTCATGGTGCAGCTTCCCAACGAAATCATGGAATGTACCAACGATAAATCTTTGCTTTCCAACGACTTCAAATAACGAAGCATATCGTGCTCGGTATGGTAGGTGCTGAATACGGGATGTGTCAGATAATCTGATTGACGGGCTAAATTTTCAGGGAAGTTTATTTCCACCTCACTTGACAAGGTCATTTCAACCCCTTCTCCCGAAGCAGTCGCAAATAAATCCAATAAGGCAATCAAATCGCTGAATGATTTTACTTCATCAAACGAAACGCCCACGTGACCATTGGCAGTATAGCGTAAGTTAATCCAACGTTTTTCAGCTTCTTCGCGCAGATTATCCACGTTATGAACCTGCACCGTCACGGTATCAAAATAATTTTGCGTCAACACTTCATAACCCATCGTAGCAACGGATTCAGCAAAGGCTTTGGTCAAACCGTGTACTTTGGAAGCAATGGTTTTTAAACCTTCTGGCCCGTGATATACGGCATAAGCTGCGGCCATGACGGAAAGCAATACCTGTGCAGTACAAATGTTGGAAGTGGCTTTTTCGCGACGAATGTGCTGCTCGCGGGTTTGTAACGCCATACGTAACGCCCGATTTCCTTCGGCATCAATGGATACGCCAATGATACGGCCGGGGATTTGACGTTTGAAGGCATCTTTTGTGGCAAAGAAAGCCGCGTGCGGGCCACCGTAGCCCATCGGAACGCCAAAACGTTGGGCCGAGCCTACCACCACATCAGCGCCCATTTCACCGGGAGATTTGAGTAAGGTAAGACTTAACAAATCGGCGGCTACGGCTACAGAAATGTTCAACTCGTGCGCGGCAGCGATGAAATCGGTATAATCAATGACTTCCCCGTCGGTAGCAGGATATTGCACCAATACGCCGAAAATGGCAGCGTCGGTCAAGTCCACTTTAGAGTAGTCGCCTACTACTACGCTGATATTGAGCGGGGTAGCGCGGGTATAAATCAAATCAATCGTTTGCGGATGGCAACGGTCAGAGACAAAAAACGTTTCCGCTTTTTTCCGGGCTGCCGGACGAAGGCTGTGCAACATTGTCATGGCTTCGGCAGCAGCGGTGGCTTCGTCCAACAAAGAGGCGTTGGCGATTTCCATGCCTGTCAAATCAATGACCGCCGTTTGGAAGTTAAGCAACATTTCCAAACGTCCCTGCGCGATTTCGGCCTGATACGGCGTGTAGGCCGTGTACCAAGCGGGATTTTCCATGATATTGCGCAAAATCACATTGGGCACACTGGTATCATAATACCCGGTTCCGATGTAGGATTGAAAAATGCGGTTTTGACGCGCTACTTTTTTCAAATCGTTCAAAAAGTCAAATTCTGACTTCGGAGCGGGTAAATTCAGCGGCTGCTTCAAGCGGATAGCCGCCGGCACCGTTTGGTCTATCAACTCGTCGAGCGTAGCAACGCCGACTGTTTTTAGCATTTCCTGTAAATCTTTGGAACTTTGGCCGTGGTGACGGCGCTCGAAGGATTCTTGTTGGTGAAGACTGATTTTCATCCGATGATCAGAGCGGGATAGATATGTTAAGAATTCGCAAAAATAGTCAAAAAATAGGCTGCTTGTTGCCTCCTTTTCTTGGAAAAACAAAATTTGATTAGTAAAGTTTGGTCAATCCTGCTTATTAATAAAAAAGTTACAAAAAGGCGATTTTTCCCCCTTTAAATAACCCCACGGCAGCGGCCGACCGTCTAAATCCTCCCGTAACGGCAGACCTTCCTGTAAATAAGGACTTTAACGACAATAAAAAATGAAAAACATACCTTTTGCTCGAATTTTGACTTTGTGGTTTTGCTGTATTAGTGTTTGGGGACAAAAAGCGACCCTGACGGTTGATTTTAACAAAGAAATCGGCCCCATGCAACCTGCCTGGGCGTGGTTTGGGTATGATGAACCAAATTATACCTACATGAAAGACGGCAAAAAACTGTTGTCTGAAATTGCTGCGCTTAGTCCCGTGCCAGTGTATGTTCGTGCCCACAATCTGCTCACTACGGGCGACGGAACTCCCGCGCTGAAATGGGGCTCGACCAATGCCTACACTGAAGATGCGCAGGGTAATCCGAAATACGATTGGACCATCGTAGATAAAATTTTTGATACCTACATCGAGCGAGGCATGAAACCGCTCGCTCAAATGGGTTTTATGCCCGAAGCCCTTTCCACCAAACCGCAACCGTATCAGCACAAATGGACTCCCGGACAAACGTACAACAGCATTTATACAGGATGGACCTACCCGCCCAGAGACTATAAGAAATGGGCCGAATTGGTCTATCAGTGGGTCAAACATTCGGTAGCGCGGTATGGGCAAAAGGAAGTGGAAAGTTGGTATTGGGAATTATGGAATGAACCCGACAGCCCGTACTGGAGCGGTACTGTAAAAGAGTATTGCAAATTATACGATTACTCTGCCGATGCTGTTCGACGTGCGTTGCCCACGGCTAAAATAGGCGGTCCGCACGTTACGGGACCTTCGGGGCGCAGAGGTGGAAACTTTCTGAAAACTTTTTTAAAACATTGCACCCAAGATACCAATTACGTCACGGGCAAAATTGGCACACCGCTGGATTTTGTGGCGTTTCATGCCAAAGGAGCTCCCAAACTCGTGAATGGGCACGTGCAAATGAACATGGGAACGCAGCTACGGGATATTTCGTCAGGTTTTGAGGTTGTAGCGTCGTTTCCGCAACTCAAAAATACACCCATCATCATCGGTGAATCTGACCCCGAAGGCTGCGCGGCCTGCGGCATGAAAACCGACCCGCAAAATGCCTACCGCAATGGCACCATGTATTCGAGCTACACGGCGGCTTCGTTTGCGCGCAAATACGCCTTGGCTGATCTGCACCAAGTCAATTTCAAAGGGGCGGTGTCGTGGTCGTTTGAGTTTGAAGACCAACCTTGGTTTTACGGGTTCCGGGATTTGGCCACCAACGGCGTGGACAAACCTGTGTTGAACGTATTCCGAATGTTCGGAAAGATGAGCGGTAAGCGCGTAGAGGTAAAAGGAAACCTCATGTATCCCATGCTGACGGTACGGGATTCCAGCGTTCGCCACACCCTGCCTGACATTGGCGGATTAGCGTCCAAAGACCAACGCAGAGCTTCCGTAATGCTCTGGAATTATCACGACGACGACATTGTGGGGCAAGCTGCGGCGATTAACCTCACGCTCAAAGGGATTCCCACTAAAAAAGTAAAAATCACGCAATACCGCATTGACAGTGAGCACAGTAACAGCTACGAAGTATGGAAGAAAATGGGCTCGCCGGCGAATCCCACAGCGGCACAAATTAAGGAACTCGAAAAAGCAGGACAATTGGCTCAATTCGGTTCTCCTAAAAACGAAACCGTGAAAGACGGTCAATTGATTTTTTCTGTCATGCTGCCTCGGCAGGGCGTGGGATTGGTGATGTTGGAGTGGTGATTCGCTGATTTTTTCCCCGCAGATAAACGCAAATTTTATTCGCTGATTTCCGCTGATTTTTTTATTCTGCCAAAATCAGCGGAACCAAATCTGCGAACATCTGCGGGGAAATCTTTTATCTTCAAATTTCAAACACCCTTCCAAAATAACTCCCAGCCTCTTCCACCACGGCTTCAGTATCAGTCACTTCAATCCCTGCCAACACTTTGGCCAGGCGTTTTTTGTATTCCAACTGCATCAAACGGGCAATTTGAATCCGCTGGGCTTGGGGCGAACCGGCACCATGCATGGACTCGGTGAGGTAGCCCACGGCATTACGTCCCAAGGTCATGTTTTCGATGAGGCGAAACATGCGAAAACGGTCTTCGGTCGGTACGTTGGGTTTTCCTTTGAGGTATTTTTTGAGGAGTTCGTGGGTTTCGGGGTTGTTGTAATCCTGCTCGGAAGGCAGCGTGACCATCAATCCACCCGCCAAATCCTGCGCCAAACGGCTGATTTCGTAGGGGAAGCGTGTCACGTGATGTTTGCAGACATTGGCCAATACATCGTCGGGTAAATACGCTCCCGATTCCGTCGGATAGCCTTGGTAGGAAGCCGCGATGCCCGTGCCGTAAATGGTTTCGTTCAGGTGCGTCATTTCCACCAATTTGTCTTTGATGTGGCTCGCTTTTTCGGCTCCGTTCATTTCAACGATAGAGGCCGCTGCCCCAATCAGCACATCGCCCACGCCGCTTTTGCAGACATAACTCCGACGGTGATAGCAGGTAAAACGCTCCACCAACATCGAGGCAAATTCGTATTCACCATCCATGAAAATCAGGGGATTGGGAATAAATACATCCTCAAAAATTACCATTGCTTCCTGTCCGCCAAAGTTGGCATTGCCCGCGTCCATGCTTCCGCCTTCCATGCTGCGCGTATCGCACGATTGTCGTCCGTAGATGTACGTAATGCCCGGCGCATCCACGGGCACCGCGCCAACGATGGCGTAGTCTTTGTCTTTTTCACCCAACCGCATGGTGGGCATGACCAGTAACCAATGTGAATTGAGACAACCCGTTTGATGGGCTTTAGCCCCCGTGATGTAAACACCTTCGGAGGTGCGGCGGGTGATGTGCACAAACAAATCAGGGTCGGCTTGTTCGTGCGGGGCTTTGCTGCGGTCGCCTTTAACGTCGGTCATGGCGCCGCCGATGACAAAATTACAACGGTGCATTTCGGTCAAAAAGGCCACAAACCGCTCGTGATAGGGCGTTTTGTATTTTTTATCCATTTCAAACGTCGTCGAAAATAGCGAATTGAACGCATCCATCCCCACGCAACGCTGAAAACAGGTGCCTGTATTCTGTCCGAGTTTTCGCTGCATTTTGTTTTGCAGGACCAAATCGTTGGCACTCGTCGAAATGTGCAGAAAACGATTGATGCGCTCGCCCGTAAAAGGTGAAATTACCGACGCTAATTCAGGCTCTCGAAGTGCCAAATCGTAGGTTTCGGCCACAGCATTCACCGACGGACGAATCATGGGATGCTCGGAAGGTTCTTTCACCAATTCCCCGAACAGATACACTTTCAGTTTGCGACCTTTGAGGCTTTCGTAGTAGTCTTGGGAGGTTTGGATAGCCCCCTGTCCCCCAATGGGGGAATAAATAGTCAAATTGTTCATGGTATTAAAGCCGCTTCTGAGATATAGACTTGGGAAGTTTCGTATTCCTAAGAGTACGAAACTTCCCAAGTCTTCGTGTGCTTATTTATTCTTCTCAAAATTTCGTAGAAACTCTTCTCTGTCCGTAATTTTAAAATCGGCTTGCCATTCGTATTCGAGACCTCGGTGCAATCCTTGATGAGCTCCGAAATAGTACATAGTCTTCATAGCCGCAATGGTTTGTGCTGAGTTGCTTTTGATTTTTTCAGCTACTTGATTCACCGTATTTTCCAACTCCGCCAACGGTACTGATTTATTGACTAAACCAATGCGTTCGGCTTCTTTTCCTGAGACAGGTTGCGCGGTAAATGACATTTCCATGGCTTTCATCAAACCTACTTTTTGCTGCAATCGTTGAGTCATTCCCCACTTGGGTGCAATACCCCATTTAGTGTGGGTATCACCGATTTGAGCTTCGTCGGCGGCATAGACCAAGTCAAATGCCAACATCAGCTCAGTAGCTCCCGTGTAACAATGCCCATTTACCTGCGCGATGGTCACTTGAGGCATGGCTTGAAGGGCCAAAATAAACGCAACGCCCATTTCCATGACCTCAAAATTAGAAAAATGCCCGCCCTGAATATTTTCGTTGAGGGCTTTTAAATCCACTCCCGCCGACCACGCCCTGCCCGTACCCGTAACGATAAGTACTTTGACAGTGTCGTCCAAGGCTACTTTCTGAGTAGCGTCGGTGAGTTCGGCGATGAGGTTGGGACTGAGGGCATTGAGTACTGATGGACGATTGAACGTAATGCGGGCAATGCCGTCCGCTTGTGAAAATAGAATGTCTTGGTACATGATAGTAATAGCCCCCCGACCCCCGAAGGGGGAGTTAAGTAAATAGTGCCCCCTTTGGGGGGAGGGGGCTAACGATTTCGGCCGTATTGCTCGTGGCTGCTGACCCATTCGTTGGCAACAACGGCGGCGCCGAGTGATAATTCACCGCAAAGGACGGTAGCGGCGACAATTTCGGCTAATTTATTGACTTTTCCGGCACCGTAGCAATCCATCATTTGCAAACACTCTTTTTGGGTAGGCAAACCGGTGCCACCTCCGTAAGTAGCGACGATGAGCGAAGGGATGGTGACGGAAAAATAATAGTCTCCGTTGGGTTTCAATTCCACATAGACAATGCCCGCTGACGATTCGGCCACGTTGGCGACGTCCTGACCCGTGGCAATAAAAACTGCCGTGATTCCATTGGCAAAATGCGACCCGTTGCTGATGGCATTTGACAACATCGACCCCGCGTTTGAATACTGTCGTTGCTTAAACAAGGCTTCACCACTCACGTGCATGATGCGTTGCAGCAATTCGTTGGGAAGCGTAATCTCGGCCACTACGCGTTTGCCGCGCGTTTGGAGGGTATTCAAGTGCGAGTGTTTTTTGTCGGTATCCATGTTGGCTGCCATCGTAAAATGCTCCAATCCTTCGATGTTTTGGTCAAGCGCCCAATGACACGCCCGATGGGTGGCTTTGGTGACCATGTTTTGCCCGGCAGCATCGCCGGTGGAGTAATTGAACCGCAGCCAATGGAGTTTTCCGACGGTATATTGCTCAATGTCAAGCAGTTTTCCAACGGAGGTTGTTTCTTCGGCCTGCGCTTTGAGTTGGTCAAAATGTGTATCTACCCATTCGCTGAACGCTTTTGAATAGCGGGCATTTTCAAAAACAAACAACGGAGCGCGCTGCATGGCGTCGTCCATCACAGTGGTAATAATGCCTCCTGCTTCGCGGCACAATTTCATTCCTCGGTTGTAGCTTGCCACCAAAGTACCTTCGGTCGTGGCCATAGGAACGTAAAAATCCCCTTGGGCATACTCGCCGAGCATTTTTAAGGGGCCTGCGAAGCCAATGGGAACTTGGGCGACGCCCGCAAAATTTTCAATGTTCCCCTTTAATACGGAAGGGTCAAACGAATGTTTATCAATGTGCTGAAAATCAACACCTGTTTTCTCCGTCACAAACGCACGGCGTGTCTGTGCGATGTCGGCGGTGTAATTGTTTGTTTTATCTAAGGGGAGTTTTGTGTCGCTCATGGTTGAAGGTTGGAATACCAACAAAATTAGCTTTTTTCGAGTGAGGAAAACAATAGTAAGTGCGTTTTAAACGGGTCTTACCTTACAGCACAGGAATGTTTATTCCGGCAGTAACTCTACCTTTGTAACTCTTAACATTGTATGATTGTGAAAACCCTGATTCTAACGACGCCCGGCCAATTTAGCCAAGCAGATACTGATTTCGACCGGACTGTTCAAGCCCACGAAGTTTTATTGAAAATCCACCGCATTGGCATTTGCGGAACCGATTATCACGCCTATCGAGGCAAGCAGCCTTTCTTTTCGTATCCCCGGATTTTGGGGCATGAATTGGGGGCCGAAGTAGTGGAGATTGGTTCGGAAGTCACTAATGTAGCTATAGGGGATAAAGTAGCGGTGGAACCGTACCTTAATTGTGGTGTCTGTCAGCCTTGCCGTAATGGAAAAACTAACTGTTGTGAAAAACTACAAGTCTTGGGAGTCCATACCGACGGCGGAATGCGGGAGTTTCTGAAAGTGCCTACTCGGAAGGTATATGCTTCTAAAACACTGAGTTATGAGCAATTGGCATTGGTAGAAACGCTAGGAATAGGTTCACACGCCGTCAATCGAGCTCAAGTACAGGCCCATGATTTGGTATTGGTCATTGGAGCGGGACCTATCGGCCTTTCGGTGGCTCAATTTGCCAAATTAAAAGGAGCTACCGTAGTGGTAATGGACATGAACGCGTCTCGCTTGGCCTTTTGCCAACAGCAATTGGGAGTGGATGCCACTGTTTTACTGCAAAACACCGACCCGGTGGAGGAGATTCGTAAGGGGTTGAACGGCGATTTACCAACGGTCGTGTTCGATGCTACAGGAAATTCTTCTTCGATGATGCAGGCGTTTAAGCTGGTCGCTCACGGTGGGCGCTTAACGTTTGTGGGATTGTTTCAGGGCGATATTACCTTCAATGACCCCGAATTTCACCGACGCGAAGTTACGCTTTTGGCCAGTCGGAATGCGCTTCCCGAAGATTTTATCGGCATTATCAAAGGCATGGAAGACGGTGCCATAAATACCCAACCGTGGATTTCACACCGCGTAGCGTTTGATGATCTGCTTACTTCGTTTGAAAACCTCTTGCAACCGGAAAGTAACGTAATCAAAGCAGTGATAGAACTATAAAAAGAGTGCCTCCCGACTTTTGACAAGCAGGAGGTACTTTTCAATTCTATTTTATCCTACTTTGACCGACGTCATTGAAATAGAGCCCATTAATGTCTTGTCATTAAAGAACCCGACTTTCTCTTTTTCTTCTTTCAACCCCAAAATATACAGCAAAGGCAAGTAGTGTTCGGGGGTTGGAATCGACATTTTAGCTGCCTGTCCCAAGCCTTCGTAATTGATAAGCGCCGAGTGGTTGTTTGTGCTAATCAACGATTTAAATGTTTCATTCATTTCGATGGCCCAATCGTATCCTTTATCCGTCAATTGCCAATTCAGGATGCGCAGGTTGTGAACCATGTTGCCGCTGCCGATAATTAAAACTCCTTTTTTGCGTAAAGCCGCCAATTCTTTCGCCAATTCATAATGGTAACGCGGAGGTTTGGTGTAGTCAATACTCAACTGCAACACGGGGATATTGGCTTTGGGGTACATGTGCCGCACCACTGTCCAGGTGCCGTGGTCGAGACCCCATTCATGGTCAAGCCCTACCTGTGTTTTGTGAATTAAAGAGGCTGTTTCTTTGGCTACGGTGAGACTTCCCGGTGCAGGATATTGAACATCAAACAGGGCTTGGGGAAAACCGCCAAAATCATGAATCGTCCGTGGCTCGGGCATGGCGGTTACCTTTGTTCCGGGCGTATACCAATGCGCCGATACTACTAAAACCGCCGTAGGAACGGGGATTTCGGTCCCGAATTTTTTCCAATTTTGGCTAAATTCATTGTTTTCAATCCCGTTCATGGGGGAACCATGACCCACAAACAACATAGGCATCAGGCCATCTTTGGCAGCCAATTGTTCATTCCATTTATACAAATCTTTTAAGGATTCCATGGTAATAGCCCCTCCCAGGGCACTTTTTATAAATTCACTTCTTTTTATTTTGCTTGTTGTAATTACTTCTGACAGGCCATTTTTCGATTCAGAATTAATTTAACAAAATTATATGTATCTACATATAAATGACAAAATAAGGTAAGATTTAGTTCATAATGAGTGAAGTAAAGGGAGTAATAAAGGGAACTAACTCCGTTTTAACATAGAAAAGCATTTCCTTTTTATGAAATTTGTTTTACTTTTTTGCTTGTCGGTGCTATCGGTTGCGGCGCAGGTTACGATTAAAATTGACCCAACAGCAGAGCGAAAACCCATTTCTCCGTACCTCTACGGACGAAATAATTCGTTGTCTTCTACCAATCCCAATTGGACGCTGCCCGATAAAGAACTTATCCAAATTCGTGATGCAGGAGTCACCTTTTTTAGAGAGAGCAGCGGAAATAATTGCACAAAATACAACTGGCGAAGGAAGCTGTCGAGCCACCCGGATTGGTACAATAATGTATACACCAATGATTGGGACAGGTCAGCGCTGACGCTTCAAAAGAACTTTCCCAATGCGCAGGGTATGTGGGCGTTTCAATTGATTGGAAAAGCAGCTAAAACCAACCAAGCCAATTTCAATGATTGGGGTTATAACCAATCAAAATGGTGGGAAGGAGTGAATCAAAATTTGGCAGGCGGAGGTGTGTTGAATCCAACCAGTACCAAAGCCAGAGTAGAAGGTAATCCCGATTTATACCTCGAAAATTGGCCTGCTGATTCGACGGTGGCGTTGATGAATTATTGGTTTGGAGCGAAAGGATTGGGACTCAATAAAGACAAAATCCGTTATTGGAACATGGACAACGAGCCCGAAATTTGGAGTGGTACGCACGACGATGTGATGCCTGTGCAGCTTCCGGCCGACGATTTCATGCAAAAGTATGTTACGGTAGCCAAAAAAGCCCGTGCTATTTATCCGGCTATCAAGTTGGTAGGCCCTGTGGTAGCCAACGAATGGCAATGGTATAACTGGAACAATAAACCCATCAGTGCCGATGGTCGAAATTACCCTTGGCTTGAGTTTTTTATCAAACGAATTGCCGAAGAACAAAAAGTTTCGGGCGTGCGGTTATTGGACGTATTGGATATTCACTTTTATCCCGAAACCGTCATCAGTGAAGAAATTGTGCAGTTGCATCGGGTATTTTTTGACCGAAATTTTGTGTATCCCGGCTCTAATGGCGTCAAAAACGTGAATGGTTCGTGGGATACGAGTCAAAACAAAGAATACATTTTGGCGCGGGTCAACGATTGGTTGGACAAGTATTTAGGACCCAATCATGGAGTGTCCTTGGGAGTTACCGAAATCGGAGTTCAGGGAAATAACCCCAACGTTACGGCGGTTTGGTACGCATCCACGATGGGTGAATTTATGAAAAATGAAGTTGAGGTTTTTACCCCTTGGTCGTGGAAAACGGGCATGTGGGAAGCGCTTCATTTGTTCAGTCGGTATAACAAAACAACTTCCGTTAAAGGCGCATCTTCCAACGAAACGTTGGTTTCGGCCTATCCGAGTATCAATGCGGCCCAAGATTCGATGACGGTGGTTTTGGTCAATCGTTCCACGAATGCGGCTCAAAGTTCAATGATTACTTTTAATAATTTTGTCTTGACCAGTCAGGAGGCTAAAGTGTTGACATTGAAATCGTTGTCTGCCACTGAAACTTTTGTTTCTCACGTTCAAAATGCGCTTGCTGAAAGTAAGGTTTCCATTTCTAACAACAGTTTGGCGTTGACATTAGCCCCGCTTTCGGTGACTTCAGTTCAGTTAACGGGCAAAATAGGTCAAGCGCCGGTGATTCTTTCCACTCAACCCGTTTTAAACACTTCCGTAAAAGCATATCCCAATCCAACGACCGAAATCATCGTATTGGAATGGTCGACGGGGAGTTTTGAGAAAGTAGAAATAATTGACTTAAACGGTAAAGTAGTGTATGAACATACGATTCCAACGTCGGCTTATCAAACCACCATACATGAAACTTTTGCATCGGGGAGTTATGTAGCTCGTTTGACAGGAAAAGGGCAAACTGTTACCAAGAAAATTGAAGTGGAACGATGAATTCTCTATTCCACCAACCGCCGCAATTCATTCAGTTTCAACAAGGCTTCAATCGGCGAAAGTGTATTGATGTCCAAGGCTTTCAGCTTGGTTTTGAGTTCTTCCAGTTTGGGGTCCTGCGGTTCAAACAAAGTCATTTGGTAATTGACCTTTGGCATTTCCTTTACGGCTTTGGTCGTTTCCTGCTTTTGGTGGCTTTTTTCGAGGCTGTGCAAAATGTCATTGGAACGCAGTACAATTTCCTGCGGCATCCCTGCCATTTGCGCTACGTGAATCCCAAAGCTGTGTTCGCTGCCGCCTTCCTTGAGTTTGCGTAAGAAGATGACTTTATTGCCTACTTCTTTCACCGCTACGTTATAATTTTTAATGCGCGGAAAGTCTTCGGCCAATTGGTTCAATTCGTGATAATGCGTCGCAAAAAGCGTTTTGGCGCGGTGACGTGGGTGATTGTGTAAAAATTCGGCGATACTCCACGCGATGCTTACCCCATCGTACGTGCTCGTTCCGCGTCCGATTTCGTCCATGAGTACTAAGCTTCTTTCACTCAAATTGTTGAGAATACTCGCCGTTTCGGTCATTTCCACCATAAACGTACTTTCTCCGCGACTGAGATTATCGGAAGCACCTACCCGCGTGAAAATCTTATCCACAAAGCCAATTTCAGCTTCGGCGGCCGGAACAAAGCTTCCCATTTGCGCCATGAGAACAATGAGGGCGGTTTGGCGCAACAAGGCCGATTTTCCAGCCATATTTGGCCCCGTAATGATGATAATCTGCTGGGTTTCATCGTCCAAAAACAGGTCATTGGGTACATAACTTTCTCCCAACGGCAATTGCTGCTCAATGACGGGATGGCGACCTTCTTTGATTTTGAGTGATTTTAGGTCCGTAATCTGGGGTTTAAAGTAATTGTTTTTTCGGGCAACTCGCGCAAAAGACGCCAACGCGTCCAATACCGATATGACACGAGCGTTTTGCTGAATGGCTGCCACATAATCATTGACGGTCATGACCAAATCGCTGAAAATCCGTTGCTCAATCACAAATATCTTGTCTTCAGCGCTCAGGATTTTGTCTTCATATTCCTTCAATTCGGGCGTGATATAACGCTCGGCATTGACGAGGGTTTGCTTTCGAATCCATTCGGCAGGGACGCGATTTTTATGTGAATTGGTTACTTCAAGATAGTAGCCAAACACCTTATTGTAAGCGATTTTGAGCGAGCCAATGCCCGTCCGTTCAATCTCGCGGTTTTGAATCTGAATTAAATAATCTTTGCCTGAAAACGCCAACTCGTGGAGTTTGTCCAAATTCGCATCTATGCCGCTCTTGATCATTCCCCCCTGATTGGTGACTATCGGTGGATCTTCGCGGAGTTCGAGTTCGATTTTTTCCAGAAGAAACTTACAGGGATTGAGTTGGTCGGCGTACTTGCGTAACGGGCTGAAGGTAGAAGATGTTTCACCAATACCCCTCAGCAACAACTCTTTCACCGGGTCAATGTGGCTCAGCGATTTTTTCAACTGAACTAATTCCCGCGGGTTGATTCGGCGAACGGCCACTTTTGAAATCAGACGTTCTAAGTCCCCGATTTGCTTGAGGTGTTGCGTGATTTCTTCCAAAAGTTCATCATTTTGGAGAAAAAACTCAACCGTTTGCAATCGTTCTTCAATCGGTGCTTTGTCTTTCAGCGGCAATACCAACCATTTTCGTAACAAACGGGCACCCATAGGCGTCACGGTTTGGTCCAAAATCTGAATGAGCGGGACGCCACCTTCCTGTTGGGCGTACACGAGTTCGAGATTTCGAATCGTAAAACGGTCGAGCCAAACGTATTTTTCTTCATCCAGCCGCGTCAGGCGTGTGATGTGCTGAATATCACGGTGCTCGGTATCGGCCAAATAGCGCAAAATCACACCTGCCGACACAATTCCTTCGATTAAAACTTCCACCCCAAAGCCTTTGAGCGAGGTGGTTTTGAAGTGTTTAATCAGTAATTCATAGCCAAATTCATGGGTAAATGCCCAATCTTCGAGCGAAAAGGTGTGAAATTTATCGCCGAAGAGTTCGGTAAATTCCTGACGGTGTTTTTTACAATACAATACTTCCGACGGGGAAAAACTTTGTAGTAATTTTTCGATGTATTCTTTATTTCCCTGCGTGGTCAAAAACTCGCCCGTCGAAACATCCAAAAAGGCAATTCCAAACACATTTTGTTTGCCGAAATGCACCGCTGCCAAATAATTGTTTCTTCTGGTATCCAGTACGTTATCGTTGAAGGATACCCCCGGCGTTACCAATTCGGTTACTCCGCGCCGTACAATTCCCTTTGCTTCGGCGGGGTCTTCCAATTGGTCGCAGATGGCTACGCGCTCGCCCGCCCGTACGAGTTTGGGCAGGTAAGTGTCCAGCGAATGATGCGGAAAACCGGCCAATTCTTCCTGCGAACCGCCGTTGTTGCGTCGAGTCAGGACAATGCCCAGAATCCTGCTTGCCCGAATCGCATCTTCTCCGAATGTTTCGTAAAAATCTCCCACTCGAAACAGCAGCATCGCCCCCGGATATTTTGACTTAATTTGGTTATACTGACGATTGAGTGGGGTTTCTTTGACTTTAACGGGTTCAGTAGCGTTTTTTGCAGTGCGGGCCATTCGGAATAATTAGATTGAAAATTGAGTACAAAAATAGCTAAAATATCAAGGCAGTAACAGCAAAATCGTAGGTTAGCTTCAAATCAAAACTCTCTTCCAAATGAAAAATAAGGCCGGGCTTCGCCGAGTTGATTGACGGAATAATTAATGTGTCCCACAAAATTATACCACGTTACAATGTCCAAACCAACGCCCGCCCCCACTAAAGGTCGGTTTGCCAGTTTGCTGTTGTTGAGTTCAGGATACTTATTTTTGACGTAACCAAAATCCGCGTAGATGTTAGGATAAATCGCCAATGGAAAAGTATTGAACTGACGGAATTTTATGAATTTACTCAGATTGAACGTCCGATTGAGCAATTGATATCGCAGGTTGGTTTTGACGTATCCATAATGCTGCCCGTCAATGACGTACAATTCATAGCCTCTGACCAAATCGGTTCCATACCCCAAGCCGCGCGTTTGCAAAAAAGGCTGACGTGCCAGGGTGGAAACTTTCATTTCGGTGTAGTAATTAAAGAAGAACTTCTTTGACAACGGGATAAACTGTCCCCAATCGGCCCCGGCCTCCAAAATATTGACGTCGTCCTTGGGTAAAATCCCTGTTTTGCTTACGTAAAACCCATACAAAAAACCCTTTAAAGCATACTGTGCACGGTCGCGGCGATCAAAGTAATGGGAGTAGCTGAGTTGGAGGTATTTCTGCCGGTTGATGCCGTTTAGAAAATAATTGGGGTTGATTCGGGCAATGGTATCCACTACTTTGGTAATGGAATATTGCGCACTGAATGAGTGATACCCGTAAAATTTAGGCCGATAGGTAAACGTAAGAAAAGGTGCAATGCGCTCACGGGTGCGGTCTTCGCTGCCCAGAAAAATGAGTTTGTCAGCGCGGGTTCGGTAAGCGAGCGTTCGGTTGGTGATTCTGGCGATGCCTACGGACATTCCCAGTTTCTGTTTTTTGCCCAAATAAGGGATAGAATAATAAATGTCCAGTCGAGGAATAAACCCAAATTCAGCTCGCAGGCGCAGGCGGTCGTTGTTGCCGGTGAGATTTTGGTGCAAGATATAGACCCCGTAAATTGTCCGACTCAAATCTCGCCCCCGTTCATACCACCATTCATTGAAATTGCGGTCGGCCAGCTGAAATACGGGAAAAGTCAGTAAGTACCATTGCTCTTTGACAACTACCTCAATATCAATGATTTTTGGGCCTGCTATCAATTTGCCGTCGGCGGTGTAGAAAGGGAAAGAAAGGGTATCCTTTATCGGTTTTTTCTTTAGTTCAACGGTTAAAAACAGATTGGTATTCAATACCTTGCGTCGGTCATATTCAAGCAGTGAATCCAAGATGGGTTGAGTGAGCGTATCACCGGTATGCACGTCCATTTCACGCCGAATAATACGCTCCTTGGTGCGAAAATTACCCGTTATGGTCACTTGCCGCACCACTACTTTTTGAATAGTGTCGGCAGGAGTTCCGAATAGAGAGAGCCAGAAAGTAGTGAAGAGTGAAAGTAAGAGCATAGGATTTAGGTTTTCTCTAAAAAAAGGAAATTCAATTCTTTAATAGTGGAAAACCCATTGTCAGAACTAATGAAAGGAAGTCCTACTTCAATGGCAGTAGCTGCAATAATAGCATCTGGCACCTTAATTTTATAACGTTGACGAATCCAAATGCATCGGTCCTTAATATTTGAATTCATTTCAATGACAAAGCAGTCATCTATAAGTTTTCGTAAGAGAAGTTTTTCGGATTTTGAAAGGCTAAATTTTCCTAATAACTCTATTACTGTAATGTAGGAAATAGCAAACCGATAATCAAGAAATGGCTCTGCAATTTCGTTACCTTCATGTACATGAATTAAAAAGTTTGTATCTGCAAGAAAATCAATCCCACTCATTTCTGATTTTCTTTTGGTATTCCAAACCGTCAATTTCTCTTTTTAAAGCTCCAAAATGTTTCCGTAGCCCTTTTTGAGGGTTTTGGGTTTTTATCTTTTGAATGATTTCCTCAATTTTTTTTTCTGAGGTAGTATTGTTAACTATAACAGTCATAACTCGGTGTTTTTTACAAAAATACAAGATTTTTTCATTCGATAAATCCATATTGAACCTTTGCTTTTTCGCGCGACATGGCGTTGTAATGCCACCATTCGGTTTCGATGAAGGTGTAACCTGCCTTTTTCATCACGCGTCGCAGCAATTTTCTATTTTCCAATTGTTGAGGGGTCAATTTCCCCGCTTTCAGCATGGCAGCCTCGCGGCGAGGTTCGGCCTCCTGACCAAAAAAATCAAATATCGTACCCATATCCAAAGCCCGACCGCGTTCATCGGCAATCGTTAAATCTACCGCACAGCCAAAATTGTGAATAGAACCTTTGGCAGGATCGGCCACAAAATCTTCGCGACGGTTGTAAGGTAAGTGACTCATCCGGGCCCAGAAAATCTTGGTAACACTTCGCGGACGGGCACCATCATAAACCAATAACGTATAATTTGGTTTTTCCTGTTTTAGAAATTTATTGGCTTTGATGAGTTTCTCCGCCGCCATTGGTTGAAGATAGGCTCGTTCCAAGTCACCGTATACGTCTTTTTTGATAAAATTGTCGGTGGTTGAATATTTCAAATCTACCTTGATGGTTGGGTCCAATTTTTGAACATCTACCAAGCCTCGGTCGATGAACTTGCGCTCAAAGTTGCTTATTTTGGTTTGCCCGTAACTTAGTAAAGAACAGGCAAGTAATGCGGCTGAAACGCTCGTTTTAAAAATAATAAAGTGTTTGCTGATAGTCATAATGCTGTTTCAGGAAGTACTAAAAGCCAAAAGTAGGGATAGTTTGTCCAAATTTTTCAAAAAACTATTCTATAAAACGGTAGCTATCCCCCTCTAAGTTGCTTTAAGAGTAGTCTGTTCATACATTTAATTAAAAACGTTCATACCTATGAAATCAAAACAAGAACCCGCATCGGTATCAAGACGCGACTTTGTGCAAAAAAGCGCGATAGCTGCCGTGGGTAGTTTCTTTATTGTACCACGCCATGTACTGGGCAAGGGCTTTACGGCCCCTTCTGACAAATTGAATTTGGCTGCCATTGGAGCGGGAGGAAAAGGAACCAGCGATATTTTTAATGCGTCCAACAATGGAGTCAATAACGTAACGGCTCTTTGCGATGTGGATTATAAACAAGCTGCTAAATCTATTGAACGTTTCCCCAATGCGGTGAAATACAAAGATTGGCGTGTCATGTTTGAAAAAGAAGGCAAAAACATTGATGCCGTCACTATCTCTACGCCTGACCACAACCACGCAATCATTGCGATGGCGGCCATGCAAATGGGAAAACACGTTTATGTGCAAAAACCATTGACACACAACATCAATGAAGCACGGATGATGACCGAAGCGGCTCGTAAGTACAAAGTAGTAAGCCAAATGGGAAATCAGGGAGCGTCGAACCCTGCTCAACTTCAGATGGTTGATTGGTTTAATAAAGGATTGGTAGGACCTGTGCATACGGTACAAATCTGGACGAACCGTCCGGTATGGCCACAAGGCATTCCGACTCCTACCGGCAAACCCGATATGCCCGAAGGCATTGCCTGGGAGCAATGGGTAGGTCCTGCACAGTGGGTAGATTATCACCCGGGCTATCACCCGTTCAAATGGCGCGGTTGGTGGAATTTTGGTACTGGCGCGTTGGGTGACATCGGTTGCCACACAATCGATACTCCTTTCCGGGTATTGGGCCTTAACTATCCTACCGAAGTGGAATGCAGTGTAGGAGCGGTGTTTATCAAAGACTGGCAGCCTGAATATATTCCTGAAGGCTGTCCACCGTCGTCGTCAGTGGAAATTAAATTTCCGGCTACGGCAAAGAATAAAACCGAAATGAAGATGATTTGGATGGATGGAGGCTTGCGTCCTTTCCACCCCGATTGGATTCCAGCGAGTGAGCCACTGAGTACAGATGGCAACGGAGCCAATGGAGTATTGATGATAGGCTCAAAGGGAATCATTGCCTGCGATATGTACGGCAACAATCCTAAAGTCTATCTCAAAAACGGGGATAAAATGGTAATGGACAAGGACAGCAAATATGCGGCTCCCGTCAATTTGCCTGAGTTTGGCCACCAAGTTCATTGGACTGAGGCTTGTAAGGCAGGTTTCGGCAGCGACAAACACAAAGGTTTGATGTCCTCTTTTGATTACTCAGGACCGTTGACTGAAACTGTTTTAATGGGCAATTTGGCTATCCGAAGCTATATGCTCCGTAAACCGCAAGGCAATGGTTTTGATTTCTACGGACGCAAGAAGCTTTTGTGGGATGGTAACAATATGAAGATTACGAACTTTGAAGATGCAAACCAATTCGTTTCGCGTCAGTATCGCGACGGTTGGAAATTAGTATAATTTTTTAGTCAATAGTCGACGGTCGATAGTCCATAGTAATGATAATAGTGAAATTTTTCTACTATCGTCTGTGGACTATTGACCGTGGACATTTTTATCCTTTCATAGTAATCCGCGACCGGGCACAGACGCCGCCAACGGGCGGGTTAAATTTGGAGACACTGACCTCAATGAGTTCTACATTGGGATAAGTGAGTCGGATACCCTCAATGATTTTATAAGCGATGTGTTCGAGCAAACGACTGGGCTTTTGCATAGCCTCTGCCGCGACCCGATAAACCACCTCATAATTGACTGTATTTCGTAAACGATCATGGCGGGCGGCTTCCAAAAAATCGGTGGTAATGGCTACGTCAATCGAAAATTTATTGCCAATTTTTTGCTCCTCATCTGAAGTGCCGTGGTAAGCAAAAAACTCTATTCCTTCCAGTGAAACTGTTCCCAAAGAGTGTGTCTTTTAGCTGTAATCTGTTATCTGTTCAAAACCGGGAAGTTCTCAGCAGATAGAGATGTACATGGTGTGCAAAAATTATATCTGATCAAAGAAGGAACCTTCTTCAGGAGCTTTTTTATCTTCCTTTTCATTTTCGCTCGGGTTTTCGTTTTCGTCCGCTGTTTCTGCTTCCGTTTCTGCGGAAGGTATTTCTGAAGTCTCTTCGGTTTCGGTTGCAGAATCAGAAGAAGCTACAACTTGTTCTTCAGTATCGGCTTCGGCAGCTATCGGTTCGTCTCCTACAATACCTTCTACTAAGTTTTCTGCCTCTATGCGGGCTTTTTTGATTTCGCTGTCTGCTTTCAGCGAATCTGTTATTTGAGTTTTAAGGTCTTCAAATTTTTCCTTGACGGCATTCTGCGAAAATTTCTTCTCAAATCGTTCAATGCTGTCTACGGTATTATTGGCAAGTGTTTTGAGCTGGACGACCAAATTATCACGGTATTTTTCCATGGCTTTGAAATCACGTTCATGACCTTTGAATTCACCTATGATTTCTTCGCGCACGTATTTGACCTGATTTTCGGCATCTATAATCAGCATATTGGATTTTTTCCGTGCCTCGTTCACCAATTCTTCCCCTTTTTGGCGGGCGTCTTCAATGTAATGCTCGGCCGCCGTTTTGGCTTGTTGGGTCATTTGCGCACTGGTATCTTCCGCCGTTTTGAGCATCCTGAACATCGTTAATTCTACTTCCCTAAGTTTACCCAACTCTTTCTCCGCAATCTCCAATTGCATTTTGAGCATCTTGTTTTCGTTCAGTACACGTTCCCATTCATTGGATAGTGATGTTAAAAAAGCCGTTACTTCTTCGGCATCGTATCCGCGCAAAACTTTTTGAAAGGTATGTTGACGAATCTCAATCGGCGTGATTTTCATATGCTTATTTAAATTATTGCCTGATAATTGGGTGTTAAAATAAAAAAAATTGGGTAAAACGCTCTTTTTTTAGCTAAATACCGCTACTTAGCCACTTTTTTCGTTGCAAAACCGCTCGTTCGTTCCCTAATTCTTGCAAATGAACGGTTCCATCACTGAACGTGACCATTTGCAGACCCACCCATGAAAGGGCGTGATTGAGGTGATTTTCAAGGGGTATATTGCTCAAAATGCAGTCGTCCCAATACCATTTCAGCGGCTCTCCCGCTACTTCTTCGACAATGGCTTGGTAGTCTTCGAGCGAATAGCCCGCAAAAGGTATGCCAAAACGTTCCCACAATAAACGCATTACGTCGTCTAATGAGTATTGATGTTGGTGAATTTTACGAATTGTTACGTCTAAAATCAGCGCCGCTAAGGCTCCTTTGTGGTAGACCGATACCTTACGCTGCGGAATTCCTTTTTCATATCCATCCAACCACAGGTCCCACGACGATTCTGCCAATGACTGTTGCGCATTGCGATTGTTTTCAAAGTGCCTTTTCATATACACCTGTAATTCACGGTAATAGGCGGCATCGTCAAATACGCCCGAACGTCGCAAAAACAAATCGCCGTAGTAGGTGGTAACCCCTTCGGCTACAAAACAGGTAGAAAAATAGTTTTCTTTGGTAAAATCGTACGGTAACAATTCTTTAGGGCGAATACGAATGATGTTCCAGGCGTGGAACAATTCGTGAGAACTTACTCCCAGTAAATCCGTATAAAGTCCTTCTCCCTCATCATCAGGTCCTAAGACAATCATCGTAGAATGACGATGTTCGACACCGTGGTAGTAAGGAGTTGGTAAAATAAGATTCAAAAAATGATATTCAGATTCGGGAAAACTGCCCATTGCGGCCATTTGAGCAGCCGTAAATTTTTCGAAGTCAATTAAAATTTGCTGCCAATTGGGCTTAATGTTACCCTGCATCCACACATAAAACGTCGTTTCCTGCAGTTGGTAAGTGCGGTGTTGCAACGTAGCGGAGGCCATCAGCGGGCTGTCCACCAACTCATAGTAATCTTTTGCCGACAAGGTTTTCGTGTCCTTCTTTTTCAGCCCGCAGGCGATTTGAAAATGGTCGGGAATGGCTAATTCAAGTGTACAAGGTTCATTCAAATAGCCTTCTGCATATACGCAAAGATTGACGGGGTTGACATACCAAAAACCACCGCTTACGTAGCTGCTTCCTGCGTTTTGTATATTGGCGTAATAATTATACCGAACAATGATTTCCGAAACTCCCGGGGTTTGAATAAGCCAACGATCCTTGGTTATTTTCCTAAAAATGAGCGGATTCCCAGAGGTATCAAACACCCCAAACCGTTGAATGTTTTTAGCGAAATTTTGCAACTCATACCGTCCGGGTCGCCACGCAGGAAGCTGTATTTCAATCGTTTCGGCACCAATTTTATCAATCGAACACTCAATATCTATAAAATGACTTTCGGGAATAGGAGAGGAGAGATGATAGCGCATGAGTGGAGCAAAGGAATGTAAACGCAGTTGAGAATAAACTCTTTAGAAAAGTAAAAATACTAAAAAGACCCAATGAATAGCAGAACAGTACCTTTTTTCAAGCAATTTGGTTAATTTAAGGGGAATTTTCTACTCCTTAAATTCCTATGAAAAACAATCGCTTACAAAACGTATGCCTCTTAATTTCTTCTTGTTTTCTTATCATATATTTATTGGCACAAATGCTCAAATCCCGCAAAGTGCAGATTCACTGGCTAACTATCTTAAAAAATCCCCCAAAGATACCAATTACGTAGCAGCGCTGAATGCGTACAGCTGGAAACAGATTGAGGCAGGAAACTACCCGCTTGTGGATTCTTTAGGGCGGGAGGCGGAAAAATTAGCCCCCAAATTAAAGTTCATTACGGGCGAATACGACAGCTACGATGTGCGGGGTAGGGCATGGTATGTACAGTCTGACTACGCCAAAGCACACGAATATTATCAAAAATGCTATCAAATTATCCAAAAATACCCTATTGCGGTTTCTTATAAGCAGGAAGCTTTGGCGAACGTAGGAATGATAAAACACCTGACAGGAAAAAATGAGGAAGCACTCAAGTCGATTTTGGAGTCAATCAGAATTTACGAAACCCACAAACTACCCAAACTGTCGGGTTCGCCTTATGATGTGGCGGGGGCTATTTTTAATGTCCAAGGTAAGACTGAATTAGCGCTTCAGTACTTTAAACAAAGCCTGGCTATCAAAACCAAGGATAACAACTTCTGGGGAATGGCGGTATCTGCTAACCGGATTGGGATTACTCTCAATGGAATGGGGAAATACAAAGAGGCATTGGTGTATTTAAAACAAGCCGAGCAACATGCCGAGAAAGCGGGCTATCAGCAGGTATTGGTTGATATCTTAATCAATGAAGCCGGAGTTTATCGTGAGTTGAGCCGACCAAAAGAAAATTTTGCCGCCCTAATAAAGGCAGAAAAAATTAGTGTTACAATCAATTCAGTACACCAGACAGGAGCAATCTATGGGAATTTGGGTTTGTATTATCAAAGTCAAAAGCAATACAAATTGGCAGAAGAGTATCTATACCGTGCATTAAAAATTTTCAAACAGGTGGGTTCTTTGGAATACCAAGGCTATATTTATGAGGCACTTACGGCACTATTTGTTGAAAAAGGAGATTTTAAAAACGCCTTCCAAAATCAGAAGGAGGCAAAACAGGTGAATGACTCGCTGTTTACAGCAACCCAACATGCACGAATGGATGAGTTGAATGCCCGTTTTGAGTCCGAAAAAAAGGAGCAAAAATAAAATTTCTCCAACAGTCCGCCATTATCAATGAGCAGAAATTAACCCAAAATAGATTCCTGTTGGCAGGTGGTGTCTTGGTATTGTTGTTGGCAGGAGCCGTAACAGCGTGGTTGCTCAACCGCGCCCGACTGCAGCGTCTAAAGGAGTCGCTGGAACTACGTAACAAAATTGCGGCTGACTTGCACGACGAAATCGGTAGCACCCTGAGTAGTATTTCTCTTTTGAGTGGGCTTACTGAAAAGCAAATAATCAATAACCAGCCCCAGAAAGCCGAACAACTGATTCAAAAAATCAGTCAGGATGCACGCCAAATGCTGGAGTCTATGGACGATATAGTGTGGACGATTAACCCGCGCAATGATTCAATGAGTACGCTTTTGACCCGCTTGCGCGAGTATGCCAAACCGCTTGCTGACTCGAAAGAGATTGAACTGAATTTTGTGGTAAGCCCCGAAGCAGAAAACAGTACGCTGATCTTGAATGTTCGTCAAAATGTATATCTGATTGTAAAAGAGGCGATTAATAATCTGTTTAAATATGCGCAGGCTACTAAAGCCGAAGTACGATTTGAGAAAAAGGGAAAGAATCTGGAGGTGGTGGTGAAAGACAATGGTGTGGGATTTGATTCCAATGGGATGAATAATCGAAACGGTCTTAAAAATATGCACGAAAGAGCCACAACCATAGGGGCGAAACTGGATATTGATTCCAACCCCGAAAACGGCACTGTTCTTTCATTGCTTATTTCGGGATAAGCGATGAAAGCGTCGGTCGGTTTTGAACGGGGATGCCCAATCCGACTGACGCCTAAACTGACGCTGCATCGTATAATTATCCTATTTACACGCATCGAATCAGCCTGTACTTTTGTCCATAATCCAATGAACCCCTATGCTGCGTGTATCCATTTACGACGACAATGATTCCCTGCGCGAAACCCTCGCCATGGTTGTGGAAATGACCGATGAATTGGTATTGGCAGGTTCGTATCCGGATGCCATGCAGGTACTGGAAACGGTTGCTAATGACGTTCTGGATGTGATTTTGATGGATATTGAAATGCCGCAACGTACCGGAACGGAAGCGGTAAGAATCTTACATCAAGGGCTTTCAAAGCCTCCTAAAACACTGATGCTCACGGCCTACGAAGACACCGAAAGCGTTTTTGAAGCCATTGGGGCGGGAGCCGTAGGGTATTTGCTCAAAAAAACACCAGCCGAAAAAATCATCGAAGGCATTCACGAAGTAGCGCAGGGAGGCGCGGCCATGAGTCCAAGCATTGCGCTGAAAGTATTGTCGGCTTTTCAAAAACCAAAACAGATTACCTACGACCTCACCACCAAAGAGCTGGAAGTGCTTCAACGATTGGTAGAAGGTGACAGCTATAAGTTGATTGCCCATCATTGCCAAATCAGCATCAGTACCGTGCAGACCCACATCATGCACATTTACGAAAAACTGCACGTAAACTCGAAAGGGGAAGCTATCAACAAAGCCTTACGGGATAAAATTGTCAATTTGTCTCGCTGAAGTGAATTCTATCCGTTTAGTCTGCTTTTACCGTTTACTCAGTTCTCGCCGATATTTTTTCAATCTCTTCTGCGATTTTCCTTCTGCCGGCAACCGGCAGAACAGGGTTTTTTTGCCTAAAAACAACTCATTTGAGTACGTATGCCTGTAGAAATACGGGAACTGCGTAGTTCTACAGGCATATATTTATCCTATTGACCCCACCCTTTTGAAAGAGTAGTTTTGTCACCATAAATCGACGTTTATGCGCTTATCTCTACCTCTATTCTACGGACTTATTTTGTTGTTTTTGAGCCCCTTATCGGCTTGGGCACAATCGGAGTCCGAAACCCCAAAGCCTAAACCGGTAAGAGTTTCGGGCGGGCTCAATGCCTACGCGGGGTTTTATCAGGCAAGCGGTATCGAAAACCGCAACCAAACGACACCTTTCGGGCTGAGTGCCTCGGCAACCGTCTCCCTGCCCGGCGGTATTTCACTGCCGTTTTCGGTGATTGTGGGAAATCAGGGTGCGAGTTTTCGTCAGCCTTTCAATCAATTCGGCATCAGTCCTACTTACAAATGGGCCACAGTTCATGCCGGGTATCGCAACGTGCAGTTTTCGCCTTTCACGCTGGCCAGTCATACTTTTCTGGGCGGGGGAGTTGAATTGAATCCGGGTAAATTACGCATCGGTGCCGTGTATGGGCGTTTCAATAAAGCCATTTCTACCGATCTTGCCAATCCCGACCAAGCCATTCCTTCTTTCAAACGTACCGGCTATGCCGTTAAACTCGGCTACGGTTCCGCCGCCAACTACGTAGATGTGGTACTGCTGAACGCCGCCGACGATACCTCGTCCATTACCGGAACGCAGGGCATCACCCCTGCGCGTAACACGGTCTTGGGAGTTACTTCCCGATTGAGCCTTGCCAAGAATTTCAGTTTTGAAATGGACATTGCAGGAAGCGCTTACACCCGCGACACCCGCGCTCAATTGGTGCCGCTGTCGGACAAACCGCTGATGAAAACATTCAACTTGTTTATGCCCGCTCAGCTTTCGACCCAACTCACCACCGCCGCGCAATTGGGTTTAGGTTATCGCAGCAAAAATTTTGGATTAAAACTTCAATACAAACGCATTGAGCCTAACTTCCAAACCATGGGTTCGTACTATTTTCAGAGCGATATTCAGAGTTTTACCATTGCGCCATCCATAAATTTACTCAATAGCAAATTACGGATTATCGGAAGTTTGGGGTTGCAACAGGACAATTTGGCCAAAACCAAAAATGCCCAAACGGGTCGAAAAATTGGGTCGTTGGTGATTTCCTATAATCCTTCCAACGCTTTTGGAATTGACTTTCAATTTTCCAATTACGGGATCAGTCAACAGGCGGGATTACGACCCATTATTGATACCCTGCGGCTGGCGCAAAACAACCTGAGCCTGATGGCAAATCTGCGCTACAGCATTCAGAACGAAGCCTTTTCGCACCTTTTTACACTGACGGGCACGCACCAGCAACTCTCTGACCTGAACAATACTACCTCAGCCTTTACCCAAAATCAGAACCAAAACATCAATCTGGGCTATTTTCTGACCGAATTAGCGTTGGGTTGGAGCGCCAATGCGATGGTGAGTTATACCCAAACGGCCCTGCCACAAGATCAAATGGTTCGTTTTTACGGGCCAACGGTGGGAATAAGTTATCCGTTGTTGGATAAAAAACTGAATACCTCATTCAATGCGAGTTATTTGATCAATCAGCAACTGGGAGTCACCGGCAAGGTGATCAATGCTTCGCTCAATGCAAGTTATCAGTTAGGAAAACGGCAAAGCCTTAACCTGCAACTTGGTTATCTCAACTCAAATACGGGACAACCCGACCAAAAATTCAATGAACTTAGAGGATCACTCGGCTATGGAATCTCGTTTTAACAGCCCCCTACTCCCCAAACTTTTGTTCGTTTGCGATTACATCGCGAACAGATTGAGAAGTGCGTTTCAAACGCACTGTGCAAGGGTTCGCGTTACAAACGCAAACCAACAAATGCACTGTGCAGAGGTTCGCGTTACCCCGATGGCTATCGGGGTAAACCAACGTATCCTTCCGCTTTTGATTCTCCTTTTTCTGTTTGGATTGAAATCATTAGCCCAGGTACAGGTCACGGTCAATGTACTTCCTCCGTACAGCGCCTATTTGCAAGATTATCCCGGGCGGGGCAATCAGGTGCAGATTTTTGTGCGCAACACGACGAATGCGCCATTGGAGGTACGGTTTTTGGGAAACATCACGGGCGACAACGGCGTGGTTATTTCGACGCCTGTTAATTTTCGACCATTGGTGCCGTTGCGTTTGGGACCGTTGGAAAACCGTTTGTTGAGCCGTAACGACTTGGAAGGCTTGTTTGATTTGGGTCAAATTGAAGTGCAGGGCATTGACAAAGCGCAACTCTATCGCGGGTTGCCGCTTCCTGAGGGCAGTTATCAGTTGTGCGTTCGTGCCTTTGACAACCGTAGCAGTCGCCCACTTTCGCCGGAGTTTCCGTTGGGTTGTAGTGCGCCTTTTATGGTCAGAAGTGTAGAGCCGCCTATCATCATTAATCCCGTTTGCGATAGTAAAATCGTTCCCAATACGCCTCAAAACGTCATTTTTTCGTGGACTCCCCCGCAGGAGTGTCGCCCGCGCAAGTACAATATACTTTGCGCGTGATTGAATTGCCCGACATTCAGCCCGTGGCCGATAATGTATTTAATAATCAATCAAATGTAATCAGCAGTTTTCCAACCAGCAGTCAGGACAAAAAGCCTGCTTCCAAAATCACTAAAAATGAAACAACAGAGATCAAAGTAACTTCTTCCAATGTTCCCCTTGGATTTGACCCCAATGTATTTATTGATGCGGTTGTGTTGCCGCCCTCGGGGGTGGAAGTGCGGAATCTCAAGGTAAATTCCTTTTTATACGGCTCGAGTCAGCCGCCGCTTAAAGTCGGCAAGCGCTACGCTGTGCGCGTACAGGCGATTGACCTGACTCGAAAAATCAATTTCCTGAATGAAGGAAAAAGTCCCGTTTGCTATTTTACCTACGGCGAAGAGGCCGCCCCGTTTTTCCCTTTAGGGCCTTCGTTTGCCTCAAAAGATACGACCGGTACCAAAGTAATGATGGCAAAATCGGGAAATTTACCCGTAAAATGCACCTCCTGCAGTGCAAGCGAAATTTCTAATAAGCAAGTGGATAATGCGGGAGTGCTGAAAAGTAAATCGGCGACTATCGGGTAAACCTGAAAGGACCGTAAAAGACTAATCTCTAATAATGAGAATCTTCAAAACATGGTTTAAACCGACTTTTAAAGTATAGGTTAAAACACAACAAAAAAGCCTGATAATACATTGATTATCAGGCTTTTACTTGAGCTACCGAGGCTGGGCTCGAACCAGCGACCCTCTGATTAACAGTCGTAGCCCATGGGTATTTGTTGGCTTTTTGGTATTTATTGATTTATACTTAAATAGCCTGTAAATCAGTAGATTGTCATAATTATTTTATCGCTTCTTATTGTTATTATGCGTTGATTCTGTATTTTTGTGGTGCAAGTAAACCCGATTTTCCTGAAAGTTGCACCACAGAAAAACACCGCAACAAATGGCAACTGTAAACCTATTTTTTGACACCCGCGCCACCGCTGAAAACGAGACGGTACGCCGCGCGGGAATTATTAAAATCGTAGTTACTCACAATCGGGTAAAACGGCTTTATACGACGGGGTTAAAAGTTACGCTCGACCAATGGCAACACTTGCCCAAAAAAGGGGAAAAGTTGGACAATCGGATAAAGGATGAAATCCGCCTAAAGTTGTACGCTGACATTTACGACACCCCTAACGGATTCTACCGACGCGCTGAAACCATTACCGAAACTTTAGGCGTAAACTTTGATTTTGACGCGTTCAAAGATGCCTTTGATAATTGGGGCAAGGATAAACCGTCCGATGACACCAATAACGTTTTTGCAGCCCTCAAAGCCAAAGCCGATACGATGCGTAAAGCCGACCGCGTGGGCAATGCCTCAAACTACGAATTGGCCGCGAAGTCGTTAGGCCGTTATGTAGAAAGTATGGACAATCCGACCCGTAAAGATTTAGGTTTGCCATTGCGCCCGCGCGGTGTACCGTCCAAAGCCACTAAAAGGAATGAGGAGGTAAAGCCGACGGTTTTACAGTTTCGCCACCTCACGCCCGAGTTTTTGACCGATTACGAAAAGTGGATGCAGCACTACGGCAAAACCCCGCAAACCACCAACCCCAAAAAAGGGAACACCAAAGCCACAGCCGCAAGCCTTACAACCGTGGGCATTTATTTACGCCACCTTAGAGCCGTGGTAAATGATGCCATTGAAAGCGGGATTCTTGCCCGTGAAGCGTACCCGTTCGGACATAATCGGTATGTGATACCCGCAGGACAAAACATTAAAAAAGCCTTATCGAAAGACGACGTTACCAAAATACTACGCTATGAGTGCCAAAACGATGCAGAACAGCGCGCCCGGGATTTATGGGTATTCTGCTACCTATCCAACGGTATGAACTTAGCCGATGTGTGCGCTTTACGTTGGAGCGATTTGGACCCGAAAGCCAACAAATTAAACTTTGTTCGTAAAAAGACCGCCCGAAGCAAAAAAGGCAATCAAAGCAAAATTGTTGCAAAACTGTTTCCTGAATCATGGGTGATCATTGAAAGACAGGGAAACACCGATTCCGTTAGTAAACGGAACCCCGCGTCGTACGTGTTCCCATTCTTTGATGCTTCTATGAGTGCCGAACGACAAAAGGCCGTGATTCACCAAGTTATCAAGGTTACTAACAAATGGATGCAGCGGATAGGCCAAACGCTGGGAATTGAGGGAGACGTAAACACCTACGCAGCGCGGCACAGTTTTGCAACCATACTACTACAATCAGACGCGCCACTTGCTTTTATTTCGCAATCGTTGGGGTACACCAACTTAAAGACGACCCAAAGCTATCTTGGAAGTTTTGACGATGAAAAAACCAAAGGTTACTTGGATGCTTTGTTGTAAAAGTGGTTTGTTAATGAATTAGTTAATTTATAAATTTGTTTAATGAGACAGGAAAAGTACTCGGTTGACATTGACAATACTACCCAAATCTATGAATTTGTGAGTGTAGGTAGCAAAGGGACTTTTCAAAAATTGGTACAGTACACGCCCTTGGATGAAAACGGGACATTTTTCAATTTGGGTTTTGGCGACAAAGACCCGGTTAGTGGAAAGGTGAATGATTTAACAGTAACCGACAATGGAGACACGCAAAAAGTTTTAGCTACAGTTGCGGATACGGTACTGCATTTTACAGCGCGTTACCCCGATGTTTGGGTATTTGCCACAGGTAGCACCCCCGCACGAACACGACTGTACAGAATGGGGATAACTAACCATTTAAACGAAATTGAAAGCCAATTTGAAGTATTGGGACTCACTAACGACGGTTGGCAATCTTTTGAAATAGGGATGAATTACGAGGCATTTTTGATAAAACGCAAATCTTAAAGACCATGTCTAAAACAAACAATATTACGGAGGCTCCCGAACTTGGGACGCAAGTCGTACCGGTTCTATTTCCTGAACAAATAGCCCGTGCCAAAGAGTTATTGGCTAAACATCCTTTACCCCCGCAAATCTTGGAAGCGCAAGCGGCCAAAGCCAACGCCGCTGAACTATGCGAGGTATTGAAACAGCACCGCCTACGCCACCACCTCACCCAAACCGAATTGGCCGACAAAGTAGGGATGCAAAAGGAATTTATTTCCCGGATTGAAAACGGCAAAGTAGATGTGCAGCTTTCTACGTTCCTAAAAATCATTGAGGGTTTGGGATTGCGTATGACGGTGACGGAGTAATCAGCAAGATAGAAGCTCAACAACTCGAAATTATCAATGAAAGTGGTAACCCGTGCATTTTGAAAATCAAAACAGCGAATGGGAAACCTACTCTCTATGAATTACAGGAAATGAGTTATGCGGTTGCAGTGGATTTGTAAATGATAAACCCACCCAACCAGAATAACACCCTTTAAGGGGTACTGTTTTGGTTGGGTGACTCTTCCTGTAAAGATAAAAAGCAGAGTCAGTATTAGTATAGTTTGAATTAAAATTCTTCTGCATTGGATCTGCCATACCCAATTACAGAATGTCTAAAAATACCTTCATTATCTTTTTCCAGTGAATCAGGTTGGACAACTTCTCAAACCAACAACTCCCCACCTTAAAATAGAAATCCTTACTTTTACAGGCACTTCCTGCTTGATTAACTCAGCTCAAAAATCAGGTTCAATGAGTTGATACCCTTTCATAAGAACTATTTTGCTCTAAATATCATATATCATAAGTGAATGCCACCCAACCACGCTAATGCAATATACCCATAGTAGTTTGGTTGGCTACTCACAGTACGATAACTTTTTTTTACAGTTATAAAGATTCTCAATATATTGCAATATTGTATGCTTTTTAACGGATATTAAGATAGATCTAAATAAATATAAATAATGTTTACTTTAAATTATTGCAGAAATGATTTGCTATCACATCAAAAAGAATAACCAAGGCAAAAAAGAGCGTATAAAGTGGATTGTTTTGGTTGGGTAGCTACCGCTTGATAACTTTTTGATTAAAGGAATGGAGATTAGAGGAAAAATGTGTTTATTCAAACTTGAAAAGTTCGGGTAGTTCAATTCCTAAAGCTTGGGAGAGTGCATAGGCAGTACTGATGGTGGTGTTCACTTCTCCTCTTTCAATGTTACCTACCTGATTTTTAGACAGATTAGCTCGGAAGTATAGTTCCTCTTGACTCAAACCTTGCTGTTCTCTGAGTTTACGTAGGTTATCACCAAACCTTTTTAGGAAGCTATTATCTCGAATTTTTGTCACAGCTCAAAACTGAGCCATTTTTCAAGATTTGACCATCCAATATATTGGGTATTTACTTATATTTGCCTCTTTCTCACTATCATTTGAATTCTCTATGTTTAAACTCCCACTCCCATGACTAAATTACTTACAAGACCTCTATGGCTTCTTCTGCTATTGGTTATAAATCATAATTTATCAGCTCAGAAAATGGCAAGATCCTATGCTGATGTAATGATACAAATGGCTCAGATGAATGTTCCTGCTTTCAAAAATTTCCTGAAAACCGTTAGCTTTTATGAGGACAAGGAAGTCATTATAGCAGAAACGAAGGATAAACTTGGATATAACATTTGTATCTATAAGAATGACTTATCTTGTCTGTTGACTTTCAAAGACAAAGGGTTGTTTACAGCTCTCAGTAAGGATTTCGGGAAACTTCAAAACGAGCTTTACCCTGATAATGAAATGGAAGAAACCTATGCCATGACAAGCTATAATGGGTGGAAATTCTTCTTCAATGATCGGGATTACCAAATTAAATGTATTATAAAGCCATAAGTACTCCTTATGGATTCTCACAAAACTTAGTTCATACTAAACTAATTTAATTTAAAATGAAATCATTAACACTTTTTATAGCTCTACTATCTTCAATTTATTACCATAGTTTCTCTCAGGTATTGAAATTTCGAGTAATAGATGCAGGCTATAGCCAAAATGGTGAATTCAAACAAGGTAAAAGTTCAAATGAGACTATCATAATTGATATTGATAAAAGGAAGCTGACAATTTTTGGTAATAAATCAGATGAGTATTCAATTTTAAATATTAAGGTCAATAAAGCTAAGGATGGTGCCGTACTTAATTTTTATACCTGCCTTAATGAGGAAAAAGAACAGTATCTTATTAACCATATTAAACAGTACAAAGAGGGTAAAAAAGTAAATATTTTAACAATTTCCTATACTACCAGTGAAACTCCTGACCCTGATGATTTTTGGATGTATGTCATGCTCCCCATTTAAATCATTCTGTATAGTAGCTTTACTAACCTTCATTAATTCTTCAACACATCAGCAAAAAATCATGGATGAAAAAAATATAATCACATTAGTAATATCCATCTTTTGTGGTATAGGGTTTTATGTAATTATAGGGCTTTTTGTCCGAGCTGGGGGATATGAGGAAGGAGCACACCCTGTCTGGATAATATTTGCTTCTGCAATTGCTTATAATTTTATAAAGAAAAAAAGAGAGTAATGACTTTATTGACAACTAAATATCAATAAATAGGAAAAGTGAAGTACATTTTCAAATCTTAATACAATGAAACAGACTCAAATTTTAATCCTCAAGTTAATTATTATATTCTTGCCAATATGCTCTTGTAGTGATAGCAATGAATCCCATAATAAGCCATTTACTTATAAAGATATTCATTCCGATGTACTTACATCTCTAAATCAAGATTTAAGCGAAATATCAGAATTCCCACTTGAAGATAGTGTATTATTTTTAGACTATAAAGTTGGAATGAGCAAAGAGCAAGTGAACACTCTTACAAATAGATACAATAAAGATGGTAAATTTCGTAAAACAACTTACTATCTTACTTGGAGTTACTATGAAGATAAACCTTTATATTTAACGGAAGACCTTTATTATGCTAAATTTGAAGGGCTACCTGATAATCCAACTACCTATATTATCCCCTGTTCTTTAAACTTTGAATTTACAAATGGGCTTGGCCTTCAAAATATACTTGTTACTTTAATTTATCCTACAGACCTATTTGAAAGTTATTCTCAAGAGTATAGTTTATTCTCTAAAGAGTTAGAAAAGAAATACTGGAATGATTTACATGCAAATGCTACTAATAATGAACAATTCGTAGATCACATAAAAAAAGTGCTTGAAAAAAGTAAAGAAAAAAATGATGAAGAAAAAGCTGAATCAAAGAGGCACATTGAGAATTTAAAAGAAAGCTTAAATTTAGTTGATGAGAGAATAGATAAATACATGAACTTGAAATATGGAGATGGGAAAAGTGACAATAATTATAGTGATTACTTTAAAGATAAAATTTGGCTTTTTCCTCAAAAAATGATTACTTTAACGAAACGAACAAAAAGTGAGATTGAAATGGAAGGCTTACTAAAAAAAGAAAAATCGACTGCAATTTTAGCATCTATAAGTTATAGTTGGGTTTCGAGAGAATTTCTTAGAATCAAGTTCCAAGAAGAAAAAAAACAAGTACTTGAAAGTGAAAAGAATATACAGATGGAGAAAAAAAATGAAGAAAAACAGCTAAATAAAAAGCTAAAAGATAGTGGTATTTAAATAAATTTATCTATTTTTAACAAAACCATTGATTCTTTTTTTATTCTGGCCTTGTTATTTTATAAAACATTGCAAAAGAATTAATCCATTATACTACAATTTATAAACCCGATTCTTTATCACGACTAATACTGTGGTGAAAAAAAATATTGTACCTCTATTTTCATAAGTGAGTTTCATATTGGTTATTCTGAGTAATTATTTTAGAAGTGTACACCAACTTTCAATACTGATTTTGTGCTTATAGATTTTCCCTTGCCTATAAAACTAAGCTACTATTTGAAGCCCCGGTGTCTAAAAAATCTGTAAAGCAGCCCCCATTATTTTTTTCAAAAATTTCCATCCTACAATTCTTTGTATGTGCATGTAAAAGCAAGTCAGATACTCACGGTTCCCCTCTTAACGTGATGCACCCCTTGCCATTCCCGCTATCTTTATTTAACAATATTACCAACATTTATTTTCGGGAAAACAAGTGAGTGAAAATTTATCCATTGTTTCACTTCAAAAAACTTTTACAATCATGCTTACTGTAACCAATTTTGTATCTCGTACCAATCAGGAAGGAAAGGCTTACTGCTCTTTAGAACTTACCAGTGATGAACCTGAAATGGTGCTTTCCCGCGCTACAAATCGCTATTACATCACTGCTCGAAAATGCTACATGAGTACTACTTTCAATGAAGCCATTTGCAAAAATATGATTGGGAAGCAATTTCCGGGTTCCATTGTTAAAACGGAATGTGACCCTTATGAATTCACTGTTCCTGAAACAGGAGAAGTGATTACCAGACAGCACAGATATGAGTATAGCCCACTTGAAGGAGGTACTGCTGAACAGGCTGTATTTGGCAAGCAACAATTAGAACCAAGTTTCTAACCATTTATTCAATTCATTGCAGTGGGTAGGGTCTTTCCATAGGCTCTACCCTTTTTTATGTCTTTTTTTCACTTAAACACAATTCTTACCATGCAATTACAACAGGCAAAACGTGAAAATGTAAAAATCAAATTGGGTTTACAGGGCTGTTCAGGAAGTGGTAAAACTTATTCTGCTTTATTGTTGGCTTATGGTTTGGTCAATGATTGGAAGCAAATTGCCATCATTGATACGGAGAATAAAAGTGCTTCACTTTATGCTCATTTGGGTAATTTTTACACGCTGAACTTAAAAGCACCATTCTCTCCTGAACGCTACATCCAAGCTATCAAAGTGTGTACTGATGCTCAAATACATCTAATGCGAATCTTGGGTTAGAAAATATAATGAAATAGAGCTGTGACTAATGCTCCAAAGATATGGACCATCAGCCCATTGGTGGCTCTAACTTTAGCAGCATTTTGTAGGTCTGTTTTTTCATTTATCCAATTAAACAACGATTCAATCGGCTGCCTAACTCTGGAAACAGCAGTTGAAAATAGGTCATCAGCGGCTTTTTTGAACTGTCTTTGGTTTAGGGTTTGTCCCTTTACTAACTTAACCAGCGTGTAAATATAAGTATCTTGTTGTTTGAAGATTTGTTCATTCAATCCTAGGTCAGAGTAGGCTTTATCGGCAAATATAGCCTTACCTGTAAGTTTTGGAAGGATAGGCTTAAAGGCAGCTATATCGTTTTCTGATGCGGGTGTAATACTGACAAAATCCATTAGCGGGAAACTATATCGTTGAAGTGCCTGAAAGCAATTTAGCCCCTTTAATAGCCCTTATCTCTTAAATCATCATTCATGGCCATAAACGCATCTACCATTTCTTGATAATGAGCACAGCCATCATGAATCAAAAGCGATAAGTAGGCAGCAGGATTGTCGTCACCATCATTGATGATTGTATCGTACTTCGATATATTGACCTCGACATTTTTGCCCCAACGACCAAACAATCGGTTCCTGCTTATATCAGTCCGTCCGTGGTTATCGCATACATACACAAGCCCGTTATTCTTATTCGTGCTCAAGTAGTCAATGATGGCAGTCAATACCGTGTCGCGAATTCTTGGGTCCTGTTTGGTTTTGACAGAGCCAATAGAAGCAAAGCCGAATACAAAGAAATTAGCGGCTATATCAGGATAATTAGGAAAGTATCCATCTCCGTCACTGAAGTATAACTGATATTCAGCACCTGAATCAGTTGAGAAGAAAAGAATATTACCTTGCCTCCGAGTGTTATATGGGTTTAGCAAACTTTATTCCTCTTTTTTCCAATTCATCAATAGTTACTTCCCCTCGCATGTAGGCAGCGATTATTCTACTGTCTTCTACCAACTTCCAAGCCATACTCGTTTTGGGAGTAGCGGCGGTTGTACGTTTGACATGCTTCTCACGTACTGTTGATTTCTTTGAAGTAATCTTTCCTTTTTCAGGCTCTAAATGTACCATAGCCTTAGATTTTGTTAATACAAATATACACAATTGTACCTCAAATGAACAACAAATCAGCAAATACGGCGCAAAGTCTGCTTGTATTTACATCAATTACGACTATAATAAACAATGGCACTTATTCATTTATATGATAAGCTTTTTGAGAGATTGATAGTGATTCGTTGGTTTGCAATGGCTCCGAAGAGGGGGGCAATCTCCGAAAACTACAAATCAACGCTTTCACTTATTTTGTCAGGTGATACACTTTTGCGCCACTCAGTTGCTGTGTTTTTATTTAAAGTCACTAAAATCCTTTGATACAGTTGAATGAATATTCTCGCCTTATGGTCTAATATTACAGATATATGGTATTGGCAAGAAATATACTTTTAAATTCCATGCCGAACGAAGTCTGAGCTTCAAAACACTCTCAAATCCTTTAATTTTTGCCCAGTTGCATAGATAATAACTTCTTCCCAAAAATCGGAACTTTTCGTTTTATCTGATTTATCATAATTAGTATCATAAAACTTTTTCAATAAAGTATTATCATGATTCCACTCTTCACCTTTTACCTTTGGGGGCTGTAATGTTCCATCTTTATAAACTTTATAATTAATCATTCCTTTTGTAAGGATTGACTCTTTTCCTTCTTCCTTTATCAAACGAAAGTCATCGGCAATTCTAATATCAAATCTATATAAGCCAGCTTTTTCAGATGGAGTATTGGTAGCAGTCTGAAGCTGAATTTCAAGTCTATCAGCCCATTTGAAAGGGCTTTGGAATTGAATTTTATTTAGTTGCTCTAATGTCTTTATACAATTCTCTATTTCGCTTCTGAACTTTGGCACATCGTAGCTGTCATGACTTGAATCGTTGAGTAGAAATTTACGATTACTATCTAAATTAGTGGCAATACTCGGGTCAAGCCCATTCTGATTAAAAAACTCTACAAGTTGTTGTAATAACTGTGCAAGTGGTTTTAGTCCTCCAAATTCACCTAATTTCAATCTATCAGGTAAAAATTTCTTGCAAAAACTCTCGGCTTCTTTTCTTAAAAAATTTCCTGCTATTTCGTATTTTTTTTCTTTGAGATATTTTTTTGCATTACCTAAATAAGAATCGGATTCATATTTCAAGGGCTGAGGTATCCCATCATTTTGATGACTGTAAAGTTCAAAGAACTTCCATTGTTGGCTTTTATCCTTTTCGGCTTTATGCTTTGCTAATTCAAAGAATATTTTGTCATGTGTTAGAATTAACAACTGAAAATCAGTTGATTTTTTTAATATAATATCCAAAACAATATTCCGATGACTCATATCAAGACTAAGTAACAAATCGTCTAAAACTAAAAGTCTAGCACAGTTGGGGAATCTCGGCCTTTGATCTAATATAGCAAAACGAATGGCCAAAGCAATAGCTGTTAGTCGTGCTTCATTCAAAAAAGTATGAGGTTTTATTATATTCTTTTTGTGTTCGGCTAATCTATTATGATTAAATTTTGCTTGAAGTGGAATTTTGGGACGATGCAAAATGCCATCTTTGGCACGTTGACTTATATGTTTATTATAATCACAAGTAATACTATCTATATCAAAACTGATGGTATAATATTCCTTAAACTCACTTTTTAAATACTCATTTGCTGCTTGAGTAATATCCAATAAGAATTTTTTTAATAATTCAACGAACCTTGGCAAGGTTACTTCTTTAAAGCGTCTATACTCACCCGAACCAACGCTTACAATGTTACCATTGTGAGGTAATTCATCTGGTGAGTTTACTATAAATTTCCACCAATCAGCAGCGTTGGATGTTCCTGAAGATGTACCATTATGAGTTGTAAATTCTTCTCCAAAACTAACAAACGTCAATATTTCTTTTTCAAAGAGAGGAAATAAATCAATTGGTTCACTGTTACTAAAGTCATAAAGTTTTGATAAGTATTTGTAATTGATAAAATCGCTTGAATCAATTGTTTAATAAAATTATCGCTCTTTGTATTGATGACACTACTTGAAATTTCTCGACTCAGCTCTGCCTCGTGCTGATTTTTAAACATTATTTTAATGCCAGATTTTTCCGAATCATTCGCAAAGCGATTTCTTATATTTTCATCATGGCGAAAATCAAAATATTTTCTTATTTGTGCATCATCTGTTTTTAAAGTGCTTTGTAAAAATGTATATAAAGCCCAATAAATTGAACTTTTACCACTACCATTTTCGCCATATAGTAATAAGTTAGCTGTGTCAATATCAATTGTATTACATGGCTCAGTGCCATTCCCGTAAAAAAACTTAAAATTTTCGAGGTAGAGCGATTTTATTCTTTGCATTTTATTTAGCAGTAATGATTGGCATCAATAAATCCTTTAATTCTATTAGCATCAATTTTAAATTATTTCTTATCTCATTGTTTGATTCTCTTAACTTTTGATAGGCTTCATGAATAATTTTTATTTTTTCAGATTTATCAGTAACACCTTCAATACTTTTAAAATCTCGCTCTACATATTTTATAAATTCAATATTTACAGTTTCAAAATCTTCCTTAAAATACAACTCATATATCATCCCATCTAATACTTCTTCAAAAAGCTGCACAATATGGCTATTAGGAACGTATTCGTTGATTGAACTTTCCTTGCCTAATGTTTTTAAAAACAATAAATAATCTACTAAGATAATAAAAGGAGTTTGGGATACTGGTAGAATTTGAACAACAGGCAGGTTATTTACCTCATAACCATTGACATTACTATTTGTGCTGAAAATTTTAAAATACCAATTCAATAATGTAGAGTTCATCAGACCTAAAATGTATTTTGATTTATACTCTTCTTTTTCAAGTAAAATATAATTAACTGAATTTCCACAAAATATACCTGCCTCTAAATAAGCCATTTTTAATCTATATCTCTCATCTACACCAGTAATTCCTTGCATAACAATGCGCTCTTTCTCATGGTGTCTTGATTTTTTTCCGTTGTTTTCAATAAGATAGTTTTGAGCATCCAAATATTGTTCTTCTCCTTGACTCATCTTATCCCTTATTTCCCATTTTTGAACTGCAGCTCCCTTAATCATTCTTTTATATTGTGGTGAAGGACTTCTCAAATAAGGTTTTTGAATAGTTAAATCTATTTCTCCTGTCCAACAGTTACCGATTTCAGATAGTTTTGGTACTTTATGTATTTTATAAATTATCTCTTTGTCTCTCTGGTTAAGAGGTAAAATTGAAAAATTATCTTTGTCAAATGAAATAACTTCTTGGTTCGAATATATGATTTTTTTACCATTTACCCGATTTTTATCACTCCAAACACAAAGTTGAAAGTTATATGTTTGAGGTCTATTATTCTCACTCAACATAATACAAACGCTCATCTTTGCGCTTTTAAAAACTCTCTTATTTACATTATCTCTTTCAGGAAAAGAATCAATATGAATGATTTTTTGCTCTGTCAAATAGAATTTTCTAATCATTTTTGCGGAATTGTCAGCTAAAAATGAATTCTGAAAAATCTGACAAATTATCCCATTTTTGTTAACGATATCTGCACACCTAGCTAAGAAAAGCTTATACAAGTTTATTTTGCCACCTTTTGCTATTTCATAGATAGGTATTTTAAAAAGCGATTCTAACTCTTTTGTCTTTTCTTTATTATCCAATACATCGTATGGTGGATTCCCAATTACAATATCAAATTTTTCAAAACCAAACATCCATTCAGGATCAAACCAATCTACTCTTTCATGGCTAAAAGGTTTCCACGTGCTTATCAGATAAGCGCGACTATTGGTGTCAATATTTTTACCCAACTTTAGTTGTTGTTGAGCAACTTGGCCTTGTATTTGCTTAAACTTGGTTTTTAATACAGCCTTTTTTTCACCAAAGCTCTGCAAATAGTTTTGGCGTATGCTTTTGAGTTGTGAGGTGTGCTGATTTAGCCGCACGGGTTAGTGTAAAATTTAAGTTCAATTCTTCGAAACGAAGGGTAGAAGAGCTACCCTTGCGTTAAGAAGGCAGTTATGTTGTTTTCCCCTGCAAACATATC
>Ga0247844_1000286_pt1 | contig 109950 bp, 103 predicted proteins | sample LaCtaG_FD_192421 | JGI IMG/M metagenome (GOLD analysis project Ga0247844, IMG submission 192421) | Freshwater microbial communities from meromictic Lake La Cruz, Castile-La Mancha, Spain - LaCruzMarch201714.5m_1 | ecosystem: Environmental > Aquatic > Freshwater > Lake | place: Spain...
CCGCCAACTTCTTGTCGTGTCTTCTTTTTCACCACCGTAGTTCAGCTTTTCGGTGCCCTTTTGTCTAGCCTTTTCTTTTCCCCTCTCTTTATCTGCTTCCGTTGCCTTCAAGCCAAATGCCCTGACCGTTGTCGGCCCTGCGGCCAACCGCAAAATGCACAATAAGCGGGATCCCGTGTATGGACGCCCTCTCCGGGCAACGGGGTTCATGAGAAAAGGCGGAATTCGCAATTGGGAACGGCACCCTTGGTGGGGCGACGCTCCGAAATTACAGCTCCTTACCCGATTTGGCTCCCGCCCCCTGCGGCGTCGGGGCCTTGCGGCGGAGCCGGAGGATCCCGCACAATCCGGCTGCAAGCAGGAGCGCATGGGTGGTCGGCTCGGGGACCACGCTGATCGTTGCATTGCTGAAAACCGACGAATAGGGGGTTCCGGTACCGTTCTTGACACCGAGGTACGTGTAGCCGGATGCCATTGTTGGAGAGCCGGAGATAGCCCCCAGGATGGACCCTCCGTTGCTGTTCGCAGCAGCCACTTTGAACCAGTAGTTGTTTCCGGCCACAAGGTTGATGGGTGCGACTGCGGTGAAGGTGACGGGGGTGCTGCCGGACCCAAGCGAAGCCGGAACGAGAACCTCATTGAAGTCTGCCAACTCGGTCGTGAGATCATCGGCAAAAATCCCCCCTGTCAAAGTCGCATCCATATACGTGAACGTCATCGAGCTGAATCCCGGCTTTCCTTGAACCGTGAACGATTCGAATGCCGCGGTGGGAGTTCCCGCATCCACTTGGATGCCAGCAAACCACTGCTGGGTGGGAAAGGTGTTGAGCCCGAAAGACGAGTTGGGTGTGATGCTGGTTGTATCCAGGATGGTTGCGGATGAAGCCACTTGCGCGGACGCTGCAAGAAGAACGCAGGCGGCGAGGAACGGGAGCTTTTTCATGGTTTGGTTTTCAGGTTGGTTGGTTTGATCCGGGGGCTGACAACCGGTTGCTAGCTTTGGACCGAATGGCGTGTCAAGCAAATGGTGAATGAGAAATCCGGCTACGCGGCCACAAAGCGAATATCCGCCGTGGCTGCAACAAAAACCTTCGCCACTCGATGTATCTCTTCGCCGACAAAAGCCGGGCTCAATCCTCATGGGCCTCGAGGTATTACGACGTGCTACAGGAACGAGGCAAAACACATTCCCAGGCCCTGCGCTGCCTCGGCCAGCGCTGGCTGAAAATCATCTGGAAAATGTGGCTAAGTCATACTCCTTACGATGCCGAGCTTCACATGAAAACCCAACTCGCCCACGGCTCTTGGGTTCTTCAACTCTCTCCTCAATAACCGATCTTCCCGTGTGCGAATAAAATCCCAAAAAAAGTCCTGTCCAACCGATAGAACAACTACGCTCCGGCCTCCTCCGAGGCAGCGGAAAACGCCATAAAACCCCTCGGAGTCCAACTTTGTTCCGGCTCCGACAGTCCAAAATGACGCGTGCTTGACTCCGCATCCACACTTTGCCAATCTCCGCAAGTGGAAGATCAGTTTTCGGCCTCAACCCCGGGGCAAGTCGCTCTGGAGGCGAAAAAACACTTCCCGGCAGCCAAGCAGATGACAATAATCCCATGAGTTTTGATATGAAAAGATATGCCGACTACATCAACAATGTGAGCGGAAAAGTATTGTTGGGTTGCGACGGATTTGTGGACGAGGTCTATCGGATTGTGGATGTGAGAAAAAGCCTCACGGAGTTTACCTCCATGGATGACATGAAGGATTTTGGCGAGCTGATTGTGAAGCGATCCGGCGGGGGGCTTGGGCTGGAAATTTCCCCCAAGCGCCGCTGTTCCGGCGGGTTCACACCAAACACCGGAAGAGTTGCGGCATTCCTGGGCCTCAAACCAATCCTTGCCGGGCTTTATGGCCAGAAGGAGATCGATCCCGCGTTCGATGAGTTCAAAGAAAACTGCCATCTGGTTTCTCTTGGCGACCCGGCCGTTACGCTGGTCTTTGAATTTTCAAACGGGAAGGTTTTGCTGAGCGACTTGAAGGCCGTTGCCAATTTCACCTGGAAGAACTTTGTCGAATTCTTTGCGGAAGAGGAATTGAACAAGATGTTTGCGGGTGTGGATATCGTGGGGCTGGGATATTGGTCCCTGACACCGGACTTCGATCAATTTCTGAAAGGCATTGTTTCCCGGTATGAAAAGACGGCGCCCCCCAAACGGATGTTTTTCGATTTTGCGGACATCAAGAAAAAATCGAACGAATCGCTTTTCGAATCCCTGCAACTCATCAAGGAATTCAACGGCAGGATCCCGATGACCATGAGCCTCAATGAGCACGAGGGGGCGGACCTGTTTTCCAGGTTCAATATGGCCTGCAAGGAAGAGCCCGGCAGCATCGCTGCCGATTTGACCATCGTCCGCAAAGAGATCGGCATTGATGAGCTTGTGATCCACACGCCGTATTTCGCAGTGGCCTCCAGCTCCAGCGAGGGCGAAGGGTTTGCCATGCAGGACTTTCAATCCAATGTCATCAGGACTGCGGGCGCCGGAGACTCCTTCAACGGCGGATACGTTTCTGCGTCCCTCGGGGATCTCTCGTTGAAAGAGCGCCTTGTCATCGCCAATGCGGCGACAAGCTTCTTTGTCACGCACGCCACGGCCCCCACCAAGCAGGAGCTGATCGGCCAGATCGAGACAGCCTCCAGCAAGTAGGCAGGCTCCCTCTGCGCTTTCGGGGGCCGTCGGCTTTACGCTCCAGCGAAGGGGGCAGGATTCTACCCCCGGATTTTTTCAAACCGGTCGAACGCCTCCGACCATTCCGGTTTTCCGGAGGGCTGGAATTCCTCGACCGGAAAGGAATTTCCGACCGTTTTCCGGAGATCGGCAAGCGAGGAGATCTGCCCGGCGGCAATCGCCTGAATCAGGATGTTTCCGATGGCTGTCGCTTCGACAGGCCCGGCAAAGACCGGACGCCCTGTGGCATCGGCAGCAAACTGGTTCAGCAGCTTGCTCTGGCTCCCGCCGCCGACAATATGCAGCCTGCGGATCGATCGGCCGGTCAGCTCTTCGATCTTCGCCAGGGTGTGACGGTAGAGGAGCGCCAGGCTTTCGAGTGTTGCCCGGGTGAATTCACCGGGGGTCGAGGGGACCGGCTGGCCTGTCTCGCGCGCAAAGGCCTCCACCTTTGAAATCATATTTCCGGGTTTGAGGAAGCGTGCATCATCCGGGTCGAGCAGCGTGCGGAGGGGAGTGGATTCCGCGGCCAGCCGGTTGATCTCGGCATAGCCCAGATTTTCCCCTCGACGCTCCCAGTCGCGGCGGCATTCCTGCAGGATCCAGAGGCCGACGATGTTATTCAAAAACCGGGTCGTTCCCCCGAAACCGCCTTCATTGGTGTAGTTGGCTTTACGGACAGCCTCGTTGATGAGCGGCTTCGGCAGCTCAACCCCGATCAGCGACCACGTGCCCGAGCTGAGATAAGCCCAATCGTCACCCTTTTCGACAGGCACTGCGGCGACCGCCGCCCCGGTATCGTGCGAGCAGGTCGCCACGACGTTCACTCCATTCAATCCGGTCTCCTCGCAAACAGAAGCAGTCAACGGCCCGAGCGTCGTGCCCGAGGGTATGATTTCCGCGAAAGCGGATTCGGGAAACCCGAAGGCCGAGATCAATTCCTTCGACCATTTCCTCTGCACGGGATTGTAGATCTGAGTCGTGCTCGCCATGCTCTCCTCGGCCCGCCGGACCCCGGAGAAAAGAAAATTCAGATAGTCCGCAACGCAAAGGAATCCGTCCGCCTGCCGGGCCAGCTCCGGGCTCGCCTCCATGTCGGCGATCAGCTGGTAGAGCGTGTTGAGCGGCATGAACTGGAGCCCGGTCTCGGAAAAAATCTTTTCGCGCCCGACCGCCGCAAGCGCCTTCTCATACGTGGCTTCGGTCCGCGTGTCGCGGTAAGTGTGGGCGGGGGCCAGCATGTCCTGTCCGAGCCCGCTCCAGACATAATCGACCCCCCAAGAATCCACGCTCAGGCTCGCCGGAGCGATCCCGTGCTGCGCCACTTTCTTCAGGCCCTTCTTCAACTCGTCGAATGTCCTCAGAATATCCCAGCGGATCGAGTCTCCGAGACGGATCGTGATGTTCGGAAACCGGTGGATTTCCTCCAGCGAAAGATGTCCGTTCGAGAGGGTTCCGAGCATCACGCGACCGCTTTCGGCCCCGAGGTCGCAGGCAATGTAATGGGTGGTCATGGGAAACCGGCATTTTCCAAGTTGGCGGCGCGAAATCAAACGAACTTTTCGAAAAGAACCGCCGCAGCTCCGGCCGGCCGCCCACGCGCTTGCAGTCACCGATCCGAATCCTGTAGTCCTCTCGGGGAATGAACGTCCAGATCGCCGAAGACATCCGAACGGTTGACCGCATGCTGAACCTCTGGCTCCCGAAGGAATCCGCGAAGCCGGCCACAATCCACCGCGCGATGCGATACAGCGTCTTTGCAGGCGGCAAGCGGATGCGGCCGGTCCTGTGCCTTGCCGCGGCCCGAGCGTCCGGAATCCGGCGGGTGGCGGACGCGCTCCCGGCGGCCTGCGCGGTGGAGTGCGTGCATACCTATTCGCTGATCCACGACGACCTGCCGTGCATGGATGACGACGACATGCGCCGGGGAAGGCCGACCTCCCACAAGGTCTTCGGCGAGGGAATCGCCGTCCTGGCGGGCGATGCCCTTCTCACGGTGGCGTTTGAAATCCTTGCGCGGATGAAGCCGGTTCCACGCTACTCCGCTGCGGACTACGTGACCGAGCTCTCCAGAGCCGCGGGCAGCCGGAACCTGGTCGGCGGCCAGGTGGCAGACCTCGAGGGCGAAAAACAATCCTGCATACCGGCGGACCTCCGCTTCATCCACCGCGGAAAGACGGCCGCCATGATCATCGCGAGCCTCAAGCTCGGCGCGATGGCGGCCAATGCCACCCCGCGCGCTCTCCGGATCATGGAGGAATTCGGCGACAACCTCGGCCTCGCATTCCAGGTCATCGACGACATTCTCGACGTCACCCAATCGAGCGAGAAGCTCGGCAAAAGTGCGGGCAAGGATGCCGCAGCCGGGAAAACAACCTACCCCGCACTGCTGGGCCTTGAAGCGTCGCAAAAGGAAGCGGCCCGGCTCACCGAAAAGGCGCTCTCTGTGCTCTCGCCGCTCGGCGAGCGGGCAGCCGCCCTCCGGGCACTCGCCGGAAAACTCCTCTCCCGGCAATCGTAAGGAGGGAGAGCCCGGCTGCCCCGCCTCGATCCGTGACATTCGGGAGCGATCCTCATAAAAAGGACTCCATGGAACCGCCATCCATCGAACCCGCCATAGAGCCGGTCTTCGTCGGGCGCGGCCTGACCAAGGTCTACGCGTCAGGCGAGACGGAGGTGCGCGCATTGGATGGCGTGGATATTGACCTTTTTCCCGGGGAGATGGTCGTCCTTCTGGGGCCCTCGGGAAGCGGGAAGTCCACCCTCCTCAACAATCTGGGCGGCCTCGATGTCCCGACATCGGGAACGCTGGCTTATCGCGGCCGCGATCTCACCGGATCGGACGAGGACGAGCTGACCGCTTTCCGCCGCGATGCGGTCGGGTTTGTTTTCCAGTTCTACAATCTGATCCCAAGCCTCACGGCCCGCGAAAATGTCTCGCTGATCACCGAGATCGCACAGGACCCGATGACGCCGGAGGAGGCGCTCGACCTTGTGGAGCTCGGCGACCGGATGGACCATTTTCCCTCGCAGATGTCGGGCGGCCAGCAGCAGCGGGTCGCGATCGCCCGGGCGATCGCAAAACGTCCGGAAGTCCTCCTGTGCGATGAGCCGACCGGCGCACTGGATGTGAAGACCGGCATCACCGTCCTCGAAGCGATCGAAAAGGTGAACCTCGACATCGGCACGCTCACCGTCCTCATCACCCACAATGCCGTGATGGCCGAAATGGCGGACCGCGTCATCCACCTCATGGACGGCAAAATTTCCCGGACTGTCCGGAACCCAACCCGCCGCCCGGTGCGCTCACTCCAATGGTGACACAGAAGCGTTCAGTGGTTCAGTGTTCAGCACAGAATTCTGCATTTGCCGGGGTTTTCTGAAAACGGAACCACTGAATACCGAACACCTATTTTGTGAGAGCTCTTGACCTCAAGCTGGTCCGCGATGTTGGAAAGATGAAGGGCCAGATGGTGGCGGTCGGACTGGTGATGGCGTGCGGTCTGGCGATGATGATCATGGCACGAAGCCTGATCCTTTCGCTCGAAACCACCCGGGCGGCTTACTACGAGCAGAACCGGTTTGCGGATGTGTTCTGCGATTTGAAGCGGGCGCCAAATTCCCTGCGCGGGCGCCTGGCTGCCATTCCCGGCGTGGGTGCGGTGGAGACCCGGGTTGTCGGGGCCTTGCGCATGGACCTGCCCGGCCTGCCGGAGCCGGCGGACGGCACGATCCTCTCCATCCCGGAGGACCGCCCGATGCGGCTCAACACGGTTTTTCTGCGCACTGGGAGGTTTCCGGAAGTCGGGAAGGCAAACGAGGTCGTCGTGGGCGAGGCGTTTGCAAAGGCGCATGGATTCCAGCCCGGCGACACGATCGAGGTGATCCTGCGCGGCGCGAAAGAACGCCTGGCAGTCGTGGGCATCGGGCTGTCGCCGGAGTATGTCTTCGAGGCTCGACCCGGAGAGGCCCTGCCGGACAACAAGCGGTTCGGGGTTTTTTGGATGAACGAGCGCGACCTGGCCACGGCCTTCGATCTCGACGGGGCATTCAACAACGTCATCGCGGATGTCGCCCCGGGAGAACAAACGGCCCCGGTGATGGCGGAAATCGACCGCCTGCTTGAACCGTATGGCGGGCTGATTGCCTACGATCGCAGGGACCACGCCTCCGCAAAGCAGCTCGACGACGAGATTGAAATGCTCAACGGCATGTCGATCGCGTTCCCGATCGTCTTTCTCGGCATCGCCACGTTCATGACCAGCGCTGTCCTCTCGCGGGTCATCCGGCTCCAGCGCGAACAGATCGCGCAGCTCAAGGCGTTCGGGTATTCCTCCCGCCAGGTGGGTCTCCACTATTTAAAATTCGCCCTGGTCATCGTTGGCATCGGCCTGATTGCCGGAGGGATTGCTGGCGCATGGCTCGGATCAAGCGTGGTGGAGATGTATCACAAGTTCTTCCAGTTCCCGTCGCTCACATTTCATCCCGACCTCTCCGCGATCGGGCTGGCATTGTTTCTCAGCTCGGCCGCATCGCTTCTGGGTGTGTTAGGAACCGTGCGCCAGGCGATGCGGCTTCCGGCGGCCGAGGCCATGCGCCCGGAACCGCCCGCGGATTTCAGGCCTTCCATACTCGAGCGCCTCGGCCTTACCAACCTGGCAGGCCCCTCGATGCGCATGGCCCTGCGGAACATCGAGCGCAGGCCGTGGCAGGCATTTTTCACGATGCTCGGGCTCGCCCTGGCGGTGGGCATCCCCGTCGTCCCGGGGGCTATGAAGGACGGGATTTCCTTCATGCTCGACTTCCACTGGCTGCTGGCGCAACGGCAGGATGTAACCGTATTTCTGATCGAGCCCGGCTCCGCCGCAGCCTTCAACGACATCCGGCATCTGCCTGGCGTGATCCACGCGGAGCCGTTTCGCAGCGTGCCCGCGCGCCTGAGGTTCGGACATCACAGCCACCGTCTCGCCGTGACCGGCGTGACCCCGGAGGCGCTTCTCGAGCGGGCCCTCGACAAAGATGCCCGGCCGCTGCCCATACCGCAGGATGGCCTGCTCATCTCCGAAAAGCTGGCGGAGATGCTCGACGTCAAACCCGGGGACCGGCTGGTGATGGAGGTCCAGGAAGGCCGGAGGCCTGGCCGCGAGGTGACGGTCCGGGGCCTGATCACCGACTATGCCGGGCTGACCGCCTACATGGACATCGACGCGTTGCGCCGCCTCATGCAGGAGGGTCAGACGGTCAGCGGCGCGCACCTCTCGGTGGATGCCGGCCGGCGGGGTGATTTTCTCGAAGCCGTGAAGAAAATTCCGCGCATCGCGAACCTCGGGATCACCTCGTCGCTGCAGCAGAGCTTCCGGAAGACAACCGCCGAATCGATCACCCTCATCCAGAGCATCTACTTCACGTTTTCGATGATCGTCGCGTTCGGCGTGGTCTATAACAGTGCCCGCATCTCGCTCTCCGAACGCAGCCGCGACCTTGCGACCCTGCGCGTGGTTGGATTCACATCCCGCGAGGTCGCGGGGGTGATGATCGGCGAGCTCATGATGCTGACCGCCCTCTCCATCCCGCTCGGGCTGTGGATCGGCGGAGGCCTTGCGGATTGGATCGTGCAGTCCGCCAGCACGGAGACGATCCGCCTGCCGCTCATCCTCACCCACGAGACCTACGCCACCGCGGTATTAATCGTTCTGCTTTCCGCCAGCGTTTCGTTTTATATTGTCAGCCGACGCATCCGAAACCTCGACCTTCTGGGAGTTCTCAAAGCCAGGGAATAATGAAAACACCATCCACCAAAGGACAGCCCGCCAAACGAAAGGGCCTGTGGCGAAGAATCCTGCTCGGCGGGCTCGCCCTCGGCCTGGCCGCCTTCATTGTCACCGGCCTCCTGCCGAAGCCGGTGGAAGTCGAGACCGGACGCGTCACGAGCGGGCCGCTCACGGTCTCGGTGCTGGAGGAGGGGAAGACGCGCATCCGCAACCGCTACGTCGTCTCCCCGCCGGTCGCCGGATACATGCGCCGCGTGCCGGTGCGGGCAGGCGACCGGATCGTGGCGGGGCAAACTCTGCTGGCGGCCATCCAAGCCTCGCCATCGGGCTTCCTGGATCCCCGCGCCAAAGCGCAGGCCGAGGCGGCGGTCCACTCCGCCGAAGCCTCGCGCATGCAGCGCAGCGAGCTGGTGCAAAGCTCCACGGCCGAGCTGGACCTCGCCCGCAAGGAGCTGGTCCGCGCCGAACAATTGAAAAGAAAGGGCGCCATCGCCATCAACGAATACGACACGGCCGCCAACCGGGTGGACATGCTGGACAACCAGCTCGGCTCGGCACAGTTCGCTCTGAAAGTCGCCGAGTTTGAACTTGAGCAGGCCACTGCTGCTCTCGTGCAGGTTACGGGCGACTCTCCGGAGAGCGGTCAGCCCATCGAGATCCGCGCGCCGGTCTCCGGGTTCGTGCTCAACGTGTTCGAGGAGAGTGCCCGGCCCGTGACGCCCGGGCTCCCGATCATGGAGGTCGGCGATCCCAAAGACCTTGAGGCGGAAATCGAGCTACTCTCCAGCGATGCCGTCAACGTGAAGCCGGGCGCAGAGGTCTTGATCGAACAGTGGGGTGGTGGAGAGCCCCTGCGCGGAAAAGTTGCGCTGGTCGAGCCGGGCGCATTTCTGAAAATCTCCGCCCTCGGAGTCGAGGAGCAGCGCGTCAAGGTGCGCGTGAACTTTTCCGACCTGCCGGACGGACTTCTCGGCGACCGCTACCGCGTCGAGGCCCGCATCGTCACATGGGCAGGCGATAACGTCCTTCAGATTCCCACAGGTGCCCTCTTCCGGCGCGGCAACGAATGGATGGCATTTTCCGTCAAAGGGGGAAAGGCCACGCTCGCCAAAGTCGAAATCACACACAGCAACGGGGTCTCCGCCGAAGTCGCAAGCGGGCTCTCAGACGGACAGGAAGTCATCCTCCACCCGCCCGACACGGTCCGCGACGGAGTCGCGGTCAAGCCGCGGGAGCCGGCCCGATAGCACCCTGCCCCGGCACGACTCCCGCCGGAGACGCCGGATATGCCCTTGACGGCGCCCGCAGGAGTCGGAGATCGTTTTCCTTCTCATGAACCGGACGCTCCTCGCCTTCTCCACTTTGCTCTTTGCGGCTTCCTCCTTTGCCCGGGAGAATCCGGTGTGGCCGATGCCCTCCCCGTTTCCCCAGCCTCCGGAAGGTGTGACCCCGACCACCTTTCCCGTGCCAAGACTGGACTGGGTTGTGCGGGTGGAGGGGAACAACGACAAAGCTTCAAAAGCCGCTTCCGTCATCCAGCTCATTTTTGACGGCGATTCCATCACCGATGGATGGCAGGGCGCGGGCAAGGCAATTTGGGCGGAACGCTATGCCAAGCTGGGGGCCTTTGATTTCGGGATCAGCGGAGACCGCACGGAACACGTTCTCTGGCGGATTTCCCAGGGACAGTTGGAGGGCCTTCACCCCACCCTGGTCGCCATCATGATCGGGACCAACAACATGGGCGCCAACAGCGTCGAGCAGATTGCAGACGGCGTGAAGGCGATCGTCAAGGAATACCGGGCCCGTTGCCCTGACGCCACAATCCTGCTGCAGGCGATCTTCCCGCGGGGCCACCTGGCAACAGACCCCGCCCGTGCGAAGATCCGTGAGACAAACAAGATCATCGCCGGCCTTGCGGATGGGATAAAAGTCATCTACCTCGACTTCGGAGACAAGTTTCTGGACGCGGAGGGCACGCTGAGCCCGGATGTCATGCCGGACTTTCTTCATCCCAACGCAAAAGGTTATCAGATCTGGGCGGATGCAATCCAGCCGGTGATCGACCGGTTCTTTACTCAAAGCCGGTAGGCTGGCACATCTCCACGTCCTGATTCGCAGGCCTTCCACGGCGGTTCAATGCCGGGACATTTTTCATGCGCGAAGTTCTCTTCATCTGCACGGGAAATTACTACCGCAGCCGGTTTGCGGAGGCGGTCTTCAACCATGCGGCCGGGCGGGAAGGATTGCCGTGGAGGGCGTTTTCGCGAGGGCTGGCAATCCATCTGGCGGATGGCGACCTGTCGCGGCATACCGGGGCAGCTCTGAGCGAGCGGGGCATCGATTTCGCACACACCGGACCGACACGCGTGTCGCTGACGGAGGCTGACCTCTCCCGGGCTCATCGGATCGTCGCCCTGAAGAGGGAGGAGCACCATGCGATGATGCTAGAGCAATTTCCTCTCTGGGCCGGCCTGATCACCTATTGGGCGGTCCATGACATCGATGCCGCCGAACCCGGGCAGGCTCTGGCCGAAATCGAAATTCTGGTCGGGCAACTCCTGCGGGAATTGACGCGGGCATGAAATTTGCATCCCCCTTTCCCATGAAGCATTCCGCGATCAGCGGCTCCCTGCCGAAGTTCTCGCTCCACTACACGGGCAGCGCCCGACCCGATGCCTCCAGCACTTCGGAGGTCTGGTTCGGGTTCTGCCCGCGCTCCACAAGGAGCAAATAGCGCCGGTTCCACACCACAAGCTTCAGGCGCACCGCCGCCCTCGCCCTCCCTCCCGGATAGTGCTTCCCGGCAGCCCGTCGAGGCGTTCCCGCGCGCGGGCCTCGATGGCCCGCGCTTTCAGTGACACACTCAGCCGCCGGGCATGGCGGATTGAGGCTCCGGCCTTTTTCCGGTGGTTTTCATCTCTTCTCACTCCAGAAATTGCCCTGGAATTGTTATCCTCCAATTGCCTCCTCAAATTCAACGCCTTGCCTCATTTTTGAAAAGTGCCCTGTCCCATACAGGGCCGCAATTGACACCTGAGTCGAAACGCGCTTGTATCCGCTGGATGATTCGAATTCCAGTCCTCCTGTGCGCACTGCTTGCCATTGCTGGCTGTGCGGCGCCCGAAGGCCCCGCCAACAAGCTGGAAAAAGCGAATGTCCTGCCCCTTGCGCTTGACGATTCCTTTCAGTTCCGAAAAATCCAGCAGTCTTCGGTGGACATCTCGAAACCCGTGGTGAACACGGTCAGCGAAGTGGCGATGTTCGACCGCCAGCGCGCGCTGTGGGGCGCGGTGGACAGCCAGGAAATTCAGGCCCGCAACGGAAACTATTACAGCTTCTTCTGGAAGTCGAAAAACCCCGCGGATGTCACGGCGCGCCTCGAATACCGCCAGGCCGGGCTCGCGAACCACGTTCTGGCCCAGGAGCGGTATTATCCCGCGACCCGCGGATCACGGAAGTCCATGTTTCAGGTCACCGGGGATGATATTCTCGAGAACGGCCGCGTCACTTCCTGGCGCGTGCTTTTGATCGTCGATGGCCGTATCGTCGCCATCCGCCAGTCCTACATGTGGAAGTAGCCTGCATTTGACACTGTCCCCCACGGGGGGTAGTGATAATGAGGAAATTTGTGAGCTCTCCTTCTTCGATTCTCGTGGGAAACATCGGCCGGACTGTCTGGGTCAAGGTCGACGGGCGCGGCACGTTTCAAAACAGCCCGGGCTTCAAGGAGTTCGTCAAGCAGATGATCCAGCGCGGACACCGGGACTTTGTCGTGGACCTCGCGGGGTGCGAACTCATGGATTCCACCTTCATGGGGACCCTCGCAGGCGTGGCCCTCAGGCTGCGCGAGATCGGGCAGGGCGGGCTGAGGACGGTCAACGTCAACGACCGGAATTCATCGCTCCTCGAAAACCTCGGCTTGGACCAGCTCTTTTCCGTCGAGGCCGGTCCGGCGGCAAGCGCCCCGGAAACTTTGCGTCAGGCGGCGGAGGACAACGAGAAGGATGCCAAGGGAACCGTTCTGGAGGCGCACGAGGCGCTCATCGAGGCTGACGCCCACAACGCGGTGAAGTTCAAGGATGTCGTCGAATACCTGCGCCAGGAATTGGCGCAGGAGGATCGGGCGGATGACTGATCGTTCTTGATCCGGAACCCGCGTTCCGGATATTGCCCTCATTCGAGGCCTCATGTGGACCTACATTTATCTCGCCCTGTTCTTCGGAACTTTTGTCGCCCTGCTCGTGATTCTGAATGCGTTCACAAAAAAGGTGAGCGAGCTGGAGCGCCAGCGGGTCGAGATCGAAGTCGAGGAAGACCGGGTTTTTGATTTTCTTCACGGGCTGGGGGAGGCGTTTTCGGAGGGTGTCCGCAGCTCGGAGCTTCACCGCCTCATCGTCGAAAGCGCGGTCCGCATTCTCGACGCCCACGGCGGGGCCCTCTATCTGGCCGGAAAGAACGACGACTCCCTTGTCCCGGCATTCATCTCGAAAGGCTGTCCCCCCATGGTCGATGTGCCGCGGCATGTGCTCGATCAGGCCTCTGCCGCGCCGATCGCCCTCGAAAGTTTTCTCCGCCTCCATCCCGTGAAGCACGGGGAGGGAATCATCGGACGGTGCTGGGAAAGCGGTCAGGTCAGCGTCCTTGGCGGAAATGACACCGGCTCCGGGGATCTCCCGTCCGCACTCGTCGGCCCGCTGATTTACCGGCGAAAAATTCTCGGGGTGCTCGGCCTCGCCAACGGGCCGATGAGCACGCCGTTCGGGCCTGCAGATCTGAAGGTTTTCAAGGCGATCGCGGAGCAGGGCGCCTTCGCGCTCTACAACGAGGCGGTCTATCTGGAGGCCGGCGAAAAAAAACGCCTCGACCACGATCTGGAAATCGCGCGTGAAATCCAGTCCATCCTCCTCCCCTCCCACCCGCCGACGGTCCCGGGCTACGAGCTCAGCGGCCTCAACATTCCGGCCAGGCAGGTCAGCGGCGATTATTTTGATTACATCCGGATGGATCCGACCCGGCTGGGCGTGGCGATTGCCGACGTCTCGGGCAAAGGGATTCCCGCCTCGCTCATCATGGCGATGTGCCGCAGTGTCATCCGCAGCGAGGCGATGAACACATCCTCCGCTTCGGATCTGCTCCGCCGGGTCAACCGCCAGCTCTACCCGGATATCAAGGAGGACATGTTTATCAGCATGGCCTACCTCATCCTGGATTCTGACGAGCGCCAGGTCACCCTCGCTCGAGCCGGACACGATGCTCCGCTCCTCTACCGGGCATCTACGCGGGATGTGGAAAAGCTGAACCCAAAGGGCATGGCGCTCGGGATTGACAGCGGGGAAGTCTTCAATAGAGTTTGCGCGGATTTCAGCTTCGGGCTGGAAAAGGGGGATTGCATCCTGCTCTACACCGACGGGGCCACCGAGGCGCTCGACAGCGAGGGGATGGAATACGGACTCCCGAGACTGGTTCAGGGCCTTCAGGCCAGCGCGCCGCACGGCGCGGCCAGCGTCGTGAGATACGTCGCCGAGGATGTGAAAAACTTCACCGGCAGCCACCCGCAGCACGACGACATCACTCTCATCGCCATCGCCAAGACATGAAAAAACAGCATTCAGAAGTTCCGCCGGCAGCCTCTCAACCCGTGGATTCCGCCGCTACAGGTCCGGCTGCCCATGCTTCGGAGCCGGCCACGGAGCCTGATTTTCAGGCCGAGGCGGCCCGCTTCAAGGACCTCGCCATGAGGACGCAGGCGGACCTCGACAACTACCGCAAGCGGGCGGTTCGCGAGAAGGAGGAGGCGATCCGCTACGCGAATTCCTCGCTCCTCGAAAAGCTGCTGCCGGTCCTTGACAACTTCGAGCTCGGGCTTGAGGCCGCGAAGTCGGCGGCGGATCCCTCGTCCATTGTGCAGGGCATGGCGATGGTCCAGAAACAGCTTCAGGATTTTCTCCGCGATCACGGGATCGAGGCGGTTCCCGCGGAAGGCGAGATTTTCGACCCCGCACGACACGAGGCGGTTGCCCAGGAGCACAGCGCAGAAGTTCCGGAAGGACATGTGGTCCGCCAGATGCGCAAGGGTTACAAGTTGAAAGACCGGCTTCTGCGCGCCTCCACCGTCACCGTTTCCAAGGGCGCCGGGGCATGAGTAGAAAAAAGCGCGACTACTACGAAGTTCTCGAGGTGGAGCGGACGGTGACCGAGGAGGTCGTGAAGCGCTCCTACCGGAAGCTCGCTGTCAAATACCATCCGGACAAAAACCCGGGCGACCAGGAAGCGGAGGACCGTTTCAAGGAACTCGGCGAGGCTTACGACGTTCTCATGGACCCGCAGAAGCGGGCCGCATATGACCGCTACGGCCACGCCGCTTTCCAACAGGGGGGCATGGGTGGCGGAGGAGGAGGGTTCCACGATCCCTTTGATTTGTTCCGCGAAGTCTTCGGCGCGGGTGGCGGATCGGGTGGAATTTTCGACCATTTCTTCGGCGGGGGAGACAGCGGATCGGGACGCCAGCGCGGATCCGACCTCCGCTATGACATGCAGATCACATTGGAGGAAGCCGCGTTCGGCGCCGAAAAGGAAATTGAGATCCGGAAGCTCGATGCCTGCGAAACCTGCGACGGCTCCGGTGCCCAGAAAGGCTCGAAGGCGGTCACCTGCCCGACTTGCCGCGGACGCGGACAGGTCGTTGCCTCACGCGGATTTTTTCAGGTCGCCCAGACATGCCCGCAGTGCCACGGCAGCGGCCAGATCATCGACAAGCCGTGCCGCTCGTGCCAGGGCGACGGACGGATGGAAAAAACCTCGCGCGTGAAGATTAAAATTCCGCCGGGCATCGACAGCGACTCGCGGCTCCGCAGTTCGGGCGGCGGCGAGGCTGGACTCAGGGGCAGCCAGCCCGGCGACCTTTACGTCGTCATCCACATCAAGGAGCATGATGTCTTCGTGCGGGACGGCATGGACCTTCACTGCGAAGTGCCGCTCCCGTTCACGATTGCCGCCCTGGGCGGAGAAATCCGCGTCCCGACACTTCAGGGTGCCGTCAATTTGAAAATCCCGGCCGGAACCCAGGGTGGCGCGATCTTCCGGGTCCGTAGCCAGGGGATGCCGGCTCTCCAGAGCGCAGCCCGCGGAGATATTCTCACCCGCGTCCAGGTCGAGGTCCCGACACGTCTCAACCACGAGCAGCGCGAGGCACTCGAAAAATTCTCCGAGCTCTGCGGCGAGGACAACAGCCCGATCCACAAAAGCTTCTACGACCGGCTCAAGGATCTCTTCAGCTGACCGGGCCCCGGTTGGAATCCTCTCATTTGATGACAATGGGACGGGGTAGCCGTTTCGCGCCTCCAAGAGGCTCAAGATACCAATTCCGTGCGTCCTTGCAGACACAAGGACTTCTCAACTATTCCGCATCCAAGGAGCGTCACCCCTCCCGACGTCTTGCAAAGATTAAGGCGAGATCATAGGCTGTTCCCATGAGCGAAATCATCTTCGAGGTGCAGGAAGACGAGATTGACGGCGGCTATGTTGCCACGGCATTGGGTCACGGCATCGTCACTCAGGGCGACACCCTTGAGGAGTTGCGGGAGATGGTAAAAGATGCGGTGAGTTGCCATTTCGGCGATGGAGCACCCGGCCCCATGCCGAAATTGATCCGACTTCACTTCGTTCGTGATGAAGTCCTCGCGGCGTGAAGACGCCGCGTAACGTCACCGGCCCGGATCTGGTCAAAGCACTGCGAGCCCTGGGGTATGAGCGTCACCGGCAGGAAGGCTCTCACATCCGCCTCACCACCCAGCTTGACGGTGAATACCATGTCACCGTGCCCAACCATCGGCCCGTCCGAGTCGGCACGCTCAAAAGTATTTTGAAATTGGTGGCCGCCCATCATGACCTTGCCTGGGATGAGCTTTTGGAAAAACTCGGCTTTTAGCACGGTATTCTCCTGCCCGATCCACAAAAGCTTCTACGACCGGCTCAAGGATCTCTTCAGCTGACCGGCTATCCCTTCGCGAACTGTTCTTCGACGAACGGCCAGTTGACGACATTCCACCAGGCGGCGATGTAGTCCGGCCGGCGGTTCTGGTATTTCAGGTAGTAGGCGTGCTCCCAGACATCGAGTCCTAGCAGCGGCTTTTGTCCGTCGAGCAGCGGGGGGTCCTGATTCGGAGTCGAAACGATCTCAAGCCGGCCGTCCCCGTTGCGCACCAGCCAGGCCCATCCGCTTCCGAAGCGCTTCGAGGCGGCATCGCTGAACCGGGCTTTGAATTCCTCGAAGGAACCGAATGCGGATTGAATGGCTGCGGCCAGTTCGCCCGAAGGCGCCCCGCCGCCCTTCGGCGACATCATGAGCCAGAAAAGGGAATGGTTGAAATGTCCGCCGACATTGTTCCGCAGGCCGGTGCGCAGCGACTCGGGCGCCTTGTCGAGTTGCAGCAGAAGTTCGGCAGGCGTCAGCTTCGAGAGCTCCGGCTGTCCTTCGAGCAGCTTGTTGGCGTTTGTTATATAGGCCTGGTGGTGCTTGTCGTGGTGGATCCTCATCGTCTCGGCGTCGATGTGGGGCTCAAGCGCATCGAAGGCATACGGAAGAGGAGGCAGGGTATAGGGGCCGGCGGGAGCAGGAGGCGTGGCCTGCGCCATCAACCGCTCGCCAACCAGTCCTGCGGCAATCGAAGCGAATCCAAGGCGGAAGGCACTGCGTCGGGTGATGTGGGGCATGTTCATGGGTGCAAAATACGCGGGAATCGGGCTCACGCAACCGGCTTCGGGGGCGTGCCGATCCACGCGGCGAGGTGGACATCGCGCACGCTCACTCCGGCGGCCTCCGCGACCGCGCGGCAGGACTCGAACTCCGGCGAGGCCTGCACGAGATCGTCACCGAGAAACCCCAGCTTGATCATCACCGGCCCATATGGCGTCTCGACCTCGCGTGATTCCCTGCGGAGCTTGTATCGCTTCGCCGTGTGGATCCGGACCCCGAAGGCGCTCGTCTCGGTGAGGAGGATTCGCGCCAGGTCGTCGGTCTTGTCCGGATGGCACAGCACGCTCAACACGAAACCGGGCCGGTTCTTTTTCATCTGGGCGGACGTAAAGAACACATCAAGCGCTCCGGCCTGAAAGAGCCGCTGCATCGCGGCCGCGGCCAGCTCGGGTGTGATGTCGTCAAGGTTCGTCTCAATCTGCGAAATCTCGTCGGATTCGGCGGTGTCGGGAGCCTCGCCGAGCACGGCGCGCAGGACGTTCGGCCGCGGCGGGGTGTCCCTCGTGCCGAGCCCGTAGCCGGTCTTCACGATTTTCATCTCCGGCATCGTCCCGAACCTCCCGCAAAATTCCGCGAGCAAGGCCGCGCCGGTCGGCGTGATGAACTCGTTTTCCTCCCCGACCTGGCGGAGGGGAATTCCCGAAAGAATTTCCAGCGTTGCAGGAGCGGGGATCGGAAATTTCCCGTGCGCGCACGTGATCCAGCCGGTTCCCTCGACTGGAACCGAGGCCTCGATCCGCAAAGGTCCCAGCGCATGAATGCCGGCACACGCCGCCACGATGTCGGCAATCGAATCCGCCGCGCCGACCTCATGAAACCCGACATCCTCTGCAGGAATCCCGTGGATCCGGCCCTCCGCCACAGCGATCCGGTGAAAGACCGCCAGCGCACGGGCTTTCACCTCAGCTGCCAGCGTAGACCCTTCCAGCATCTCCCGGATCTCCCGGTAATTCCGCCCGTGAACATGCCCCTCCCCGTGGTGATGCTCATGCGAATGCGAGTGGTCTCCGTGCGAGTGATGCCCGTGGTCGTGCGAGTGCGGAGCCTCTATTCCTTCCGGCTTCCGACCTCCGACCTCCGTCTTCCCCTGATGAACGTGGACGTCGAATTTCACGCCCGCAATGTTCTGTTTGGCACCGCGCGAGAAATGCGCGTGAATCTCACCCCCGAGCCCGAGCGAAGAAATCGCGCCGTGAAACACATCCTCCTCCACGCCCAGGTCGCGCAGGGAAGCCACCGTCATGTCGCCGCTGATTCCGGAGAAACAATCGAAGAAAAGAATTTTCATTGCTATTTGCTGCAGCCTCCGAGGGACAACCCATTGTGTCCTGGCATGGGTGGCTCGGACACTTTTAACGCGGGACCGTGCAAACTTCACCATGAAAAACTTCCTTTCGTTGCGATAGCCGACTCAGGCACGTCGTTCCTCATGGGGCAGAGCTTCACCCCGGAAGGAAAAATTGACGGCGCAGAAAAACTCGTCCAATCATCGAATAAGAAAGGCCCCCTTTTTCCTTTTTGTGCGTCATGAAAGTCGGCACCCCGCCAGCTTACTTTTGAGCGGGAGTTTCGCAGAGAAAGGCAGCCCTCATTTGCTTATGAACCAGAAAGAGGTCGTAATGCTTGGTGCGTGCTGACAACAAAAAGCACCAATATTGACATGGCGGATTCGGATGCTCACAATGCAGATGCTGCCATGAACAACCCTCCCTTTCGTCTGGCTCCTCTCGCACTTCTCTGGTGCATCGTCGTGATACCTAACGTCGCCTGGGCCCAGTCGAAGTATATTCTCATCGATGGTTCCAGCACCGTTCACCCCGTCACCAAAATTGCTGCGGAGGATTTTCGCAGGCGGTGGGACAGCCAGGTGCAGGTGGATGTGTCATTTTCCGGGACCTCTGCTGGCTTTCGAAAATTTCTGGCCGGGGAGATTGACGTGGCGGGGGCCTCGCGTCCCATCAATCGGGAGGAAATCAAGGCGGCCAAGGACTGTAAAATTCAGTTCATCGAGATCCCGATTGCGTATGATGCCTTGACGATTGCGGTGCACCCAGAAAACACTTGGGTCGATAAAATCACCATCTCTGATCTCAGGAAAATGTGGGAGAAGTCGGCGGAGGGAAAGGTAACCAAGTGGAGCCAGATTCGGCCCGATTGGCCGGATCGCGAGATCAAACTCTTTGGCGCGGGTCATGACTCGGGAACCTATGATTACTTCAAGGATGTGGTTGTCGGCCCAAAGGGAGAGCTGCGGTCCGACTTCACAGGAAGCGAGGATGATGATGAGTTAATTCATGGCATCGAATCCGATGCAGGCACCCTCGGTTTCGTGCCCTTTGCGTATTTCTCGAAGGAAGGAGCCAAACTCAAGGCACTGGCGGTGCAAATGGATTTTGACGCAATGAGGGGACAGCCGGTGAACGGTGCTCCGGCAACCTTACCGTCCGTGGACGCCGTTCATCGGGGATCGTATATGCCCTTTGGACGTCCGCTTTTCATTTACGTGAACTTGAAGTCCCTCGATTACAAACCTCACCTGAAAGATTTTCTTCAGTTCTATCTGATCCATGCCGATGAGTACGTCGACCGCGTCCATTACCTCAGCCTGCCGAAAATTTCGTATGCGCGGTCCATCGCGGATCTTGAGTCCAAACGCACCGGCACGCGGTTCTCCGGCGTCCCGGAAATTGGGTTGAGCGTCGTCGATATGATCAATCGTCAACCTCGTCAACCTCGTTGACGGAGAGGGGTTTCCTGATTTGCCCGGCTGCGGAGCAAAATCCAGCGGGGGGAGCTGGGGATTCGCATGCATTCCCTCGGCGGACTCGCCCGCCGACTTCCCGCCCCGGCCGGCCCGCCCCCCATATCCATCGCGGGCCGGAGGATCGGCGCCCTCATTTTTTCACGGATTTCACCGAGAAAAACTTGATTAGTCGAAGGGAAGCGATGCAACTAGTGTCCTGCAAACAAACCGTCTCATCTTTCACGTGAATCTCGCCGCGCTCGCCGTCGCTCTTGCCGCGTCAATGACCATGCGGGCCGCCACGTTTGAGGAACTGAACTCCACATTCGGCGTGCCAATTTTCTCCGACGAATCCCTGTGGGACGATGATGTCGATGCCGCCGCGCTCCGGCTTGGCTGGCCGGAGGAATCGAAGACCTCCACGGACTCCAGCTACCGGAAATATCCCCGCGCAAATGATCTTGTCCTCGGAGCGCGGCCGTATTCGCTCGCCCTCTACGGGGAAAAAGGCGCCGCCATCGGGATCTCGATGATGTTCGCCAACAAGGGGGATGGAGTGGACTCGACCACGGGGCCGATCGATGTCAAGCAGGTCCGGGAACGCACCAGGGCGATCAAAGATTACAAGGCAGCCATCGTCGCCGACAAAAACAAACTCGAAAGCGCGCTGACCGCCGCGCTCGGCCAGCCGGCAGCGGACAAATTCGGACAGGGGAGCCAGACCCGCGAGTCCGTGAAGCGCTGGGACTGGAACGGCCATGCGATCCTGCTCGCCGCCCCGCGGGATGAATATGCCGCGATCCGGATTCTCCCTGCCGCCACGGCGGACCTACAGGGCAAATCGCGCATCCCGGACGCCGAACTGCGCGAGAGGCTGGTGTCAAGGATCGAGAAGCGTCCGAACGGCGATGTGATCCTCAAGGATATTCCCATGGTGGATCAGGGGCCGAAGGGGTATTGCGTGCCGGCTACATGGGAGCGTGCCATGCGCTACATGGGAATCCCTGCCGACATGTATGTCCTCGCCATGGCCGGCGACACAGGCGCGGGGGGCGGAACGAGCATTGCAGCGATTGCGGCGGGTGCAAAGGAAGCGATCACGCGGGGGGGGCGCCAGCTCGCGGTCGAGTCCGGAAAAGTTAATGTCTTGAACGTGAAAAAATGCATCAGCCGCGGGCTCCCGGTCATGTGGGCGATGAGCGTGGACCGCGAATTCGACAACAGCCTCTACCAGCGGGCGAAGGAGCGCTCGCAGATGTCGGACCCGAAGGCGTGGGATAAGAACCTCGACGATGCGAGGAAGGCCGCCAAAAAGCTCCGGGTCAACCCGATGAACGGGCACGTCCGGATGATCACCGGCTACAACGAAGCGACCGGCGAAATCGCATTCTCCGATTCCTGGGGGCCGGAGGCGGCCGAGCGATGGATGACTCAGGAGGAGGCCCAGGCGATCAGCCAGGGCGGATATCAGTTTATCAATTTTTAATATCATGGCGAACTTTGACCGCGAGGAAGCCCTCGCACTCTATAACGTGGACCGCTGGGGCGGAGGATATTTCGGAATCAACAAAGCCGGCCACATCGTCGTGAAGCCGAAGCGCAACGGCGAAAAGATCGACCTGATGGAGGTCGTCGCCGAGGCCCGCAACCGGTCCCTGCAATTCCCGCTCGTCGTCCGGTTCCACGATCTGCTGCGCGACCGGGTCGAGGTCCTGAATGCGGCATTTGCGGAGGCGATCGCCGAATCGGGATACAAGAACGTCTACCGCGGGGTTTTCCCGATCAAGGTCAACCAGCTCCGCGAGGTGGTCGAGGAGATCATGGACGCCGGGGCCCCGTGGCACTTCGGCATCGAGGCGGGCAGCAAGCCGGAGCTCCTCGCCGCGCTCTCCCTGCACTCGGATCCGGAAAGCCTCGTCATCTGCAACGGTTACAAGGACACGAGCTTCATCCGAAACGCCCTCCTCGGGCGCAAGCTGGACAAAAAAGTGATCCTCGTCGTGGAAAAGCTCGATGAGCTTCACCACATCCTGCGCGTCTCGAAGGAGATGGGCATCGAGCCGATGATCGGCTTCCGCGTCCGCCTGCTCTCGAAGGGTTCGGGCAAGTGGGCGACCAGCGGCGGGGAAAATGCGAAGTTCGGCCTCTCGACGGCCGACCTGGTTGAGGCGAGCGACATGCTCCATGCGGCCGGCCTCGCGCACTGCCTCAATCTCGTGCATTTCCATGTGGGATCCCAGGTCCCTGACATCCGGACGATCAAGCGGGCCGTTCGCGAGGCCGCCCGGTTCTACGCCAAGCTTTCCAAGATGGGCCACTCGCCCGGATACCTCGATGTCGGCGGCGGGCTCGGCGTCGATTATGACGGCTCCCGAACCACGTTCGACAGCTCGACAAACTACTCCCTGAACGAATACGCGCGCGACATTGTATATACCATCATGGAGGTCTGCGATTCGGAATCCGTGGCGCATCCGACGATCGTCAGCGAAAGCGGCCGGGCGATCGTCGCCCACCATTCCGTCCTGATCGTGGAGACGTTCGGCTCAATCGAAAAAAACAACCGCGGCGACGACGTGGTCCCGGCTTCCGATGACCCACAGATCGTCAACGACATGCTCGAGATCCGCAACGACCTCGGGAAAAAGAACCGCCTGGAGAGCCTTCACGACGCGCAGGAAATCCGGGAGCGCGCCCAGTCGATGTTCGACCTAGGCCTGCTCGACCTCCGCGCAAAAGCCCGGATCGAGACGATCTACTGGCAGATTGCTGAGGAGGTCGTCGGGATGTTCCGGAACATGCGCTACGTCCCGGAGGAGGTGAAGGAGATGGAGGTCGCGCTCGGCGACCAATACCTCTGCAACTTCTCGGTCTTCCAGTCGCTCCTCGACCATTGGGCGCTCGGCCAGCTATTCCCGGTGATGCCGATCCACCGGCTCACCGAGCTCCCCGACCGGAATGCCACGCTCGTCGACATCACGTGCGACTCGGATGGAAAGGTCGCTAAGTTCGTGGACCTGCAGGACGTCAAGGAGACCCTGCCCCTGCACCGCTGGGAGCCGGGCGAACCATATTACATCGGGTTCTTCCTCGCGGGCGCCTACCAGGACATCATGGGCGACCTTCACAACCTTTTCGGCCGCGTCAACGAGATGCACATCTACCTCGATGAGGACGAGGATTCCGGATACTACATCGAGGAGGTGCTCCACGGCAGCACGGTCGGGCAGGTCCTTTCGCTCACCCAGTGGGACGTCAACGAACTCGCCCGCCGCATGAAGGCCCAGACCGACGCCGCGATCAAATCCGACCGCCTCAAACCGAGCGAGGCCATGCGCCTGCTCGACGACTACGAGAAAAGCCTCACCGAATACACCTACCTCAACTTCGACGACCAACACTGACAGGATCAATGCGGGCAATCCCTTCATGTTTCTAACATCCTCTATACGGAACAGGAAAACCTGGTTGACAGCGAACAGGTTGAAAGTCGCCATCCAAAGCCGCCGGTTTTCCGCGAAATAAAACCCCGCGCCCGGGGGCGCTATCGTCGCAGAGAAGATTACCTTCAACCATTTTTCCCGCCTTGATCGGATTGATCATAAGCTTCGGCTGGCGGAGAGGTGAGGGGTCGTGCATGTTTGCCGCATGACCGAGCGGGCGGATTTTCAGGCCAAACTGCGCGACATGCCGCACAAGCCGGGCGTGTATGTGATGCGCGACCGGCTCAAACATGTGATCTACGTCGGGAAGGCGAGGGACCTCCGCAAGCGGGTGGGCAGCTATTTCATGCCGTCGCGGAAGATGACCGCCGATCCGAAGACGCGCGCGCTGATCGAAAGCGTCTGGGATCTGGAGTATCATGTCGTACGCAGCGACGCCGAAGCCGTGCTCTTCGAAGGGCGGCTGATCAAGGAATTCCGGCCGAAATACAATGTGAGCTTCCGCGATGACAAGCGGTTCCTGCTGGTCCGAGTGGACCTCCATGCGGTGTTCCCGAGGTTTGCCCTGACACGGCTGAAGAAGGAGGACGGGGCAAGGTATTTCGGGCCGTTCGCGCATTCTGGGGCGCTCCGCTCGACTCTCAACACGATGCGCAAAAAGTTCGGCCTGAGGGCCTGCCGTGCGGCTGTTCCCGGAGAGCGCGACTTCAAGCACTGCCTCGATCATGTCATCAAAAATTGCAGCGCCCCCTGTGTCGCAAAGGTCACGCGCGAGGAATACATGGACCGGGTGACCGCAGCCTGCGAATTCCTCGACGGTCAGAGCCGCGGGTGGATCGCCCAGGTTGAGGAGGACATGAAGGCGGCAGCCGGCCGCCTCGATTTCGAGAAGGCGGCGCAACTCAGGAACCTCCTCGATGACCTGAAGACGACGACGAAGGCGATGACCCGGTTCACGCGAAAATCCCTGCCGACGACCGTGAATCCCGAGGCCGATCTGGCCGCCCTGCAGGACGCGCTTTCCCTGCCGCGCCCGCCTCGCGTGATGGAATGCTTTGATATTTCCAACATCTCCTCGACCCATATCGTCGCCTCGATGGTGAGGTTCCGCGACGGGGTGCCCGACCGCGCCGGATACCGGAAATACCGGATCCATGGGACCCCGCACCAGGATGATTTCGCGAGCATGGCCGAGGTTGTCCGGCGAAGATACGGCCGCGTCCTCCGCGAGGCGGCCGCACGGGACCCCGATGCGGAATTCAGCCAGGAGCCCCCGGGCGAAGCTGTCGCAAGAATCGCCGAGGAGACGCAGACGACCGTGATCCCGGACCTCATCATTGTGGACGGTGGCCGCGGGCAGCTCTCAAGCGCCTGCAAGGAGCTTCAGCGCCTCGGACTCCATGAGGCCCCGGTCATCGGGCTGGCCAAGGAATTTGAGGAAATTTACCGCCCGGGCCGCCCTCTCCCGATGCGCCTTCCCGAGGACAGCGGAGCCCTTCGCCTGTTGCAGAGAATCCGCGACGAGGCGCACCGCACCGCAAACGGCTACCACAGCCTCCTCCTCAAGCGCCGCGTCCGCGAGAGCCTTCTCGACGAGATTCCCGGCGTCAGCGCTGCCCGCAAGCAGGCCCTCCTGGAACGCTTCGGTTCGGTGGAGCGAATCAAAAAAGCTTCCATCCAAGAAATCGCCGCCATCCCCGGCATGAGCCCGACCCTGGCCCGCACGGTGCTGGAGTCCCTCTCCTGACGCCCTGCATTCCGGACATCTACAAACTTTGTCCCGGCTGGGACAAAGTTTATAGAACCCGAAAACCGTTTTTCTCTGCTGGCTCCGCGCCCCTGCGTGAGGAATCGCTGGATCCGGGTTGAACGGAGCTCCTACTTCATCACGATCATCTCGGCTTCGATCCCGATGATGGTCTGCACCCAGCGGCGGACGTAGCCGGGCTGAAAAACAGGCACATAATACGGGTAGCTGACGTAGCTTGTGTTTTTGCAGTTCTTTTTTCCCCCTCCGTTGTTGACGGCAACAACCGGCCCAGGAACCTGGACCCAATCGGTGCGCGGCGGCACCTCGGTGAAGTTGACCTGCTCCTTCGATTCGGCACGCTTCAGGACGACCGCGTCCGCACCGTTTGCACGGGCGTTGTAAACCATGCTCTCCCGCATGAACTTCCAACCCAGGTCGGACTGGAATGCGAGCCGGCCGATGGTTTTGTGCGGCTTGTCCGGGGCTTTTCCGAGTATTGGCACCGGCCAATCCTTCGGCTTCGGAGGGTAGACTGTGGTGGTGACGGGAAAGTAGAACTGGGAAGTGGAGGAAACCGAGGCACAACCGGTAATGAGAGCCACCAGAATCACAAGCGGAAGGGTTGAATATATCCGGCCCATGCACGTTATTGTAACCGGAACCCTATGAAAAACAAATTGGCATTCGCCGCTCTTCTCCTTGCCGGATCCGCGCAGGCCGGACCGTCGGTCACTGTCTGGCTTGGATCCGGCGGCTGCCCGCAGCCGATGCCGGTGCAGCCGGTGTGCAATCAGTATGCCCCACGGTATTACCAGCCCTGCTACCCGCAGCCGGTCGTCTACACGGTTCCCGCATGCTTCAATACGACGGCCCGCTTCAGCAATGTGAACGGCTTCGTCAATGGCCAGCAAAGAGTCATTCAGGTTCCCCAACCGGTGTATCCTGTCCAGCCGGTTTATCCCGTGCAGCAGGTGATTGTCTCCCCGCAGAACAGCTTCCGGTGGCGTTGATTTCCCTCCCGTCCCGTGGCTGCGGAAAATGACCCGCAGCCGCGGGTGAGCTGTCCTTCAAGGGTCATCCCGCGAGGGCGGCATCGAGGGCGGCATCGAGACGGAGATGGCGCCCGGCGGTCCAATGGGCCTCCCTCGTCCCGTCGTCGGGCAGGTTCTCCAGTTTTTTCAGGGAGATTTCGTAGGCGGATTTTTCCAGAGGAGTGAGTCGGACCCCGAATTTTTCGCGCTGGAATTCGGCGGCGCCGAACAGCCGTGCAGACAGTTCGGGTTTTCCCTCGATGCGTGCGGCATCTGCAAAGTGCTGGAGGATGTAGGGAAGAGCCCAGCGGTTGCCGAGTTCCCGGGCGATTTGCGCCCATTCGGTGAGGGCGCTGCGGGCGACTTCCGCCTGGTCCAGCGCCAGGGCGGCCTGGGCGACACCCCAGAGGCTGTAGCCGACAATCCACTTGTCTTTCACGGACCGGAAGGTCTCCAGCGCCCGTCGTTTAAGCTCCAGAGCCCGATCAAAATCGCCGGTTGCCGCGGCAAGGCTGCCCTCGCCTGCGAGGGCGAGGGCCAGAAGTTTGACCGGGCCTCCCTTCTCTCCCAGCTCGCGCGTGCGCAGGAAAAATTCCTCCGCCAGGTGGAAATCGCCCTGTGAGAAGGCCAGGAAGCCTGCGTAGCCGCAGCCCAGGCCGAGCATTTCCCCGTCGCCCAGCTCTTCAAATAGTTTCATCGCCTGCCCGAGAAGGCCCCTGCCTTCCTCATAGCGGTCCTGCGTCCAGGCGATGCGTCCGGAGCAGATCAGCGCCCTCGCGAAGGCATCCGGGAAGTTTTGGCAGTCGGGACGCTCGAGAATTGCTGCGCATTGCCGGCGGGCCTCTTCCAGATTTCCACAGATCTCCCAGTAGCGCTCCATGGCTGCCAGCAGACGAAGGCCCGGTTCGGCGCCGCCGGGGCGCTCCGCCGCCCACTCCAGCGCGAAGCGAAGGTTGAGGAGATCGGAGGAGAGGGATCTCAGTGAGGGCGCGGGATCCGGACCATGAAGGGCCGGCGATGCACATTCCGCCTTTTCCAGGAAGTGATCCAGATGCCGCTCCTGCAGAATTTCCATCTCGCCGGACTCGCGGAGCTTCTCACGGGCATACTGCCAAACAGACTCAAGCAGGGTGTATCGCGGGAGATCGTCCGGTCCGGTTTCGACAAATATCAGCGACTTGTCGGCGAGTTGCTGCAGGAGATCCAGGAGGTCATGGTTCCCGTCCGCGCAAACCGCTTCAACCGCTTCCAGAGTGCGTCCGCCCGCAAAAACGCCGAGGCGGTGGAAGAGGGTTTTCTCGTGCGGGGACAACAGATCATAACTCCAGTCGATCAGCGCGCGGAGCGTCTGCTGGTGAGGAAGGACGGCATTGCCTTTGATCAGCTTGAACTGATCGTTGAGGCGCTCCGCAATCTGGGCTGGACTCAGGACCCGCAGACGCGCGGCTGCGAGCTCAATCGCCAGGGGGATCCCATCGAGGCGCCAGCAGATCCGGGCAATGTCCGCGGCGTTGGCATCGGTGAGCAAAAATCGGGGGACGACCGCTTTCGCGCGGTCGAGAAAAAGTTTCACCGCGTCGAAGCCGTCGATATCTCCTGCTTTGACCGGGCGGTCTTTTGTCCGCCGCCAGACGTCGAACGACTCCAGGGGCCGGAGCGGAAAGGTCACCTCGCCGGGCACTCGAAGGGCCTGACGGCTGGTTGCAAGAACCCCCAGCTTCCTGCATGAGGACAGCAGCTCGGTGACCTCGCGGGATACCGAATCCAGGATGTGCTCGCAGTTGTCGAGAATCAGAAGCATTTCCCTGCTGCAGATGAAGGAGGAAAGGGTTTCGAGAAGCGGCCGTCCGGGTTCTTCGCGGACCCCGAGCGAGCCCGCGATGGCTTCATGGAGGCTGGATTCCCGGTCGAGGGTCGCGAGCTCCACGAGCCAGACGCCGTCCGGATAGTTCTCAAGCATCTCGCGTCCGGTCTCGATCGCGAGACGGGTTTTCCCGGTGCCGCCTGTGCCGAGCAGGGTGAGCGCTCGGGTTTTTCCAAGCAGTTCCTTGACCTCCTCCATCTCCCGGGCGCGCCCGACAAAGCTCGTCGCAGAAGCCGGGAGATTGTGGGGCAGGTTCTGCTGCAGGCGCAGCGGGGGGAATGCGGTCGGAAGGCCGGGAGCGTGGACCTGGTGAATCCGCTCGACCGTGTTGAGATTCCTGAGCCGGAAATCTCCGAGCGGAACGAACCGGATATCCGGGATCCCGCCCCGCAAAATTTCCGAGACGGCCTGCGAGGCAAGGATCTGGCCGCCGTGGCCGGCCGAGCTGATCCTGGCCGTGCGGTTCAGCGTCCCCCCGAAATAATCATTGTCGCGAAATTCCGCGGGCCCGGTGTGCAAGCCCATCCGGACGCGGAGGGGGCCGACTGCTCCCCAGTCCTCTGCGAAGAGGGCGGCCTGGGCAGCAAGCGCGGATTCCATCGCGCCGTCCGCGGTATGGAATGCCGCGCAGAACGCATCTCCGACTGTCTTGAAAACAAAGCCGTCCTTCGCCTCGATTGCCGACCGCAGGAGCGTGTCATGGCGGGCGAGGGCGGGGCCCATGTCCACCGGGAAGCGCTCCCAGAGACGTGAGCTGCCCTCGATGTCCGTGAACAGAAATGTCACCGTGCCGGTCGGCGGGTTCATGAGTGGTTGAACCTAATCGCAGACGGTCGAATTGCCAGTCAGGAAACGCCGGCCGGACCGTAACTGATCGACCCGGATTTTCCGATTGCGCGATGATCTGCCACATGGCATCTAATTTCCCCGTGACCTCTTCCCGGAACCCAAGCTTCTTCTGGAATTTTCGACGGGAGGATTCTGGCCATGACCGCGTCGCAGGAATGTTCGCACGCGGGCTCCTGGCGATCCTGGCGGCGTCCGTGTTTTCCTCTTGCGCCGTCCTCGAAAGACGCGCGGAGGAGAAGCGGCTTGCGGTTGCACGGGCGGAGGCGCTGGCCGCGCATTCTACATGGCGTTCGGGTTCGGGTTGGAAATCCAAAACCTACCGGAACGAAGCGGTGCTCTCCAATGCGACCCCGGAGAACTGCCGGGTCGAGATCGCGCTCTCCGAGCAGAGGGGACTGCTCCTTGTGGACGGACAGATTGCCATGGATTTTCCCGTCGCGACCGGAAAGCGCTCCCATCCGACGCCGCCCGGGGAATACACGGTGATGGGAAAACAGAAGGACTACTCCTCGAACCTCTACGGCAAGATCGTGGATGCGGCGGGGACCGTTCTCGTCTCGGATGCCGACACGACCCGGGATGTGCCGCCGGAAGGGGCAGTATTTGAGGGTGCCAAGATGCCCTACTGGATGAGGCTCACCAACAGCGGCGTGGGCATGCACGTCGGATACGTTCCAGGCCGGCCGGCTTCGCATGGATGCATCCGCCTCAAGCGCGAAACCGCCGTGTTTCTCTTCGGGCTCTTGAAAATCGGCACGCCCGTAGTGGTGGCAGATCACGTCCCGGCTCTCGAGGACGACGGATCGGAAGCCCGCTAGAGAGCATTTCTCTCAAATTCCGATGGGAGGCCGCTGGTTGCCGTCGAGCGAGCGGAATCGGCGCTCATAGAGCGCCGCTACAACATCCCGGCGGCTTGTCGGGGAAGGACGCTGGCGCGGCAACGGCTTGGGCCAGCATGCGAAGATAGACCCCGCGGGGGATCTCCACCGCTCCGAATCCCGCCAGATGGGGGGTTACCCACTGGGTATCCAACAGGCGGAACCCCCCGTCTTTCAGCATCGCAACGAGGTGGCAGAGCGCGACCTTTGAGGCATGGGGCAGGCGGTGAAACATGGATTCCCCGAAAAACGCCGCGCCGATCCGCACGCCATAGAGCCCGCCGGCAAGCAGCCCCTCCCGCCACACTTCCACCGAGTGGGCATGCCCCGCCTCGTGCAGGGCGACGTAGCTTCGGAAAATCGTCTCGTCAATCCATGTGTCCTCCCTTTCCGCACAGGCCAGCAGGACGTCCGCGAATGCCGAATCCACCCGCACCTTCCACCCCGGGTCGCGCAGGGCCTTTTTCGTTCCGCGGGGAATATGGAAATCCCCGAGCGGGATGATCCCTCTTGGGTCGGGCGAGAAAAGCCGGATCTCCCCGGCGTCGGCCATCGGGAAGACCCCCCGCCGGTAAAAATCCAGCAAAACATCCGGTGGAATCATGTTTGCCATGACGCAACAAATCATTATTCTGCGCGGCATGAAAGGCGTGATCTTGTTCTTCAGCGTGGCCATTCTTTTTCTGATGGGAGCCTGCTCGGTGGCCGAGCAGGACGTTTCAGGCGTCGGGCAACAATTTCAAAACGGCATCCAGGGACGCGGGACGATTGTCCCGAACGATCCGACTCAGGATTCCTTCGGACCGGAATACCGCTGACCGCGGCGACGGCCTGAAGATCGTTACGGGGCCGCCTGATTTTCCATTCAATTTCTTCCATGAGCGACCATCAGCCACCCGTTGAGAAAATTCTGATCCTCGACTTCGGGTCTCAATACACCCAGGTCATCGCGCGCCGGGTCCGTGAGTGCAGCGTCTATTCCGAGATCGTTCCGTTCCACACGAAGTCGTCCGCGATCCGCGCGCTGAAGCCCTCGGGGATCATCCTCTCCGGCGGGCCTGCAAGCGTCTATGCCGCAGAGGCCCCGCAGGTGGACAAAAAAATCTATGCGCTCGGGGTGCCGGTGCTCGGGATCTGCTACGGGATGCAGCTCATCGCCCACGGCCTCGGCGGCAAAGTCGAGCGGTCGGACCGCCGCGAATATGGCCCCGGGAAATTGAAGGGCGATCCGCGCTGCGAGCTCTTCCACAAGCTTCCTGCCGAGCTGGAAGTCTGGAACAGCCACGGCGACAAGATCACAAAACTTCCTGCGGGCTTCCGCGCGCTCGGGCGCACCGAGAATTCCCCGCACGCGGTCATCGGCGACACGAAGCGGAAAATTTTTGGCCTGCAGTTCCATCCGGAGGTCGTCCACACCCCACGCGGCAAGGAGATCATCGCAAACTTCGTCCACAGGGTCTGCGGCTGCCGGTCGGCGTGGACGATGGAGTCGTTCATCGACCGGACGTGCCGCGAGATCCGCGAGCAGGTCGGCGACAGCCAGGTCATCCTCGGGCTCAGCGGCGGGGTCGATTCCTCCGTGGCGGCGGCGCTCATTCACAAGGCCGTCGGCGACCAACTGACCTGCATCTTCGTCAACAACGGCCTCCTCCGCAAAGACGAGGCTGCCGCCGTCGAAAAGCTCTTCGCCGGCGAATTCCGGATCAGGATGAGGACCGTCGATGCCTCGAAACAGTTTCTCACCAGGCTCAAAGGCGTCACGGATCCCGAGCGCAAGCGGAAGATCATCGGCAACGAATTCATCAAGGTTTTCGAGTCGGCCGCACACGATCTCAAGAAGAAGGCCCCCGGAAAATACCGATTTCTTGCGCAGGGCACCCTCTATCCCGACGTCATCGAGAGCGTCTCGATTTCCGGAAACCCTGCCGCGCTCATCAAGAGCCACCACAATGTCGGAGGGCTGCCCGAGCGGATGAAATTCGAGCTCGTCGAGCCGCTCCGCCAGCTCTTCAAGGACGAGGTCCGCCGCGTCGGCACCGAGCTCGGGCTCTCAAAGGAAATCGTCCACCGCCAGCCGTTCCCGGGACCGGGGCTTGCCGTGCGCATCATCGGAGAGATCACCCCCGAGCGTCTCCGCATCGTCCGCGATGCCGATGCCGTCGTGATCGGGGAGATGAAGAAGTCCGGCTGGTATTACAAGGTCTGGCAGTCGTTCGCCGTGCTTCTCCCGGTGCGCTCGGTCGGCGTGATGGGCGACGAGCGAACCTACGATTACACGATCGCCCTGCGGATCGTGCAGAGCTTCGATGGCATGACCGCGGACTGGGTGCGCCTCCCCCACGACCTGCTCGGCCGGATTTCCGCCCGCGTGATCAACGAGGTGAAGGGCGTCAACCGCGTCTGCTACGACGTCTCGAGCAAGCCGCCCGCAACGATCGAATGGGAGTGAACCACCGCCGCGCGATCTACCCCGGAAGCTTCGATCCGGTGACCTTCGGTCACCTCGATGTCATCTCGCGGGCCTCGCATCTCTTCGAGTCCGTCATCGTCGCCGTAGCCACCGGCGAGGGGAAAAAACCGCTCTTCTCCGTCGCCGACCGGATCGCGATGCTGAAGGAGAGCACCTCGGAGAACCCTGCCGTGGAGGTCGTTTCCCTGGATGGTCTCCTTGTCGATTTTGCCAGAGAAAAGGACGTGTTCACAGTTATCCGCGGCCTTCGTGCGGTTTCCGACTTCGAGTTTGAATTCCAGATGGCCCTCATGAACCGGAAGCTTGAGTCGCGCCTCGAAACGGTTTTTCTCACTCCGAAGGAGGACTACACCTACCTCAGTTCCCGCATCGTCAAGGAGGTAGCCCGTTTGGGCGGCGACGTCAGTCCGTTCGTCCCCCCTCCCGCCGCCAATAAACTGCGGGAGATTCTGAGATAGTTCACGGCAGCTTCCAGGGAACCCTCAAGCGCGCATAGTCGGCCTCGGGTAGGATCACGTAGAGAGGATTCCTCGCCGGATCGAGCGCCGCGATCAGAGCCCGAAGATTTTTCTCCGACATCGTCGTGCACCCAGCGGTCGGTTTGCCGCCATCCGCTCGCCAGATGTGGAAAAAGATGGAGCTGCCAGCACCCGGACGTATGGCGGAACCGGCGTTGTGCGCGATAAAAAGCTTCAGCGAATGCACCGGATCGTCCTGCTTCATCTGCTGCTTCTTCTCCCATGCGGTGGAGGGCTCTCCCTGCAGCCGGATGTGGCGGTTGTAGTCTGGCGAGGAAGGATCCTCGACCCAGAGATCCCGCGAAGTGATCCGCGTGTAGGGCATGTCCGGATGGCGCGCGATATCTACCGCATAGCCCCACGCTCCGCCGATGCGAAAAACCCCGGCGGGCGTGCGCCAATCCCCCTCCTGTTTCATCCGACCGCCTTCCGGCACCGGATGAAGACCAAGCCCCCAGACGAGGCCGCTTTTTCCAAGGCGCGCCATCCATTCCCCGCCGACCTGCCGCCACTTCCCGCCGGATTTTTCGAACATCCGGAGCGTGGCCTCGGAGGAATTCCAGTCCCGCGCCGTCGCCACAAGACACTGGCTGGAACCCGAGGGCAGTTCGAAAGCCGGAGCCATCAGACAGGATGCAGCCAGAAAAACGATGGCAGGGACGAAGCGTTTCATTCTGATCGCCGCAGATAAACGGATTTTCACGGATTGACAACACGGCAATACCGGATGCGGGCGGGGTCATGGCCCATGAATTTTGCGTTTGAAAGCCTGCGGCGAAGTGCTTGTCTTCGTCCGGAGATGCAAAAGAAACCCATGTCGTGGATTGCCGTGGCTGCCTGGTCGCTGACCGGCATCCTTTGCATTGTTGCTCTCGCGGTGCTGGCAGCCTCCCGAGGGGAGCCGGTCAACGCCCTTTGGATCGTCATCGCATCGGTCTGCGTTTTTGCCATTGCGTGGAGGTTTCACTCTGCATGGTTGATGGCGAAAGTGCTGACGCTGAACGATGCGCGGGCGACCCCCGCCGTGCAGCACGAGGACGGCAAGGACTACCAGCCCACCAACAAGTGGGTTGTCTTCGGGCACCACTTCGCCGCGATTGCCGGACCGGGACCGCTGGTGGGGCCGGTGTTGGCCGCACAGTTCGGATTTTTGCCGGGCATGCTTTGGATCCTTGTCGGGGCCACGCTCGGAGGGGCTGTCCATGACAGCATTATCATGTTTTGCTCGGTCAGGCGGGGCGGTAAATCGCTCGCCCGCATGGTCCGCGACGAGGTCGGACCGTTTGCGGGATTCATCGCCCTGGTCAGCATTCTGGCCATCATGGTGATTCTGCTCGCCGTGCTGGCACTCGTTGTGGTGAAGGCCCTCGCCGAGAGCTCCTGGGGCCTCTTTACGATAGCAGCCACGATTCCGCTCGCGATGGCGATGGGGCTGGGAATGAAGCACAAATGGTCCGGGATGAAAACCATCAGCACGCTTGGTGTGGCCGGACTGCTTCTCTCGGTATTGGGCGGCCGGTGGATCCAGGGCACAGGCGTCGAGCAGTGGTTCCACTGCAGCGAGGTTTCCCTCGCGTGGCTGATCATGGGATACGGCCTGCTTGCCTCGGTGCTGCCGGTCTGGCTCCTTCTGGCACCCCGCGATTACCTCAGTTCATTTCTGAAAATCGGAGCGGTTGGATTTCTGGCCGTCGCGATCCTTGTGATTGCTCCCGTTCTTCAAATGCCATCGCTCACAAAGTTCATTGACGGAACCGGACCGGTTTTCGCAGGGGCGGTTTTTCCATTTTGTTTCATCACCATCGCCTGCGCTGCCGTCTCCGGATTTCACGCCATCATTTCTTCCGGAACCACGCCCAAGCTTCTGGCACGGGAGAAGGACATCCGGCTGGTGGGCTATGGTGCGATGATCACTGAAATGCTGGTCGGGATCATGGCGCTCATCGCCGCCTGCACGATGCCGCCCGGAGAATACTTCGCCATCAACATGAAGGGCGAGCCCGCCGCCGTGGTCGAAAAAATCACAGCCCTCGGGTTCCCGGTCACCGAAAAAGATATGGCCACGCTTGCGGCAAACGTCGGAGAAAAATCCATGATCGGCCGCACCGGCGGAGCCCCCACGTTCGCGGTGGGAATGGCCCAAATGTTTTCGCGGCTCGTGGACAACCCGACCGCGATCGCGATCTGGTATCACTTCGCGATCATGTTCGAGGCGCTCTTTATCCTGACCACCATCGATGCCGGGACCCGGGTCGGGAGGTTTCTTGTGCAGGATCTGCTCGGCTACGTGTGGAAGCCGCTCGGGAGCACCGAGTCCACCGCTGGCAACTGGCTGGCCAGCATCGCCTTTGTGGCGGCATGGGGATATTTCCTTTACCAGGGGGTTGTTGATCCGCTCGGCGGCATCAACTCGTTCTGGCCGATCTTCGGCGTGGCCAACCAGCTTCTCGCCGTCATCGCGCTGTCGCTCGGCACCACCGTCCTGCTGAAAATGGGCAGGCGCCGCTACATCTGGGTCCCGGTCCTCCCGCTCTGCTGGCTGCTCTGCGTCACGATGACCGCCGGATTCCAGAAGATCTTTGCCGCCGACCCACGGCTTGGATTTCTCAGCGCCGCCAGGGAGCTCGCGGCAAAAATTGCTGCCGGCGGCACCCCCGCCCAGGCCGATGCCTGGCAGCATCAGGTTTTCAACAACCATGTCAACAGCCTGGTCACCGGGACGTTTCTGGTTCTTGTCGTCCTCATCGTCGCCGCCAACGCGCGCGTCTGGTGGGAGTTGCTCGTTCTGAAAAAAATCCGGCCGCCCCAGGAGGAGCCCTGCGTCGTGTTGCCGACGACGTAGTGCGTCACAGGATTGATTGGGGCGGGACTTTGCGGCAGAGTGCCGGCATGTCACCCATTTCCACCGCCGCGCTACTCGGCTTCACCGGGGTTGCTCTTGGAGCTTTTGGAGCTCACGGATTGAAGGATCTTCTTGCCGCGAATGGCACTTTGGCGATCTGGCAGACGGCGGTCCTATACCACCTCGTTCATGCGGTCGCGTCGCTTTGGGCTGCCGAGCGCAGGCCGGTCGTCACATGGATCTGGTCGGCAGGAGTCGCCGTCTTTTCCGGATCTCTCTACGTCCTCGCCCTGACGAATACCCGCTGGCTTGGTGCGATCACTCCCATCGGCGGCTTTCTGTTCCTGGCCGGCTGGGCGATGCTCGTTTTCAAGGCCAAGAAATGAAGGCCATACACGAGTGCCTGACGGTGAGGACACGCGGGAAGGGAACCTACGAAATCACGGACGATGTCGCGGGGATTGTCGGTGCCAGCGGGGTTTACACCGGCACCGCGACCGTCTTCATCCGCCATACGAGCGCAAGTCTCGTGATGTATGAAAATGCCGACCCCAGCGCGCGCCACGACCTGCACGCCTGGTTCGAGAAGATCATTCCCGAGGACGATCCGGATTATATCCATACGACCGAAGGCTCCGACGACTCCACAAGCCACCTTCGGATGGCGATTACCCGCACCAGCGAAGTGATCCCGATTGCCGGCGGCCGGCTCACTCTCGGCACCTGGCAGGGGATCTTTCTGTTCGAGCACCGGCGCTCGCCGCATGTGCGCTCCGTGGATGTGGTTGTCATGGGAGTTTGAGGCTTTTTGCGGCGCATCAAGATTTCCGCTTGACGAAGTCTCCTGCCTGCCCAACATTCCGCCACTATCTTATCGAGAGTGGTTGAGGGACTGGCCCGATGAAACCACGGCAACCGCTGGGATGTGACGCCTGACAGATTCGGGCGGAGCAGACCGGGCCCAGGTGCCAAATCCAGCTCCGGCTGCCTGCGCAAGCAGACTGTCGGGGGAAAGATGAGGTGAGTCAGTTCGTTGGTGTGAACCGGCTTGTTTCTTCGTCCGCTCCCGAGAAGACCCGACGAACATGAGCGAAACATTCTTCTCAAACCTCAAATGCCGCGAGTGCGGGCGCCTCTACCCGAAGGAGGCGATCCACATCTGCGAATTCGATTTCGGCCCGCTGGAGGCGGCCTACGACTACGACCTGATCGCGAAGCGTATCAACCGCGATGTCATCGCCTCTCGTCCTCAGACGATGTGGCGCTACCGCGAGCTCCTGCCGATCGACGGCGCTCCGACCGTCGGCCAGCAGGTCGGCTTCACCCCGCTCGTGCGCGCCGACCGCCTCGCCGCAAAGCTCGGCGTCGAGGAGCTCTACATCAAGAACGACACCGTCAACTATCCGACGCTGTCGTTCAAGGACCGGGTCGTCTCGGTCGCCCTGAGCCGCGCGCGCGAGCTCGGCTTCAAGGTCGTGGCCTGCGCATCCACCGGCAACCTCGCCAACTCGGTGGCCGCCAACGCCGCCGCCGCCGGGCTGACGAGCTATGTTCTCATCCCCGCCGATCTGGAAAAAAGCAAGGTGGTCGGCTCGCTCGTCTACGGCACCCAGGTCATCGGCATCCACGGCGCCTACGACCAGGTCAACCGGCTCTGCTCGGAAATCGCCGGCAAATACGGCTGGGGGTTCGTCAACGTCAACCTCCGCCCCTACTACGCGGAGGGCTCGAAGAGCATGGGCTTCGAAATCGCGGAGCAGCTCGGCTGGAAGCTCCCGCGCCACACGGTCATTCCGATGGCCAGTGGATCGCTCCTCACGAAAATCCACAAGGCTTACAAGGAATTCGTCCGGGTCGGAATCCTGGAGGAGACCCCGTTTTCCGTCCATGGGGCCCAGGCGACCGGCTGCTCGCCGATCGCCGCCGCGCAGAAGAAGGCGACCGACATCGTCAAGCCGGTTCCGAACCCCCAGACCATCGTCAAATCACTCGCCATCGGCACTCCGGCGGACGGCTACTACGCCATCCGCAGCATGCAGGAGACCGGTGGAAGCGCGGAGGATTGCACGGATGACGAGGTCATCGATGGCATCCGGCTCCTCGCTGAATACGCCGGGATTTTCGCGGAGACTGCCGGAGGCGTCACGGTCGCCTGTGCAAAAAAGCTCATCGACTCGGGAAAAATTCCGCGCAACGAAAGTATCGTCCTCTGCATCACCGGCCACGGCCTCAAGACGCAGGAGGCGATCCACGGCCACTGCGGCGAACCCCGCCTCATCAACCCGAGCCTCCGCGAATTCGAGGCCCTCATCGCCCGGGACCCCGCAGTCGCGGGGAGCCTGAAGTCTTAAGTTTTAAGAGCCACAGAAATCACAACCAGCCTCAATCCCGACAACTTAATACTTACAACCTTTAACCTTCTCATGAACATCCAAGTCCGCATCCCGGCTCCCCTTCGCAAGCTCACCAACGACCAGGAAGTCGTCCCCGCTGAAGGGTCGACCATCGGCGAAATCCTTACCAACCTCGACAAGTCCTTTCCCGGCCTCCTCGAGCGCATCTGCGACGAACAGGGCAACGTCCGCCGGTTCGTGAACATCTTCGTCAACGACGAGGACATCCGCTTCCTCGAGGAGAAGGCCACGACCGTCAAGGACGGCGATGAGATCAGCATCATCCCCGCCATCGCAGGGGGATAGGCGGAAGCTTCGTTGCGCCCGGGCCGCGTCTCCAAAACTGTATTATTGATCAAAGTCAAAACCCCGCCGTTGCATTGCAGGCTGTTTTCTGAGTAGAGTCCAAGCTTTCCCCATGAGCACAAACATCGAATCCCACCTCGTCGAGAAGCGCGTTTTCAAGCCCGCAAAGGAATTTTCCAAAAAGGCGCTGATCTCCAATTTTGCGGATTACAAAAAGCTTCACGCGGAGTCGGTCAAGTCGCCGGAGAAGTTCTGGGCGAAGGAGGCTGCCGCGCTGAAGTGGACGAAGAAGTGGACGCGGGTTCTCGACTGGAAAGCGCCGTTTGCCAGATGGTTCGTGGGCGGGCACCTGAACGCCAGCGAGAATTGCCTGGACCGCCATCTCGAAGGTCCGCGCCGCAACAAGGCGGCGATCATCTGGGAAGGGGAGCCGGGCGAGCGCCGCACGCTGACCTACCACCAGCTTCACCGCGAGGTGTGCATTTTTGCGAATATCCTGAAGCGGAACGGCGTGAAATCCGGCGACCGGGTTTTGATCTACATGCCGCTCATTCCGGAGGCTGTGATTGCGATGCTCGGGTGCGCGCGCATCGGCGCGGTTCACAGCGTCGTCTTCGGCGGCTTCAGCAGCGAGAGCATCAAGGACCGCATCGTTGACAGCGGAGCGACGGTGGTGGTGACCGCCGACGGAGGCTACCGCCGCGGCCAGATCGTGACGCTCAAGCAGAATGTGGACCACGCTCTCCAGGGGGTGAAGCAGATCCGCCGCGTGATCGTCTTCCGCCGCACGCACCTCGACATCCACATCCAGGAAGGCCGGGACGTCTGGTGGCACCGCGAGGCCGAATACGTCGACGCGAAATGCCCGCCGCATCCGGTGGACAGCGAGCACCCGCTCTTCATCCTCTACACGAGCGGGTCCACCGGGAAGCCGAAGGGCATCCTGCACACGACCGGCGGATACCTCACCGGCACGGCCGCCACGACGAAGTATGTCTTCGACCTGCGCGAGAACGACGTCTATTGGTGCACCGCCGACGTCGGCTGGATCACCGGGCACAGCTATCTGGTTTACGGGCCGCTGGCGAACGGGGCGACCTGCGTCCTCTACGAGGGCGCGCCGAACTGGCCGGAGCCCGACCGGTTCTGGAAGATTATCGCCGAGTTCGGAGTCACGATCCTTTACACCGCGCCGACCGCCATCCGTGCGTTCATGAAGTGGGGCGACGAATGGCCGAAGAAACACGACCTCTCGTCGCTCCGGCTACTTGGAACCGTCGGCGAACCGATCAATCCCGAAGCCTGGATGTGGTATCACAAGCATATCGGCGCGGGGAAATGCCCGATCGTGGACACCTGGTGGCAGACCGAGACCGGCGCGATCATGATCTCGCCGCTTCCCGGAGCCACGCCGCTCAAGCCGGGCACGGCGACGCTTCCATTTTTCGGGATTGATGCCGCGATCGTGGACGACAAGGGAAAGGAAGTCGGCCCGAATGAGGGAGGAAAGCTCGTGATCCGCAAGCCATGGCCCGCGATGCTCCGCTCGATCTATGGAGACAAGCCCCGCTACCGGAAACAATACTGGAGCGAGGTCAAGGGGTGCTACTTCACCGGTGACGGTGCCCGCCGCGACAAGGACGGGTATTTCTGGATTGTCGGCCGCATCGATGACGTCCTGAACGTCGCCGGCCACCGGCTCGGCACCGCCGAGGTCGAGAGCGCAATCGTCTCTCACCATGATGTCGCCGAGGCCGCCGTCGTCGGCCGCCCGGACGAACTCAAGGGACAGGCGGTCGTGGCATTTGTCACGCTCCGCAGTGGGCACAAGGCCAGCAATGAACTCGCCGAAGCCATCCGCCGCCATGTCGCCCATGCGATCGGGCCCATCGCCAAGCCGGATGACATCCGCTTCACCGAATCCCTCCCGAAGACGCGCAGCGGAAAAATCATGCGCCGTCTTCTCAAGCAGATCGCCTCGGGCTCGGCCATCACCGGCGACACGACCACGCTCGAAGATTTCAGCGTTCTGACAAAACTCCGCGCGTCCGACGAGTGACGGCTACAACACAGGCGTTGATACCAAATATTGCGGATAACCGGACTCTGTTGTAGTCACGGTGCCCGGTCGCCGGGTGCTGCGGATGAACCCCTCAGGCCGGGGAAATCCAGTCCGCCAGTTTGAGGCTCGGGACGCGGGAGAATTCGCGGGTATTTGCCGTGATGAGTTCCGCGGGGATTGAAAGCGCGTGTCCGGCAATGAGTGTGTCGTAGGGACCGATCCCGAGACCTTTGCGCTCGAGAAGGGCACGGAGCCGGGCTGCCTGGATCGAGGCCGGATCATCGAATGGCAGGACCGCAAACGGTGCCAGCACGTCCTCAAGAAACCTTCGATTCCTCTCCGGTTCACGGCTTTTCTCCACGCCGACCCGGAGTTCGTAAACTGTGACCATGGAAACCCCGATGGTTTTTTCCGGACAAGCCCGGACTCGTTTCACGACGCGTGGATTTCCGCGCAACAGGGCGATAAATGTGTCCGTATCCAGAAGAGTGCGGATCATGGGAAGATGTCTCCGCGTCGGTCGGGTTTTTTCGGTTGTCCACGTTCGAACCCTTCCCACAATCCGGACATGCCAGCCATGCCCAGCTCAAAGCGCACCCAGACATCCTCGTCTGGCGTGATGACGAGACTCTTTCCTTTGCGCGTAATGTGCGCGGTCCGTCCGGCGAGGCGGAATTTTTTCGGAAGGCGGATGGCCTGGCTGTTTCCGCTGGTGAAAATCCTCACCGTATCTCCGGTCATGGTGCTGATGTCCATATATACGTAAGGATATACATTTGAACTTGTGGTGTCAACGGTGACACTTCAAAAATGAGACGGCTTGGCCGCAGCCACAGGGGCCAAGCCTCTCCTTCCCGGCAACCGATACGGCCCGAGCCGTCCGGCATCACAACATCGTGAGCTGGGAGGCTGCGGCGGGGTCGGGGACGAGGCGCTTGCGGCGGCCCTTGGCGAATGCGGGTTCGCCCTCGGCATTCAGTTCGGCTTTTTCAAGGTTGGCGAGGATCTCTTTCGCCCGCGAGATGATGTCGTCCGGGAGTCCGGCGAGCCGGGCGACCTGGATCCCGTAGCTCTGGTCGGCGCGGCCGGGCAGGATTTTTCTCAGGAAGATGACCTGGTCGTTCCACTCGCGGACGGCGACGTTCAGGTTGAGGACGCCCGGGCGCGTGCGTTCGAGATCAGTGAGCTCGTGGTAATGGGTTGCGAATAGCGTGCGGCATCCGATCTTGTCGTGGAGGTATTCCGCCACGCTCCACGCGATCGAGAGCCCGTCGAAGGTTGAGGTTCCGCGGCCGATCTCGTCGAGGATGACGAGGCTCTGGGCGGTCGCGTTGTTGAGGATGTTCGCGGTCTCGTTCATCTCGACCATGAATGTCGACTGCCCGCGCGCGAGGTCGTCATTCGCGCCCACGCGGGTGAAGATCCGGTCCGCGAGTCCGCAGCGCATCGACTTTGCCGGGACGTAGCTTCCCATCTGCGCGAGGAGGACGAGCAGGGCGACCTGCCGGATGTATGTGGACTTCCCGGCCATGTTCGGCCCGGTGATGATGGCAAAGGTTTTCCCATCGGTCCCGAGGTCGGTGTCGTTCGGAACGAAACGCTCCCCACCGGGCTGCTGGTCGAGGACCGGGTGGCGACCCTCCTCGATGTGGAGGATCTGCGACGCCTCGATTTCCGGACGGCAGTAGGCATGCATGCGGGCGGTCTCGGCCAGCGAGCAAATGGCATCGAGGACAGCCAGTGTGTTCGCGGTCTCCTGGAGCATCGTAAGCTCGGCGAGGACGGCCGCGCGGAGGTCTGCGAAGATCTCGATCTCCCGCGCGCGGGCGCGCTCGTCGGCACCGAGGATCTTGCCTTCAACTTCCTTCAGGGCCGGGGTGATGAAGCGCTCGCCGTTGACCGTCGTCTGCTTGCGGATGTAGTCGTCCGGAACCGAGGAGAGGTTCGATTTTGTGATCTCGATGAAATACCCGAAGACCGAGGTGAAGCGGACCTTGAGCGATTTGATGCCGGTGCGCGCGATCTCCTGTTCCTGAAGGGTGGCAATCCAGTTCTTACCCTCGTGGGATGCGGACCGGAGCTCGTCGAGCGCCGCGTCGAATCCCGGGCGGATCATGCCGCCCTCGCGGACGAGTGCCGGCGGCTCATCAACCAGCGCCGAACGAAGACGCATGGTGAGTTCGGGCAAAGAATGCAGGTGCCCGCCCATTCCGGAGAGTAGCTCCGAAGGCATTTTGACGCCGGAGCCGAGGGAGGCCGCCAGGACCGGGATGCGTTCGAGCGATTGGGCAAGCGCCGCCAGATCGCGGGCATTGCCGGAGGGACCGCCCAGCCGTGCTGTCGCCCGCTCGATATCGCGGATCTCCGCAAGCCGGGAACGCAGGTCGCCGAGGAGCAGGGCGTCGTCGAGCAGGGCCGCGATCGCCTCCTGGCGGTGCTCGATTTCGTCCGCATCGCGGAGCGGGTGGAGAACCCATTCGCGCAGGAGTCGCGCCCCCATCGGGGTGGCCGTGCGGTCGAGGGTCCCGAGGAGAGTCATTCCCCGGCCGGCACGCGAGGTCACAAGTTCCAAGTGACTTTGTGTCGAGGCGTCCAGAATGAGAAATGTGCCGCGCCGGTAAGGTCGCAACTGCCGCAAATGGCCCGCCTGGCGCCTCATCTGCCGTGTGATGTAATGGAGCAACGCTCCCGCGGCACCCGTGCCGGCCGCCATGTCGGCGCATCCAAATCCGTCGAGCGACTGGACCTTGAAATGCCCGCGCAGGATTTCCTCTGCGGGCTCCGGCTCGAAAAGGTAGCCGTCCATCACAGCCGGTTTTTCGAGCGATGCAAAAAGTTCCGCCTGCTGTTCGGGAACGAGGATTTCCGCCGGGCTGACCCGGGCGAGTTCATCAAGAAGCGAGCCGATCGACTCCAGTTCGGTCAGGCGGAATTCCCCGGTGCTGAGGTCGGCAAACGCGAGGCCGAACGAGCCGCGGCGTTCGCAGATGGACGCGAGGTAGTTTGGTTTCCGGTCGTCCAAGCCGAAATCATCGAGCGTGCCCGGACTGAGGATTTGGGAGACTTCCCGGCGGACGAGCTTTCCCGCGGTGACCTCCCCGACCTGGTCGCAGATCGCGACCCTCCATCCGGCGGCGATCAGCTTCTCGATGTATCCCTTGGCCGCGTGGAACGGAACCCCGCACATCGGGGTTGTCCCGCGCTTGGTCAGGGCGACATTCAAAACCCCGGAAGCCTCCTTCGCGTCCTCTCCGAACATTTCGTAGAAATCTCCGAGCCGGAAGAGGAGCAGCGTCCCCGGTGGCAGCTCGCGCCGCACGGCGTGATACTGCTGCATCATCGGGGTCAGTGTTTCCGCGGACATCGGCTCAGAGGGTGTCGAGGAATGCGGCTAGTGGACTGGTGGCCGAAGCCCGGTCCAGGCGCATGGGAAGGCCGGCCTCGACGGCTTCGCGGGCTGCTTCAACAGTGTGTTTGAACGCGCGCGCCATGCGGACGGGATCCTCCGCTGCCGCGATCGCGGTATTGACAAGAACGGCGTCCGCTCCGAGTTCGATCGCCTCTGCGGCATGGCTGGGTGCGCCGATGCCGGCGTCCACGACCACGGGAACCGTTGCCTGCTTGATGATGATCTCGATCTGCGCGCGCGTCTCGATTCCCCGGTTGCTGCCGATCGGCGACCCCAGCGGCATGACGGTCGCCGTCCCCACATCCTGCAGGCGGCGTGCGATTACGGGGTCGGCATTGATATATGGCAGCACCGTGAAGCCTTCCTTCACGAGGATCTTCGCGGCCTCCAGCGTCTCGACCGGATCCGGGAGCAGGTAGTGGGGGTCCGGGTGGATCTCCAGCTTCACCCACATCGGAAGCCCGGCAGCCGCCGCGAGCCGCGACAGCCGGACCGCCTCCTCCGCGTTGACCGCCCCGCTCGTGTTCGGCAGGAGCAGGTATTTTTTGGCATCCACAAAATCGAGGATGTTTGCGAACGGATCCTGCTTCCCGCTCAGGTTGGCGCGGCGGAGCGCGACCGTGACGATCTCTGCGCCGCTCGCAGCCAGCGCGTCGCGCATCGTTTCGTTCGAAGAGAATTTTCCCGTGCCCAGGAGGAGGCGAGAGGAGAACTCCCTGCCGGCAATGATCAATGGTCCGTTCACAAGCCATCTATCATGCCCCCCGATCGAGCCGCGGGGCAACAAAGAAGGCGTGACGATTTCCACGAAATGAACACCCCCGCTTCGCCTCCTCAGCTGCCTTGCGCGGAAATTTCTGCCATGGCTGCCTACGATGGCAGGGGAAGAAAATCGCCATGACCGAACGCGCTCCGGGACAGCCAGCAGAAGCACGGTGCCGCGCGGGCCGGTTGCTGGCAACCCTCACGTCCGGTGCGGGGAGGGGGAACCTGCCTGGCGCTCATCGGCCTCGTGACACAGGTGCTCTCCCGGGTAGTGTCCGTTCATGAAGCCAGCCGGATATCAGGCGGGCTTATGGGGTTTCGCCCCAGCCTTGCTGCAGGAATTTCACCTTGAAGCCGTCCAGGTATCCTCGATCGTGCGGAGCCTGGCTTGCTTGGCACCGAGGCGCGGGACGCAGGCGATGAGGGCTTTTGTGTAGGGGTGCTGGGGATTGTTGAGGAGGCTTTCGGTGTTGCCGTATTCCACGATTTCGCCGCGGAACATGACGGCGACCCGGTCGCAGAGCCCTCGGATGATGCCGAAGTTGTGGGTGATGAGGATGAGGCCCATTCCGAATTCGGCGCGGATGCGGCGGAGCTCGGCGAGGATCTGGGCCTGGATGGTGACATCGAGGGCGGTGGTGGGCTCGTCGGCGACGAGGAGGCGCGGCCTGCAGGCGAGCGCCATGGCGATCATCGCGCGCTGCTGCATGCCCCCGCTGAACTGGTGGGGATAGTCGTGCATCCGCTTTTCCGGGTCCACAATTCCGACGGCTCCGAGCCAGCGGACGACCTCGGCATCCATGTCGGTGACATCCGGGCGGTGGAGGCGGATGCCCTCGGTGATCTGGCTGCGGACCGAATACACCGGGTTGAGCGACGTGGCGGGTTCCTGAAAGATGTAGGCGATCCCGCCGCCGCGCACGTTGCGGATCTCGCGCGCCGACATCTTGAGGACATCCCTTCCCCGGTAAATGATCCTGCCGCCCGCATACTCGGCGGGAGGGGAGGGGAGGAGGCGCGTCAGCGAGAGCGCGGTGACGCTTTTTCCGCTGCCGCTCTCGCCGACAATAGCCAGAGAATCGCCCTCCTTCATCGAAAGCGAGACGTTCTTGACGGCATCCACCGTTCCGTTTTCGGTGCGGAAGCGCACCGAGAGGTTGTGGAGTTCGAGGAGGTTCATGGGGAGATTCCACGCAGAGACGCAGGGATCGCGGAGAGGAAATCAGGCCCCCCCCCTTCCTCTGCGCCTCCGCGTCTCTGCGTGAGTGTTTCTGTTTTCATCGTGAGGAGGCGGCGCGGCGGAGGGCGTCGCCGGCAAGGTAGAATGCCAGCGAGGCGGTGAAGATGGCGAGGCCGGGGAAGAAGATGAGCCACCAGGCGTCGAGGAAGTAGGTTTTGCCGTCTGCGATGATATTTCCCCATGTGGCCTGCGGAGGCGGAACTCCGAAGCTCAGGAAGCTGAGTCCGGATTCGACGAGGATGGCATCCGGGATGCTGATGACGGCGGTGACAAAGATCGGTGCGAAGGCGTTCGGGAGGATGTGCCGGAAAATGATTTTCGGCCCCTTCTGGCCCATCGCGCGGGCGGCGCGCACGTATTCGCTTTCGCGGAGGGTGAGGAATTCCGCGCGGACGAGGCGGGCGGTGCCGGTCCAGCCGACGAGGCCGATGACCACGATGATGATCCAGATGTTCGGGCCGAGCAACGCGATGGCGGTGAGGATCAGGAAAAATGACGGGAAGCAGAGCAGGGCATCGACCACGCGCATGATGACATTGTCCACCCAGCCCCCGAAATATCCCGAGACGGCGCCCACGACGATTCCGATCCCGAGCGAAACCGCCATGGCGACAAAACCCACCGTCAGGGAGATCGTCGATCCGGCGACCATCCGGGAGAGGACGTCGCGGCCGAGGTTGTCGGTGCCGAGCCAGTTGACGGAGTTCGGAGGGAGCAGCTTTCCGGCGAGGTTCGTGGCATTGGGATCCTTCGGCATCGGCCACCCGAAAAGCGAGCAGATGCCTGCGCAGGCCGCCACGATGAAGAAGACGATGATGACGGCGGTCGCGACGAGGGCGAGGCGGTCCGAAAAAAACCTGCGGGCCACGCGGCGGAACGGGCTGTCCACCGGGGCGCGTGCGGTCAGATCGGGTTCAGTGGCTGCGGCGGTCATGGAGCGATGGGGCAAAAGCATGTCGGGGGCCGGGGCGCTTGTCACGCATGAGTTGGGGCAGCCTGGCGGGCTTCAGCAATCTGCGTGGAGGGCTTTACAAATCGGCGCTGACGGCGCAGCACCCTCCAGCCCGCATCGCTGAGCGGGGCGGTTTTCCGGGCTTCATCCGAGAAAACTTGGCTGGCGGCGCTGCCCTGTGTAGCTTTCAGAGGCATGAGGAAGCGACAATTTCGAGGAGCGGTGCAGGAGGCTTGTGCCGCCAACCAATTCGAACCGGAGGAGGGCTGATTCAAAAGTCCCATGGTGCTGCCGGAAGAGGTTCCGGGGTGAAGCGGTTTGCGCGATTCGTGATGCGCGGGGGCCGGCGGCGGGCCGGTGCCGCCGGGTGTCTCCTCACCAGACCGAAGTTCCTGCTTTTCGACTTCGACGGTACGATTGCGGACACCTTCCAGTGCGGGCTTGAGATTTTGAACTTGATGGCGCCCGAGTTCGGATACCGCCCGCTTGCGGATGAGGACGTCCCCCGTGCGCGGGACATGCGCACCGGTGAGCTCATGAAATTCCTCGGCATCCCGGCGATCCGGATGCCGAAAATATCCAAGCGCGGGAAACAGGAGCTTGGGAAGCGGATGGATGCCGTCCAGCCGCTTCCGGGGATGATCGGGCTGGTCCGGCAGCTGCAGGAAGAGGGCTTCCGGCTCGGAATCCTGACCTCGAACTCGCGCGAAAACGTCGCGGAATTTCTGAAGCGCTTCGACATCGAGGTCTTTGAGTTCGTCCACACCTCCTCGAAGCTCAGCGGCAAGGGGCGCGTGATCCGCAGGATTCTCAAATCGTTGGGATTGGCGCCCGGCGAGGTGCTGCTGGTGGGGGACGAGGTCAGGGACATCGAGGCCGCGCAGGAGACCGGTATCCATGTGGCGGTTGTGACGTGGGGATACAACAGTCTCAAAGCCCTGCAGTCGGCCAATCCCGACCACATCGTCGAGATTCCGGGTGCCCTCATGGAACTGCTCCGCGGATTTCCGGTTTGGTCAAAACCGGAGTAGTCGTCAACAGAGTCCGGTTATCTGCAATATTGGGTTTCAATCCGGCATTGGCCGGACACGGATTCGGTTCAGCCGTTTGGGCCGCTGGTGAAGGAGAGCCCGCGCTTCTGGCGGTCGAGCAATTCATTTGCCAGGGCGATATATGCTGTGGAACCGGCTCCGGAGGGGTCGTGCTCATGGATCGTGCGCCCGTGGCTCGGCGCCTCGGCGAACCGGACGGTGCGCGGGATCACGGTATCGTAGACCACCTCCTGAAAGTGGTCCCGGACTTCCTTGACGACCGCCGGGCTGAGGTTCGTGCGGCTGTCATACATGGTGAGGAGGAGGCCGGAAATCGAGAGCCCCGGGTTGGCTCCGCTCGAGCGGATGCGCTCGGTCACTTCCATGAGGAGGCCGAGTCCCTCAAGCGCGTAGTATTCGCACTGGATCGGAACGAGGATTTCATCCGCCGCTGCGAGGGCATTCGACATGAGGATGCCAAGCGATGGCGGGCAATCGAGGAGGGCGAAATCAAAGGCATTTTGCTCGCGGATGTCGCCCAGCACCTTGCGGAGCTGGAGCATATGGTCATCCATGCGGGCGACCTCGATTTCGGCGCCCGCCATGTCGAGATCCGCCGGGATCGCGGAGAGGTTCGGGATCCGGGTTTCGAGGATCAGTTCGCGTGCCGGCCGCGCGCCGATGAGCGCCTGGTAGGTACTGCCTGAGGAGTGCTCCTTCAATCCCAGCACGCTCGTTGCGCTCGCCTGCGGGTCGAGATCCACGAGGAGGACACGCTGCCCGAGTCCGGCGAGGGCGGCCGCGAGGTTCACGGTCGTGGTGGTTTTTCCCACGCCGCCTTTCTGGTTGGTGATGGCAATGATTTTCATCGGGAGGTGTAGTATCTGACGAGCCCGTCGGCTACCGCGTTGGCATATTCGCGGTAGATGCTTTCGCGCGCGACGCCGCCGAAATCCCGGCGTCCGTCGTAGTCGCCCGCCTGGATTCGTGCAAAGGTGGAACGGCTGTTCATGACATATGGCTCGACATAGACGACCGGGCAGGTGAAGAGGCGGTTTGCGAGAAGGTTGCGGCCCCAGACATACGGGTTGTCATTCACTCGAACCACGCTCCCTCCCTGGTAATGATAGGGGGGCAGTCCTGTCGCGCGGGCCATGGAGCCGGCCATGGCATTCGTCAGCGGGAGCTCTTCAGCGAACGATCGGTTGAGGAGCTTGACCAGCATGTCGAGCCGCTGGTCGTCGTAGGATAGCTCCTCCTGCGTCAGGGCACCGGTGATCAGGAAGTGGAGATGGTTGTCGTTCACAAGGCGCGGATTGCGTTCGTTGCCCCAGTCCTCCGCGTTGAAGTGCAGGCAGAGGACGACATCGGGGCGGATGGATTCGTTGACGATCCGCGCACGCCGCCGGATCTCGCTGGCCCGGTAGAAGAGGCGCTCGCTTTCCTTGGCCACAGCCTGCGGGGTGGCCGCCTCGCCTTTTTGTTTGAGCGAGTCCGCGGCAGCCCCCCGGAGCTGCGACGGGCGGGCGCTGGTGACCGGCCCCGCCTTGGAACGGGTGAGGTAGACTTCGGCACCCAGAGCCTTCAACCGTGGGACAAGCAACTTGGCGACGCGAAGGGTCATGTCTCCCTCCGTGACCGGGGTGGAGTTTCCGATCCGGAACCATCGCTCCTCCATCTTTGCCCAGTCTCCCCCGAGGTGGCCCGGGTCGAGGGCGATCTTGATTCCGGAAAGCGGCTTGCCGGGAGCCCCTGATGGACGCCCGTCACGCGGCTTCCAGTAAACCGAAGGCTTTTTGCCCGGCCCGGTGGCGAATTTGAGAATATACGGCTTCCCGCCGGAGGACGTGCGGATCCTTGCCTCGTTGTCCAGAATCGAAATAGACTCCTTCCACGCGCCGCCTGGCGCATAGACCCGTTCGAGCAGGGTCACGAAATCCTCCTTCGAGATCGTCTCCTGGAAGGCATCCAGCCGCGACCAGTCCGGCTTCGGAGCCAGCGGGCTCAGGCGCGCCTCTGCGACCGTGCAGAGGGCGATCAGGGCAATCGTGGTGTAAAGAATTCTCACAGACGTGCTTTTTTAAATGCGTTCGGGCGTTCTTGCGATAAAAAGGATGGATGATCCGACTTCTTTTTTTGGGCGACATCGTTGGCGAACCCGGCCGCAGGGCTGTGACACAGGCGGTTCCTGTGTTCCTCAAGGAGAGAGGCGTGGATTTTGTTGTGGTCAACGGCGAGAATGCCGCCGGAGGACGCGGGATTACCGGAAAGATCGCCATCGACCTCCTGCGCTCGGGGGTGGCGGTGATCACCACTGGCGACCACGTCTGGGACCAGAAAGAGACCGCCGGCTATATCGCCACCGAACCGAGGCTTCTGCGGCCGGTCAATTACCCCGGGCATGCCCCCGGCCAGGGAAGCGTCGTCCTCGACACCTCCAAAGGCAAGATCGCCGTCATGAACGTGCAGTGCCGGACATTTATGCAGCAGCCGCTCGACAATCCGTTCCAGGTTGCCGCAGCGGAGGTCGAGCGGCTCCGGCAGGAAACACCTGTCATTTTCGTTGATGTGCATGGCGAAACCACCAGCGAGAAGATTGCCATGGGCCGGTTCCTCGACGGCCGGGTCTCCGCCGTTGTGGGCACCCATACCCATGTCCAGACCGCCGATGAGCAGGTCCTGCCGGGCGGCACGGCTTTTCTCTGCGATGCCGGGATGTGCGGCCCGTCGGATTCCATCCTCGGCCGCGAACCCGGGCCGATCATCCAGCGGTTCACGGATTGCCTGCCGGTTTCTTTTCCCGTCGCCAGGGGGCCCGTCCATGTTTGCGGGGCGCTCATCGAGATCGATCCAGCTAACGGTAAGGCTGAATCCATCCAGCGCATCCGCGAATTGGTAGCCTGATTCTTCCAGACACAGCCTCCACAGGAGGATAATTACTTGATTTTATGCAACGTTGCATTGAATTGCAGATATTTTTCTTGCTATCGAATCAGTTGGATCTAGTTTTTGATCAACATCAACAAGTTCCAAATGAACAAACCAAAAAACAACCGGTCGCTTAATTTGGCCTTTGGATTGGTGGAATTGCTCGTCGTGGTCGGTGTGATTTCGATTATCGGGGCGATTGCCCTTCCGGCATTGGCAGGGATTACGGAATCTGCGGACCAGGCGATCAAATGCAGAAATTCGCAGCAAGTGGCATCCACATGGAACAACTATGTGGAATCCTGGCGTGCGGTTCACCCCGATTCGGCCCCTAACGGCGGGAATGTTTCGAAGGAAGAAGTGGTGGAGGCTTTGGCTGCGGGGTTGGATGTCGTTAACAACCGGCTCGGAGTCACGAACACTTTCCAGCTATCCGGAGTCACAACGGACAGCACGGACCTTTCCAAGTTAACTGACGCGAGCGAGTCAAGCGGTTGGATGATGAGCTACACGCAGTAGTTTCCGATTGCTCCGGCAGATTCCAGATATTGCGGATCCCGGACCCGGGAGGTAGGATTGTATCCGCCATGGAGACCCAACCGTCCGACCTTGCAATCCCGGAAAGAAAGCGCCATCCGCTGGTCTGGGGGTGCGGCGCACTCCTGCTGCTTTTGCTTTTAATTTTTGCGACGGTGGCCGTGACGCTCTGGTGGAGCCAGCGCCCGATCAGGCCGGTTGTGTTGAGCCCGCAGGAAAAAACGACCGTTGAGGAGAAGATCAAAGAGATCGGAGGCGGAACGATTCCTCTGAATACGGATTCTATGGCCGTTCAGGCGCCCGCGCCCGCCGGGAATCCTGTTGCCGACAGCCGGTCCTACGTCCCGGGATCAAAAGTCCTCAGGCTGAGCGAGAGGGAGGTCAACGGGCTGCTGAATCTGAACACCGAGCTCGGCGACAAGGTGCATTTGGAATTTTCCCGGGATGCGATCAACGCGTATCTCGCCATCCCGGTCCCGCAGGATTTTCCGATCGGGGCCGGCACAATCTTCCGGATGCGCGGCCGCTTCAGCGTTTCCATCGGAGGGGAGGGCAAGCCGTATGCCGTGCTCGAGGATGTGACAATTTTCGGACTGAGCCTCCCGAAAGCCTGGCTGGGAGGGATCAAGGGAGAGAATCTTCTTGGAGACGCCTTGGGCGGGGGCCCGGTTGCCGAGGGGATCAAGAGCCTGAAAGTGGAGCCGGGCGAGCTCGTCCTTGAGGTCTGGGACTGAGCGGCCGGGGATTCAAGTTATTCACGATGGGCTGGCGTCGAGGGATGGGTGCTGCTTATGTTCGATGACATGTCTTCCGCAACCCATGATGACCTCCGGCGGTTGCTCTGTGCGCTGGGAGGAGCAATCCGCGACAGCGTTCTTGCCGGGCGCCGGGGCATGGATGCCGTGTCGCTGTCGGCCGTGGTGGATTACGCGGGAGGGGACACGATCTACGCCGTTGATAAGTTCAGCGAGGAAGCCATTCTGACATGGTTCGATAAACACTGGCCGGTGGAGTGGCCGGTTCAGGTGGTCATGGAGGGGATCGATGGCGGCCTGTGCTTTCCCGGGGGGAAGGGCGTTTCGGATACGCATTGGAAATGCCTTCTCGACCCGATCGATGGAACTCGCGGCCTGATGTATGACAAGCGGAGCGCGTGGGCGCTTGGAGGGATCGCCCCGCAAAAGGGCGGGGAGACCAAGCTTTCCGACATCGTCGCAGCCGCGATGACGGAGATCCCGGTGACCAAGCAGTGGCGCGCGGATCAGCTCAGCGCGACAGTGGACGGACCACTCGTTGCCGAGGCATTCGATGTCCGGGCCCGGTCCTCGGCACCGGTCTTCTTCAAGCCGTCGTCCGCATCCGGCTTTTCCCACGGGTTTGCCTCCCTCGTCAAATTTTTTCCGGAAGGCCGGACGCTCACCTCCCAGATCGAGGAGCGACTCTGGGACGAGCTCGTCGGGCTGAACTCCTCGCCGTCCCCCACCGTTTTTGACGACCAGTATATTTCGACCGGCGGGCAATTTTACGAAGTGATCAGCGGGCGCGACCGGATGGTCGGCGACCTGCGCCCGATGATTTTTCGCGTGCTCGACATGGAGTCGTCGCTGGTCTGCCATCCCTACGACGCCTGCGCGGCGCTTGTTCTCCAGAAGTCCGGCGCCGTTTACGAGCACCCGATGGGCGGATTTCCGGATGCGCCGCTGGATACGGCGAGCGGAGTCGCATGGATCGCCTGCGCCAATGAGAAGCTGGCATCCCGGCTGCGGCCGGTCCTCCAAAAAATTCTCGGTCAATTTCTTTCATGAAGCGCGAACGCCTGCTGGCCCTGATCGGCTCGACGATCCTGAAGCTCCTGTTTCTGACAATCCGTCTCCGCCTGGACGACCGCTGCGGGATTTCCAGAAACGCATTCCCCGACCCATGCCTGCTCTGCTTCTGGCACAACCGGATCCTCGGCATCACCCTCGGCTTCCACCGCCTGTATCCCGCCCGTCCGCGCCACGGAGTGACCGTGCTGACCAGCCCGAGCAGGGACGGAGAGATCCTCTCGCAGTTTGTCGCGGCATTCGGGATGGGATCCGTCCGGGGATCAAGTTCCCGCCGGGGGTCGCAGGCCCTGCGGGAACTTGTGCGGCTGGTGCGCGACGGGAAGGACATCGCGATCACGCCGGATGGACCAAGGGGGCCCCGCTACAGCCTCGGCCCCGGGGTCATCCTGCTCGCGCAGACGACCCGGGCCGCGATCGTTCCCGTCCATGCCAGCTTCTCGCGCTGCCTTCGCATGAAAACGTGGGATGGGTTCATCATCCCGTTGCCATTTTCCACCATCTCGGTCACAATCGATCCCCTGATCAACATTCCGCGCGACCTGAACGGGGAGGAATTCGAGCGGGTCCGGAAAAACCTGGAGGACCAACTGAAAAATGCAGCGGATTGACGGCATCGCGATTGCGGCCAAAGTTTTGGAGGAAACCAGGCAGCGGGCCTCGGAACTGGCGGCTCGTGGAATCCGGCCCGGCCTTGCCGTCGTCCTCGTCGGCGATGATCCGGCCTCGCGCGCTTACGTGCGCTCGAAGGACCGACGCGCGGCCGAGCTCGGGTTCCATTCCGTAAAAAAAGAACTCCCCGCCGCGACGACCCAGGCGGAGTTGCTGGCCGTCGTCAACGGGTTGAACAACGATCCGGCCGTCCACGGAATCCTTGTCCAGTCGCCTCCTCCACCGCACATCGACGAGGCGGAAATCGTCCGGGCCATCGATCCCCGCAAGGATGTGGACGGATTTCATCCGGTGAATGTGGCCAAGCTTGCGATGGACGATCCGACCGGGTTTGTCCCCTGCACCCCGCTCGGATGCATCCGCCTGCTTGCGGAGGCGGGGATTGAAACGTCCGGCCGCCGCGCGGTTGTCGTCGGGCGGAGCATGATCGTCGGCAAACCGATGGCGCTTCTCCTCATGCGCAAGGGGCCCGGAGGAGATGCCACGGTCACCGTCGCCCACTCGCGGTCGCGGGATCTCCCGGCAGTCGTCCGCGAGGCCGACATCGTCATCGCCGCGGTCGGACGCGCTCATTTCCTCGGCTCGGATCACATCCGCGAGGGCGCGGCCGTGATCGATGTCGGCATCAATCGCGTGGAAGATCCCGGCAGCGCGAAAGGCTACAAGCTGGTTGGCGATGTGGACTACGACGTGGTGTCGGAGCGCTGCTCGGCCATCACGCCCGTCCCGGGCGGCGTCGGCCCCATGACCATCGCCATGCTCCTGTCCAACACCGTCACGGCTGCCGAACGGTTCGGCTGACGGGCGCGCGCCGCCCCCGAGACCCGATCTGTCCACCGCGACGCGTTGTCGCAGCCTGTTTTGCTGGCTGAAATGGCACGTTTCAGGTTGATATTCGGCGCAGCCGGGCGCATCATACCGAGTTCTCCTTGTATATATGAATCTGCGGAAAACCTTGCTGATCGCCTGCGCCCTTTTGCTGGGTTTGTCTCTGGCGTGGTCGCAGGATTCTTCGGATCTCTTCCTTCGGGCTTATCAGGATTTTCAGAGCGGTGAAAAGCTCGAAAGGGATGGCAGCCCGCGTGAGGCCTTTGCGCGCTATCAAAGCGCCGCCAAGCTTCTTGATCAGATCGTCAGGTCGGATCCCGAGTGGCAGCCGCCTGTGGTCGAATACCGTCTGAAAAAGACGCGGGAAAACATAGCCCGTCTGGAGTCCGAGGTCGCAAGGCTGCCTGCTGTGGATGAAGGGCCGGAAGGGGCCCTGCCACAGGCCGAATCCATCAACCTGCCTCCTCCGGCCATCAACACGACCCGGCCACTTGTGCCGGTCCGCCCCTCTCCGGCAACGTCTCAGCGAACCACCGTTCCAACCGGCAGCGAGGCCTCGTTGCTCCGCCAGCAACTGGCGGCGGCCCGGGCCGAGAACGAGCGCCTCAAGGAAAAGATCACAAGCCAGTCCGCGGAGCTGAAAAGCGCTCTGTTTGCCATGGACAAGACGAAGGTCTCGGTCGTCGAGCTCAAGGCGCAGCTCGCCCAGGCGGAGGACGCCATGGATAATGCGATCCGCGACCGCGAGCTTCGCGCCGCGAAGTCCGCCCCGCCGGATGACAAGCGCATGGCGGAGCTGAACGGAAAAATCCTCGAAATCGAAGCGGACAATGAAGCGTTGATGGACGAGAACCAGCGCCTTTTGGCAAAGCTGGAGTCCGCAGCCAAGTATATCGAGGGGGCCGACGCGGGCCGCAAGACGCTCGAAACCGATCGCAAGAACATCGCCAGGCAGCGCGACGAGGCGGCGGCCCGGATAAAAAAAATCAAGGACAATTCCGCGGTCGTCGAACGGCTCACCCAGGAAAAGGAGGATCTCGAAAAAGCGTTCGCAAAGGAGAAAAAGGAATTCGAGACGAAGCTTGCGAAGGCGACCGATCCGGAAAAGCTGGGAAAGCTGGCTGCGGAGAACAAGGATCTCGCCGCGCGGCTGGAGGAGAGCGAGAAGAAGCTTGTCGAGGCCGCCAAAAAGCCGGAGGAGAGCGAGAAGGCGCTGGCCGAGCTGCGCAGCGAGGTCAACACCCTCAACGACCGCCTGCTTGAGAGCCAGGCCCAGATCGCCTCCCGCGACGACCAGATCAAGGCGCTTGCCAGGCAGCTTGATGAATCCTCCGGGGAGGCGGCCCGGCTGAAGCTCAACCCCCAGCCGACCGCTGATGAGAAGCGCACGATGGTCGAGAACGACCTGCTTCGGGCGATCATCCTCCGGCAGATCAAGGATCAGGCTGAGAGGGATGCAGCGAGCGGCGAGCTGGAGAAGGAGATCCAGAGCCTGCAGGTCAAGTCGGACAACATCACCAGGCAGATCGAGGTGCTCCGGCGCCCGGCTTTCAGGCTCTCGGAGGACGAGAAGCTGCTTTTCAAGGAGCCGGTTGCGATGCTCAGCGAGTCGGACCCCTCCTCACTTTCGGTCACGATGGCGGTGGCGAAGCCGGCGAACGGGTTTCCCATTCCTGTGCCCGCCGAAGGTCCTGAATCCCTGCCCGATGCGACGCGCGACATGGTGGAGCAGGCGCGCAAGCTCTTCGATCAGCAACGCTTCGAAGATGCCGAGAAACTCTACCAGCAGATCGTGGAGGTTGCGCCGAACAACTATTTTGCGCTGTCCAACCTGGGGGTGACGCAGATCCAGGTGCGCAAGCTCTCCGCAGCGGAAGTTGCCCTGAAGAAGGCGATCGACATCAACCCGAAGGACGCGTTTGCCTCCACGAATCTTGGCGTGGTCTATTGCAAGCAGGGCCGCTTCGACGACGCCATCGCCTCGTTGCAGGAAGCTGTCGCTTCGGACGAGAACGACCACATCGCGTTTAACTACCTGGGAATTTGCTACGGGGAGAAGGGGCAAAAGCAGGATGCGGAGGAGTCGTTCAAGCGCAGCATCGGCATCCGTGACGAATATCCGGACGCCCATTTCAATCTGGCCGTTCTCTATGCCACCGGCCAGTCCCCGCAGCTCGAGGAAGCCAAAAAGCATTACGAGAAGGCGCTGCAACACGGCTCGGAGCCGGACCCCTCGCTTGAACAGTTGTTCCAGAAGCAGCCCTGATTTCCGGCTGGTTGGATCGCTCTAAATCACCTCGCGATAGACGTCGGGATGCGGGCGCGGAATCACCACGGCGTTCACGAGCACCCCGGCATCAGCGATGACGGTGCGGGCAGCGGCGACCGCCGCCTGCACCGACGAGACATCGCCGGTCATCGTCGCGAACGCCTTGCCGCCAAGGGCCATGGCGAGGCGGATTTCCATGAGCGTGATGTTCGCGGTCTTGGCTGCGGCATCGGCCGCCTTGATGAGGGTGGCGACGTTGAAGGATTCGATGACGCCCAGAGCGCCGGTCGGCTCGACCGGACTCGTGCGCCCGATCGCGAGGAATACATCCTCATGGAGATTGGAAATGACGATGTGGTCGATGAGGCAGCCGTTGGCCGTCTCCACTGCGGTGGCGACCGCAGACTCAACGCCGGAGGTATCGCCCGCGATGAGGATCATGTATTTCCCCGAACAGATCGAGCGGGAGAGGAGGAGCTTGACGTCTCCGGCTTTCAGGGCGGAATCGGCAACCGAGAAGCCGGCTGCAATGCTGGAGAGTTCGATAAGACCAACGGATTTGGCGTTCATTTCTTGATAAGCGTAATGCGGTCGGAGGTGACGTCGCTGACGGTGGCTGCAAACGGGGAGTGGATGATCGCGCCGAGTGCTTTGGGGGCCGGTTCGGCAACCGCCTGGCCGGCCTGGACGGTGTCTCCCACCTTGACGACTGCGACGCAGGGTGCCCCGGCGCTCTGCTTGAGCGGCAGGTGGATCTGCTTCACAGGAAGCTCGATGTTCGTCATCGGTGCCGGAACGTCGTATTCGCCGACATGAAGTTTTTTCACGAGCGACTTGATCGGGACATGGCGTCCGTCCCGCATCGGGTGGACCTTGACATCGGTCTTGCCGGCCCACTTGTAATTCGCCTGGCGCATCGCGGTTTTGGCGTCGTCGCAAGCCTCTTTCGGGTAAAGTTCCTCCGGGCAGGCATAAAGAGTGCAGAGCCCGCAGGAGCAGCAGAGGGACGCCCATTCGTTCCACCTCTCCGTGCCGGTCCCTGTGAAAGCGAGGCTGCGCATGACCTGGTGGGGTTCGACCTGGTAGCCGAGAAGGAACCTCGGGCAGAGCTCGGTGCAATACCGGCACTGGTCGCAGGCGGACTTTCCGATCTTGGCCTTCGTTGTCGGCGTCTTGAGCTTGCGCTCGATCACATGATGGTTGCGCGGCAGCACGACCACTCCCGTGGCGGTCTTCGTCACCGGCCGGTCCAGGTCGTCGGTCGTCTCGCCCATCATCAGCCCGCCGAGACACAGGACCGGATTGTCCGTCGTGGCACCTCCCGCCGCCTCGATACAGTCGCGGAAGCTGACCCCGATCGGCACCGTGATCGTGACCGGATTTCGCACCGCTCCCGCGACGGTCAGCGTCTTGTGGGTGACCGGTTTCCCGTCCGCCGCGTTGGCGATATTCACGAGGGTTTCGACGTTTGTCACCACGACGCCAACATTGATCGGAATTCCGGCGGGCGGGATGAGGCGCCCCGTGACCGAGTAAACCAGGTCGTATTCATCGCCGGCAGGGTAGAAATCGCCGAGGAGGTGAACCCGGACCTTCGTTCCTGCGCAGGCGGCTTCAATCGCTTTTACCGCCCCCTTTTTCTTTGCCTTGATGCCGATGATCCCATCGGCGGCTCCCGTGGCGACCATGCAAAGTTCCATTCCGCGCACGACATCCGCCGCCATCGTCTCCATGACCGCCGCATCCTTGTGCATCAGCGGTTCGCACTCCGCGCCATTGGCAATCACGGTATCCGCCTTCGCCGAAAGTTTCACGTGGGAAGGAAACCCGCCGCCGCCGGCTCCAACAACGCCGGCCAGTCTGACTTTTTCGATGAGAGACATAGGATTGGGACTGCAGAAAAGGATTCCACTCCCGGCCGCCATGGTGGGGCGAAGGGAAGAACCAGACCTGCGAAACTACCTGAGGAGGACGGCTGAAAACAACAGAAAACGGACCGTCCGGCAGATTTCAAGGACCAGGACGTTGAAAACTCCACCCGCCAACCGATGGTGAGCTGACATCAGAGGTGAAAGGGTGCCGGCAAGGCGCAAAAATTTTCCGTGCCATCATTTTCTCGAAAAATGATGTTCTCACGAAGAGATCGAAGGCTGCTTTGGCAAGAGGTGATCCTCGGAATCCGGATTGCAAATCCCGGGGAGGACATCAGCGCAGGTCGAGCGGGCGGTAGACGATGATCCCGTAGTGGTCGCTCGAGCCTTTGAGGTATTGGGAGATCCGGCGGTCGAGGACGACCTTGCGTCCGAGGTCGCGCTTCGAGGTGGCGTGCATGAGGTGGACGCCATCGGATTTGCGGACGGCGACACCGACGTGCGATGTGTAGCCGCTTTTGTCGCGCGAGGTGATGGCGATGATGTCTCCGGTTTGAATGTAGCGTTCGGCGGCGGCGACGCGGTCGCGGGGGATGTGGTAAACGGGAAGTGAGGAGACGCGCTGCTGGATGCGCGCCATTTCCGGCAGGAGGCCCGGGTTGTTTCTGAGGTAGCGGTAGCTGCGCCAGGCCGAGGTCATCTCGGAGATGTTGCGGCTGAGCGGCACCCCTCCCATCTGGTGGGTCGGATTGATGGAAAGCCCGCGGGCTCCGTTGTCCGCGAAGACCTCCTCGAGAAAATGCATGCGGGAGAGGAAGCTGCCCGTGCAGCGTCCGCCGCGGTAGCGCTCGAGCTCGATCATGGACAGGAGATCCTCCGGCCTGTGGCCGCCATCCTTCATCCGGAGCATGCGGGCGAAGCCCAGCGAGATCTCGTAGAAAGTCCAGCAATCGAGACCGTGAAGGTTCACCGAGGGGGATTCGATATGGTCGTCGAGCTCCAGCGTGTAGTTGACGTAGGGGGTGCCGAGCAGGGCACGGCCGACGCGAGCGGTCCGCTCGCCGAGCGGCAGGGCGCGCCAGTTTTCCTTCTGGGCAAGCTCGACCAGGCGGTCGAATTTTTCCTGTCCCTTGAAGACGGTGCTCATCGGGAGCCGGGGCTGGTATTGAGGGATGTCCGCCGCGGGGGCGGATCCCGCGAGAAGGAAAAAGACGAGGGCGAAAAACAGTCGGTTCATGCTGCCCGTAAAATCGTTTCCCCGCGCTGGTTGTCAAATGGTAAGGAGCCGTCAAGAAATTCAGGTGGCTCCCACGAATGCCTTGATCTCCCCTGCTGCCCGTGCGAATCCTCGCGCCCGTGAGCAGGTCCTCAACTTCACAGTCATCCCGGATTCTGGCCGGCCTGGTTGTCGGCCTGTCGCTTGGAATTCTTGCCGGGTGGCTTTTCCAGAACGGCGGCCCGATGGCGGCGCATGCCCCGGAGCTCGGATGGTGGATCGACGAGGTGATCCAGCCGCTCGGCCGGGTCTTTCTGCGGATCATTTTCATGGTGGTGATTCCGCTCATCCTGTCCGCGATTGTGATCGGCACGATGGAGATGGGCGATGTGCGGACGCTCGGGCGCATCGGCGTGCGGACGCTGCTGGTGACCCTGCTGCTATCGACCCTGAGCGTGATGCTGGCGATGGGCCTTGTGAATATCCTCCAGCCCGGGAAGGCGCTGCCAGAAGACCGCCGGGATGCCCTCGTGGCGGCCTATTCGGGGGCGTCGCAAAAGAGCATCGAGCGCGGGGAGAGCCGCCCGTCACTTTCGAAGACGCTCCTGAACTTCATCCCGGAAAACCCCCTGGCGGAGGCGGCCAACGCCTTCAATCCCAACAACCAGGGAGGCGGCCTGCTGGCGGTGATGGTCTTCAGTCTGTTTGTCGGCATCGCCATGACGGTGGCGCCGCGCGAAAAGACGGCCGCCCTTCGCGGGGTATTCGAGGGGATGTTTGAAGTCTCGATGGTGATCATCGGATTTGCGCTCCGGCTCGCTCCGCTCGGGGTCGCGTGCCTGAGCTTTGCGGTGGCGGCCCGGCTCGGGCTGGATCTTTTCCGGACGCTCGGCTTTTACACGGCGGTCGTCCTGCTCGGGCTCGGGCTGCACCAGTTTGTCGTTTACCCTCTCGTGCTCCTCGTTCTTGGCCGGCGGTCCCCGGTGGAGTTTTTCCGCGGGGCGAGGGAGGCGATCGTCACGGCGTTCAGCACATCCTCGAGCAATGCGACCCTGCCGGTCTCCCTGCGCGTGGCCGAGTCCAACCTCGCGATCCCGCCGAAGATCGCGCGCTTCGTCCTCACTGTCGGCGCCAGCGCGAACCAGAATGGCACGGCGCTCTACGAGGGGATCACCGTCCTGTTTCTTGCCCAGGTTTTCGGCGTGGATCTTTCGCTCAGCCAGCAGGTTGTCGTCGCGCTCATGTGCATCATGGCCGGGATCGGGACCGCCGGGGTGCCCGGGGGATCCCTGCCGCTGGTCGTCGGCGTTCTGCTCTCGATCAATGTCCCTGCCGAGGCGATCGCGATCATCCTCGGGATCGACCGCTTCCTCGACATGTGCCGGACGGCGCTCAATGTCACCGGCGATCTGGTCATTGCCGCCGTCGTCTCGCGCGGGGAGTCGGCCGGTGATGCGCCGCTGCCTGCGGCGGGCTGAAGAAGCCGTTGATTTCCCGTGCCGGAGGGATAAGTTTGCCGACTCCTCAATCCCACGATGCCACGCCTGAATATATTGCTCTGCCTTCTGCTCGCCTCGATCCCGTCGGTCACGACGGCCGTCCCGCCGGTTGAGAAACTGGAGACGGTGCCCGTGCAGGAAAACGGGAGGAAGAAGCCGTTTCTGGTTTTCGCCGACGAGTCGCTGAGCGGGTTGGCGGGCAGGACATCGATCGAAAAAGACGGCGGAACCGTTTCTTCGATGCAGGCGGTCGCCGCGCTGTGGCTGGCCCCGGCCGGGTGGGAGAATGTCCCGCTGATCCTGGTCAACGACAAGAAGCTGAAAGAGAAGGCGGGGCTCGATGCCTGGAGGAAACGCTATTCCTATAACGAGCTGGCATCGAGCGACGGCCTGCGGGCGCTTCTGCAGGAAGCCTCCGCGGCGCGCGCCAGGAATCCGAAAGCGAAGCTAGACCCCGTGCTGAAGTCGGCATCCGATGCCGGGATGCGGATGGCGCGCTTCGAGGGCCTCGCGAGCGGAAGGTCCTTCACTGTGCTGCCGACCGGCGCGGCGGCATGGGGCGTGCTTGCTGCGGATGATCCGGCTCTGTCGAAGCTGCGCGAGGGGTTTGTCTCCTCCGACCAGGCGGCTTTCGACAAAGGGGTTGAGATGCTGCGCGCCGAGCAGGCGGCCGAAAACCCGCGGTTCCAGGCCGATGCCCGCAAGATTTCGGTGGAGGCATTTTACCAGCGCCTGCACCCGTTCCGATGGGCATGGATATTTTACCTTGCAGCCGGGATCGCCCTGCTGGTGGCGGCGGGCAGGACTCCGGGATACGTGCTTGCGTGGGCGTTTGCACTCGGCGGGTTCGCCATGCAGGTCGCGGGATTTGCGTGCCGGGTCGTCGTTTCCGGGCGCGCCCCGGTCACGAACATGTATGAGTCGGTCGTCTGGGTCGCATTCGGCACGATCCTTTTTGCGCTGGGCTTCGAGGCGATCCACCGGTGCCGGTATTTTCTGCTCGGCGCGGTGCCCGTGGCGGTCGTCTCGCTGATTCTTGCCGACACGCAGCCGGTGATCCTCGACCGGTCGATCCAGCCGCTCGTTCCGGTCCTCGCCGACAACTTCTGGCTGACGACCCACGTTCTCACGATCACGCTGAGCTATGCGGCGTTTGCGCTGGCGCTCGGGGTCGCCCACATCGCCCTGGTCAAAATCATCGCCGGAACGAAGCCCACAAAGGCGCTTTACAACTACCTCTACCGCGCGCTTCAGGTTGGTGTGCTCCTGCTGGCAGCCGGCACGATCCTCGGCGGGGTGTGGGCGAATTATTCCTGGGGGAGGTTTTGGGACTGGGATCCGAAGGAAACCTGGGCGCTCATCGCGCTGCTCGGGTATCTGTTTGTTCTCCACGGACGGATTGCCGGAAAATGGGGCGACTTCGGCATGGCGGTTGGCGCGGTTCTTGCGTTCCAATCCATCATCATGGCCTGGTATGGCGTGAACTTTGTGCTCGGGGTCGGGCTCCACAGCTACGGGTTCGGGAACGGCGGATTTCCGGTGGCGGCCGCGTTTGTGCTGGCCGAACTCGGGTTCCTGGTGCTCGCGGTGATCCGCCGCCGGAGCCCCAGCGTGTCCGCCGCATGACCAGTGGTTGTCTTTTGGCGGATTCTCCAATAAACCGGATTCAGCATGGCCGAGCCCGTCCGCTTCCAGCACTTTGAAGTCCCGCTCCGCGGGGACGGATCGCTTTTCGAGCTGGGGCGGGGAGCGATGGGCATCACCTACAAGGCGTTCGACACGAACCTGAGGTGCTTTGTCGCGCTGAAGGTGATCAACGCGACGTTTCTGGGCAGCGAGGTCGCACGGGAGCGGTTTCTGCGCGAGGCCCGCGCGGCCGCCGCGCTACGGCATCCGAACGTGGCCACCGTCTTCCACCTGGGCGAGGAGGGCGGCGACTGGTTCTACGCGATGGAATTTGTGGATGGCGAGACGGTCGAGGCGATGATGAAGCGGGAGGGCGCGATCCCGACCGCCACCGCTCTCGGGATCGTGATCCAGGTTGCACGCGCGCTGGGGGCGGCACAGAAGCAGGGACTCGTGCACCGCGACATCAAACCCTCGAACCTCATGCTCGTGCGCGAGGATGACGGGGAGTTTACGGTGAAAGTCATCGACTTCGGCCTGGCGAAAAATACTGCGGGCGGCGGAGACGACACGGCGACGCTGACGATGGGGGGATTTCTCGGAACCCCCCACTTTGCAAGCCCTGAGCAGCTGGACGAGCGCGAGCTGGATGTGCGATCCGACATCTATTCGCTCGGCGTCACGCTCTACTACATGCTTGCCGGCCGTGCGCCTTTCAGCGGTTCGCTGGCGCAGGTGATGAGCCAACACCTGCATCGCGAGCCTCCGCTCGAGACGCTTTCTGGCCAGCCGCCGCAGGTTGTTGATTTGCTCCGGCACATGCTTGCAAAAGATCCCGCCGGTCGGCCCCAGACGCCGTCCGATCTGCGGCGCGAGGCCGAGGTCTGCCTGTCCACGGTGAATGGGTCCCCCGTCGCGGCACCTCCCGCCACCGCGGCGGATCCCGAAAATTTCGAAACTCAGATCCTCGATGAGGCACCGCCTTCAGGACCTCTGGAGCCTGCCACCGGAGCTGTTCTCGCCGGGCGCTACCGGATTGTTCGCGAGATGAAGGCCTCCGGCTCCGGAAGGGTTTTTCAGGCGGAGGTGGTGGAGACAGCGGAACCCGTGGCCCTTCTGGTTCTGGATCCTTCGGTGATCCCATCCGCCGAAGCCTATACCCGCCTTGAGGATCAGGTCGCCGCGCTGCAAAAAATAGAATCGCCGGCGATCCAAAAGATCCTTTCCCTCGAACGCCTCGACCAGGTGAGCTTCCTGACGATGGAATGGGTCGATGGCCCGAGCCTGCTCGACCTTCTGCGTTCCCGCAAAGCTTTGTCGCCCGCCGAAGCGCTGGCGGTCCTGCGTCCACTGGCGTCCGGATTCGAGGCGCTTTGTGCCTCCGGTTTTCCTTGTCCCGACGTCGCTTCTCACGATGTGATGCTGCCCGGCGCGGACATCACCGTCCCGGTCCCTGCGGCACCAGCGGTAAAAATCAACGCGCTCACGTGCGGAAGTTCCGGCGGCAATCCCGAGACGACGATGGTGACGTCATCCTTTGCCACGCTGCGCGATGGCGGGGCATTCGACGGATGCGAGGCACGCGGGTATGTTTATTCGGTTGCTTCGCTGGCTTACGAGATGCTGGGCGGGGTGAAATCCGACACCGCCATTCCGATTCCGGGACTCTCGGAAACCGCGAACAGTTCCCTGCGCCGGGCCCTCGATCCCGCCGCATCCTTCGACACAATCGCCGCGTTCCTTTCTGCATTCGAATCCGGGATGGGTTCATCTCCTCAGCTACCGAATCCGGTTCCCGCTCCCGCCGGCCCGCCCCCGTTGCCACCGGCGGCGAAATCCGGATTTCCGATTCCGTTGATGATCGGCTTGGGATCCGTGATTCTTCTGGCGGCTGCCGGAGTGTTCTTCTTGCTTCCCAAGCCCACCGCTCCTTCACCCGCACCGGTTGCTGCTACCACTCCGGCTCCGTTGGCAAGTTCATCCCCGACGCCCGCGCCGTCCGCGACGCCCGTCGCGACGGCAACGCCGGATCCGGTTGCGGAGGGGTTGGCCAATGCGCGCAAGATTGCTTCAGATGATCCGGCCGCCGCGCTGGCAACCCTTGTTGCGCTGGCCAAGGCGCATTCCGACCGACCGGAAGCCAGGGACGCCGTGGTCGAATTTGTGACAGCCCTCCGCGCTCGCCGTGATGAGCTGAATCCGGGTCAGGTGGCCTCGCTCCGCGAGCCGCTCGAAGCATCTGCGGGGCTTGATGTGGTTGAGTCTCAGTTGACCCTCGGCGAGGAACTGCTTGAGAGCGATCCCAAGGATGCCCTCAAGTGGCTGCTCGCCGCGGCAAAGAACGGAAATACCGATGCCATGGTCCTTGCCGGACTTGCGCTTGCGCGAGGGGTCGGCTCCGGGTCGCCCGACCTTCCGGCGGCGTTCGATTGGTTCCAGCGCGCGGCCGACCGCGGTGACGGGCGCGCAATGTTCGCCGTCGGCGAGTGCTACTACTACAGCAAGGGGGTCACCCGCGATCCGCGGCTCGCGCTGGAATGGCTCAACAAAGCCGCCGAGCAAAACAACGTGCGCGCGCTCGATATGCTGGGGACTCTATTCAGCAAGAGCATCCCCGGCGTGCTGCCGCGCGATCTGCCAAAAGCGTTCTGGTATTTCACCGCCGCCAAGGACCTCGGCTTCGCCCCGGCCTATGGAAATCTCGGCGCCCTCTTCATGAATGCCCCGCCGGGACAGGCCGACAAAAAGCTGGCAGTCGATCTTTTTAAGCAGGGCGCGGAAAAGGGCGATCCGCGCTGCATGTATTTCTATGCGAGTTGCCTCCGGGACGGTCTGGGCGAGGTGACTAAAGACAAAGCCGCCGCGCAGGATTGGTATGTCAAGGCCGCGGAACTCGGCGTCCAGGAGGCCCGCGACTGGTGCCGGGCGAACAACGTCCCCGTGAAGGCTCCCCGCTGATCCGTTTGACCGAAAAGCCGCAAAGGGAGCAGCCGCAGATTTACGGGATTTTCGCGGATTGAGGGATGGCAGTAGGAAGTTTTCGACATCTGCGAACCAGCCTGCCTTCGTATGTGGACTCGGTTGAAGAATGCCTCCCGTGCCATGTCGCAGCTTTGTCAATTAGGAGGCGAAAAGAAATGCTTGCCAATGCGGAAGGGAGGGATCAATTTAGACATGTGATGTCTAATTCTAAATATAGCGAACCAGCCCCCCGGCTAGCCCGCTTGGGCGAATGGCTTCGCGGGTTGCGCGAGCAGCGGGAGTTGCCGCTCCGTGAGGTGGCGGCGGCAACGGACATGGATCTCACCCATTTGCAGAAGATTGAACTCGGACAGCGAATGCCCACGGAGGAACAAACCCGACAGCTCGCGAAGTTTTTCAAACTCGATGAAACGGAAACCCAGGCGCGGCGGATCGCGGAAAAATTCCAACACGATTATTCCGAGCATCCGGCGGTCAAGGAAGCCATCGGCATCCTCGCGGAGGAAGCGGGCATCTTCGTCGCGGGCGGAAAAAATGGAAAAGGCTCCCGGTAACGCAAAAATCCCCATGCCATCACTCAATTTCAAAGGCAAAGCGCTGGTGCAGAATTTCCACCTGCTCGTCCCGTTCCACGAACTCAAGCCGGTGAAGGCCAAAAGCCTGACGAAAAAGCCGAGCCTGCACGACAACCTGGTCGTCCATGGCGACAACCTCAAGGCGCTTAAGGCACTCCTCCCGTATTACCACGGCAAGGTGAAATGCATCTATATCGACCCGCCTTACAACACTGGCAACGAGGGCTGGGTCTATAACGACAACGTCAACTCGCCCATGATGCAGGAATGGCTGGGCAAAGTCGTGGACCGCGAAGACCTCACCCGCCATGACAAATGGCTCTGCATGATGATGCCACGGCTCAAACTCATGCGGGAGTTTTTGACCGACGATGGCGTGATCTTCGTTTCGATCGATGACAACGAAATGCATCGGGCACGTGTTTTGTTGGACGAGGTATTTTTTGAGGAAAATTTTGTCGGCGAAATAATCTGGCGAAATGTCACCGACAACAATCCGACCCAGATCAGCACAGAACACGAATATCTTCTATGCTACGCACGCCGGAAAGAAATGCAACCCCAGTCGTGGAAAGCGGAAGGGTTGCCAGTTAAAGACAAGCTCATCAAACTCGGCGACGAATTTGTCCGGAAATATCGCGACCAGGAAAAACGGCAGCAGGCTTACACGAAATGGTTTTCAGAAAACAAAGCCCACTTGTGGCCCTTCGATCGCTACAAATTCATTGATGGCGACGGTATCTACACGGGAAGTCAGAGCGTCCACAATCCGGGAAAAGAAGGATACCGTTACGATGTCATCCATCCTAGAACGAAGAAGCCATGCCAGCAGCCATTGATGGGCTATCGCTTCCCGCTAGAGACGATGGAGGAACTGCTAAAAGCAGACAAAATTCTTTTCGGAGAAGACGAAGCAAAGATCATTGAATTGAAACTTTACGTGAGTGATTACAAATCGAAACTCGCGAGCGTTTATGAGTTGGACACACGCGTTGGGGCAAACGAGCTGAGGGACATTTTTCCGGATCGCAAACAAGCCTTCCGCTATCCGAAGCCCAGCGAATACATCAAAGACTTCCTGTCCTTCGTCACTGACCCAACCGCCATTGTTTTAGATGCGTTCGCCGGTTCCGCACCAACGGCGCAAGCTGTATTGGCTCTGAACAACGCTGACGGTGGCACGCGGCGATTTGTCCTAATCGAAGGCGAAGACTACGCCGACACGCTAACTGCGGAGCGCATCCGCCGAGTTATCAACGGTGTGCCGAAAGCAAAAAACGAAGCCTTGCAGAAAGGCCTTGGTGGCACGTTCACCTATGTCGAAGTCGGCAACGCGATGCAGATGTCGTCATTGCTGAAAGGCAACAAGCTGCCGGGTTATGAGGATTTGGCGGGATACGTGTTTTACACGGCGACCGGCGAGGATTTCGACGCGCGGGCGATCAACAAGAAATCGGGATTCATCGGCACGAGCGCGCAATACGACGTGTATCTGTTTTACCAGCCGGAGATGGACTACCTGAAATCCACGGCGCTGACACTGGACTTGGCGCGCGGGTTGCCGAAAGGCAGCGGCAAGCGGCGGCTGGTGTTCGCGCCGACGAAGTATCTCGATGCGATTCATCTGGAGGAACACCGGATTGATTTCTGCCAGTTGCCGTTTGAGATCTACAAGGCAATTAAGAAAAAATGAAAGCCACCGAGAACACAGAGGGCACGGAGAACAGAATGGAGGGACAGATCGGATTTAGCTCCTCTGTGCCCTCGATGTCCTCTGTGGCTATTGATCGGGATGCGTTGACGCACGCGGTCATTGGTGCGGCCATTGAGGTGCACCGGTTGCTGGGACCGGGTTTGCTGGAATCCATTTACGAGGAGGCGCTGTGTCATGAGTTCGGTTTGCGCGGGCTTCTCTTTGAGCGACAGAAGCCGGTGGATGTCATTTACAAAGACATTGTGATCACGGGGCAGCGTCTCGACTTGCTGGTGGAGGGCGTTCTGGTCGTCGAAATCAAGAGTGTGATCAAGCTTCCCGATGTGGCAATGGCCCAAACATTATCCTATCTCCGTGCCACCGGTCTGAAACGGGCGCTTCTCGTCAACTTCGGGGAACGGCTCCTCAAAGAAGGAATCAAAAGAATCTCTCTGTGAACTCTGTGTCCTCGGTGGCAAAAAAATGAAGCTGAAAGAATATCAGGAGCGGACTCTGAAGGAGACGAAGGTTTTCCTGGAGCAACTTTCCACCTGGCGGGCTAAGGCCCGTGACGGCGGGGAGTGGTTGTTCGACTTTGCCGAAAAGGCATGGGAGAAGGCCGAAGTCGGGCGTATCTACCTGAAGAAGAAGGACGGTTTGGGCCGCCCGTTGCCGTCGTTCTGCCTGAAGATCCCGACAGGCGGAGGCAAGACCCTGCTGGCCGTAAAGACAATTGATCTCATTCACAGCCTCTACCTGAAACGACAGACCGGGTTGGTGGTGTGGATCGTGCCGACCCAGCAAATCTACCGCCAGACCTTGCAGCGGCTGAAGGACCGCGATGATCCCTACCGGCAGCATCTGGACATGGTTTCGGCGGGCAAGACGCTGATCGTCGAAAAGACGGATGTCTTCACGCCGCAGGATGTTGATGAACACCTGTGCGTTTTGCTCTTGATGCTGCCGTCCGCTTCCCGCGCGAACAAGGAGGCGTTGCGGATGTTCCGGGATGCCGGAGCGTTCCAGGCATTCTTTCCCTCCGATGAGGACAAGGACGGGCACGCCGCATTGCTACAGCAGGTTAAGAACCTCGACACCTTCGAGGGCGACGACGCATATTGGGGGCGACAGGTGAAAACGTCGCTCGGGAACACGATCCGGGTTCTCGAACCGGTGATCATTCTCGACGAAGGGCACAAGGCCTACAGCGAACAGGCGCAAGACACGCTTCGCAACCTCAACCCGTGCATGATCGTGGAGCTGTCCGCCACGCCGCCGAAGGAAGCGAACAAGCTCGTCGTGATCAGCGGAGACGACCTCCACAAGGAAGAGATGATCAAGCTCGACCTTCATGTCGTGAACAAGGCGAGCGTGAACTGGCGGGACACGATGCGGGCCTCGATGGAGCGCCGGGATGACCTGGAGGAAAAAGCCCACGACTACGAAGCGAACACAAACGTCAATATCCGGCCCATTTGCCTCGTGCAGGTCGAGCGCACGGGGAAGGAACAGCGCGACGGGAAACTGATCCACGCGGAAGACGTGCGGGAATACCTCATCGGGCAGGGCGTTCAAAAGGATTGGATCGCGGTCAAGTCGTCGGAAATTGACGAGTTGAAGGATTTCGACGATGTGGGCGGGCTGATGTCGAGGGACTGCCCGATTCGTTACATCATCACCAAGCAGGCATTGCAGGAGGGCTGGGATTGCTCGTTTGCCTACGTGCTGACCGTGCTCACGAACCCGCACTCCAAGACAGCCATGACGCAACTGGTCGGGCGCATTCTGCGTCAGCCCTATGCGCGTAAGACGCACATTCCAGCTTTGGATGAAAGCTACGTCTATTGCTTCCAGCGCACGAAGCTGCTCGATGAAATCCGCGAGGGCTTCAAACGCGAGGGTTTGGAAGAAATGGCCGGAAAGGTCGTCCAAGATGCGAGGGACTTGTCGCCAGCGGAATTGCGAGAGGTTGCTCCCCGGAAGAAATTTCAGGCCGCCGCGGCAAACATGGTTCTGCCGGCATTTGTGATCCGCGACGGGAAGGATTGGCGGCTGGTGAGTTACGAGGCGGATATCCTTTCGCGCGTCCGCTGGACCGAAGCGGATGTCAGCCCGCTCTACAAACTCGAATTGAGCTTGGAAGAAAAACGGGATGTGGAGTTGAGGGCAGGGCTGGCGGTCGAGTTGACCGGGTTTGTCAAGCGTGTGCGCGAGGAGGTCGATTCCGGCGACGGCACACAATTTGATTTTGCCTACGCGGCCGGGCATTTGCTGGATGTGGTGCCGAATCCGTGGATCGGCTACGAGTTTGTCGAACGCGTCTTCGGAAAGCTGCTGGCAAAGTGGAAAGGGAAGGAGACGGTCGTCGCGAACAATTTGGTTTTCATTCTGGAGGAACTGCGCAAGCGGCTCGAGGCGGAGCGCGACCGGCTGGCGGAAAATGCCTTCAACGAAATGCTGGAGAAAGATGAGATGCGGTTCATCGTGGTGGTGCGTGACTTGGGGATGCATCGGCTGCCGAAGAAATTGGAGGTGCCGAAGTCGGCGGTGAAGGCGACGCGTCTGGATGGAAACCAGTTTGAGATGAACCTGTTTGATCCCGTGCCGGACGACTCGATGAACTCGCTGGAGCGCGAGGTCGCCTCATTCCTTGACGAGCAGAGCCAGCTTTATTTCTGGTATCGGAACATCCCGCACTACGGTTACTACGTGCAGGGTTGGCAGAAGCCGCGGATTTATGCGGACTTCATCTTCACGACAAACGGCGGAGCAAAGGGGAATTTCCGCAAGGTGTTCGTCATGGAAACGAAGGGACTGCACCTCAAGAACGAAAATACCGCCTACAAACAATCGGTGTTCGCTCTGTGCAATAAGCACGCAAAGAAAAAGTCATGGAACGAACTTGTTCCGTCAATGCGCGACAAGGAAATCACCTACGAGGTGGTGTTTCAGGATGAGTGGGAGAAGCGTCTGAACGAATTGCTGGTTTCGTAACCGCGATTTTGTGGTGGCATTCTGGCCGCGCGCTCCTCGTTGAAAAGTTGCAGCGCCATGAGAAATGGCCCGGCGAGGTCCATGCCCGTATACTGTTCCGGGGCGATCTGTTGGAAGCCTGCGTGCATGAGGCACATGAGTTGGAGGCCGGAGAAGGATTCGCCTGGGAGGGAGCGGAGGGAGTATTTTTTCTCCGGGCTGGCGTAGTCGAGGCCGCGTTGGCCGAGGAGGGCGATTTCAAAGGCTATCTCACGGACCTTCTCCACCGGCAGGGTGGCGTAGCGTTTGAGGGCGTCGAGGAGGAACCAGACGGCGGCGGGGTATTTTTGCTGTCCGGTTCGATCTTGCCAATTGAAGCCGGTGCGGGTAGAGAAACAGGCCAACATGAAAACGAACAATGTTGCTTCGGCTGTGATGGGTGTTGCACTTTTGACGACCGCTTGCCAGAACCTGACTCCCGGGGAGAACGCCGGAGTGTTTGGTGCTGCTGCCGGTCTTGCCACGGGGATTCCCCTGGCGGTAGCCGGGGTTGATCCGGCGATCACGATTCCCGTGACCGCGGGAGCCGTCGCCGTCGCCGCCGCGGGGGCTTATATCATTTCCAAGCAGCAGGCCACCGAGCGCCAGCGCAAGGTCGCCGAGCAGCGCGCCCGGCTCTACATGGCCCGGCTTGAAAAGCAGCAGCAGGATGCGGCCGCGCAGAAAGCCAAGAGGCCGCGCTACATCGCCGTGCAGACCGAGAAGACCGAAAAGACGCAGGGCAAGGCGGCCGTGATGGTCTTCGACACCCGTAGCAACGAGATTGTCGGCAACAGCGTCTTCGACATGAAGTCCACCCCGCAGGTGGGCGAGACGGCGAAGTTCGACACCTACACCGCGCAATACGTCGGTGCCGGCCAGTAGCCTCCTGCGCCATTGATGCTGCCAACCCGGACCGGCGATTTTCCCCCTCGGGAGGGACGGCGGACGGATGCTCCTACTTCGTTTCCTTAAACCCGGGATACGGGGGGGCGCACTCCGCTGAGATCGCGCTCAGGCAGGGCTTGTGAAACTTCTTGCAGAAGCTGAAGTAGAGCTTGAAGTCCCACAGCGTGGGAACGCGGCGGTGGAGGCAGTTTTCGCAGGGCGGCTTGTTTTCTGGTTGGCTCATCATGTTTGGTTTTCCCTGTCTTTCCCCTTTTGGGCAAGGATCCCTTTCAAGAGATTACGGAGCATCCCTCTTTGGATCCGGTGAAAATTCCCTCAGCGCTTTGGCGCAGGATTCTGGAGACGACGGGTTGATATACATTCCGGTGCCCAGTTCGAACCCCGCCCGCTTGTTCACCCGCGGCACGATGGCGAGATACCAGTGGAAATGGGCCACGCCCGCCTCCTCCGGTCCGAGCGAGCGGATCACAAGGTTGAACGGGGGGTTGTTCAACATCCCGTGGATTTTTGCGAGGACCACTTGCAGGATCGCAGCAAGACCGTCCGGCGGAAGGTTGGAAAAGCAGGGCTGGTGGGCTTTTGGAAAAATCCAGAGGTGATAAGGAGACAGTGCGGCATGCGGGATGAATGCAGCATAGTGTGAATTCTCGGCAATAATCCGGCATCCCTGCTCAATCTCGCTTGCCAGAATCGAACACGCCAGGCATTGACCTGAGCTTTCGAAGAACCGGCGTGACCGCTCCAGGCGGTCGACCACCTGCCCCGGAACAACCGGGAGGCCGACGATCTGAGAATGCGGATGCTGCTGGGATGCCCCGGCATCGGCCCCCTGATTTTTGAAAATGATGACATGGCGGACGCGGGGGTCCGAGTAAAACCCGAGGAACCTGTCCCGGAAGGCATCAAGCACCTGCTGTAGGTGAGGGACCGGGTAGAGCGCCATGGCCGCGTTGTGATGCGGGCTCTCAACCAGCACCTCGTGCAGCCCCACGCCGTTCACCCGCATCACGCCCGCGGGCACACAGCCCGGATCCCCGACTTCGCCGTCCGGTGAGAGCACGGAAAATTTATTCGCCACCGAACGCACCGACCAGCCTCCATCCTCACCATCCACCCGGAACCGTTCCTCCGACATCGCTTCATTTCCGGGACAGAACGGACAGGACGCAAGGTAGTTCGGGATTTCTGCCGGCACAGCCCGCGAGTCGGTGGTCGCGCCGCGCTTTGCTCGCTCCGGGGCAATCACCACCCACTCGCCGGTGATCGGGTTTTGGCGGATCTCAGACATGGCCGGCGGACCGCTGCGGGTTGGAGTCCATGGGACGAGTCTCTCAAAAGCGGCGCACCTCCCGCCATCCTTTTCCCTCAAGTCCGGATGCTGATCGCTTCCAGGAGACATATTCGTATTGACTAATATTCATTTATACGAATATATTGCCCGCCATGTCGCTCGTCCGGATCTACGAATGCCTCTGCGATGAGACCCGCCTGAGGATCGTGCAGTTGCTGACGCGCGGTCCGCTCTGCGTCTGCCATCTGCAGGCGGTAATGGAGATCCCTCAGGCCCGGGTTTCCCAGCATCTCGCCTACCTGCGGGAGCGCGGGATGGTCGAATGCCGGAGGCAGGGGACCTGGATGATCTATTCCCTGCCGGAGAAGCCCGGCACCGAGCTGGCGCGCCATCTGGCCTGCCTGCAGGATTGCTCGGTCTCGGACAAGCGGTTCCGCGGGGATCTCCGGAAGCTGAAGGCGCTCGGCTCAGGCTGCGCGCCCGCCGAAGCGGCAAAGACCGGACGGACATCATGAAGAAGCCTCCTTTCAAACTGCTTTTCCTCTGCACTGGGAATTCCGCCCGAAGCATCCTTGCCGAGTTCCTTGCCCGGTCCCTGGGTGGAGGGAGGTTCGAAGTTTTCAGCGCGGGATCCCGGCCCAAGCCGGCACCTCACCCGCTGGCCTTGAAGGTTCTGCAGGAGCATTTTCAGATGAAGACGGATGGGGCCAAAAGCAAATCGTGGGAGGATTTCGAGGATGTGAAATTTGATTTTGTGATCACCCTCTGCGACAGCGCAAAGGAAATCTGCCCGGTCTGGCCGGGCCAACCGGTTATTGCCCACTGGGGATCGCCAGATCCCGCGGACGCAGGCGGGGAGGATGCGGAAAAGCTTTTCTGGAATGTGGCGCAACAGATCAAACGCCGCATCGAGCTATTGTATTCCCTGCCGTTTGAAAAGCTGGACTCCCTCCGCCTCGAACACGCGGTCCGCGACATCGGGAACCGCGAGGTCATGCAGGCGATTGCCGTTTACGATCCGCCGTGTTGTTCAGCCGGAGTTCACGGAGCTGATCCGGACGAGGAGTTTGCGGTGTTCGCCCGCTTCATGGCAAAAATTCCAGGCCGGGTCCACATTCGACGATACAATCTTGGCAAGGAGCCCCGGCCCTTCATGGAGAACCCGCTGGTCAAGGATCTGTTGGACAAGGAAGGCATCGAGGTCCTTCCCGTGGTGATCGTCAACGGACAGTTTTTTTGCAAAGGACGATACCCGGATGCCGCCGAGCGCGCGGCGCTGCTCGCGGAAGAGTCCGCTTCTGGAGAATTTTATGAAAACCATTCAAATCTATGACCCCCCGATGTGCTGCTCGTCCGGAGTATGCGGGACCGATGTGGATCCCGGGCTCGCGGCCTTTGCGGGATTTCTGGAAAAGCTCCGCGGGACCGCCGAGGTGAGGAGATACAATCTCGGTCAGCAGCCGCTGCCGTTCGTTGAGAACCCGGTCGTCAAGGGATTGCTCGACAGCGAAGGTGCTGATGCTCTGCCCGTCGTCATCGTGGACGGGGCGGTTTTATGCAAGGGCCGCTATCCGGATGCCGCCGAGCAGGCGGCGCTCCTCGGCGAATGACATTCCCAGCCTACCTGCCCGAACCGTCGGACTGCACGAGGTATTTGTTTTTCACCGGAAAAGGCGGGGTTGGAAAAACTTCGCTCTCCTGCGCGACGGCTCTGCGGCTGGCAGACTGTGGCCGCAGGGTTCTGCTCGTGAGCACGGATCCGGCCTCGAACCTGGAGGAGGTTCTGGGCGCTGAAATCGGGAGTGCTCCCGCGGAGGTCGCAACGGGGCTTTTTGCCGTGAACATCAACCCGGAGACGGCTGCCGCCGCCTACCGCGAACGTGTGATCGGACCCGTGCGCGGGAGCCTTCCGGAAGCAGTCATCCGGAACATGGAGGAGCAACTCTCCGGGGCGTGCACAGTCGAGATCGCGGCGTTTGACGAGTTCTCCGGTCTGATCGCCTCGGGCAGCACAGAGTTCGATCACGTGGTGTTCGACACGGCACCGACCGGCCATACGCTTCGCCTGATGGGGCTTGCAAAGGCATGGGATCAATTCCTTGAAACCAGCACCTCCGGCTCATCGTGCCTCGGTCCGCTCGCCGGCCTGGCCAAACAAAAAGCTGTTTACGAAGAGACGGTCCGCAGGCTGTCGGATGCGCTTCTCACAATGATCGTCCTGGTCAGTCGGGCGGGAGAGGCCGCTTTGAAGGAGGCTGCGAGGACGGCGAGGGAGCTTTCCGAACTCGGGGTCGGCCATCAGATGCTTGTTCTCAATGGAGTCCTCCGGTCCGCGGGCGACGACGAAACAGCCCGGGCAATCCGGGACCGTGAAGCCCGCGCCATCTCATCCTCGCTTCCGGATTTTCTTCCGGTCACAGAAGTCCCGTTGCGGGCGAATAACATCCTCGGGATCGGAAGGCTCCGAAAGTTGCTATCCGGCGATGAGCCTGAAGGCGAAGCCTCCGCACATGGCGTTCCGCCCGGGACTGACAATATCGGGCAGGTTATTGATGAACTCTGCCGGGCCGGGAGGGGTGTGATCATGACGATGGGAAAGGGAGGGGTCGGAAAAACCACTGTGGCTGCCGCCATTGCGCTCGACATTGCTGCGCGCGGATTCCGCATCCATCTCTCGACCACGGATCCGGCTGCACACATCATGGACGCCCTTGCGGGCGATTCGAAAGGTCTCAGTGTGGGGAGGATCGATCCGGTTGCGGAGACGGAAGCTTATCGCGCGGAGGTCCTCGCGAAGGCGGGAAAGGATTTGACCTCCGAAGCGAGGGCGTTGCTTGAGGAGGATTTGCGCTCGCCATGCACCGAGGAGATCGCGGTCTTCCGGGCTTTTGCGCGCGAGGTCGCACGCGGAGAGGACGGGTTCGTGGTTCTCGACACCGCGCCGACCGGCCACACGCTCCTTCTGCTCGACGCCAGCGAGTCGTTTCACCGGGAACATGAACGCCAAACCCGCGGCGGGCCGCCGGACGAAATCGGACGGCTCCTCCCGCGCCTGCGCGACCCCTCGTTCGTCAAAGTGGTGATCGTCACGCTCCCCGAGGCCACTCCCGTCCACGAGGCGGCCGAACTCCAAGAGGACCTGCGCCGCGCGGGGATCGAGCCGTTTGCCTGGGTCATCAATCAGAGTCTGCAGGGCTGCGGGACCGGAAATGCCATGCTGCGCCGTCGCGAGGCGGGAGAGGTCCGGTATATTTCTGAAGTCGTGGGAAAGTTCTCCAAGCGCACCATTCTTCTGCCCTGGCAAGCCCGCGAACCGGTCGGCACGGAGGCCCTTCAACAACTGTTGCTCTCAAAATCCCATGTCTGAATCCATCTCCAAACGCATGTCGTTCCTCGACCGCTACCTCACGGTCTGGATCTTTGCTGCCATGGGCGCGGGCGTCCTCATCGGAAATTTTGTCATCCGGGATCCGGAGGCGTTCTTTGCGCCGATGACGGTGGGGACGACGAACCTCCCGATCGCCATCGGGCTGATTCTCATGATGTATCCGCCGCTGGCAAAGGTCCGATACGGCGAGATTCCCCGCGTCTTTGCGAACACAAAAATCCTCGGCCTTTCGCTTGTCCAGAACTGGCTGGTCGGCCCGGTCCTGATGTTCGCCCTCGCGATCATCTTTTTGCACAACCAGCCGGAATACATGACCGGGCTGATTCTGGTCGGGATCGCGCGGTGCATTGCGATGGTGCTGGTCTGGAACGAGCTAGCCAGGGGCAACAACGAATACGCGGCCGGGCTCGTCGCGCTCAACAGCGTGGCACAGATCGTGTTCTACAGCTTCTACGCCTGGGTTTTCATCACCGTCCTGCCGCCGGTCTTCGGGCTGGCCGGCGCAATCGTCCCGATCGGGATCGGAGAAATTTTCCGGAGCGTGATGATCTATCTGGGGATTCCGTTCGCGGCAGGCATCCTCAGCCGGGTCGTCCTGGTCCCCTGGATGGGCATCGATTGGTATGAGAAGAAATTCCTGCCGCGGATCGCTCCGCTGACGTTGATCGCGCTGCTCTTCACGATCGTGGCGATGTTCACGTTCCAGGGCGGAAAGATCGTCGGGCGCCCGCTGGATGTCTTTCAGATTGCCGTCCCGCTGGCGATTTACTTTGTCGTCATGTTCTTCGTGAGCTTCTTCATGGGGAAGGCACTCGGTGCCGACTACAGCCGGTCCACCACGCTGGCATTCACCGCGGCGGGAAACAACTTCGAGCTGGCGATCGCGGTGGCGATTGCGGTGTTCGGGCTCGGTTCTGGCGCCGCCTTCGCGGCGGTCGTCGGACCGCTGATCGAGGTGCCGGTTCTCATCGGGCTTGTCCATGTCGCCCTGTTCTTTCAGAAAAAATATTTTCCTTCGTCCGACCCCCGGTCCGCGGGCATCGCCTGTCCCGCCAAAATGGATTTATGAAACCCACCATCCTCATCCTCTGCACCGGAAACTCCTGCCGCAGCCACATGGCGGAGGGCATCCTGCGCGCCTCAGCCGGCGACCTGCTCGACGTCCAGAGCGCTGGATCCAAGCCCGCCGGCTACGTCCATCCGAAAGCGATCGAAGTCATGAGGGAAATCGGCATCGATCTCAGCGGACATACGTCGAAGCACATGAATGATTTTTTGAGCCGCAGGGTGGATATCGTGGTCACGGTCTGCGGGAATGCCGACCAGGCGTGCCCGATATTTCCCGGGCAGGTGAAGCGCTACCACTGGGGGTTTGACGATCCCGCGCATGCGACCGGCACCGAGGAGGAGATCCTCGCCGCCTTCCGAAAAACCCGTGACGCGGTCAAGCTCGTCTTCGATGCCTATGCTGCCGGTCTCCGCGATGCGGAGATTACTCCATCGCCTTGATCAGCAGCGTGGCGTTGTGCCCGCCGAATCCGAATGAGTTGCTGAGGACGGTCTTGAGCTTCGCCTCGCGGGGGACATTCGGCACGCAGTCGAGGTCGCACTCGGGGTCGGGATTCTCGAGGTTGATCGTCGGGGGAACGACGCCGTGCTTCATCGCTAGCGCGCAGGCCGCCAGTTCGACTCCGCCAGCCGCGCCGAGCAGGTGGCCGGTCATCGACTTCGTGGCGCTGACCATCGTCTTTTTCGCATGGCCGCCGAGAGCGAGTTTGATCGCCTTCGTCTCACAGATGTCGCCAAGACCGGTCGATGTCGCGTGGGCATTGATGTAGTCGATGTCTTCGGGATTCACCCGGCCGTGCCCCATGGCGATGGTCATCGCTCGCCCGGCTCCCTCGCCTTCCGGCATCGGAGCGGTCATGTGGTAGGCGTCCGCCGTGCAGCCGTAGCCCGCGATCTCACAATAGATCGGGGCGCCGCGGCGCTTCGCGTGTTCGTATTCTTCAAGAACCATGATGCCGGCGCCCTCGCTCATGATGAATCCATCGCGGTCACGGTCGAACGGGCGGCAGGCTTTTTCCGGCTCGTCGTTGCGCAGGCTCACGGCCTTCATCGCCGAGAAGCCGCCGATCCCCAGCGGGGTGATCGTCGCCTCGCATCCGCCGGCAACAAATCCGTCCGCATCACCGAATTTGATGATCCTCCATGCCTCGCCGAGAGAATTGTTCGCCGTGGCGCAGGCGGTCACGATGCACATGTTCGGCCCGCGGAGGTCGTATTCCATCGAGACGATCCCGCTGGCCATGTTGGAAATCATCATGGCGATCGTGAACGGCGAAACGCGCGAGGGTCCGCGCTCGAGGAGCCGCTTGCATTCCTCTTCCATGCTGTAAAGCCCGCCGATTCCGCTGCCGATCATGACGCCGAAACGGTTGCGGTCCACCTGGTCGAGGTTGATTCCGGAGTCCGCAATCGCCATCCTGGCCGCCGCCATCGCGAATTGAGTGAAGCGGTCGGTGCGCTTCGCCGACTTGGGATTTTTAAAATACTGGGCCGGGGCGAAGTTCTTGATCTCGCCGGCGATCTTGCAATCAAACCTTGTCGAATCGAAAGCCTCATACCGGCTGATTCCGCTCCGTCCCCCGGTCAGGGACTGCCAGAATGTGGGGATGTCGTTTCCAATCGGGGTGACGACACCGATGCCGGTCAGGACTACTCTTCGCTCGCTCATGTGATGGATTTTCGCGTGTTTTCGGTTGCGGAACGTTTAACTAGGCGGGATGGCTGCTGGCTTGGCAATGAAATTTTTCCCGCAGGAGCGAAAAAGTCAGAACGACGCGGGTGAGGACCGCTCGTTCATGCTTCCGCATCTGGGGCATTTGGCGAGCACCGAAGCGGACCGGTCTTCGAATTCCATGCAGCAAACCGGGCAGCGGAGGCGGTTCCGGACCGCGTGCTTCGCCCGGCTCCGGCGAACGCCCTCATACCCGATCCAGACGCAAAAAATTCCGGCGAGGCAGACGAACAGGCAGACGAAGACCAGCCAGTGAAGCGGAATGGAAATCATCTGACAGCAGGAGCGGCGGCACCCCATTCAAAAGTGACGAACCCCCATTCCATGCCCCCGGCGCCTCCGGAAAACCGGAGCTCCCGCAGGGCCTGATCCGCTTTCCTGTCGATCCCGTCATTGCCCGAACTCTGCTGGGAAAACACATGGGCAACCGAGCCGTCCGGACGGACGCCTGCCAGAAAAACAGCCTTGCCCGGAGCAGGATCTGCTCCCTGGGTTAAGGAGGAATCGGGGGGGAGATTCGGGACCCTTTTGGCAAGCGGGCCCGTGGCCGTAATCTGCACGAACGGTGCGGCTGGTGGAGATTCCCGGGGCGGAATGTCCCGGTCCAAAACCGGCACCGGCTTGACAGCAACTGCCAAAGCCGCCGGCTCCGGCGTGATAGCCGGAAGACCGTCCAGGACCGGCTTCGCCGTGTCATACCGCGGGGTATACTCCACGGGTGAGGGTGCGCAGCTCATCGGAAGGCCTCTGCCCGGAGCAAAAACAGCCGGATCCTCCGACTGCAAAAGTGCGGAGAGGCGGGGCCACTCGGCGGAACCCGGCGGCACAAAGAAGACTTTTGCCGCGTCGATGGTGGTGGACTCGGGGAGGGGGTAGATGATGGAGAAAAGGAAGAAAAGTCCTGCATGGACCGCAAAGGCGGCCACAATTGAAACCGGAAGAAGGAGGTGGAGGTGGTGCCGGCCGGGCCAGTCGAAGATCAGGTTCATTGCTTGTCCTCGTTGGTGGCGAGCACGGTGGGGTATCCGAGCTCCAGTGCCACCGTCATGACCCTAGACACAAGTTCGAATGGCGCATGGCGGTCGGCCTTGATGACAACCGTCCTCGCCCGGCCCTGCTGCCCCGAAAGCCGGCCCCTCAGCGCATCCAGCGACACCTGGCCACTTTCAAAATAGACCGCTGCAAGCGGGGGGGCCGTCACGCTCACAACCTGGGGATCACGCTGCGGAGCCAGAAGGAAGGGGGAGTCGGGAACAGCAACCGCCACCCCGGGCTGCAGCAGAAACGACGTGCTCAGCACGATGAAAAAGACCAGGACGAGCACCACGTCCAATGCCGGGGCGACGAAGATGAGGGCCGGATGGGGGCCGGCGGTGCGGACGAGCTTCACGCGGCGGATGGCGGGTCATCCGGCCCGTGCAGGATTTCTATGGTCTCGATCGCGGCGCGCTCGATGTCGTGCAGCACGGCGCTGACCCTTGCCGACAAATAGCTGTGCGCGACGAATGCCGGGATGGCCACCGTGAGCGCTGCGGCCGAAGTCAGCAGCGCTTCGTAAACCCCCCCCGCGATTTCAGCCGCTGTCGCGTAACCGCCGTGCGCGGAGATCTGCTGGAAGGCGCTCAGCAGGCCGAGGATCGTCCCGAGCAGGCCGAGCAGCGGGGTGGCGTAGGCGATGGTTCCGAGCAGGGCGAGGTTGCGCTCAAGGCGCGGAACTTCGAGCTGGCCCGCCTCCTGGGCGATGTCCCGCAGCTCCGAGCGCGGGGCGCCGTGCTTGAGAATCACCGCGTGCAGGACACGCGGCACCGGGCCGGAGGTCCCGGCACATTCCTGCAGCGCCTCGGCAAAATTTTTTCTTCTCAGGAGGTTCGCCAGGCCTCTCAGGAAATCCCCGGTGTGGATCGAGGCCCTGTGAAGCGAGAGCACGCGCTCGAAAAATACCCCCAGCGCGGTCACGCTGCAGAGCAGGATCAGCCAGACAAGAGGGCCGCCTTTTTGCACAAGTTCCAACATGGTGGCAGCCTCATAACACCGGCAGACCCGGAGTGCGAGTCCGGATTTTTACCTGCCCGTGTCTGGGAAGCCCTGCGCGAGGTCCACCCTGATTATATTTAGAATAATTCTTGATCCGGATGCCTGCGGCTGTAAGTTGCCGCCTCATGACCAAGCCGGAAGCCAGCGGATACGAGGAGACGATCAGCCACAGCGGCCATCGCCTGACCCCGCAGCGCCGGGAGGTCTATGATGTGCTGCTGGCGGAGCGGGACCATCCGACGGCGACGGAGCTATTCATCCGCGCCAAGAAGCGGATGCCGGCCATTTCCCTGGCCACGGTTTACAACTGCCTGGAGACGCTTGTGGACTGCGGGCTCGCGAAGCAGGTGAACGTGGACCGGGAGGCAACAAGATATTGCCCGAACCTCGAAGATCACGGACACTTCATTTGTGAGCGCTGCGGGAAGGTGACCGATGTGCCAACCGCCAAAAGGGGCCGCGCGGAGAAATCCTGGCACCTTCCCGGGGAGTTTGTCGTCACCCACGCCGAATTCACGCTCCGCGGGCTCTGTCCTGACTGCAACACCTGAATTTACCATGTCACTGAAAATCGAAAACCTGCACACGAAGATCGGAGATCGGGAGATCCTCCGCGGCCTCAATCTGGAAATCCCGAAGGGCGAAGTCCATGCCATCATGGGCAAAAACGGATCGGGCAAAAGCACGCTCGCGAAGGTGATGGCCGGGCATCCTGACTACGAGGTCACCGGCGGCTCGGTCCTGCTCGACGGGCTGCCGCTGTTCGAGATGGAGGAGCCGGACCAGCGCGCACGGGCCGGATTGTTTGTTGCGTTCCAATACCCGATGGAGGTTCCCGGCGTGACGATCGCAAATTTCATCCGGGCGGCCCGCCAGGCCCGGCTTCCCGATGGGGAGGATCTCGACGCGATCGAGTATTACGAGGACCTCTACTCCAAGATGGATTCCTTGAAAATCCCCCGGAACTTCACGTCCCGCGCGGTCAACGAGGGCTTTTCCGGAGGAGAAAAAAAACGCTGTGAAATCCTGCAGATGGCGATGCTCGAACCGACGTATGCCGTTCTCGATGAGACCGACAGCGGGCTCGATATCGACGCTCTGAAAATTGTTTCCGACGGGGTCAACGCGCTGCGTTCCCCGGAGCGCGGGCTGCTGGTCATCACCCACTACCAGAGGCTTCTGGATTACATCGTGCCCGACGTCGTCCACGTGATGGTCGAGGGCCGGATCGTCACCAGCGGCGACAAGAACCTTGCGCTCAAACTGGAGGCCGAGGGCTACGACTGGGTCGAAAAGGAACTTCTTGCCACCGCCTGACAATATGGAAACCGAACTCAACATCGACCGCTCGGTCGGAGACTTCAGCTACGACGTCGACTACGAGTTCGACGCCGGGCTCGGGCTCACCGAGCGCACGATCGACTACATCTGCGACGTCAAAAAGGACCCGGACTGGATTCGCGAATTCCGCAAGGACGCCCTTCGCAAGTTCGAGAAGATGCCGATGCCGACCCACTGGGCGAGCCACGACCTCGACAACATCGTTTTCGAAAACATCCGATACTACCTCTCGCAGGGAACGGCCCCGAAGCGCTCGTGGGACGATGTGCCGCAGGATGTGAAGCGCACGTTCGAGCGCCTGGGCATCCCCGAACAGGAGAGAAAATATCTCGCCGGCGTCGAGGCGCAGTTCGACAGCGAGGCCGCGTATTCGAACATCAAGGCGGCGGTCGGCGACCAGGGCGTCATTTTCGTGGGATCGACCGACGGGCTCCAGAAGCACCCGGAGATTTTCCGGAAGTGGTTCGGGAAGGTGATCCCGACGGGCGACAACAAATTCAGCGCGCTGAACAGCGCGGTCTTCAGCGGCGGGTCGTTCATCTACATCCCGCCGGGCGTGAAGGTGAAGCACCCGCTCCAGGCGTATTTCCGGATCAACGCGGAAAACTTCGGTCAGTTCGAAAGGACCCTCATCATCGCGGACGAGGGCAGCGAGGTCATGTATATGGAGGGCTGCACCGCGCCGAAGTTTGAAACATCCACGCTTCACAGCGCGGTCGTCGAACTCGTGGCGATGAAGGGCGCGAAGATCCAATACATCACCGTCCAGAACTGGTCGGCAAATGTCTTCAACCTCGTCACCAAGCGCGGCCTGGCGCACGAGGAGGCCGAGATCAAGTGGATCGACTGCAACATCGGCTCGCGCCTGACGATGAAATATCCGGGCGTGATCATGAAGGGCCGCAAGGCCCGGGGCGAGGTCATCTCGATTGCGCTCGCAGGCGACGGGCAGCACCAGGACACCGGCGCCAAGATGGTCCATGCCGCCGATGATACGACGAGCAATATCGTTTCCAAGAGCATCAGCCTCGGCAAGGGCCGCGCCACCTACCGCGGGCTCGTCCAGATCGGCCGCCACCTCAAGGGCTGCAAGAACAACACCGAGTGCGACGCCCTCCTCATCAATACCGAGAGCCGCACGGATACCTACCCGGCCATCACCGTGTGCGGAAAGGAAAACGCCTGCCAGCACGAGGCCTCGGTCAGCAAGATCAGCGCCGAACAGATCTTTTACATGCAGCAGCGCGGAATCCCGAAAGCCGCCGCGATGAGCCTCGCGGTCAACGGGTTCGTGAACGATCTCGTCCAGCAGTTCCCGATGGAATACTCGGTCGAGCTCAAACGCCTCATCGACCTCGAAATGGAGGGATCCGTCGGTTGACCTCCGGCCGGGATTACTGCGAACATGGGAACCACAGTTATGGAAAAAGATCTGGAGACGGCGGCATGGCCGGATTGGTTTGACCGGGAGGCCGCGCTCCGCGACTACGAGTCGACCCCCGCGCCGGTGCGCAAGGACGAGCCGTGGAGGTTTGCCAGCATTGGGGCCCTCGATCTTTCGGAATTTGTTCCTGCTGCTCCCGTTACGAACGAGGGCCGGATCATCGTCGCATCGCGCGGGCTTGAGAAGGTTTCCGCCCGTCTCGTCTTCGGCAACAATTCCCTTCTTCACGAAGAGAGGGAGTCGCTTCCGGAAGGGCTCGTCCTCACCACGCTGGACCTGGCAGCGAGGGACCACGGGGCTCTCTTTAAAAAGTATTTCATGGCGCAACCGGTGGAACTCGGCTCGCACAAATACGCCGCTCTGCACAGGGCCCGGGTTTCGACCGGGACGTTTCTCTACGTTCCGGCGAACACCGAGGTGAAGCTTCCGATCGAGATTTTTCACTGGGTCGAGGGCGCACACGCATCGGTCTTTCCCCACACGCTTGTCATCTGCGGCGAGAACAGCCGGGTGACCGTCGTGGACCGGTTCCAGAGCATCGACGGGAAGCGTGCCTTTGCCTGCGGGGTCAACGACCTCCACCTCGGGCCGGGCGCCAAGCTCACCTATGTCGCCGTGCAGGATTGGTCTCACGACTCGCTCGCGTTCCACCTGAACTCCACGATCGTGGAAAAGGACGCGCTCTGCACCTCCCTCACGGCCAACTTTGGCGGAGGGTTCGTCCGCGGTGAAAGCCTCAGCCGGCTTGTCGGGGAACGAGGCCGGAGCGAAATGTATTCGATCAATCCCGTCGAAGGAAAGCGTGAGATCGACCAGCGGACGCTCCAGGACCATGTCGCCCCGAACGCCACCAGCGACCTCCTCTACCTGAACGCGCTGGATGACAGGTCGCGCACGATTTTTGCCGGCCTGATCAAAGTTCAGCCCGGAGCAAATGGAACGGATGCCTACCAGAAGGTGCGCAATCTCATCCTCAGCGACGAGGCCGACCCGAATTCGATGCCGGGCCTTGAAATCCTCAACGACGAGGTCCGCTGCTCGCACGGGGCGACGAACGGCCCGGTGAGCGACGAGGAGCTCTTCTACATGCAGGCCCGGGGGATCCGCCGCGATGCGGGCCGCCGTCTGATCGTCAACGGGTTCTTCTCCTCGCTTCTGGAAAAAATCCAGATCCCCGCGCTTCGGGGCCACCTCGAAACCCTCCTGGCGAAACGTTTGGCTGTTTGACTTCCTGCCAAGCCGGCGGGTCCGGGATGACCGTGGCTTCTGTGTGGACCCCCTGCCTTGGCAGCAGTTGTCGGGCAGTTTTGCGCATGTGCATTCTGCCCATGCAAAGGACATTTCGGGCTAAACCGTTCTCTCAAACGAGTTGATCTGGCGGGCCATCTTGGCAACGAGGGCGGTCCAGCCGGTCTGGTGGCTGGCTCCGACACCGGCCCCGTTGTCGCCGTTGAAGTATTCGTTGAAGAGGAGGAGGTCGCGCCAGTGCGGGTCGGTTTGGAACAGCTCGACGCCGCCGTTGAACGGTCGGTGTCCCTCGGCATCCGGGGTGAAAATCCCAACGAGCCGACGCTCAAGTTCGAGCGTGATGTCCCAGAGGTTCATTTCGTTTCCGCTGCCGGACGGGAACTCGACTTTGAAGGTGTCGCCGAAGTAGAAAGCAAATTTTTGGAGTGCCTCGATGAGAAGATAGTTCATCGGCATCCAAACCGGTCCGCGCCAGTTCGAGTTTCCGCCGAACATGGCGACCGGGCTGTCTGCCGGGCTGTAGGTGAGGGTCTCGGTTTTCTCGCCTTCGGTGAACGTGTAGGGATGGTCCTTGTAGCGGCGCGAGAGCGCGCGGATGCCGTGGGGAGAGAGGAATTCGTCCTCGTCGAAGAGGCGCTCGCAGAGCCGCCGCAGGCGCTCGGGCGGGACGAGCGAAATCAGAAGGCGTCCGTCCACCTCCTGGCCGATATGGTGGAGCTGGTCGAGGAGGTGGGGGCGGTGCTGCGCGAACCAGTCGATCCGCTTGCGCAGCAGGGGGAACTGTTGGGCGGTCTTCGAGTCGAAGCTCTCGACCGCGAAGATCGGCGTGAGCCCGGCGATCGAGCGCGTCTTCAGATACGCGGTGGATCCATCGGTTCGCTTGAGCACATCGTAGTAAAACCCGTCCTCGTCATCCCAGAGAGCAAACCCGCCGGACCCGACGGCGTTCACCGCGGCGGCAAGGTAGATGAAGTCGTTCAGGAACTTGTCGGCGATGTCCTCGTATTCCGGCTCCGACTTGGCGAGCTCGATCGCGATGTTGAGCATGTTGAGGCAGAACATCGCCATCCATGCCGTGCCGTCGCTCTGCTCGATTTTGCTGCCGTCGGGGAGAGGATACCTGCGGTCGAAGACCCCGATGTTGTCGAGACCGAGAAACCCGCCCTCGAAGACGTTGTCGCCGGTCTGATCCACGCGGTTTGCCCACCACGAATATCCGAGCAGAAGCTTGTTGAACGCCCGCTTGAGATACGAGAGGTCGCCTTTCCCGCTCATCCCGCGTTCGATCGAGTAGATCCGCCAGCTCGCCCATCCGCCGATCGGCGGGTTGGCATCCGACAGCGCCCACTCGTAGGCCGGCTGCTGCGCGCTCGGCGACGTGTAGCGCTCGCCGCGCAGAAGCATGCTCTGGCGCTTCGCAGTGGCCGGATCGGCCACCGTGAAGGCGACGGACTGGAACATCAGATCCCAGGCGCAAAAATACGGGTATTCCCAGCAGTCCGGCATCGAAATGATGTCGTGCGCGTGGAGTTCCTTCCAAAAGCTGTTGCGGCCGTGTGCGCGTTCAGGCGGCGGAGGCGGCATCGTTGGGTCGCCCGCCAGCCATTTGCTCACCGGGTAATAATAAAATTTCTTGCACCAGAGGAGCCCGGCGAGGGCTCGGTTATGAACTAGCGCCAGCTCCTTTGGAAGCCCCGGGGTGCGGGATTCATAGAACGCGGCGCACTCCTGCTCGCGCAAGGCGACGGTGGCATCGAATGTCTCCCCGAACGGCTCGGGTTTCGGCGGACGGCAGAGCCGCAGGCGGATCGTCCACTCCTCACCGGGCGCGAGGTTTTTTTGATAGACAGCCGCGGCCTTCGTGCCGAACTGCGAGGAATTCACAGCGTCTTTATTTCCGGTGACGAAATATTCGTGGAAGGCGTCCTTGAGATGAGGTGCGGGATTTTTCGCGCCGAAGAGCTTCTGCGCGTTCGTCTCGTTGTCGGTGAAAAGGAATTCCTCCGCCGCGTCGCAGTAGAGGTGATATTCCGGAAGCCCCCACGGATGCGCAATGATGCCCGGCGCGTGTGCCGCACGGTGCAACTCCGGCTTAATAGCATCCTCCTGCCCCCACGACCAGGTGTTCCGGAACCAGAGAGTCGGGAGGATGGTGAGCGGCGAGGCATCCGGCCCGCGGTTGATCGCGCGGATCCGGATGCAGATGTCCTCGGGACCTTCCTTCGCGTATTCAACAAAGATGTCGAAATACCGGCCCTCGTTGAAAATCCCGGTATCCACGAGCTCGTATTCCGGCTCGGTACTCGGACGCCGGGCATTTTCCTCGACGAGGTGGTCATAGGGAAATTCCGCCTGCGGGTATTTGTAGAGCCCACGCATGAAGCTGTGCGTCGGCGTGTTGTCGAGGTGGTAAAAATACTCCTTCAGGTCCTCGCCGTGGTTCCCCTGCGGGTTGGAGAGCCCGAACGGCCGCTCCTTCAGCATCCTGTCCCTCCCGTTCCAGAATGCCGGGGCGAAACACACGCGCCCGTCGGAGTCGCTGATCCCGAGCAGCCCGTCCTCGCCCCACCGGTAAACCCGGGACCTTGCGTGCTCGTGAGGAAAAAAGTTCCATGCGTCCCCATCGGCCGAGTAGTCCTCACGCACCGTCCCCCACTGCCGGTCGCTCAGATACGATCCCCAAAGCCCCCAGGCATCCCGGCCCGCATCGCGCGCCGCCATCCGTTGTGACTCCGCATCTTCCGGCATGCCGCAACATCTTTCAGATCCCGCGCCCGTTGTCACGCCTGGGGAGTCCCGATTTCTCACGCGAAGAACGCGGGGCTGGGAATCACCACACCCGAAAATGCACTCCAGTTGATTTCCAGCGACCGACGGCCGTTCCCAATTTTCCAGGTGCCCCCCTGCGCCTCTGCCTCCTTGTGCCGGAAATAGAAAACCCGGATCCTGGTATGAGAAGCTGATTCATCTGGATTCCGATCGATCCTCTACCAGATCGAAGGTGGCCGCGCGTGATTGCAGGTGCGGCCGGAGGGAGTAACGGGCTGCTATTCCTCAACCGGATGGCGGATCGCCTCCGGCGGGACAAGCCGGTCATTTTCCAGTCGGGTGTGGTTTCAGTTGCCTTGTCGTGTTCGGGGGCGCCGGGGAATTTCCGGAGGAGGTGCCAGGAGGTCTGCCCGGCGCGGTCAATACAGCCGGCGGATCAACAAAAACGTACGGTCGTCGCCCTGCTCAAGGCCGTTGGCGTGATCCTGGAGCTTGTCCCAGAGCGTTTGAAAGACCTGCTGGGGGGAGGATTCGGCAACGCCGAGAAAGGCATCCCGAAGCAGGTTTTCTCCGATCAGTTCCTCCCCGGGATTGCTCGTTTCGGGAAAACCGTCGGAGATGGCAAGCAGAGTGTCGCCCGGGTCCATAAGGGTTTCGGTCGGCTGGTATTCGAGCATGGAGGGAAGGACTCCGAGCGGGGGGTGATGGGGCTCCAGGGATTCGATGTCCCTTGTGCCGGCGCGGTATAGCCAGAGCGGGCCCTGCCCGAAGCTGACCCAGCGGAACATGTGGCGGGCACGGTCGAGCCGGCCGAGAAGGAGCGTGATGAAATGGCCGTCGGGGAGATCATCGCGGAGCTGCGCGTTGAGGGCCTCCACCAAATCCCGGTGATAGACGCCGAGGCGGATGCTGACGCGGAGCATCGCGGTGACCGAGGTGGCCATCAGGGCGGCTCCCATCCCGTGCCCGGTGGCATCGCCGATGGTCAGAACCATGTGGTCAACCGTCTTTCCTCGATCGACCCGGTAGCCGCGATGCTTCTCGCGGGGGCGCACGCCGATGATGTCGAAAAAATCCCCGTTCCCCCACGTGGCCGGGATGGTTTTTGCATAAACCAGATAACCGGGGAGTTCCGGCACCGCGCGCGGCTGGGTGTGTTCCTGAACCCGGCGTGCGAGCTCCAACTCCATGGCGTGGGACATTTGCATGCGCCTGAATTTTACCTGTCTTCGTCGGAACACAATTTTTTTTCGGGGTCTTCTTTGACGATCGCGCGTTGCTGAGAACATTGGGCTGGCGCGGGAGCGGGGCACGGGATTGAATGGCGGACGCCATGAAATCCCCGTTTCTCCTGCTGGTGTTGGCATGCGGAGCAGCCCTGGCTGCACCTGCTGAAATTTCCCGGATTCCGGAACCTCTGCGGGCATGGGAAGGATGGGCGCTCTGGGGGCAGGATTTCCGGAATTGCCCGAGGCCCTACAACGCGGCGGACAAGCCGGTCTGCATCTGGCCCGCGCGCATGGCGATCGATGCCGGGGGCTCGGGCGCCCGCTTCGACTATTCGGTGGAGGTTTTTTCCGAGTCGTGGGTTCCGCTTCCGGGAGGGGGCGACCAATGGCCGCAGAATGTGAAGGCCGGCGGAACACCGGCGCCTGTCGTCGAGCACGGGAGCGGCCCCGCCGTCAAACTCCCCGCCGGAACCCACCGGCTCGAAGGCGATTTTTTCTGGACCAAAATTCCGCAAAAAATCGCGGTGCCCGTGTCGGTCGGGATAATCTCGCTCACGCTCGAGGGAAAGGTGATCGGAAACCCGGTGTGGGATGCCTCCGGCCACCTCTGGCTGGAGAGGGATTCCGCCAGCGGCGAGGCGGACAAGGATTTTCTTTCGGTCAAGCTCTTCGCCGCGCTGGAGGACGGGATCCCGCTCTGGCTGCGGGGTGAGGCCGAACTGATCGTCTCCGGAAAAAGCCGTGAGGAGGACCTGGGGGCGGTCCTGCCCGAAGGATGGAAGCTCGCATCTCTGGAGAGCCAGATCCCGGTCGCGGTCGATGAGGATGGCCGGATGAAAGCCCAGGTGCGCCCGGGCAAATGGACGGTTCGATTCTCGGCATTCCGCCTCGACAACCCGAAGGAATTCCGGTTTGCGCCGGGCGTAAAACCGGCAGCGGCGGACGAGCTCATCGCATTCCGATCGCGGCCGGATTTCCGGATGGTGGAGATCGCGGGGAGCCCGTCGGTGGATGTCTCGCAGATCGCTTTTCCCGGGCAATGGAGGGATCTCCCGGTTTACCGCTGGGATACGTCCGCTCCGTTCCGGATTGAGGAGCGGATGCGCGGGATGGGGCTTCAAAAACCCGCGGGCCTCGCCATCTCCCGCGAATGGTGGCTCGACGAAAGCGGGAATGGCTTCACGTTCCGCGACCGCATTACCGGACAAATGCAGGAGATCTGGCGCTTGGATGCCGCCTCCGGTCAGGACCTTGGTTCCGTGCGCAGCGGCGGAACCGGCCAGCTCATCACAAAGAATCCGGTCAACGAGGCAGCGGGGGTGGAGATCCGGACCCGGAACCTGAACCTCGAAGCCACCGGGCGCATGCCTCGTTCCGCGCGGATTCCGGCGGCCGGTTGGCAGACCGATGCGGACGCCCTGCGCGTGACGCTCAACCTCCCGCCCGGATGGCGGCTCTTCGCTCTCTTCGGTGCCGACTGGGTGCAGGGCGACTGGCTCACCTCCTGGACGCTCCTCGATCTCTTCCTCCTCCTGATCTTCTCGCTCGCGGTCGGAAAATTGTGGGGCTGGCGGCTGGCGGCCCTTGCGTTTGTCGCATTCGGTCTCGCCTACCACGAGCCCGGTGCGCCCCATTTCGTCTGGCTTTGGCTGCTCGCCTGCCTGGCCCTGCTCCACGTCGTGCAGGACGGCTGGGGCAAACGGATCCTGCTGGTCGCCAAGTGGGCCGTCATTGCCGCATTTGTTTTTATTCTCGTGCCCTTCGCTTCGCGCCAGATCCAGCAGGCGATTTACCCGCAGCTCGAGCGCACGGGTCGAGGAACTGTGCCGACTGTTCAAGAAATGCCTGTCCCGGAAAGTGTCATCCCGGACGCCGAGGCCGCCCCGCCCGCTTCCCCCGCTTTGAAAAGCGCCGAGATCAGGGGCTATACAGGGGGTTGGGGAAAAGCATCGGGGACAGGAGCCCGGCCCAGAGAAAAAGACACCTCGAACCTTCAATACGACACGAAAGCCCGCATCCAGACCGGCCCCGGCGTTCCGGACTGGACGTGGCGGAATGTATCGTTCGGCTGGAATGGCCCGGTGGCTGCGTCTCAAGAGGTCCGTCCATTGATGATTCCGATCGGTGTCGAGCGTCTGCTTGCAGTCCTTCGTGTGGCGCTCATCCTCGGTTTGGCGGCATTTCTGCTGCGCGGCCGGCGATCCGCGATGCCATCGATTCCCGGTGCCGCGGCGGCCCTTGCGTTTCTTTTTTTCCTTCCCTCCGCGAACGCGGAATTTCCCGATGCAACAACCATCGAGACCCTCCGCGCCCGGTTGCTGGAGCCTTCGGATGCCTTCCCGAATGCGGCCGCGATCCCTCTCGCGACGCTGCAGATCGAGGGGAACCTGATGGAGATGGAGGTCGATGTCCAGGCGGTGGCTTCGGCGGCGGTGCCGCTTCCCGGCAGGCTTCCTGCGTGGGCGCCCGTTTCTGTTTTTCTGGATGGCAAACCTGCAACGGCCCTTCGACGCGAAGACGGCTATCTTTGGATCCCCGTTCCGCAGGGGGTCCACAAGGTGAAGGTGTCGGGCATGCTTCCCGACGTTTCGGATTGGGAGTGGACGTTTCTCCTGAAGCCGCGGTCGGTGGCGATCGAGGCTCCCGATTGGACGGTCAACGGCGTCTCCGCAGCGGGTGTCCCGGACCAGCAGGTCTTCTTCACAAAGATCCAGAAGTCCACATCGTCCGGTGAAGCGGCATATGACCGCCAGGAATTTTCGGCGCTGGCCGCCGTCGACCGCCGGATCGAGCTCGGCCTGGTCTGGCAGGTCCGGACGACGGTCAGGCGGCTCTCCCCGAATGGCAAGGCGATCGCCCTCCGCGTTCCTCTCCTCGAGGGCGAGAATGTTCTCTCCTCAAACGCGCAGATCAAGGATGGCCGGATCGACGTGCGCATCGGTGCCCAGCAGGAGGAGTTTTCCTGGGAGAGCGAATTGAACTCCGTGCCTGCGCTCTCGCTCAAATCTGCGGCTTCGGACCCATGGGTCGAGGTCTGGAGCCTGATCGCCTCGCCGGTTTGGAACGTCACGATCTCCGGGCTTTCTCCGGTCTTTGAGCCCGGAAATCCCGATCTCGTTCCGGTCTGGCATCCCTGGCCGGGCGAGGGGGCAAGCCTCGCCATCAGCCGGCCGGAACCGATCCCCGGAGCGACCGTCACGGTGGAAAAGGCTTCTCACGAAGTCACGCTCGGCATGCGCCAGATGGCATCCAGCCTTGCGCTGAACCTGCGCTGCAGCCTCGGGGAGGATTTTCCCATCACGCTTCCGCAAGGCGCCGAGGTCTCCGCGCTCACGTTGAGCGGAGCGGCTATCCCCGTCCGCATGGACAGCCGCAAGCTGATCGTTCCCCTCCGTCCCGGCGAGCAAGCCATCCGCGTCGAGTGGAAAACCGACAGGCCGCTGGGGACCACCCCGCGCGTCGAGGAGGTGAAGCTTCCGATCGGCAGCGCCAACATCAGCACCGTGCTCAACGTTCCATCGAGCCGGTGGGTTCTTTGGGCGGATGGTCCGCTGCGCGGGCCTGCGGTCCGGTTCTGGACCGTGCTGGCGTGCTCGCTGATCGCCGCAGGGATGCTCGGGCGTTTCGCGGCCTCGCCGTTGAAGACCCACGAGTGGATGTTGCTCGGCATCGGCCTCACGCAGGTCCCGCTGCCCGCGGCGCTGGTCGTCGTGGCATGGCTGTTTTTTCTCTCCTGGCGCGGAAAGGAATCGTTCCTGAGCCTGCCGGCATGGGGTTTCAATGTCCTCCAGCTGCTGCTCATCGCAACGACCGGGATCGCGCTTTCGGTCTTCGTCGCAGTCGTGGCCGAGGGGCTGCTTGGAAACCCCGAGATGTTCATTGCCGGAAACGGCTCCACGCGCAGCGCGCTGCGGTGGTATCAGGCGCGCTGCGGCGAGTTGCTCCCGCAGCCCGGCTGCGTTTCGGTCTCGATCTGGTGGTTCCGCCTCCTCATGCTCGCCTGGGCGCTGTGGCTCGCGGCCTCGCTCCTCCGCTGGCTCCGCATGGCCTGGACGCGATTCAGCACCGGTGGTTGCTTCCGCGCGGGATCAAAGCCCGTCGTTCCACCGCCGCTGGACCCGCCGAAACAGGCATAGCAAAGGGGACCAAAGAGAAATTTCGCTGCTCACCGATTTGACAATCTTTGCATTGCAGGCGCGTGAATCCCCCCGGATTCCCTCCCCTCCCAGAGCGGTCTATCCCGAAAAACTCCGTTGCCCGGGGCGATCTGCCACAATCTGCTGGCCGCAAAGGGCCTTGATGTTGACTCGCTCTATCCCGCTCGTTCCTGCGGGCCGGTGGGCTCAGCACTCACCGGCGGATACGCCTTGCGCTTCCGCAGGCCCTATCGCCCAGCATCTTGTGCCCTCTCTTCCCCTCGAAGGGACGTTTTCTGGATAAATCTTTTGCGGAATTTCGGATGAAAAATTCTTAGCGCGAGCACTTGGGGGGCTGAAGGGCTGTGTTCTGTATTGCCATCCTGTGGATAATGGAATGATAATTGCCAGCTAAGTATGGCGCAAAAAACTGAAAAGCCGACCTTGGAGACGGCGATGCAGCGGGTCTCCGAAATTGTGTCAGAGATGGAGGAGGGGAATCTTCCATTGGAGACGTTGATTGTCCGCTACGAGGAGGGGGTCGGGCTGGTGAAGATCTGCCAGGAGAAGCTGGATTCGGCCGAGAAGCGGATCCAGATCATCACTCGCGATGCGCGCGGAGCCGTTGGGCTTGCCGAGTTTGCGGATCCGGAGGCGTGATGGCGAACGCCCCCTCTTTGCTGTCGCGGATTGCCTCGCCTGCCGATGTCAAATCGCTGCCGCAGGAAGCCCTGCCGAAGCTTGCGGCGGAGGTTCGTGACGAACTGATCCGCGTCTTGTCCACGACCGGCGGGCACCTCGGTCCGAACCTCGGCGTCGTGGAACTCACAATCGCCCTCCACCGGGTGTTCGCCACGCCAAGGGACAAGTTCGTTTTCGATGTCAGCCACCAGGGGTATGTTCACAAACTGCTCACCGGGCGCCGCGAGCGGTTTTCCACGATCCGGCAATACGACGGGCTCAACGGGTTTTTGCTCCGGACCGAGAGCGAGCATGACAGCTACGGGGCCGGCCATGCGGGCACGGCGCTTTCTGCCGCCCTCGGAATGGCGGCTGCCCGCGACATGATTGGCGGGGAGGAGCATGTGGTCTGCGTCGCCGGGGATGCCGCGTTCACCTGCGGGGTGAGCTTCGAGGCGCTGAACAACGTGGCGTCCACGACGAAGCGCCTGATCATCGTCCTCAATGACAACGAGTGGTCGATCGCAAAAAATGTCGGGGCGGTCGCCGAGTATCTCAACCGGATCGTCACGAATCCCGGCTACGCCCACCTACACGAAAAGGCCGGAAAGTTCGTCGAGTGGATCGCCGGAAAGCAGGCCCGCAAGCTCGCGCACAAGGCGGAGGTCGGGCTCAAGAACCTCCTCGCCCCGAGCGTCATTTTCGAGGACCTCGGCATCCGGTATTACGGTCCGATTGACGGCCACGATGTCGGGCTCCTCACGGAAACCTTCGAATTCCTCAAGACGCAGAACGAGCCGGTCATCCTCCATATCCTCACCCAGAAAGGGAAGGGCTATGCTCCGGCGCTGGAGCGGCCGGACAAATTTCACGGGCTCGGGAAATTCCATCTCGACACCGGGGAGACCGTCGCTTCCCCGACGCCGACGTATTCCGAGCTTCTCGGTTCGACGCTGTCAAACTTCGCCGACCACAACAACAAGATCGCGGCCATCACCGCCGCGATGCCGACCGGCACCGGGCTCGTCGGTTTTGCAAAGCGCCATCCGGACCGGTTTTTCGATGTCGGCATCGCCGAGGAACATGCCGCGATCTTTGCCTGCGGGCTCGCGGTGCAGGGGATGAAGCCGTTCGTCGCGATCTACAGCACCTTCATGCAGAGGGCCTACGACATGATCATCCACGACATGGCGCTGCAGAACCTCAACGTCGCGCTCTGCATGGACCGCGCCGGGCTTTCCGGCGACGACGGCCCGACCCACCACGGGCTGTTCGACATCGCCTACCTCCGGCCGGTGCCCGGACTGGTTCACATGCAGCCGAAGGACGAGGAGGAATTCGCCGACATGCTGTGGACGATGGTGAATTTCCATGAGGGACCGATTGCGATACGCTATCCGCGCGGAGCCGGGACCGGAGCTGTTCCGAAGAAGAACCCTCAGATTCTTGAAATCGGAAAATCCGAGGTGCTCCGCCACGGATCCCGCGCCGCGATCATCGCCCTCGGGAATATGTGCGGGCTGGCCTTGGAAGCCGCTGCGTCACTCGATGCCCAGGGGGTTTCCACGGCCGTGATCAACGCCCGATGGATCAAGCCGCTCGATACGACGACCATCGAGTTTTTCGCCCGCGGTTGCGAGGTCATCTGCACGATGGAGGACCATGTGCTCACCGGCGGTTTCGGGGCATCCGTCATGGAACTCCTCTCCTCCCAGCGTATCATGACCCCGGTCGTCCGCGTGGGATGGCCGGATCAGTTCGTCGAGCACGGCACCGTTCCGATCCTTCGCGAAAAACACGGCGTCACGGCAGCAGCGGCAATCGAAAAAATTCTTTCGGCGCTCCCGGCGCGGCGTTCCGCCAGCGTCCAGCCGGCGGCCTGAGCGGCTCTTTCAGAGGCGGTCGAGGAGCTTCTGATGGATGCCGTCGAACCCGCCGTTTGAGAAGACGGCCACCACGTCGCCGGATTCCGCAAGCGCCTTGAGGCGCGCTACGATGTCATCGGCAGTCGGTTCGTAAAAGGCCGGTTTGCCGGTTGCCGCGATGTCGGCAACCACCTTTTCCGGGTTGAGCCGTTCGTTCTCCGGGAGCAGGTCGAGGCGGGCGACCTTTGCGATAAAGACGCCGTCTGCTTCTGCGAAAGCTGCCGGAAGATCGTTCTGAAAAACCGCGCGCCGGGTGGTATTCGATCGCGGTTCGAAGACCGCCCAGATCCGGGCCTGCCCGAATTTCGCGCGAAGGCCGGACATGGTTTCACGGATCGCGGTCGGATGGTGGCCGAAGTCGTCGATGATCGTGATCCCGCGCGCAATCCCGCGCACTTCCTGTCGGCGCTTGATGCCCTGGAACAAGGCGAGGGCATCGCGGATCTGCGCCGGGGAAATCCCGTAGTAATGAGCGGCGGAGGCGGCCATGGCGGCGTTGCGGATGTTGAAATCCCCGGACATCGGGATTTCGAATTTCTCGCCGAAGAGTTCGAACGACGAGCCGTCGGTTCCGTGTGCGACATTCCGGATCCGGTTGCCGGCATTAGGAGAAAACCCGACCTCGACGACCGGAGCCGGGCAGGTCTTCGCGACATCGAGGCAGTTGGCATCATCGCCATTCAGGAGGACCATTCCCTCGGAAGGCACGATGTTCAGCAACCGGCGGAAGCTCGTCTTGATCTCGTCGAGATTGTGGTAGATGTCCGCATGGTCGAACTCGATGTTGTTGACGATCACGAGTTCCGGGAGGTAGTGGACGAACTTTGACCGCTTGTCGAAAAATGCCGTGTCGTATTCGTCGCCCTCGATGATGAAGTGCTTCGATTCCCGCAGGCAGGCCCCCTGGCCGAGGTTCGCCGGGATCCCGCCGATGAGGTAGCCTGGGGCCAGACCCGCGTGTTCGAAGATCCATGCGAGAAGAGAGGTCGTGGTCGTTTTTCCGTGGGTTCCGGTGACCACGAGGTTGTGACGTCCGCGGAGGAAAAACTGCTTCAGCACCTCCGGGAGCGAAAGATAGTAGAGCTTGCGGTTGAGAACCGCCTCGACGGCCGGATTTCCGCGCGTCATGGCATTCCCGATAACGATGACATCCGCGGAGGGGATGTCGTCCGGACTGAAGCCCGGGGTGATCACAACTCCTTTCGACGCCAGGAACGTGGACATCGGCGGGTAAACTTTGTCGTCCTGCCCGGTGACACGGAAACCACGGTCCTGCATCGCCGCGGCAACCGATCCCATCGCCGTGCCGCAGATGCCAAGGAAATGGACGTGTTGAAGCGGGTTTTTCACGCGTTCTTCGTCTCCGGATCGCGGGAGAAAAGCAAGGGATTCCAGAGCGAAAGGGAATATTTTGCTGCGGTCCCGGACATCAGTAAACGTCCTTCCGGTAGCGCTTGTCCTTCTTCAGCGCGTCCACATATTCATTAGCCTGTTCGGGCGTCCTGCCGCCGTGGACCTGGATCAGGCGGTGGAGGGCGGCATCCACGTCGCGGGCCATGTGAGCGGCATCCCCGCAGACGTAGAAGCAGGCACCCCGCTCGAGTTGTTCAAAGAGCGCCGCCCCTTCCTCCTCCATCCGGTGCTGGACGTAAACCTTATGGTCCTGATCGCGTGAGAAGGCCGTGGTCAGTTTGGTCAGGGTTCCGTCGGCCCGCGCGGTTTCAAACTCTTCGCGATACAAAAAGTCTGTCGCCGCGTGTTGCTCGCCGAAGATCAGCCACGAAAATCCCGTGGTCCTGGCCGCCTTGCGATCCTGAAGGAATGCGCGGAACGGTGCGACGCCGGTGCCGGGCCCGATCATGATGAGTGGCGTCTCCGGATTTTCCGGCATCCGGAAATGTTTCGCGCTGTGGACGAAGACGGGAACTCCCGCTCCCGATCTCTCTGCAAGGAATGTCGAGCAAACCCCTCCGCGCGGACGCGGGCTGTGTCCGACCGAGTAGCGCACGACGGCTACCGTGAGATGCACGGAGTCTCCGACCGCCTTTTGTGAGGAAGCGATCGAGTAGAGCCTGGGCTGCAGCTTGCGCAGAACGCCGGCAAATTCTTCCGGGGAAAATTTTACAGCCGGAAATTCCTCGAGCACATCGAGGATGTCGCGGCCTCTGAGGAATTTCTCGAGATGCGGCCTGGATGCCGGGTCCAGAATGGGCGCTAGGAAAGCAGCCGAGCTGTCTTTTTCCACGACGGCCTGCAGGAGTTGTCTGGAGGGACTGGTGATCGTGAAGTCCCGGGTCAGGGCCTCCCTCATCAGACGGGACCCCCCCTCGGAATCAATCGCGCATTCCTCTCCGCCGGAAAATCCCAGCCTTTTCAGGAGCATCTCCACCATCACGGGATCGTTCGATGGGAAGACGCCCAGGGAATCCCCCACCTCATAGAGGAATCCGGATCCCTCCAGCGAAATTTCAATATGCCGGGTGTCCTTGTTCGAGCCCTCCCCGGTCAACCGGCGGTTGACACCAAGGGTTCCCAAGAATGGGTTTTTTCGCGAATGGGAGGATTCCGGAGGCATGGGTCGGGTAGTAAAGAAAATACCCCGCGCCCTTGCAAGCGCGGGGTTTTTCTTCCACATCCGGCGGCTGGCCGGGGAAGTGGGTTATTTCTCGTCGAGCGCAGCGACGCCAGGGAGCGACTTGCCCTCGAGGAGTTCGAGGGAAGCCCCGCCTCCGGTCGAGCAATGGCTCACCTTGTCGGCCACCTTGAACTTCTTGGCAGCGGTGGCGGTGTCGCCTCCGCCCACGACGCTGATCGCGCCGCCGGCCGTCGCTTTCGCGATGGCGTCGGCCATGCTCTTCGTGCCCTCGGCAAACCGGTCGAACTCGAAGACTCCCGCGGGTCCGTTCCAGATGATCGTCTTTGCGCGCCCGATGACCTCCGCAAAAATCTCCCGGCTCTTCGGGCCGACATCGAGTCCCATCCAGCCGTCCGGAATCCCGGCGATGTCGTCGGATTCGCGGATCTCCGCATCCGGCGCAAACTTGTCGGCGCAGACAAAATCCACCGGAAGGTGGATCTGGACGCCCTTTTCCTTCGCCTTGGTCATGAGGTCGACAACGATCTTGGCTCCCTCGGGATCAAAGAGGCTGTTGCCGATCGGCATATTGCTGAGGGTATTCTTGAACGTGTAGGCCATCCCACCGCCGATGATGATTTCATCCGCCTTGTCGAGCAGGTTGCTGATGAGCGGGATCTTGTCGGCGACCTTTGCCCCACCGAGGATGGCGAGGAGCGGGCGCTTCGGGTGGTCGAGGACCGCTGCAAACGCATCGAGTTCCTTCTGCATCAGGAATCCGGCGACCTTGTACGGAAGCGCGACGCCGACGACCGACGAATGCGCGCGGTGAGCGGTCCCGAAGGCATCGCTGACAAAAATATCTCCGAGCCTGGTCAAGCTGGCGCGGAATTCCGCCACCTTGGCCGGATCCGCCTTCGTCGAGGTGCCGTCCTCGTTTTTCCGCTTGCCCTCTTCCTCAAGATGAAACCGGAGGTTTTCGAGCAGGATGACCTCTCCCGGCTTGATCGCCGAGCAAGCAGCTTCCACATCCGGTCCCACGCAGTCCGATAGAAACTTCACCGGCTTGCCGAGAAGTTCCGCCAGCTTGTCGGCGACCGGCTTCAGCGAGAACTTTTCCACACGCGCGCCGTCCGGGCGTCCGAGGTGGCTCATCAGGATGACCGACGCACCCTGGTCGAGTGCGTATTGGATCGTCGGAATGGCCGCGGCGATCCGCTGCGGGTTCGTGATCGCGCCGGTGGCCTTGTCCTGCGGCACGTTGAAGTCCACGCGCATGAGCACGCGCTTTCCGGCGAGGGAGATGTCTTTGATGGATTTTTTCATAAGAGAATTTGGAATTGGAAATTTGGAATTAGAAATTACTGAGCTTTGGTCTTTTTTGTGATGGAGGTGAGGATTTTGACGAGTTCCTCTGCGGATTCAAGAAGGGAGGAAGCCTCTTCGCTCGCGTTCGGGAAACTATCCCGAATGAGTCTCAGCCAATAGTGCGACTCGCGCGCTTCCTTGGCAGCGTTGCAGATTTTGGTATGGAAATCCGGACGTGACTGAGCAGCCTGTGCCTCTTCGATGTTGGCCCCAACGCTTGTTCCCGAACGCACAAGCTGGCGTGAGAGGTTAAACTCGCGCTCCTGCCTTTGCAGAAAACCTCCGAGGCGGACGGCTCCGAGGGCAAACGCATAGCTCTTTTCGAGCGACACGTTCCCCTCGGATCCATTCCTCATTTCACATTACAAATTCCAAATTTGTTTACTTAGAGATGACTCGGACCATTTCGAGGACTTTGTTCGAATAGCCCCATTCGTTGTCATACCAGGAGACCAGCTTGACGAATGTGGGATCCAGCGCGATGCCGGCTTCGGCGTCGAAAACGGATGTCTGGGTCTCACCGCGGAAATCGGTGCTGACAACCTTCTCGTCGGTGTAGCCGAGGACGCCCTTGAGCGGGCCTTCCGAGGCGGCCTTGATGGCTTTGCAGATTTCCTCGTAGCTGGCCGGCTTCTCGAGCTCGACCGTGAGATCGACCACCGAGACGTCTGACGTCGGCACCCGGAATGCCATGCCGGTGAGCTTTTTGTTGAGAGCGGGGATCACCTTGCCCACGGCCTTTGCGGCGCCGGTCGAGGACGGGATGATGTTTTCGAGGATGCCGCGTCCGCCGCGCCAGTCCTTGTTGCTCGGGCCATCCACCGTCTTCTGGGTGGCGGTCGCCGCGTGAACGGTCGTCATGAGTCCGCGCTTGATGCCGAACGTGTCGTTGATGACCTTGGCCAGCGGGGCGAGGCAGTTTGTGGTGCAGCTCGCGTTCGAGATGATGGCCTCGCCGGCGTAGCTCTTGTCGTTCACGCCGTAGACGAACATCGGGGTCTCGTCCTTGGAAGGAGCGGAGAGGATGACCTTCTTCGCGCCGGCCTTGAGGTGGGCCTCGGCGGTCACCTTGTCGAGAAAGAGGCCGGTGGATTCCACCACAACCTCGGCGCCGACTTCATCCCATTTGAGGGTGGAAGGATCCTTGACCGCGGTGAGGCGGATCTTGTTGCCGTTGACAACCAGGTTGTTGCCATCGACCGAAACCTCGCCGTCGAACCGGCCGTGGACCGAATCGTATTTGAGCATGTAGGCCAGGTAGTGGGGCTCGAGAAGGTCGTTGATGCCGACCACCTGAATGTCTTTGCCGAAGTTCTTGACCGCCGCGCGGAAGACCATGCGTCCGATGCGACCGAATCCGTTGATGCCGATTTTGATCATAAGTATGTTGGTTGTGGTTTTTGTTCGAAAGGGCCGCCATTAAAGAATTCCCCCCGCCGAGCGTCAATGAGCAATCCTGCGAATCCTTGAGGTAGAGCAAACAAGCGGCGGACAATCCTCCGGGAGTCAGGCGGCGGCAGTCCCCTCAACCCCGTCTCATCGTGGGGAAAGCTGTTCCATCTGTCCGCTGTTCTTGCGCCTTTTCCTTCACCCTCCTCTTCTGGTAGCGTGACAACTTCATGCCCACGGAAGCGGATACCTGCCGGAAATTTGTGCTGCCGAAACTCTACGCGGCCGGTTGGGATGACGAACGGATTTGCGAGCAGCGCGCGTTCACGGACGGAAGGATCATCGTCCGCGGCGAGAAGGCCGGTCGCCGTCCGGGCAAACGAGCGGATTACCTGCTCCGCCACACACGCGACTTTCCGCTGGCGGTTGTCGAGGCGAAGGCGGAATACAAAAAGGCTCTCGACGGGCTCCAGCAGGCGAAGGACTACGCTAAAATCCTCGACCTGAAATTCGCCTACGCCACGAACGGAAAGGACATCATCGAGTTTGATTTCCTCACCGGCCTCGAATCGTTCATCGAGCAGTTCCCGTCCCCGGACGCCCTCTGGTCGCGCTTGCAGGGTGCGGAAAAACCCGCCTCGGAGTGCCTGCTCACCCCGGCCAACCTGACGACAGGGAAAGAGCCTCGCTACTACCAGCGGATCGCGATCGACCGCACGATCCAGGCGATCCTCGACGGCAAGCGCCGCAACCTCCTCACGATGGCGACCGGCACCGGAAAAACCGACGTCGCCTTCCAGATCTGCTGGAAACTCTGGTCGTCAAAGTGGAATGCCAAGGGCGACCCGAACAGGAAACCCCGGATACTCTACCTCGCGGACAGGAATTTCCTCGTCAACGACCCGAAGGACAAAACATTCGCGCCATTTGGCCTTGCCCGCCACAGGATCGAAGGCGGCGAGGTCGTCCACAGCCGCGAACTCTACTTCGCCACCTACCAGTCGATCGCGAAGGACGACCGCCGGCCCGGGCTCTACAAGGAATTTGCGCCGGACTTTTTCGACTTCATCATCGTGGACGAATGTCACCGCGGCAGCGCGAAGGACGGCTCGAACTGGCGCGAGATCCTCGAATACTTCGCCCCCGCCTACCAGCTCGGCATGACAGCCACCCCGCTGCGCGACGAGAACCGCGACACGTATCTCTATTTCGGAAATCCGCTCTACACCTACAGCCTCCGGCAGGGGATCGAGGACGGGTTCCTCGCGCCCTACCGAGTCCACCGGATCGTCACCCAATGGGACGCCGCCGGATGGCGGCCGAGCAAGGACGACCTTGACCGCTACGGACGCGCAATCCCGGACGAGGAATACCAGACCGCCGACTTCGAGCGCCTCGTTGCCCTCCGCGCCCGCACGCAGGCGATTGCTCAACACCTCACCAACTTTCTCAAAAAAACCGACCGCTTCGCCAAGACGATTGTTTTCAGCGTGGACCAGGAACACGCGTCCGAAATGCGCGCCGCCCTCAACAACCTCAACGCCGACCTCGTTCAGCAATATCCCGATTACGTCTGCCGGGTCACCGCCGACGAGGGTCAGATCGGACGCGGGCACATGGAGGAATTTCAGGATGTCGAAACCCGGACCCCGGTCATCCTGACCACATCCCAGCTTCTCACCACCGGCCTCGACGCGCCGACCTGCCGGAATGTCGTCCTCGTCCGCCTCGTCAACTCGATGGTCGAGTTCAAGCAGATCATCGGCCGCGGCACCCGCGTCCGCGACGACTACGGCAAGCTCTGGTTCAACATCATCGACTACACCGGCACCGCCACCCGCAACTTCGCCGACCCGGCATTCGACGGCGAACCCGCCTTCGCCTCCCAGGAGGAAATTGACGAATACGGCCGGACCACGAAAGAAACAGTCATTACCACGGAGCAGCCCGAGGACACGGAGGAGCAATCCTCAGTCGCGCAGGAGACGCCGTCCTCACTTCATACTTCATACTTCATCCTTCATCCTTCCAAGAAGTTCTACTTCGACAAAGGCCAGGTCGAAATTGTCGCCGAGCTCGTCCACGAACTCGACGCCGACGGCAAGCAACTCCGCGTCATCAAGCTCACCGACTACACCGCCGAGAAAGTCCGCACGCTCTGTGCCAGCCGAGAGGACCTTCTCGCCCGCTGGTCGGATGCGACCAAGCGCGCCGAGATCACGGCCCAGCTCGCCGAACGCGGGATCGACTTCGCATCCGTCGCCCTGCAAGCGGGCAAGCCGGACGCCGACCCGTTCGACCTCCTCTGCCACCTCGCCTTCAATGCCCCCGTCCTCACCCGCCGCCAACGCGCGGACCGGGTCAAAAACCAGGAATTCGCCTTCTTCGCGCTCTTTGCCCCCGAGGCCCGCGAGATTTTGTCTGAACTCCTCGAAAAATACGCCGCCGACGGCGAACTCGATTTCACCCTCCCCGACGTGCTCAAAGTCCGCCCGATCTCCGATCACGGCAACGTCAACGAAATCATCGGCAAATTCGGCGGCGCGGACCAGCTCCGCCAAGCGGTGAACAAACTGCAAGCGCTCCTCTATGCCGCGTGAAAAAAGGATGAAGGATGAAGTATGAAGGATGAAATGCGCCGCAAAGCACCCAACTGCTACATCATCGCCGGTCCGAACGGGGCTGGTAAGACGACGTTTGCGACGCGGTTTCTTCCCACCTACGCGAAGTGCATCCATTTCATCAATCCCGACCTCATCGCGCGCGGGCTTTCTCCGTTCGATCCGGATATCGCCCTGATCCGCGCCGGACGGCTGGTCGCGGAACGCATCAGGGAAATGCGCGACGCCCGCGTTGACTTCGCGTTCGAAACGACTCTTTCCGGCCGCGCTTACCTGCGCGTCATCGCCGATCTCCGCGCGGCGGGGTATCGTATCCACATGTTCTATCTGTGGATTCCAGGGCCGGAACTGGCTTTGCTCCGCATCCGCGAGCGGGTTGAGAAGGGCGGACACAACGTGCCTGCGCAGGATGTCCGGCGCCGCTTCCGCCGGACCCTGGACAATCTGTTCCAACTCTACCGCCCACATCTCGACTCCCTCCGGCTTTTCGACAATTCCACAAGCGAGCCCGCGCTGGTTTTTGAGGATGATCAAGGGCAAACAACCGTTTACGATCCGGCTCTCTACAACCATATTTCCCCAAATCCATGAAGCGCGAATCCAAGAGCCCGCTCACACGCCAGGCATTACAGGCCCTGCGGGAAGCTGTCGGCGGTGTCGTAGAAGAACACCGCCGCGAACACCGCCCGCTCGCCGTCTGGCAGGATGGAAAAGCCGCGCTCGTTCTTCCCGAAGCACCAAGCATCGTGCGCGAATCCGCTGCGCATTACGGAAAGAAAAGGCCAAAGGCTGAATTCTAAATGCTAAAATCCTTCCTCCACACTCTTGTTTTAGCATTTAGCCTTTCATGCAAACCACCGCCCAGTCCCTCGGCTCGCTTCTCAAGTCGGCCAGGGACATAATGAGAAAAGACAAGGGGCTGAACGGCGATCTCGACCGCCTGCCGATGCTGACTTGGATCATGTTCCTGAAGTTTTTGGATGATTTGGAGATCCAGCGGGAGGGGGAGGCGAAGTTGGCGGGGAAGAAGTTTCATCCGGCGGTCGAGAAACCTTATCGCTGGCGTGATTGGGCGGCGGCGTCGGATGGGATCACGGGGGACGAGCTGATCGCGTTTATCAACCAGGACGAGTGCCTTCTGCCATCCGGGAAGCGCGGGGCCGGGTTGTTTGCTTACCTGCGCAAATTGACGAGCAGCAACGGGGACAATCGGCGGGATGTGATCGGGGCGGTGTTTCGCGGCGTTCAGAACCGGATGGTGAGCGGGTATCTGCTACGCGATGTCATCAACAAGCTGAACGGCATCCATTTCACGGCGAGCGACGAGCTGCACACGCTCGGGGCACTTTACGAATCGATGCTCCGCGAGATGCGCGACGCGGCGGGGGATTCGGGAGAATTTTACACCCCGCGTGCGGTCGTGCGGCTGGTGGTCACGGTCACGGATCCGTGCCTGGGCGAGACCGTGCTTGACCCGGCGAGCGGGACGGGCGGGTTTCTGGTCGAGGCGTTCAACCATCTTTCCAAACAGGTGAAAACTGTCGCGGACCGGCGGGTCTTGCAGGAGAAATCGATTTTCGGATGCGAGCCGAAGTCGCTGCCATTTCTGCTCTGCCAGATGAACCTCCTGCTTCACGGACTCGATGCGCCGCAGATCGATCCGGGCAATGCGCTGCGTTTCAAGCTCACCGACATCGGCGAGCGCGACCGCGTGGATGTAATCCTCACGAACCCGCCGTTCGGCGGCGAGGAGGAGAAGGGGATCCAGGGGAATTTTCCACAGGACAAACAGACGTCGGAAACGGCTCTGCTGTTTTTGCAGATGATCATGCGACGCCTACGGCGCTCTTCATCGGCGGGTTTCCTCCGGCCCGCGCTGCGGTCGTTGTGCCGAATGGGACGCTTTTCGGAGATGGGGTCTGCGCGCGGATCAAGGCGGAGTTGTTGAAGGACTTCAACCTGCACACGATCGTCCGGCTGCCGAATGGAGTGTTTGCCCCCTACACCGGGATTCCGACGAACATCCTCCTCTTCGACCGCTCGGGGTCTACGAAGGACGTCTGGTATTATGAGCAACCGCTGCCGGAAGGACGGAAGAACTACACGAAGACCGCGCCGATCCAGTTCGAGGAATTCGCGCCTTTGGTCGCATGGTGGGGCAAGCGCAAGCCGAACGACCAGGCCTGGAAGGTCAGCTCGAAGGAACTCCTTGCCAACGGCTGCAACCTCGACCGCAAGAACCCGAGCGCCAAGGATGACATCGCCCACCTCCCGCCTGAAGACCTCGCCGCCAGCATCCTCGAAAAAGAAAAGCGGATCGCGGAGATCATGGGGAATATTCGGAAATTACTGGCGAAAGCATGAGCGCCGCCCCACAGCCAGAGCCTGTAACCAAGCATTACTTCGTCGACGAAGCGGGCGATCCCGTGCTGTTTGACGGAAAAGGGCGCGCGCTCATCGGGTCTGAAGGCTGTTCCCGCTATTTTGCTGTCGGTTTGCTCGACGTTGCCGATGCCGCCAGACTCGGCACCGAACTCAACGAACTTCGCGCAGGATTGTTGGCCGATCCCTATTTCAAGAATGTTCCCTCCATGCAACCGGAGGCGAAAAAGACCGCATTCTGTTTTCACGCCAAGAATGATTTGCCCGAGGTTCGACGGGAGGTGTTCAAGCTCCTGCCGAGACACACACTGAGGTTCTCCGCGATCGTGCGCAACAAGCACGCCGTTTTGGATTACGTTCGCGCACGAAACGAGCGCGACTCTGCCTATCGTTACAAGCCGGATGAACTTTACGATCACGCGGTGCGCAGGTTGTTCAAAGAGCGTTTGCACAACCATGATGGCTACAACATCCGCTTTGCCATCCGCGGCAACAGCCATCGCACAGCGGCATTTCAAGAAGCGCTGGAAAGTGCACGCAATCGATTTGCTCGCGAGCGGGGTATCGACATCACCAGCAAACTGGACTTAAAGGTGCGTCGTCCCACCGACGAGCCGGCAGCGGCTTTTAAAAGTGGTTGAGAGATATAGGATTGACGCGCCTCGGCGCTTCACTCACACGGCACAGGGCCGACTTTTGTCTCTCGAACCGTGAATAACTTGCAAAAGATTGTGAACAAAGTCAACACACATTTCGCGAACGATGCCCGGAAAAGGCGTGCTGTGAAGCAGTGGCCAACTGTCCGGCTTGGCGAGGTGTTGCGGCGTTCCGAGGAAACCATCGACCCGATCATGGATTCGGAATATCGAGAAATCACTGTCCGCCTCTGGGGGAAGGGAGTCGTCGAGCGCGGGCGGGTGATGGGAGCCTCCCTTTCCGGACGCCGCTTTGTGGCTCGTTCCGGTCAATTCATTGCCTCGCGGATCGATGCCAGAAATGGCGCGATGGGACTGGTTCCTGATTCGTTGGACGGCGCTTTGGTGACCAATGATTTTCCGTTGTTTTTCGTCGATCCAAAGCGACTGGACTCTTCTTTCCTTGGATGGATGAGCCGGACAGCCGGGTTTGTTGAGCTTTGCCTGCGTGCAAGCGAAGGCACAACGAACCGCGTGCGACTGAAGGAAGACATTTGGAAATCCCGTTGCCGCCGCTGACGGAGCAGCGGCGGGTGGTGACGCGGATCGAGGAAATCACCGCCCAAATCCACGAGGCCCGCGGGCTCCGCCGCCAGGCCGTCGAGGAAGCCGAAGCGATTGTCGCATCCGAGACAAATGCTCTGTTCGCAGGCGATCGCATGCGTCGCTGGCCAACGCGGTCTTTGGGCGAAGTATCAGAAATTCGTTCCGGCATAACTTTGGGCCGACGGCTGACTAGCCGAACAATTCGCCTGCCATACCTGCGGGTCGCGAATGTTCAAGACGGGCATCTTGATCTGACCGTTATAAAAGAGGTTGAGGTATTGGAATCGGAAGAGGACAAGTGGAAGCTTCAGCGAGGCGACTTGCTTCTCACGGAAGGCGGCGACTGGGACAAACTTGGACGGGGGACAATTTGGCGAGATGAAATTCCCGATTGTATTCACCAGAATCACATTTTCCGTGTTCGCACGCGACCGGGAGAGTTTGTTCCAGAATTTGTCTCCAAGCTCATCAGTTCACCGGTGGGAAAAAGTTACTTTCAAGAGGCGTCAAAGCAGACGACGAACCTTGCCTCAATAAATCAACGGCAGTTGAAAGCGTTTAGAGTATTTCAGCTACCCCTCCCCGAGCAGCGTCGGATCGTGGCCGAGCTGGACGCGTTGCAGCTGCAAGTGGACGCGCTGAAGCGCCTGCAATCCGAGACATCCGCCGAGCTGGACGCTCTGCTCCCGGCCATCCTGGACCGGGCATTTCGGGGTGAGTTATGAACCGGCGGATTTCACTTCATCCTTTTCCCACGCCCTCCTCGACCGTTCATTCAAACATGAAATTCAAAATTTATGCCGAAATCCAAGTTGAGAAAAACCAATATTGACCCGGGCGAGTCCGCCGCGCTTGTTTACCAGTTGAAAATCGTCCTGCTTGGCGCGAAGCCGCCGATCTGGCGGCGGCTGCAAGTGCCGGGCGATGCCAACCTCGGCTGGCTCCATGCCGTGGTGCAAACCGCGATGGGCTGGACCAACAGCCACCTGCACCATTTTCTAACCCAGGACGCGCGCTATGCCGATCCGGGCATGAATGAAGATCCGTTTTTGGACGAGTCGCCTGACCGGAATGAAAACGAGTTCACGTTGATGCAAATAGCGCCGGAAGCCGGAACACGGTTCGGCTACGAATATGATTTTGGTGATTCGTGGGAGCATGAAATCACGGTGGAAAAGATATTGCCGCCGGGCGAAGGCAAGACCGCGCAGTGTATGGCCGGTGCCGGGGCGTGTCCGCCCGAGGATTGCGGCGGGATCTGGGGCTATGCAGAACTGCTGAAAGCGCTGAAGAATCCCAGACATCCGGAGCACAAGCACATGAAAGAATGGCTGGGCGGCCCTCTTGATCCCGTAGCGTTTGACAAAGAGGAAATCAATCTCTGGCTGGGCAAACTCAAATGGCCGCGCGTCACGGAGGCCCATTTGCGCAATGTGCTCATGGGGCGCGACGATTACACCGGGGGATGAAACGCCACGGAAATGGAAGGCTGGGTCCGTCAACTGCTGGGTGAAGATGCGGATATTTCGCAACATGCTTGCTTCCGGTTATTCCCGGAAATGGTTTTTCAGTCACAGAGGTCGCAGAGCACACGGAGGAAAACCTCGAAAACAAGATGGACAAATCGATCCCGGCACGGACTGCATTCTTTCTCCGTGCCCGCTGTGTTCTCTGTGGCAACTAATCACCGGATCCGCGGCAATCATTTGCAAAGATCTGTGACGGTATGAAGCCATGCAGCAACCGGCGCTGGGCAAACCGAAAGGCATGGTCCACTGTCCCCTGCGGAACCCGTGAGTGCCTGCAACACGCACTGGTGGCCGAAGGTCCAAAGGTTCGAT
>Ga0247844_1000287_pt1 | contig 109898 bp, 79 predicted proteins | sample LaCtaG_FD_192421 | JGI IMG/M metagenome (GOLD analysis project Ga0247844, IMG submission 192421) | Freshwater microbial communities from meromictic Lake La Cruz, Castile-La Mancha, Spain - LaCruzMarch201714.5m_1 | ecosystem: Environmental > Aquatic > Freshwater > Lake | place: Spain: Castile-La...
CTGTCCGCAGGACAGCCCTTTTCCAGTTCCCCCCGAACGCCTGCCGCGGCGAGCGGTGCGGGGTTTGGGGGCGCACAGCCCCCATCAAGTTGGTTCTTTTACCCATTCAAAACGCCGAAGTGCCAAAAATCACAACCCATCCCCGGCGGGCCGGTTATCGGTCTGCCGGGGATTTTTTTATGCCAAAACCGGTGTTTCGATCCGTCCCTCGAATGCCTCGACCTGGTCCAGAATGATATCCGCAAATCCGGGGTCGGTCCCGATCGCGCTGGCATAGAAGAGTTGTTTGCCCCGCAGGTGGTGCGGATTGTGGCGAAAGACATCCGCCTGGCTTGCAGCGATTCCGGGCTCGTTGGCAATGCCGAGCAATACCGGGATATCTTGGTAGCTGTGCAGGCCGTCCGAGATGAAGAACGGAACGACGACAACGTTTGGTTGGTTCGTGAGTTGATCCCACTCCGCAATCAGGGGAGGTTCCTCCATATAGGTTGCAAGGACTTCCGCATAGGTCCCCGATTCCGATAGGACCCGAACCTGATGTTTTACGGCTTTGGCGGAGTTGTCGTTGAGCCCGGTGCCATGCCCGACAATGAGCAAGCTTGTCTCCGACGGCGGGATGCCTGGTGCGACTTCGACGGCGCGCTGCGTGAGAAGCCCGGTCATCCGCGGATGGTTGCCCGTCGGCTGGCAATATCGGATCACGCGGTCGCCAAGGATTGTTAGTGCACCAGTGAGTTCCATCTCGCGAGGAATGATCGTCTGGGTGAAGTAGCCCTCACTGATAAAGTTCGGAACGACAAAAATCTCCCGGCTGTCGACCATGCGGAGAACTTCGCGAAAGGACGGCTCTTCCTTCCAGAAGCAAGTGACCACCTCCGCAAAGATCCCCCGGCTCCGGATTTCCTCTGCGTGGACGAGCGACGGCGCGCTCGAGTCGGGGTTCTGGGTCGAGCCATGCCCGACGATGATCAATGCGGCATCGGAGTATTTATTCATTCAAGAAGTTCCGCGCAGACTTGGGCTGCGTCGAAGTGTTTTTTAGCATACGCCTTGGCCGCCGCGGAGTGATGCGCATAATTTCCCGCAACCCGATCAATGGCTGCCGCTGCTTCCTCGGCGTTTGAGAACGCCAGAGCGCCGTCCCCAGATGGCAAGTGGTCGGTCCAGCCGGTATCCTGCACCACAACCGGCTTGCCTGCGGCGAGATAGCAAGCACTTCGGCAACTGAACCATCCGCTGCGTGATCGGACATATCCATTTTTAGCGATACTCCATTCGCCCTTCGATCGGGTGATAAAATCGTGATAGCGCTTGTAATCGGGGATGTGAAGATCCGGCTCGATAATCGTCCAGCCAAGGCTCGCGAGCCTCGCGGTGGGCCGCTTCTGTCCAATGCCTTGGCCCATGGCAAGAACGAATCGTTCTGGTGTCCTTTTGGGAAGGTCGACGAAGTGTTCAAATTCCACGTCTTTCTGGCCGAAGGTCGACCCCTCAAAAGTCTGGGGCGCATAGCTCGCCCAGTTCATAACGGTGGTCCACGAGTCCGCGGCGACATCGGCTGCGCTTCCCGTGCCGAGGGGCTCTGCCCAAAGATCTGTGGCGACGGGCTGGACTGTGGGGCGCCAGCGATAACCAGCTTCCGGCACGAGACACCCGGTCTGCCCGATATTCATTCCAAAAGAGAAATGTCGATCATGCGCAGCAATTCGGTCGACAAATTCGGATTTTGCTCCGGAAACAAGGCCGATCTGGGTGAACATGGGATCGCCGTCCAGGAAGAGCTTCAGCGGAACCCTCGCAGTGGGGTCCCGTAGCCAGCAGGCACCAGACACGTTGGCGAGGACGTCGGCCGAGGCGATAACATGTTCGGCCGCCGCTTCATCCCGAACGCCGAAATACTGGCCGTCAGCTCCATTTCGATAGATCCATCGGTCCCCAAGATCGAATTCCCTCATGATCCGATCGAGGTAGGCGACATTGTGCGAACAGTCTGCGCTCGGCTCTTGCTTGACGGGATCGTAAGCCCACATCGAGGTGTCTTCGAGATACCAGACGTCGTGTCCGAGGCGTAGGAAGCCGAGGACGTATTGAATATAATCCCAAGTGACGCCCCCGAAAGCATACTGCCCGATGAGTCCCGTGACGATGGTCCGCATATCTCCGTGACATTAGGGACGCCGCCGAGGTGCCGCAAGAAGATCGGGCAGCTACCTTGCCTGACCCAGGAGGCGTTCAATATAGTCCTGCGGTGAAAGCTTGAGCGGCACGGGTCCGTCTGGCTCCCCTTTGATAAACTGCTGCACTTCGGGGTCTGGCGAGTTCCGGATTTCCTCCGGTGTGCCGGTCGCGATGATTTGTCCGGCCCGCTTGCCCGCGCCAAGCACGATCATCTTTGTTCCGATTCGGAAAGCGCTCGTCATATCGTGGGTCACGACGACAGCCGTCATAAAAAGCTTTCGAGTCAGGTCCAAGGTCAGCTGGTCGATAACGGCGGTCATTATCGGATCCAATCCGGAGGTCGGCTCGTCGCTGAACAGCAGCTCAGGATCGAGGGCGACGGCCCGTGCCAGGCCTACGCGCTTGCGCATTCCGCCGCTGATCTCGGACGGCTTCATATTCTCAAATCCAGTCAGGCCGACGAGTTCGAGTTTCATTTTTACGACGAGATCAACGATCTCGGGGTCGACCCGGCTGTTCTCGATGAGCGGGAGTGCGATGTTTTCTCCGACGGTGAGGGATTGGAGGAGCGCTCCAAATTGAAAGTTCATTCCGAATCGCAGGCGCAGCTTGTCCATTTCCGGCGGTGACATGGTCGTGGTCTCCTGTCCGAAAATCCGAATCGATCCGGAGGTGGGCTGCATTGCGCCGATGATGTGGCGCAGGAGGGTGCTCTTGCCGCAGCCTGAGCCTCCCATAATGATCATGGTATCTCCCTTTTCGACGGTGAAGCTAATGCCGTTCAGGACTCGACGTCCGCCAAATTCCCGGACCAGATCGTGAACCTCGATGACTGTCTCGCTCATGGTCAGATGACAAAGAAAAATGCCGTGAGAATGGCGTTGGCAATGAGCATCGCGAGAATCGAGTTTACGACCGACGAGGTCGTCGCCCGCCCGACTCCTTCTGCTCCACCGGTGACTTCCAAGCCCGCCTGGCACGAGATCGTGATGATCAGCCATGCAAAGACAAAGCTCTTCACGATGCCCGAATAGAGGTCAATCGGAGTGCCGGCTTCCAGCAGCCGCAAAATGTAGGCCGCCGTGTTCATATCGAGAGCGAAATGGCAAACAATCCACCCGCCAGCCATCCCGATGTAGTTCCCGAAAATTGTCAGGACGGGAAGCATGACGAGCATCGCCAGAAACCGCGGAACGACGAGGAAGCGGACCGGGTTGATCGCCATGGCTTCGAGCGCTTCAATTTCTTCCCCCACTTTCATCGTGCCCAACTCGGCTGTGACTGCAGATCCGCTGCGTCCGATGACAACGACGCCGACGAGCAAGGGTCCGAGCTCGCGGAGAATTGTCATCGCAATGAGATTGGGCACGTAGGAAGCCGCCCCCATGCGCGCCAATTCCTGAGCCCCTTGCATGGCAAGTGTGAGTCCGATACTGGCAGACGTGAGTGCCGTCATAGGAAACGCCTGAACGCCAATTCGCACCATCTGGTGAAGGACCGCGGCAAGATTGATCGGCCTGCCACGGAAGGGGCCGACGAACAGCCAGTAAAGAATCCGCGCATTCAGCACGGTGAAATTCTTCAACGGGCCGGCCGGGATCATTTTGCCGCCAGTTTTTCGATTGCGTCCGGTGCCGAGTCGGCAATCACGAAAAGTTCGTTCAGGCGCACGAGATCAAAGATGGTCCGAACTTTCTTCTGGAGGCCGAAAAGCGCGAGCTTGCCGGAAAAACTTGCGCACTCGCGCACATACTCGATCAGGGTTGCGAGGCCGCTGGAGTCGATGTAGCTCACCTCAGAAAAATCCAGCAACAGTAACTTTGTCTTCTCGGTGGCGCAGGACTGAAGCTGGGCACGGAGAACTGGAGACGCGTGGAGGTCGATTTCTCCCGAGATCTTCAGGGTTGTTGATCCGGAATCCACGACTTTTGCAATTTCCATAGCCCCTCACTAACCCGCCCGAGGCAATGTGAAAAGCACCGAATCTCGGAGCAAACGAAGATACCTAGCCTCCTCCCGCCCCCGTGAATTTCTCAGTCGCGAGCGGTCACCGCACCCGGCAGGCACGGGCGGGTGAGGGTGCTATCCGGGTCGTAATTGAGGTAAGGTCGGAGCCACTTTTCGATTTGATCGAGGGGCATGGCTTTTCTTGCTGCGTAGTCTTCGATCTGGTCGCGTTCGATTTTTCCAACCGCGAAATACTTCGACTGGGGATGAGCAAAGTAGAGGCCACTAACGCTCGACGCCGGGAACATGGCGAGGCTCTCGGTGAGCGTGATTCCGGTGTGCCGCTCGGCGTCGAGAAGTTTCCAGAGCGCCCACTTTTCGGTGTGATCGGGTTGGGCCGGGTAGCCGGGGGCCGGGCGGATGCCGCGATATTTTTCGCGGATGAGTTCTTCCGGCGAAAGATTTTCGTCGGTGCCGAACCCCCAGATCTCGCGGGCTTTTTTGTGAAGATACTCGGCATAGGCTTCCGCAAATCGGTCACCGATGGCCTTGGTCATGATCGAGAGATAGTCGTCATGATTTTTCTCATACTGATCGGCGACATCGTGAACTTCCGGGCCGGTCGTGACGGCGAATGCGCCCACATAATCTTCGCGGCCGGAGGACTCCGGTGCGATGAAGTCGGCGAGGGAATGATTGAATTGCCCGTCCGGCTTTTTTTGCTGCTGGCGAAGGCAGTGAAGGGTGTCCAAGACGTTTCCGGCTTCGTCGAAGAGCCTGATGTCCTCCCCGGTGCTGGCTGCGCGCCAGAAGCCCATGACGCCGCGTGGGCGGAAGAGGTTCTTTGCCACGATCTCATCGAGGAGGTGGCGCGCATCGTCAAAGAGTTTTGTTGCTTCGACGCCCACTTCCGGATCGCTCAGCAGGCCGGGATAGCGGCCGCGCAATTCCCAAGCGTGGAAAAATGGAGTCCAATCAAAAAATGGCACAAGATCGGCCAGCGCGACATCGGTTGCGAAGACGCCGAGGCGCGAGGGCTTCGGGATATCGACGGTCGCCCAGTCGCAAACCGTGCGGTTCGCAGCGGCTTCGGCGAGCGGGAGCTGAGGACGTCCCGCTTGGCGTCCGGCGTGTTCGGAGCGAAGGGCCTCGTAGTCGTCCGAGAGTTTCTGGAGGAAAGCGGGCTTCTGCTCCGGACTCAGCAAAGCGCTCACAACATTCACGGCGCGGGAGGCGTCGAGAACATGGACGACGCCATGCTCGTAATGATGCTCGATCTTCACCGCCGTGTGGGCCTTGCTCGTCGTGGCGCCGCCGATGATGAGCGGGACGGTAAATCCTTGGCGCTTCATTTCCTTCGCCACGTGGATCATTTCATCGAGCGACGGCGTGATCAGCCCCGAGAGGCCGATGACATCACAGTTCTTCTCGATGGCCGTCGTGAGGATCTTCTCACAGGAAACCATGACCCCCATGTCGATGACCTCGTAATTATTACAGGCGAGGACAACCCCAACGATGTTCTTTCCGATATCGTGGACGTCGCCCTTGACGGTGGCCATGAGCACGCGGCCCTGGGCGCGGGATCCCGGGTTGGCGGCGCGCTCGGCCTCCATGTAAGGCGTCAGAAGAGCGACGGACTTCTTCATCACGCGGGCGCTCTTGACAACCTGCGGCAAAAACATTTTCCCGGCACCGAAGAGGTCACCCACGACTTTCATTCCGTCCATCAGCGGGCCCTCGATCACCAAGAGCGGGCGGCCATATTTTTGACGGGCTTCCTCGGTATCGGCATCAACGAATTCCACAATGCCTTTGATGAGGCCGTGTTTGAGACGCTCGTCCACCGTGCCATCGCGCCACGCGAGATCGACGGTCGATGCGGCTGCCGTGCCTCCCGATGCCTTGGCCTTGATCCCCTCGGCGGCGGCTACCAGGCGCTCGGTGGAGTCCGGGCGGCGATTGAGAAGAACGTCCTCGACGAGCTCGAGAAGGTCTTTCGGAATCTCTTCGTAGAGGCCGAGTTGTCCCGCATTCACGATGCCCATATCGAGCCCAGCCCGAATCGCATGGTAAAGAAATGCGGTGTGCATCGCCTCGCGGACCGGATTATTTCCACGGAACGAAAAGGAGATATTACTAATGCCGCCACTGACGCGGGCGTAGGGGAGGTTAGCCTTGATCCAGCGCGTGGCCTCGATGAAGTCGACGGCGTAGTTGTTATGTTCGTCGATGCCGGTGGCGACGGTGAGGATATTTGGATCAAAGATGATGTCCTCGGGAGGGAATCCCACCTCGTCCACAAGGATCCGATAGGCCCGTTCGCAGATTTCGATCCGCCTCGCCAGAGAGTCCGCCTGCCCCTGCTCGTCGAACGCCATCACAATCGTTGCCGCGCCGTAGCGGCGGACGATGCGGGCTTGGTGTTTGAACTTCTCCACCCCTTCTTTGAGGCTAATCGAGTTGACAACACACTTGCCCTGAACGCACCGCAGGCCGGCTTCGATGACTTCGAACTTGGACGAATCAATCATCACCGGGACGCGCGAGATGTCTGGCTCGCTCGCGACCAGATTCAGGAATCTCGTCATCGCGGCGGCCCCGTCGAGCATGCCCTCGTCCATATTGACATCGATGATTTGGGCGCCGGCTTCGACCTGCTGGCGGGCGACAGCGAGTGCCTCGTCGTAATTTTCGGCAAGGATGAGCTTCGCGAACTTCGGAGAACCGGTCACGTTTGTGCGCTCGCCGACATTGATGAACGGGATCTCCGGCCGGGCCGTAAACGGCTCCAAGCCACTCAGGCGGAGAGTGGTCGTGCGTTCCGGGATCTGTCGCGGCGGGAGGTCGCGGACGGCGGAAGCAATCGCGCGGATGTGGTCGGGGGTGGTGCCGCAGCAGCCGCCGATGATATTCAACCAACCTTGCTCGGCCCAGTCGCGGAGCTGCGGAGCGAGGGACTCTGGGGTTTCTGGAAAGCCCGTCGGAGAAAGCGGGTCGGGCAGACCGGCATTCGGATACGTGCTGACGAGAAACGGCGCAATATTCGAAAGTTCTTCGATATAGGGACGCATCTCCTTCGGCCCGAGCGCGCAGTTGAGGCCGACGGAAACAAGCGGGAAGTGGGCGACGGAATTGAGAAACGCTTCGACGGTCTGTCCGGTGAGCGTGCGTCCGCTCAAGTCGGTGATCGTGCCGGATAGCATCACCGGCAAGTGGGGATGGGTCTCGAAATACTCGGAGATCGCGAAGAGTGCGGCCTTGGAATTCAGGGTGTCAAAAATTGTCTCCACGAGGAGAATGTCGACCCCGCCGGCGACAAGGTTTTCGATTTGTTCCCGATAGGCGGCGGCGACTTGGAGGAACGTCACGTCTCGCTTCCCTGGATCATTTACATCGCGGGAGAGGGTGAGGGTGCGATTCAGAGGTCCGATGGCCCCCGCCACGAAGATCCGGCGGTCCGTGCATGCATCCGCCGCCTCACGGGCAACTCTTGCGGCAGCCACGTTCATTTCGGGGACGATGTGCTCGAGGCCGTAATCGGCTTGAGCGATCGTCGTCGAACTAAATGTGTTCGTCTCGATGATATCGGATCCTGCGGCGATATAGCGCGCGTGGATCTCGCGGATGACATCCGGCTTGGTGAGGACGAGGAGGTCGTTGTTTCCCTTGAGGTCCTGGCCTTTCCAGTCGGCAAACTGCTCCCCCCGGTAGTCTGCTTCCTGGAGCTTGTATTGCTGGATCATCGTCCCCATGGCCCCATCAAGGATGAGGATTCGTTTGGCCAGCAATTCGCGGAGGCACTTCTCTGTGGATGAAATCATTTCTATTTGGCCGTGGAAACTACCTGTGAACGGGGTTTGATGCCAACAGGTAATAATTGTAGATTCGTTTCGTGAACCAAATCCGATTCCAAATTGTTCCGCCGGTGGATCGTCCCGAGGGGCCGGTTTTTGTCACAGGCAGCCACCCTGCGCTCGGGAATTGGGACCCCGCCGGTGGGCTTCGCCTGCGGTGGGAGCCTCCGTTTCACGTTGGGGAGTTCGGGGCGGAGAGCGGGGCACATTTGGAATACAAGGTGACCCGTGGGCACTGGGAGTCGGAAGCCGTGGATGCCTACGGAAACGTGCTTGCCAATGACGCGCACGAGGTCTGGCTCGATCACACCATCCGGCATACTGTTGCGGATTGGAAGGATCGCTATAGCGGGCGCCTCACGCGTGAACGCGTCCATTCCCGAGGGCTCGCCGGTTCGCGCGATCTATTGGTGTGGCTCCCGCCGAGCTATGCCACGGCCAGTCTGAGGAGATACCCGGTGATCGTTTTTCACGACGGCAACAATGTCTTCGATCCCGCCACGAGCGACGTGACCGGGGTCGACCTTGCCGCCGACGAGTGGGTTGGCCTGCTGTCGCGGGCAGGGGTGCTCCCGGAGTCGATTGTCGTCGGGGTGTGCCATCCGGAGGGATTTTCGGAGGAGAACGAAACAATGCGGGATTTTGATTTGTCGCCTGAGCTCGGCGGGGCCGGGTATGCGCATTTTGTTACCACCGAATTGATCTCCCACCTCGACGCCCACTATCGCACCCTGGCCACTCCTGCCTCCCGCATTCTTGTCGGCGCGTCCCTCGGAGCGCTCAATAACGTTTTCACGGCGTTCCGGCATCCCGGTGTTTTCAAGAAGTTTATCTGCCTCTCGACCTCGTTTGAAGATGTCATCGGGGCTCCGCCGGCGCACAGCGTCCAGCTGAAAGCCCTGGCAAACATCCCCGCGCTCCCGACCGGTGTGAAGATGTATTTCGACTACGGCACGGTCGGACTCGATGAATGCTACGATCTCTACCATCGCGACCTCGGCTCGCTCCTCCGTGAGAAAGGCTGGAAGGACGGTCAACAATTCCAAATTGCCCGGATTCCAGATGGAACCCACGACGAGATCTCATGGCGCTCGCGTCTCGGCACCGGACTGCGGTTTGTTGTCGCCGGTTGAAGTTTGTGGATCTACTTCGGCAGGCTAACGACGCTCCCAGTCAAACGTGCATTTTCTGCTGCAAAAACAATTCGATGCGTGTCGAGCGAGACCTTGGCAGATGTGAGGGGAGGCCGATCTGGGGAACGAAGATTCTTTGCTAGCGACTCGACAATCAGTTTGTCCGCTCCCCCGTGGCCGGCGAGGACGGCGGGGAGCTCGATCCGCTCCATGCGGTTTGATCCAAACGTTTTTACCTCCACCCAGTTGCCCTTGTAGTCGCACGTGATGACACCGTCCGAACCGTAAATTCGAGTGAGACGCTGGTTCACTCTCGTATTGAACGCCGTCACCGTGAAGGTCGCGACAATTCCACGGTCAAACTCCAACGCGACAACTTGACGGTCAACCGCGGTGTTGTCCGAGCGATACACGCATTTCCCGTAGGGCCCGGTGTTGAGAGCCTCCAGAATCTCGTCCCGCGAATCTCCACATCCGAGGCTGGAGTTGTAGACTCGGCTCATATCCACGTCCGCTTCCGAGTTTGCATATTGGATCTGCGGATTGTGCGCAGGCATCCCCTCCAGATGAATCTTGAGCGCAGAAAATGGGCAAGTCGGCTCTGCCGCACAACCTTGGGTGCAACGATCCGTAACTCCGGGCGGCTCATACTGACGGGTGAAATAGCTTAGTGAGCCGAACGACGCGACGCGCCGACAACTTTCCCCTGCAAACCAAGCGATAAGATCGATGTCGTGGCAGCACTTGGCCATGAGAAAAAATGTCGACGTTTCTTGATTTCGCCACTGCCCGCGCACAAACATCGACGCAAAGAAGACCGGGTCCAAGGCTTCGACATGGTCGATATTCACAATTTGTCCGATGGTGCCAGCATCCAGCAGGGACTTCACTTTCTGATGGACGTGATGATATCTTAGGACGTGGCAGACCATGACCATTTTGCCTGTTTCCCTCTGGACGCTCTCAATGAGTTCGCAGTCCTCCAAGGTCGTTGCCATCGGTTTTTCCAGCAGGACATGGAGGAGGTTTTTCACTGCGACTGATTCCTCGGAGGCGGCAAGATGGGGTTCTCCTCAGGATTCGGAATCGCCGGGAATAGTAACGTGAGTGCAACGGCACGTCAGAACGTTCGCGCAGAACTATTTTTCAAACCCTCGTCGGATTCCAAGTGTCTGTGCCATTCCTTGTAGATCATCACAAGAAGCACCAGGCTGATCGCTTGGAAGATGATCGGCCAAAAGACGATCATGCGATAGTGAAAGTCTTTGCCATGCACGGCTTCAGGGAGCAGACCCTTCCACAAATCGACATAAACCCCCGCCAGCATTCCGAAAAGAACAATGGACCCTGAAATGCAGAGTGCGTTGAACGAACAAAGCTGGCCAAAGACCTCGCGAGGAAAAATCCGCATCTGCATCGGGAGCGTGACGGTCGAGTAAATGACGGTCAATGAGACCGTAGTCAGATTCAAAATGGCATAGCCAATAAAGGCCTGACTCGGAGTCCAGGGAAGAAAAGCCCAGGCGATGTAGCCAAAGTTCAGGATAAAGAGCAGGACTTTGGCGAAAAGCATGACCCGAACCGGATGGTAACGATCGGCGAGCATGCCCGCCGGGTAGGATAGAATGGCAGTAACAATCCCGGTGAATCCACCAACCTGACCAATCTGAGCGAGGGAGAGTCCCATGGAGAGAAACAAAAAAAGGCTGAAAGCTGTAATGCAGAGCGCAGAAATCGCCCACGCCATATTGTGCGCGAACATGAGTTTGTAGATCCTGCAACTGAGAGGAATCCGGCCATACTCGACCACCGTTGCAATCAGTCCATTCGAACCGCCTGCAGATTTTGGCCTCGGTTCCGGCGGCGGATATGTGCCTTCCTTCACGCGGAAGCACATCAACCCGAATCCCGTGAAGTAAAGAAGACCCACCCCGAGGAAAATCTCTTTGAAGTGCGACTCGGCGAACGGGAAAACGTAGAAACTCCACATGGCACCCGCACCCACCCCAACGACCCGAAACAATGCAAGAAATCTTGCCATCACTCCCTGAGGAACAACGTCGTTGAAAAGATACCAAAAGATGATTGAGTCAAAGAGATCGAAGAACTTGTAGAGGGTCATCAGCGCCATCAACACGACGAGTGCGACTACGACCGGATCGAAGCCTGCGAAAAATGCCCCATGCACCCAGTCGGCAATCTCCCGAGAGAAACCCAGAAGCAGGAGAGAGCCGGTCACGAAAGGTGTCGCGAAAAGGAGGAAGGGAATCCGACGTCCAAATCGTGTCCTCAGCCGGTCACTCGCTGTGCTGATGACGGGATTCAGCATCGTGTTCAAGATATTCGGGATCGTGAGCAGAACGGCTCCAAGCACCCATCCCGGCGCGTTGAGTTCGCGGAACTTCAGCGGCATGATGCTCGGCACGACTTTGTCCATGAGGGTGAAACAGACATCGCCCCACAGGAGCCAGAAGAAGACGCTGGCCAGACCGAGCTTTGTGTAGGTGAGGGTTCCGACTTTGAAGCTCGGTGCGTGTGGGACAGTCTGATTCTCCGCAAAAATGCGTCCTTGTTTCACGACAGCACGCGGGTCAAGGGATTCTCAGGCGGAGACGTCCCGCCGAGGTCGAGATCAGCAAAAAAGATGGAATATGGCTTTTGATTGGCGTGGAATATGCTTTTGTCTTCCTTGTGTAAAGTGTTTCTGAAATGTTTCATTGCGCCGTTCCCGAAAAAATGCTCTCCTCCCCTCGTGACAAAACTGACGTGCTCGAGCCCCTGGTTGGCGGAGACAACGGCTTCAGCCTCGTTGAGATTCTCGTGGTGGTCGGGATCGTCGGAATCCTCGCGGCAATGACGTTTCCTGTGCTCCAGAATACGCGGGAGCAGGGGGCGCGCGCGGCCTGCCTCGGGAACCTTGCCGCGGTATCTCGTGGCCTGCTCCACTACACGTTGGATCAGAATGGACTCTTCCCATATACGTTTGAGTCCAACGCTGTCACCGGAGTCCGCTCGCATTGGTCGGAGGGCGTCTTCAAAGGTGGATACACCACGTCCGCGGAATCGTTCCTCTGCCCGAGCATGAAGTATGACCCGTCGGTAGCCAACCAGAACCTCAGAAGCCGCTCCGCGATGATCCGAGGTCTCAAGTTTTCGGAAACTTCTCCGAACGCGAACAACGCGACTTGGGCCTACATTTCCTATGGCGCGAATCGTTACGGATTGATGCCCTATGCAAGTGACGCCAGTTGGAAGCGCGCCAGCCTCCCGGCGATCAATAATCAGGCAAAGATCCTCATGCTCATCGAGTCGGAAGACCGCCCGAGCTTTTACGGTTGGTTTAGCGTAGCGGCGAGCGTCGTCGCGGCACTTCCGGCAACGGCAACAAATACCTCACCGATCGCGGCGCGTCATGTCGGAGTCGCGAACGCGTCATTTGTGGATGGCCACGTCGAGTCGATCAACGTTCTCAAGGATCTTCTTCCCCGCTCTTCGAACGAGACAAATGAACCCTGGTTCGCAAGAAGATACACCAAATAGAGGAATGAAAAACCCTCTCACTTCTTTTCAGAACCATCTGCCCCGCTGCGTGATCTTCGGGCGCGAACGCAGCCTGGGTCTCGCAGACATCTGTCGCACTCAGGGCTGGAGTCGCGTTTTTGTTGTCAGCGACGAGGGTGTGGCTGGTGCGGGATTGTTGGAGAAGGTCGTGCAGTCCCTCCGAGGGGTCGACATGCTCGCAGACATCTTTACTGCCGTGCCAGCGGAGCCGCCGATCGAAGTGACCGACACGATTGCGCATCGCATCGTGGCTGGCCGTGCGGATGTCGTCGTCGGTCTCGGCGGGGGTAGCGTGATGGATGCGACGAAGGTCGCCGCCTTGTGCGCCGGGCACGGAAGACCGGCAAGCGACTTCATCGGCATCGGCAAGGCGAACGGGCGAGGAATACCGACGGTATTGATTCCCACCACTGCCGGGACCGGATCGGAAGCGACGTTTGTCGCGATTCTGACCGACACGGCAGCGGGGACAAAGACGGGTGTGGTGGATCCCATGATCCTGCCTGACATCGCCATCGTGGATCCCGCGCTCACCGATGGCCTTCCTCCACATGTCACCGCTGCGACTGGGATGGACGCGCTGGTTCACGCTCTCGAGGGATTCATTTCAAAAAAATCCACGCCACTCGGGCGCGGCCTCGCGCTGGAAGCCGCACGGCACATTGGAGGATCGATCGAAGTCGTTTGTTGTGAGCCCGAGAACACCGCCGCGCGCGATGGCATGGCTGTCGGATCACATCTCGCTGGCATGGCCTTTGCGAACAGCTCGTGCTGCGCCGTCCATGGTCTGGCGATGCCGCTCGGCGGTCGCTATCATATTCCGCACGGGGTCATCATTGGCTGCTTTGCGGGCGAACTTATGCGTCACAACTCGCCTGTTTGTTCCACCGATTTCGCCGCTTTCAGCTCCGCACTCGGTTGGGGGGCTCTGACGCCGGATGCGTTCGCAGATCGGCTCGATGCCCTTGCCGAACATATCGGGCTGCGTAGCATTTTGAACCAGACGGAGGTTCCCCTGGATGACATCGCGCGACTCGCGAACGATGCGCTGGGCGTTCACCGCCTCATGCATCCGAATCCTCGCGAGGTCACGATGGACGATGCCATCCGGATCTACCGAACCGTGCTTCGCGTTGCTGCCTGAGCGTCATTCACCAATGATAACCATGAAAACCTGCCTACTTTACCTCATCGCCTTGGCTGCTATCTCGATTTCGACAGGATTCGTGCGCGCGATCGAGATGGCTCCGAATTCCGACACGCTCTGGATCGAAAACTTCAAGCCACTGGATCTCGCGGAAGATCCCTATCAGGGTTGGAAAGTTACCAAGGGCGAACTTCATCCATCCGAAGATGGGGCGCAACTCACCATCACCGATGGTAAGGAAGCCCAGATCTCGCGTTACATGACATCGCGGACACCCAACTATCCCTTTCTCCAGGTCAACGTTGCATCGTTGGAGGCTCCAGGCTCCGGCTTATTGATTGGAAACTCGAGCACCGAGGGTCGGATTTTTGGATGGGCGCCGCCAGGGATCTCGACCTTTGATTTGTCAGGTCAGGCGTTTTACGGAAACGACTCCAAAGAAAACTTCCGATGGGCCCTGCGCATTTCCGCTCTCGCCAGGACCGGCGGCTCGGGCACGATCCGCTCGATAGCACTCGTGCGCGAACCGTCCGAGGGTCTCATCGTAACGCGGAAGAATGATAGCCCCGCGACTGACCCGGTCCAATCTGGCGAGACACTGCTCGTCAAACTCTTTACAAAAGAAAAGCTAACAAAACCTCCGGTTGTCCGTTTTGAGAATCTGCTCGAGTCCCGTGACATCAAGCTAATACCCGGCGGGGGTGCGGTGGATCTCAAGGCGGCGGGTTCAGGTTCCTACGTCGCCGAGATCAAGCTCGATCAAGTCGAGCTTATCACGCCGCCGGTCGAATCCCTTCCGAACGGACGCTGGACGCCAACGCTCCGTGCGTCCGTTGATGTCAACGGCGTCATCTATTCGACATGTCTGCCGTTCACTTTTGATGTTAGCAAGAAGTCGGTGGCTGCGGAGTCTGCAACGAAGGACTGGCAGCATGAAATCGGTGCCCCGGCCGACGCGGCTCGGCGAGGCTGGCAGGAGGCGACGCGAGGAACGAATCTTGCTTTGGGGAAACCGATCACCTTTTCCACCCCGCCGACCTACGTTCCAACGCACGATGAGCACGATGAGACGAACCTGACATCGGGAAGGCTCAGTTCCCGCACCGATGACCGGATCTGGTTTTCGAAGGACAGCGTGGGCTGGTTTGATCTCGCAGGCCCTGTGAGCATGGTGCTTGATCTTGGCGAGGTAAAGCCGGTGGGCAAGGTCGCCATCCGACTGCTGGGTGGCAAAGAGCAGGCCATCCTGAGTTATCCCCGCGAGATCGAAGTTTTGGTGAGCGATAATGGAAAGGATTTCCGCTCTGTGACAACGCTGACAAAACTTCTGGAGTCGGAAAAAGAACTCGCCGATTCGACGCGCTATTACATTCCGGAAGAGGGGCAAGCCGCCGTCCATGCATTCGGCTTCGAGTTGAATGTGGCAGCCCGCTATGTGGCCTGGAGAATCACTCCCGAGAGCAGTTATCTTGTGTCGGACCAAATCGCCGTCATGGCGGGTGATCCAAGCAAAAGCCGGGATCTTGCATCGTTGCCCGCGGCTTTTCCGCCGCTGATCATGAAAGGCCTCGCAGCTTTTCCCCGGAAAGGCACGCTGACCGTCACGACGGGTATCGTTACGCCGAATTGGTTCCTCTTCCAAGACGACTTAAAGGCTCGCAAGCCTACTGATCGGGTGGAGTTTCAATTCGATCTCCCGGTTGGCGTCAAACTCATCTCCGGGATGTCCAATCAACCGGTAACGAAATCGGAGTCGCGCCCGGACGGCTACCGCGTGTTTTCCATCGAGCCGCGGGAAGTCACCCGCAAGGGATTCAAGCCACTCCAAGGCCCCTTCTACTTTACTGCAGATGAAAACGCGCCGCAGAAAAGCTACGCACGTGTGCGGGTGGCGGTGAACGGTGCACCCGGTGCCAGCGTGGAGGTGCCCCTCGAGATTGTTGCCATTGAGCCAGTCGTTCCGCTGCGGTCGCAGCATGTGAGCCTCGGATGGATGAACGAGAAGTATGCGCTGGGCTGGCCGGATTTCTTTAGCAACTACATGGGGCTGGGTTTCAATGCCTTTCCGGTCTTCCCGCGAGGCTATGCCAGGAACAAGGAGGGTTCCGATTGGAATGACGAGACGAAAGCCATTCTTGCCCTGGTGGCTCAAGCGCGGGAGCGGGGTTTGACGATCGCCTACAATGAGTCTCCCTTTCACACGCTCGAAAAAATCGGACCAAAAGTTGCGCCGGAAGCCTTCAACAATCTGGGTGGGAAACCCGGCAAACGACTCTCGCCCGTCTATCGAGGCAAGTATTACCGGGACGAGATTCAGCGGGTGGTGACGAATTCCGATCTCGTCAAGCCGGACATCGTCTTCCACGACATCGAACTCTGGCACCACTCCGTGGAGGAAGGCCGGAATTCCCAGGAGATGCGCGAGGCATTCCGCAAGTCGGGGAAGTCCGAGGAAGACACGTTGAGTGATCTCGGGCTGGAGAAAATGAGGGATCTGCGCGAGGCAATCAACACAACGTCTTTGGATCGTTCACCCCTCGTCGCCCTCTACAACAACCATGCGGAGCGTCCGATCTACCAGTATGTCTTTGATTGGAAAAAGATCTACCCAGAGACTGTGGATCTCGCAGCGCCGAGCCTCTATGTCCGCGGCGATTGCGCTTTGATCCACCAGACCATGGCCGCGAATTACAAGGCATTGGGGAACAAAAAAACCATTCCCTGGCTGACGGCCGGAACCTATGGGGAGTTTGATCCGAAGTTGATTGAGCCCCAGATCTACGAGACAATTCTGAATGGGGCGTGGGGTCTCACGTATTATTGTTTCCACGATTTCGACCCGATGGATTATTACTATCAGGCGCAGGCGTTCCGGACCCTCGGGCCTTATGATTCCTTGATTGCTGCCGGTGACGTGATCCCGGTGCGGAGCGATGGGGATGAGGCAGGAGTTTCCGTCTATGGAACCCCGCAGGCCGCGTTGGTTTTGGTGGGGAATTATGATAACCCGGAGGCGATCTCCGCGCGTGTGACTTGCGAGGGCCGGGCCATCGCCATCGGCAGCGATCTCCAGTCCGGACAACCGGCAACGCTCGATGCCGGGTCGTTGACGACCGATGTCCCGGCGTTTGGCTATCGCCTTTTCCACGTCGAGTTTTCGCCGCAACCCGTGCAGGCAGGCACGTGATCGCTTGCGCGAATCGCTTCATGACAAATCCGATTTTCTTACACATCACCTACGCCGAGCCGGACCTGACAATCCGGGAAGCCTGTGCACTCGCAGCCGAGCACGGATTTGACGGCGTGGAATTCCGTCGGACACCCCGCGCGGCGGCGCAGATTTTTCCGACAACCGGTGAGTATTTGGACGAGATCGCGAGATCCATGGAAGAGTTCGGCCTCACGGAAGTTGCCTTTGGAATGCCCGGGCCTGACCTGGTCGGATCGCAGTCGGAACGGGAGCGTGATCAATGGGTGGCCTTTGCAGTCGAGGCCTCGGAGAGGCTGAGCATCACGGCATTCAATCTTCTTTGTGGAGGCGTCATTATCCCTGGCGTTCCACACACCGAGATTCATGGGCACGGAGGATACGTCGCGTCTGAACACGTCTGGGATCAAGTTGCATCCCACCTGCGGGTCATTGGCTCGGAACTGGCGAGGCTGGGAATCCCCGCGGGTATCGAGAATCATTCGCTCTACCTACATGACTCGTTGGAGCACGCGAAGCGATTGGTGGACTCGGCGGATTCGGAGATGATCGGACTCACTCTCGACTATGCCAACGCGAAGGCCTTTCGGGGTTGCTGCCCCGTCGAGGATCTCGCACGCGAGCTTCGCCAGCCACCTGTTCTGCTGCACCTGAAGAACAGTCTTGCAGTCGGGAGGGCGACGGAAATTCGCTGCGGTCTCGGCGATGGCGAGATCAATCACCGCGTCTTGCTGCAGCAGATGATTCAACTCGATTTCCAGGGACCGATTGTCCTTGAGGCGCCGCGTCAAGGCGACCGCACGTGGTTTGTGCGTTCGGACAAGTCTTATCTCGACTTTGTTCTGGAGTCACTTGCCTCAACGGCGTTCGCTGACCCCTAAGCTTCTCTTTATGCCCAAACGAAAAATAAAAACCGCCATTGCCGGACTCGGTCGAGCCGGCTGGAACCTTCACCTCAAACCCATGCTTGCACACGGAGGTTATGAGGTTGTTGCCGTTACGGATCCGCTCGAGGAGCGTTGCCAGGAGGCGACCGAGACGTTGCCGGGGTGTGCGGTGTTTGAGTCCCTGGAGGCCCTTCTGGAAAAATCAGACGCAGAATTAGTGGTGATCGCCACCCCGTCCAACACGCACTTTGAAGACGCCCGTCGCGTCATCCTCACGGGTCGCGACGTCATTCTGGAAAAGCCGATGTCGGCCACCTATGCCGAGGCGGTCACGCTTCGGGATCTGGCGGCCATTCATGGAGTCCGAATCTTTGTTCACCACGTTCATCTTCATCGCGTGGAAATTCGCCACCTCCGGTCCGTCATTGCTTCGGGTGTTCTCGGTCCGTTGTTTCACATCCGAACGGATTGGGCCTATTATGGCCGACGGTGGGATTGGCAGACGCTTCTGAAGAACGGTGGCGGGCAGTTGGCCAATACCGGGCCGCACGTGCTGAGCATTGTTCTCCCCTTGCTCGGAGGTGAAGCGACCGTCGAGCACTGTGAACTTCGGAACATCAAGGACGCGGGCGATGCCGAGGATTTTGTCCGCATCGTGCTGACCAGTTCCTCCGGAGTGACGGCCGACCTGACCTTTTCCAGTGCGACCGCGCTCAGCGGGCCCCGGTGGCAACTGCTCGGGAAGTGTGGATCGCTTACAAGCGACGGCACGACGAGTAAATTGAAGTTTTATGACGAGGCATCTGTTCCGCCTATCGAAGTGTTGGATACTGCTGCTCCCGGGCGAGCCTATCTCTCCGAGACAGTCCCTTGGGAGGAGAAAGAAATCGCGGTCGATGAGGGAACGCCAGTTGTCACCTTCCATGAGAATGTCTGGTCTGTGATCGCTGAATCCGCGCACCAGATTGTCACTCTCGAAAGTGCTTGCGAGATCGCAAGGATCATCGATGCCGCGAAGGCCAAGGCGGGACGATGAAGATCCTTCGAATCGGGATGGCAGGACTCGACACCTCCCATGCACCTGCGTTTGCCACTCTCTTGCACGACGGATTTCATGAATACCATGTGCCAGGCGCCCGCATCGTTGCGGCTTACCCGGGTGGATCTCCGGACTTTGACCTCAGCATCGGGCGCGTTGCGCAGTTTACCGCGACGCTTCGCGATCAGCACGGAGTAGAGATTGTGGACTCCCTTGCCGGGTTGAGGGAAAAATGTGATGCGGTGATGCTTGAGAGCATCGATGGCCGTGTGCACCTGGAGCAATTTCGGGAGATGGCGCACTGGGGCATCCCCGTCTTTATCGACAAGCCATTTACTCTGTCTGCTGTGGAGGCTCGCGAGATTGCGAGGATCGCCGCAGAAGCCGGGGTGCGGGTCACCAGTGCTTCGGCGATGCGATTTGCCGAGAAGTTTCGCGAGGCTCTCGAGTCCAATGTTGCTGAGCCGGTGATCGGCGCGGACCTTCACGGGCCGATGGCCTACGTGGAGAAATCCCCAGGCTATTTCTGGTATGGCATTCACAGCGTCGAGATGCTCTTCGCAGCCATGGGGTCGGGCTGTCGCGAGGTGCTGGCCGTTCGCGAGGAACTTCACGACATCCTCATTGGACGCTGGGCAGATGGTCGTCTCGGCGTCGTTCGTGGCAATCGCGCGGGGAGCGGGGTTTTCGGTGGTATGATCCATCGGAAGCCCGGCAGCGCTTCATTCGATGTCTCCGCCGGCAACAAGCCCTATTACGCAAGTTTGTTGGAGCGAGTCATTCCCTTCTTCCGTGGCGAAGGCGAGGTGGTTGCTTTGCCGGAAATGGTCGAGGTGATAAGTTTCTTGGAATCCGCCAACCGTAGCGCGGAGATGAAGGAATGGATTGCAATCCAGTGCTAGCTCCGAACATTTTGCCGCCTTAGGTGATCAGGCAAACATCGCGCGGGGGAACCGTAACCATCCCGCCGAGGCAGCGGGCACAGTTTGTCTTGAGATTGGCATGTTTCATGAAACACTTTTCACTCTGGAAATGTTTCAAGAGTCTGTTTTGCCAACGAAGTCCGTTAGCCTGCGCGATGTGTCCAAACTGGCTGGAGTCTCGCCGGCGACAGTTTCACGAATTCTTAATGGCCACGGGAATGTTGCCGAGGAAACCCGGGCCCGGACGCTGCGCGCGATCTCCCAGCTCGGCTACGAGCCCAAGTTGAGGCTCAGTCGTTTTTTTAAAGAACTTCACAAAGGCACTCAGACGGTCGGCTACCTCGCGGGTTCCTCAATGCGCAACGCAATGCTGGCGTCCGATGGCTTCTACTCACGTTTCCTCATGTCCGTCTCGAGTGAACTCACCGCCAATCAATTCCATCTCCTTTTTGCGGATGTGCTTTCCGACTTGTCGCCCGATGGCCAATTGCGGTGCGTCGCGGAGGGTAAGGTGGACGGCTTGATCCTCGAGGCGTTTCAGCCGGATCTCTCGCGGATTCTTGAGAGGGCGGAGATCACGATCCCAACCGTCTTTCTGAACGTCGAGATGAGCTACCCGAAATCTGATGTTGTCATCCCGGCCACGGAACGAGCCGCTGCCGAGCAGGTCACGTATCTTTATGAGCGGGGTCACCGGCAGATCGCCTGCTTTCGAGCCCGGCCGGCCCAGACTTGGCAGGATCGCCGATTCTGGCGGGGATTCGAGGAGGTTTGCTCGTCGCTCAACATCGGCGAATGCATGGACCTCCCAGTGCCGTTGCCATTCTCACGCAATAGCCATTCCGGCGCTATCCGGGAATTTTTGGATCGCCTCCAGCGCCTTCCAATCATGCCAACGGCCATTTTAACCTACGATAGCTACGCGAAGGACTTCTTTGCTGCCTGCGGGGAGCGCGGTTTACGCATCCCCGAGGACATTAGCCTGATCGGGCATGACGACCGATCCGGCTATCAGGTCGGGTTGCCCATCGGATTGACCTCTTTTCGCCTCGACATGGAATCCATGGGTGCCGCTGCCGTCCGACTCCTCATCGAGCGCATCAAAGCACCATCCATCTCCCCGCGACTCCTCCAGATCAGTGGAAAAATGGTCGAAAGAGCCTCGGTCAGCTCAGTTTTGAGATAAATTTTCCCTCGGGTCAGAATAGTGGCACGGTCATTGCTTCCATATTTTTTCTTGCCATGAAAAATATTTCTGAAATGTTTTACGCCATGACCCCAGCAATTTCTACTCGCCACTCGGCTGCCCTCGCGGCAATAGTCGCATTTGTATCGCTGAACTCGGGTTTCTCGCAGAATGCCACGAGCTACATCTGGGACGGCGGGGGGGGGAACGGGCTCTGGACGACTAACACGAACTGGAATCCGGACGGTGCTCCGGGGGCAATAGATGTGGTCCAATTCGCCACCTCTTACGGCAGTGGAGGCAGAGTCATTTCCCTCAACGGGACGACTCAGACGACCAGCCAGTTGACCCTTGCCAATACGTCTTCGAGCGGAAATCTGACAATACAGAATGGGACACTGGTTCTGAACCCCGCGGGCGTTGGAGTCGGCTTTACTCCGTCAGCCGCCTTGAATTGGTCCGGCACGGCCACGCAGGATACCACGATTGATGCCGACGTCACTCTGCAGAGCGGTGCTGCTAACATCTATTTCTACACGCGCGCCGGCGGCACATCGCCTACTTTGTCGTTCGGGGGAAACATTTCGATCACGAACAACACCGCGACAACCCAATATTTGTTCCGGTTTGTAGCCGCGTCCACGGCACAAGTGGTTCAAAAAGCGGGAAGTGTCCTTTCGGACGACGGAACGACCGAGTCGACCCTTCTGATGGATTTCCAAGGAGCCGGTCAAAACGTCACCTTGAACGGTGCGAATACTTTCACGCTGGCTTCCGGGAAAGTGGTATCCATGACAGGCACGGCCGGGGCCCTCAACCTTGGAAACAACGCGGCCCTTGGCGCGAGCACAAACCTTCTCTCCGCTGGGAGCACCAGTGTGACCAACGCGTCCGACACGCGATCCATCCTCATCACGGGCAACCAAACGATCTCGAATGGAATCAACATCCAGACCTATTCGGGGCTTAACACGATTGGCGGCTCTAACACATCGGGGAACGCCACATACTCCGGGACGATCGCCCTGAACCGCCACGCGTCTGCGGCCAACAACGTCACGTCTCTCACGGCAGCGAGCGGCGGCACCGTGCTTTTCACGGGGAACCTCACCGCAGGAACCGGCAATGGAACGAGCGGCATACAGAAGATTGGCTCGGGGACCGCGGTTCTGAGCGGTATCAACACTTTTGCCGGCGGGACCACGGTCACGGCTGGAACGCTGCTTGTAAACAACGCCTCGGGGAGTGGATTGGGATCCGGCAATGTCACGGTCAGCGGAGGGACGTTGGGAGGGACAGGGAGTTTTACAGGCTCCGTCGTGATCAACTCCGGTGGCACATTGGCCCCCGGTGCGAGTATTCAATCACTGGCTTCCGGCGCGGTGAGTTTCGCAACCGGATCAACGTTTGCCTATGAGCTCGACTCGGGCGTCGCAACGAGTGTCGGTGCGGACCTTCAGCGGGTCTCGGGCAACCTTAGCCTCACGGGCACCGTAACTCTCACTCTGGCGAATCTCTCGGTTGGAACATTCGCGGAGAACACGAAATTCACGCTGATCAATTATAACGGATCTTGGAACAATGGGCTCTTCACGTTTAACTCCAATCTCCTGGCCGACGATTCGACATTTTCCTTCAATGGCCAGACGTGGCAGATCGACTACAATGCTAGTTCGGGCGGGAGCAACTTCAGCGGCGAGTTTCTTTCGAGCAGCAGCTATGTGAACCTCACCGCTGTTCCCGAGCCGGCCACATGGGGATTGCTTGCGGCCAGTCTCACAGCACTGATGGTTTTCCAGCGCCGGAAATTTTCTTCGCCTCAGGAGTAACTTTTGGGAATTTCGCTGCGTCTCAATCGCGAGTGAAATTTATTCGCAATTTCACGCGGCCAAGTGCAGTCCGACGACGGGAAGGTTTGGAATTTCGTGTAGACCGTTAGTCGGGCTGAAGAGCGAGGGATACATTTCCGTCCACCCGTCATTGGCTTCTGGCATGAATTGGATGGAGTTGAGTTCGGCGCCGTTCACGGTCGGTATGCGTGAAGCAAACAGCGCGGCGTGGAGGAATGAGTGTCCGGGGTTCGTTAGGTCTTGCACGCTCAACTTCAATCCCCTCGCGTGTGCCCATGCTGCCGCGAGGATAGTAAAGCTGTGACCCTTGCATGTCTTTAATGCCAGGCCCGACCAGCCTTGCTCTGCAGCAATCGGGAGAAGATCCATTCCGCTCAGGCCCTCGTCGAGCATGACCGGCTTGATCTTTGAGACCTGATCCCAACTTTGAGGATGCTTCAGAATATCACGCGAGGTCGGCTGTTCCAAATACTCGATCGCCCGGAAGGCATTTGGGTCGAGTGAACGAACCGATTCCAGATATTCCGAAACGCTGGCGGCGTCGGGATTGGCCTCGTTGCTGTCGATCGAGAGACGAATGCGACCTGTTCCGGTTGAAGAGAGTTTTTTGTAAACCGTGACCGTCTGCCGGGCATCGGCTTGAGCGTCTTTCCCCATCACTTTGATCTTGAACCCGCGAAAGCTGCGGCGTTCTCGCCACTCCCGGGAAACTTCGTCTAGATCGTCCGATGCCCCCACAAGATGCCACGCATCGAAGACGTTCGTCGCCGGCCGGATCACCTTACGAATCGCAGCAAATGCTCCGCAGTCCGGAAACCACCGGTCGATAGATTCCTCGCCGGCATTTCCCTCGTAGAGATCAAAAGCGGAGATGCTGGCAAGCTTTCCAGCGGCATCGTGCAATGCGGCATCCAGCGGGCTTGCACAAACGGACCGTGCGAGGACTGGCATTGCGTCATCGGAGTGGAGTGAGTCGGAAAGGTTCATGCCCAGCACGATCGGGTGGGCGGGACGGGCACCGCATCGGGCGGGAAGCTCGTCCGCCAAGCGGATGCAATACGCACGCATCACCTCTTCACGCTCGGCGTGGGGACGGTTGGGATCCGGCCAGGCCCAGAGATCGCTGAGCAGGATGTTTCCCTCACCGGTCGCCTCTCCGCTTGGTCCCCGCACACGCACAAAACCTGTCGCTTCGATTAAGTCCGTGATTAGGCCAGTGCTGAGGCGCAAGGGCTTGAAAAAGGAACGCCGGGTAAAACGGAAACCCGCGTCGATAACAGTGACGGAGATCATTGAATCTCGGTGATCTGAACCGTTCTTTTTTCGCGCTTGGAAAGCACCGAAGCGAGACAGATCCTCATCGCCATCACGGCGTCGCCCACCGGGCTCACAGGGCATCTCTCGCCGCGCACTTCTTTGAGGAATTCGTTCAACATTCGGGCGTGTCCCTTGTCGGGCTCCGCCGTGAACTGGAGCATAGGATCTCGCGCGGCGGCACTTTCCCCGCAAGCCGCACGCTTTTTCTCCAGCCATCCATGCAGCCCGCCCGATGTTCCATCGTCTGGATGTTTGTCCCCGAGCATCGGAAAAACCTGAATCGCCGGGGCGCCCGCAATGCCGGATGTTCGCACTTCGAGCATGTGGTCAACAACGACAACTCCGCCCTGCCCCATAGCCTCGTAGAGTTCCTTGGGATACCCAAACGAGCCGTTCGCACACGAATAGATGGATGCCAGGTGGCCACCTTCGAACTTGATCGAGACCTGATGAAGCAAAAGTCCGGTAAAAACCGTTGTGACTTCAATTGGTTTTGCCTGGAGAAACCAGCAGGCAATATCCGCGAAGTGGGTATTCTCGATCACGAGAAGGCCAATCTCCGAGTTCTCCCCCTCCAAGTGAACCGACTTCCAACTCCACCAGTCATCGTTGATCCGGATCGAAAGTCCGGCCGCCCGGCTTTCCTCCGAAAAACGGGCTTGCAGCGAGGCATCTCGGCTGAACCTCCAATCGCAGGGTGCCGGTGCACGCATGTGCGTTGTGAAGAGGCGCTGACCCTCGATCATTGCTGGCGAACACCGCCGGTTGTGGCCGACACAGAAAGGGATCCCGGATTCCTCCACAACCTTTTGGATTCGGAGTGCCTCCACCAGATTCCTCGCCAGAGGCTTCTCGCAATAAACGGGTTTCCGGAATTTCGCCGCACATTCTATGATTGGGACGCGAAACGTCTCGCTCGTCGCCAGAACGATGACATCGACGTTGGGGTCGCGGATTACGGATTCAAAGTCTTTTGACAAAGCCACTCCGGGCGCGATCCGCTCACATTCCGCAAGCGAGGAGTCGCTGAGATCACAGCAAACGTGAAGCTCTGCATCATCCATTCGGAGAATGTTTGGAATGTGCATGGAGCGCGCCAGCATTCCGGCTCCAATCACAGCGATTCGGGTTTTAACGGGTCTCATAGGATCTGACGAACTCGCGCAGACGCGCTGATTCATAAATAGCCAAAATCAACTCGACTGCCCGGCGGGCTTCTTTGCCATCAATGGCAGGCAGACGTCCCTCTTGGATAGACGTGGACAGATCTTCGACAAGCAGGCGATGACCGGTGACATCCGCCACTTTTGGGCTCGACGCTCCTCCCGTAATCAAGCCAGCGGCTTGAGCGCGAATCGCATCGTCCTCCTCACCCTCCTCATCAAACCGCCAGAAGACGATCTTGTCATTTTCCAGAACTGCCGATCCCCGGTCGCCGGAAATCGAGAGCCGCATTGCCGAACCCGGGCGGCAGGAAGTGGCGGCTTCGATGGTTCCGAGGGCGCCGCCCGGGAACCGAAGGCTCGCGGATACGGTGTCTTCCACTTCGATGTCTCGATGAGCGAGCAAAGCCGTGTTGGCGCTGACCTCGCACGGCATTCCCGCAATCCATTGGAGCAAGTCCACCAAGTGAATTCCCTGATTCATCAATGCCCCACCGCCGTCGAATTCCTTGGTCCCCCTCCAACCGACCGAATCATAATAGTCCTGATCGCGCCACCATCGGAGCTCGCCCGAGCAAAGAGTGAGCCGTCCGAATCTTCCGCTCTCGACTGCTTTCTTGAGAGCCTGAGCCCCTGCACCGAGTCGCATTTGGAAAACGCCGGCAAGGATGGCCCCGTGCTCGTCAGCTGCCGCAACCATCCGATCAATACGGTCCAGACGGATCTCCATTGGCTTCTCGCAGAGAACCGCCTTTCCTCGCTTGAGAAATGGGATGGCAAAAACTTCATGGGCTCCGCTCGGCGTGGCGATCGTCGCGGCATGAATGTCATCGCGCGAGGCCAGTCTCTCGATGTCGGTGGAAAAATCAACGCCATGCTCGTCGGCCAGCGCCTGGCTGCGCCCGGCGTCACGGCCCCAAATCGCAGCGAGTTCCGAGCGCTCTGCTTCGGCAATCGCCCTTGCGTGAGTCGCAGCGATTGCTCCGGATCCGACGACAGCATAGCGGACCGGCTTCATTCTTTGGACCTCTGTTGAAGCTCCAAAGCGAGTCGGGACACCGCGAGGACGTCTCGCGTCTTCAGGGCGTCTGGCCCGGACGATCCTGCCACATCCGCAAGGAAGTCCTCGAGATAACCTCCGGGCCGGGGAGGGGCCGGAGGAATGAGCGCGGGGTTAGGGTCCGAATCGTCGGCGACGAGAATTCCCGGGGCATTCCACGAGGTTTCGGCGAAGCCTTGAGTTCCGTGGAGAATAATCTTCCAGTAATTGTCCGTCTTGTAGCCGCAACGATCAGGGGCGAGATAGGATACGTCCCCGATGACTCCTCCCCCGTTGGAAAGGCGCAGCATAAATTGACCGCAGTCCCTGAAATCCGGAACGTCGGCGGCTTTGGCATTCCAGGTTCGCGATGCCGTAATCTCTGCAACCTGCAGTCCACTCAACCAAGGGATTAAGTCCAGGGCGTGGATGGCAATGTCATTAAGTGTGCCGCCATGCATCCCCGGCTCGAAATACCATGCGGGACGTGTGCTCCGAATTAGGGGGTGCTGGCCTGCGAACGACATGGTTTGAATCGGCCCTATCCGTCCCGATCTCACGACCTCGCGCAAGCCAAGAGCGTTTCCGGAATCCCGGAGATCCAGCATCAGGCCGACCCGGAGCCCGGTTGCCCGCTCAAGATCTGAGATCTCCTCGAACTCGTCCAACCGCGTGCAGAGAGGCTTGTCGACAATAGCATGTTTTCCGGCCCGCAAGGCTCGCACCACGAGTGAGCCGCGTCTCCCGTAACAATCGCCGATAGCGACCGCCTCACAATCCGATTCGGCCATCATTCGGTCAAAATCATCAAAGTCCACGGGCAGGGGACGGGTCGACAGGAGCGAAGAGGGGATATCCTCCTCGCAGACGGCGGTGATTCGGATCCTCGGATGCGCTTGGGCGCGCTCGTAAAGATCGAAGATATGGCCGTGGCGAAATCCAGCGAACGCGAGCTTCAGCGTCTTCTTCGGATCTGGTATTTTCACCGCGTCAGACATACAAGAACCTGCCTCACAAATCCATCCCGGAAACGTCTGGGAACGAGTTGGAGAAGGGCAGAATGAGGACATCGGCGCTGGAGATTTCCACTTTACTGATTTAGGATAAGAGTTGAGGCACTTATTTCAATAAACAAAATATAAATTCCGTAAAATGGAATGATAGATTTTTCCTATAGGCATAAGTTCGCTGAATTCGAAGGACGAGGCAAGCGCTCCCGGATCGTTCAACGACGAAGATCAAAGTATGATTCTCATTTCAAAATTGAAGATGAATGCGGGGCCAGAGCGACGACAATTTAGGCGCGTCTTATCGGCTGAGCGATCTAGGAAAACGCTAAGACCGCATCATTGTCGCCCGGCTGCGTCCCAGCTCGGAGTCCCTATCACGCCGCGTTGGCGGCTCCTGAGGCGGGGTGCTGTTCTCGAAAATCATAGCATCCGATCATGTTTCCTCCGCTCTTCGAATATCTGAAAGATCTTGAGGCTGGAACGAACCTTTCGGGGCGAACCGCTGCGAGCACGCTCCTGCTCCGCCGACAATACGAACCTCCCATCCAGAGCGTTCCGCAATCGCTTGGGTGACAAAGTAACAATGCTGACAAAACTCAGGGACAATGGCCCGCGAGTGGTTTCTCAGGTGGTGGATCGCGGGACATCGGGCCACTGCGATGCAGACGCCCTCAGCTTCCTCTTTGACCTCAACCTGCGCGTCCGGTTCCGCGGAGAAGAAGTCCCGCCAATACTCAGCAATGGCAACCGGTCCACGCTTCCGCCAATCCTCGCTCACCGGCTGAAAATAAATCGATTTCCCAAGATCGTACCAATACCGGGTGAGCTCACTCATCCCAAAGCGATCCCTGATGAAGCGGAACGTCGCGTTGATCGCGAAGTAAAAATCCGGAGCTCCCTTAGCCTTTTTGTCGAGGTATGGAAGCATCGTTGGAGTTTAAACAAAATATCTCGCGTCAGGGCAACCGAGAACGTGATTCGTCAATCTCGCGGAGACTTGACGGTCGTGCGAAGGTGATGGGGATGCTGGCCAAGAAACCTCCGAAAATCGATCTCCGTGGGAAAGGTGTTGCCGCGCTTCATGAGCGGTTGCTGGATCTGATCCGGGCTGGGCAATGGCCGCTATTGGAGCCATTGCCGGTGACTCGTTTTTTGGGGAAGAGTTTCGGGGTTTCCAATGTGAGCGCGTTTCGCGTTCTCAATGAGTTGAGCCATTCAGGGCGTCTCTGGAGGGCAGCCAATGGGCGTTACTTCCTTCCGGAGGCGCGGCGGTTGCTGGAGAGACCAGCACCTATCGGTTGCTTGATCCGCCGCCTCGAACGGTGGACGCAAGTAGGCCGTGAAATCATGCTAGGAGTCGACGAGGCCTGTGGGGAGATGGAGCGGGCGATACTGCTCGTGCATGACAGGGTCCTCTTTCGACAGGCCGACCCAACGGCTCGTGCGTCGGCGGGATCGGACCGTGAGATCCGACAGAGTATGGAGGATTTTTTGACGCTTCATTCCGAGCGGATCGGGGGAATTGTCCTCGATGAATTGTGGCCCGATAAGATCTTGGCGAAATTCGAGAGCCGCATCCGAGGAGGCGTTATTCTGTATCGAAATACCAAGTTGCCGTTCCTTGGATGTGTCTCTGCGGATGTGGCAAGTGCGGCCAAAATCGTCGTCGACCACGCGGTGCAGGAAGGCTTCAAATTGGTGACTGTTCTGGTTCCTTATCCAGGCTATCGGCCATCCGAGGAAATGGTCGAAGGATTGCAAATAGCGGCGAAGGGGCAGTTTGGAGCTCTCCCGGTTGTCACCTTTGACTCTGTCGGCGCTGTCCCCCGGGGGTGGCTGGCCAAATTGCGCAGGCAGCGATCGAAGATGCTTTTGGTGGCGACGGAGGATAATTCGGCCGTTTCCCTTTTTGACTCGCTCGTGGGAGCGGGAATCGACGTGCCAAATGAGGTCGGGCTTGTGACGACCATGGGCAGCCAGATTGCGCGGGATCGCTCGATAACGGCTGCGGGATTCGATTTTCGTCGGATGGGTTATGAGGCCGCACGAATGGCAGCGAGCGGGCGTTTAAACCAGATCCGTCTCCCGGCGATTCTTCAGCGTGGTACGACGGCCTGATTTTTTATCGAAGGGCTTGACGTAACAAAACGATCACGTTACATTCCGCGTCGATGCAAAGAGTCTTGCTCATCGGTTATGGATTTATGGGGAAGACGCATTCAAAGGTTTATTCAACACTCCCTGGTGCGGAGGTTGTTGGAGTCGTTGACCCGAGAGGCGAAGGGATCAGGGATAGCCTGCGGGCTGAGGCGCTCGGAGATGTCGCCGTTTTTGAGGACTTCGCTGCGGCTGTCGAATCGGTGAATTTTTCCGTCGCCGATATTTGTCTGCCGACCGACCTGCATCGCGATGTGGCCCTGCAATCCTTTGCGGCAGGGAAGCATGTGTTTTGCGAAAAGCCGATTGCGCTGACCCGTGCCGATGCGGTGGCGATGACCAGTTCCGGACGGGTGATGGGCAAGCAGTTTATGGTGGGCCACTGCATCCGCTTTTGGCCCGAGTATGTCGAGTTGAAGCGTCTTGTTGATTCGGGTGAGCGCGGCGCTCTTCAATCGCTTTCCCTGACCCGCCGCACTGGCCGTCCTAGCTACAGCGTAGGGGACTGGGTCAATGATCCGGGTCGTTGTCTTGGTGCCGCGCTCGATCTTCACATTCACGATGTGGATTTCCTTTTGCATCTTCTCGGTGGGCCGCAGGCAGTTGTGTCGCAGGGCGTGTGTGATGCGTCCGGCTGGAGTAGTCTGAGCACGCAGTATATTTACGACGCATGTTGCGTGACGGCCGAGGGGTCGTGGAATTATCCGACGAATTGGGGATTCCAAATGAGTTTTAGTGCGGTCTTCGAGCAGGCAGCGCTCGATTTTGATTCTCGTCAGGGTCTCACTCTGACCCCGTCCGACGGTGCTCCGCGAGCTCTGAAAGTCGCGCCAGAGGACGGCTACCACAACGAGCTCGCCTACTTTATTGGCTGTCTCGAATCCGGTGTGCCAGTGGAGGTGAGCACCGGGGAGCAGGCCACCGCTTCGCTCGAATTGGTTCTCTCAGAAATCGAGTCGGCAGGATCAGGAAAACGGATTACCATTAGCAACTAAATCATATGCAAAAAGTCGCCATCATCGGACTCGGGTTCATGGGAACCATGCACGCCCAAATCTATAAGCAACTCCGCGAGGCCACACTGGTCGCGGTCGTTGACAAACAACGGGCCAAGGCCGAGCGCGACCTTGCCAAGCTCGGAATCGAAGCTCGTGTTTTTGCGACTTTGGAGGACATGCTTCGTCATTGCGAGGTTGATGTGGTGGACGTGTGTCTGCCGACGGACCTTCATGCGGCCTTCGCCCTCAAGGCAATTGCTGCAGGGAAGCATGTATTTTGCGAGAAGCCACTGGCACTCACGAAAGCAGATGGGAAAAAAATTGCGCTGGCAGCGAAGAAGTCAGGCGTCCTTTTCCAAGTTGGTCAGTGCATCCGATTCTGGCCCGAATACATGGCATTTGAGGCTTTTTTGAAGTCAGGGAAAGCAGGGAAATTATTGAGTCTTTCGCTCCAGCGGCGGGCTGGGCGTCCCGCTTACAGCACCGGCGACTGGCTCAACGATGGCCATCGGTCCGGCGGGGCTGCACTGGACCTTCACATCCACGATACCGACTATGTGCATCACCTTCTCGGGCGACCGGATGCCGTGACCTCTGTCGGCACACGCGACAAGTCTGGCTGGAGTCATATTTTTACAGCCTACCATTTCAAGGATGTTGCCGTGACGGCGGAGGGCGGTTGGAATTACCCGAAGAACTGGGGATTCCAAATGGCGTTTCAAGCATTGTTTGAGAACGGAGCCGTAGAGTTTGACAGTGGAGCAATTCCAACGATGACCGTGACAATCGGAGGTGGTAAAAAGCAACCGCTAGGCTTCAAGTCGCCGGGAGCCGGCGAATCCTCAACTGGGGCCGGAAATGTTTCTTCCCTTGGGGGGTATTACAACGAGTTGAAAGAATTCCTATCCTGCCTCCGGCGAAAGACTGCCCCGAAGGTTGCGACTTGTGATCAGGCGCTGGAATCGCTTGTCACCGCTCTCGCGGAGATCCAGTCCGCCTCAACCGGCCGCACAATCAAACTCTAACCAATTAAGACTATGAAAAAATCCATCGGCATTTGTTGTTTCTACGGGAACTGGAGCATTGAGGAAAAATTCGCGCTGGCGAAGGAATCCGGTTTTACTGGATTCGAGATTGATCTCAGCGAGGACGGTCCGGTGAATCTGAAAAGCAAGCCTGAGGAGTTGAAGGCATTTCGTGCGCTCGCAGAAAAGTACGGGCTCGAGCTGAGTGGCCTGATGTCCTTCCTCTACTGGGGCGCAAACGCGGCGAGCGGAGATCCCGCTATTCGCGAGAAAGCTGGAAAGGTTCTCGCGAGGCAGATCGAGTGTGCTGAACAACTGGGTATCGATACCATTCTGGTGGTTCCTGGCGCGGTTGGCGTGGACTTCATTCCTGGCGCGGAGACCGTCCGCTACGACCTCGCCTATGAGCGGGCGACCGGGTTCATCAAAGCCGCTCTCCCTGCCGCTGAGAAAGCCGGCGTCACGATCGGCGTGGAAAATGTCTGGAACAAATTCCTGCTCAGCCCGCTGGAGATGAAGGCGTTTGTTGACCAGTTCGAGAGCAAGAACGTCGGCGTCTATTTCGATGTCGCGAATACATTGGCATTCGGTTATCCCGAGCACTGGATCGAAATTCTCGGCTCACGGATCAAGCGGGTCCATTTCAAGGACTACCGGCGCAATGTGGGCTCTGCGGACGGTTTTTGTGACCTGCTCTCCGGCGACGTCGATTGGCCCGCCGTGATGTCGGCCCTCCGTGGCGTAGGCTATGATGGCTGGATTGCTGCCGAGATGATTCCGCCAGTGCCTTTTTACAAGCATTGCCCGGAAGTGCTCATCCATACGACCTCGCGTGCCATGGACGCCATTTTGAAGCTCTGACCCAATGATCGCCCTCGCCGCAGCCACCCACCCTGATGATATCGAATTCATGATGGCTGGAACGCTTCTGCGTCTGAAGGACGCGGGATGTGAGATCCATCTTTGGAATCTCGCGAACGGATGCTGCGGGTCGGCAACGCTTTCGCGCGAGGAGGCTATTGCGATGCGATGGGAAGAAGCGCAAGCCTCGGCCAAATTTGCAGGTGGGACGGCGCATCCGCCGCTATTTGATGATCTCGGCGTCTATTATGATGCGCCATCCGTGGCGCGCGCGGCAGCGGTCATCCGCAAGATTCAGCCAGACATTATCCTGACCCAATCGCCGCAGGATTACATGGAGGACCACCAGAACACGGCTCGTTTGGTCGTGACAGGCGCCTTCTCACGGGCGATGAAGAATTTTGTGACGAGCCCAGACGTTTCGATTTACGACAAGCCCGTCGCCGTCTATCACGCTTTGCCACACGGTCTCAACGACGCACTGCGTCAGGCAGTGCCCCCGCATTTCTTTACCGACATCGGACCCGTGCTTGCGCGCAAGCGGGCCATGCTTGCCTGCCATGCTTCGCAAAAGGAATGGCTGGATGTTACGCAGGGGATGGATGCTTACCTCGACGAGATGGAACGCATGGGCCGTGTCGTTGGAACGATGAGCGGAGCTTATGAGTTTTCCGAAGGGTGGCGTCGCCATTCGCATTTGGGCTTCGGCCCAGAAGACTTCGATCCGATCGCCGACCTGCTTTCTACCTAAAATTATGCCAAGACAAATCAGCAAACTCGCTCCCGACTGGTGGGACTACACGACACTCGAACCCGATATCCTTGCTGATGCCGCGCGCATCGATGAGAAGAAACTCAAGGGACTAGCACGTCCGGGATTCACGATCCATTTTTACGATACCATCCAAGAATTCTACGCGGCGGAGGCCCTGGAGTATATTGACGCATGGAAGCAGAGCACTCCGGATAACCCGGCCGGCATTTGTGGCCCGATCGGCCCGACCGAGCAACTTCCGATCGTCGCTCGGATGGTCAATGCCCTCGGAGTCAACCTCAAGAAGCACGATGCGCATTTCTGGGGCATGGATGAGTGGGTTATTGGCGGGAAGACTGTTGATACGACGCATCCGCTATCCTTTGCGAAGGCCGACAAAGATCTGTGTTTTAACCGAATCGACAAGGCGCTGCGCATTCCGGAAGCCAACCTGCATTTTCCGGGGGACGATGTGGAAACCTACAGCAAGAGCTACGATGACATTCGTTGTGTCGTCATGCAGGGCGGTCAAGGGGAGATCAAGCATTGGGCCTTTAACGATCCGCTGCCCCGCACTGGAAAATACAAGAACTCCCCGCCGACACCTGCCGAATACCGCAAGCTTGCGACACGTTTCGTTAAGCTTCACCCAGCGACTATCAGCCAAAACGCCCGGACGAGTGGCGGAGGAAATGTTGCCTTAGTCCCGACGGATGCCGCCACGGTCGGTCCGCGTGAGACGTGGAAAGCCGAGAAGGTTTCGATCTGGCACCCTGGCCATCACGACAATCCCTTTGGAATCCGACTGAGCGCCCTCATGATCTCAAAGCGGATACCAGACTCCAGCGTTCCCATGTCGCTATTGGCTGATCATCCTAACGTCCATTTCCACTACCTTCGGTCGGGAATTGGCTCGGTCGCAGTGGAGATGCATTAGGCAATCTCGGCCGAGCGGCTCGTCGCATGCTTCCGCAGGCGACGAGCCGGGTCAAGCAGTGCCCTTAGGCCAAGTCGAAGCGGTCGAGGTTCATCACCTTGTTCCAGGCTGCGACGAAGTCTTGGACGAACTTTGATTGCGCGTCTGCGGCTCCGTAGACTTCTGAGATCGCACGTAGCTGAGAGTTGGATCCGAAGGTGAGATCGACCCGCGTTCCCGTCCATTTGACATCGCCCGTGTGGCGATCGCGACCTTCGAAGGTATCTTCTTCGCGCGAGCTGATATTCCAAGCTGTGCTCATGTCGAGGAGGTTGACAAAGAAGTCGTTGGTCAGCGTCTCGGGTCGCTTGGTGAACACGCCGTGGGGGGAGTGTCCGACATTGGTATTCAAGACGCGCAGGCCGCCAATGAGCACGGTCAATTCGGGAGCGGTGAGACTGAGAAGCTGGGCTTTATCAATGAGCAACTCTTCGGCAGAGACGGAGTATTTGGTCTTGAGATAATTCCGGAACCCATCGGCCATCGGCTCCAAGACGGAGAAAGAGGCGACGTCGGTCTGCTCGGCCACGGCGTCCATGCGTCCGGGAGTGAACGGAACGGTGACTGGATGGCCCGCGGCCTTTGCGGCTTGTTCGACGCCCGCGCAGCCTGCAAGAACGATGAGGTCAGCGAGGGAGATTTTTTTCCCGCCCGACTGCGTGCTGTGGAACGCTTGTTGGATGGTCTCCAGAGTTGCGAGAACCTTTGCGAGTTGGGCAGGTTGGTTGACCTCCCAATCCTTTTGCGGTGCGAGTCGAATGCGGGCGCCGTTTGCTCCACCCCGTTTGTCGGAGCCACGAAACGTGGAAGCGGAAGCCCACGCGGTGGTCACCAGCTCGGAGACGGTTAGCCCGGACGACAGGATTTTTTCCTTGAGGGAGGCAATGTCGGACTCATCAACAAGCGGGTGGTTCACTGCCGGGATCGGGTCCTGCCAGATGAGTTCCTCGGCAGGAACGTCTGGGCCGAGATACCGGGCCCGTGGCCCCATGTCGCGGTGAGTCAGCTTGAACCATGCGCGGGCAAAAGCGTCAGCAAATTGGTCGGGATTTTCGTAGAACCTGCGGGAGATCTTTTCGTAGGCCGAATCGAATCTCAGGGCGAGGTCTGTCGTGAGCATCGAGGGCGCATGGCGTTTCGAGGAATCGAAGGCATCGGGAATCGTGTCAGCTCCGGCCCCGTTCTTCGGGGTCCACTGATGTGCTCCCGCCGGGCTCTTCGTGAGTTCCCATTCGTAGCCAAAGAGGTTCTCAAAATAGTTATTGCTCCATTGGGTCGGAGTGGTGGTCCAAGTAACCTCCAATCCGCTCGTGATCGCGTCGCTTCCTTTGCCGGTGCGGAAGCTGCTCTTCCAGCCGAGGCCTTGTTCCTCGAGGCCAGCGGCTTCGGGTTCGGGGCCGACATTTTTCGCGTCTCCGGCGCCATGCGTTTTTCCGAAGGTGTGGCCGCCGGCGATGAGGGCGACGGTCTCTTCGTCATTCATGGCCATGCGGGCAAAGGTTTCGCGGATATCGCGTGCCGAAGCGACCGGATCCGGGGTTCCATTTGGCCCTTCGGGATTCACGTAGATCAGGCCCATTTGCACGGCGGCGAGGGGATTTTCGAGATTGCGATCGCCGGAGTAGCGGTTGTCATCGAGCCATTTGGCCTCCGAGCCCCAGTAGATGTCCTGTTCAGGTTCCCAAATATCGACACGTCCGCCGGCGAATCCGAATGTCTTGAAACCCATCGATTCGAGCGCGACGTTGCCCGCGAGAACCATGAGGTCCGCCCACGAAATCTTCTGGCCATACTTTTGTTTGATCGGCCAGAGGAGTCGGCGGGCTTTGTCGAGGTTCGCGTTGTCGGGCCAGCTGTTTAGAGGCGCAAAGCGCTGGCTGCCATTGCCGGCTCCACCGCGTCCGTCTCCGGTGCGGTAAGTACCCGCGCTGTGCCAGGCCATCCGAATAAAGAGTCCGCCGTAGTGACCAAAATCCGCAGGCCACCAGTCTTGGGAGTCGGTCATCAGGGCGACGAGGTCTTTTTTCAACGCCTCGAGTTCGAGCTGTTTGAACTCCTCGGCATAATCAAATCCCTGAGCGAGAGGATTCGAGAGCGACGAACGCTGATGAAGGATATTCAGATGGAGCTGATTCGGCCACCAGTCGCGATTCGATGTGCTGGTGCCAGCGGCGTGGTGGAAGGGGCATTTGGCTTCGGTTGTCATATATATTTGCTGGTTGGGTCTGTGATCAAATGGGTGGAGCAAAGACTTTACGTGCGGGGATCCGTTGGCGCGAATAATTTTTGTCCGGATTCACCCAAATCTCTCAACGCGCTAGCGCGTTGGCGGAGCAAGCCAGTCCAGCTGGCTTCGCCGTGCCCTACTTCTCGGGCAGTAGCTCGATGTGTGCAGGCTCGGCGGCCTTCAACTGAAGGACACCATCGGACTCCATCACCTGACCGCTGATTTCAACAACACGCCCGACGTAGAGCATCATCGAGCTCTCCTTGGGCATTCCGCCTCGGATGGGAATGGCAAAACTCAACGGCTTGTGAAACGCCTTGTCAAAATGAAGGTGGATCTGGTCGCCTTTTGCGGATTTTGTGACTTCGATGATTCGGCCTGCTACTGTGATCATGCAACCGATGCACGAACGAATCGTGGCGAGATCTGATGAGTCAACGACGTATGGTGCCCGAGCCACGCTGATGTGAGGACTTCCAGCAATGTTTGCGTTGAGAGAGCTGGTGAAAAGAACCGCCAAAATGAGAAGCGATGATGCACGAACGATGCTGAAAAAAGCACTGCTAACCACTCGAAAACTGACCGACTTCTTTGGCACGTCGCGGAAGGTATCTATCTTCCCAATAATTGCAACTGGTTGATTGCAACATTTTCGTAACAAAAGTCGCGGGTAGCCTACGTGCCAAAATACCGATCCCCGGCATCGCCAAGTCCCGGAACAATGTAGGCCTTTTCATTGAGCGAGGAATCGAGCGCCGCGAGGAAAATCGGCACATCCGGGTGGCGTTCGTGGAAGTGCTCGACGCCCGGCTTTGATCCGATGAGCGCCAGCATCCTGAGGCGTTGGGCACCGGAGCTTTTGAGTTTGTCTACGGCATCGGCCGCGCTCTGACCCGTGGCGAGCATGGGATCCACAAGGAAGACATCGGCATTTTCGATGGGCGGAGTTTTGAAGTAGTAGCTCTTCGGTTCGAACGTTTCCTCATCGCGGTAGAGGCCGACATGTCCAACCCGCGCAGCCGGGAGCAGGGTGAGTAATGCTTCGGCCATCCCCAAGCCCGCGCGCAAGATGGGGAAAATCACGGTTGGCCGGGCGGCAGTGAACCCCTCGCAGGTGGCGAGCGGGGTCTCCACGGTGCGCGAGCTGGTCTCGATGCCGCGGAGTGCCTCGATCGCAACCAAGATCGAGAGATGCCTGAGACATCGTCGGAATTCCTCCACCGGCGTCTCGCGATCCCGCAGGACACTCACTCCGATTTTGATCAACGGATGCTCGACGACCGTGCATGGGAATAGATTTTTCATTTGGCCCATTTTAGCGGAAAAAACGGATCGCCTCACGCACCGTTTCGCCGAGAGTTTCAACGTCCTCGGCCCGATTATAAAGATAAAAACTGGCCCGGCTAGAAGCTGGCGAGCCGAGTTTGCTCATGAGTGGTTGAGCGCAATGGTGTCCGGCCCGGACTGCCACGCCGCGTTGATTGGCAAAAAATGCAAAGTCGTGGGCGTGAACGCCCGCGATATCAAATGCCACAATGCCCGACGCCCTCGCCTCCGGGCCGAAGACCCGCACGCCTGGAACTTCGCGGAGCATGGTCGCCGCAAGATTCCCTAGAGCCACGCTGTGCTCATGCACATTCTTGAGTCCGACGCGATCGAGAAATTCGATCGACGCTCCCCAGCCTGCCGCCTCGATGATTGGGGGAGTTCCCGCCTCGAACCTCGCAGGGGGCTGATGAAAGACCGAGGGTTTCTCGTAGTAAGCCCGCTCGACCATCTCGCCGCCGTAATGCCATGGGGGCATCTGTTCGAGAAGCTCATAGCGTCCGTAGAGTGCGCCGATCCCGCTTGGGCCGCACATTTTGTGGGCCGACGTGGCCAAAAAATCGCATCCGATAGCTTGCACGTCCACCGGCTGATGCCCGACGCTTTGGGCGGCATCCACGAATGTCACCACGCCGTTCTTTCTCGCGAGCGCACACAGCTCGACGGCGCGATTTTCCAGCCCGAGGGTATTCGGCACATGAGTGAAGGCAAAAAGCTTCGGGCGCTCCGCAAGGAGACGCTCTGCTGCCGCATAATCCAGCGAGGCCCCATTTTCGAGAATCGGGACATACTCGACTCGCGCTCCGGATCTCTCCGCAAGATTCCGCCACGGCAATAGGTTGCTATGGTGTTCCATCTCGGTCAGGAGAATAAAATCCCCGGGTCCGACGTGCTCGCGGCCCCACGTGTTTGCGACAAGGTTGACCGCTTCGGTTGTTCCCCGCGTGAAAATGATCTCTTCGACGCGGGCCGCATTCAGCATCCCGGCAACAGCCGTGCGTGTTGATTCGTAGGCTGCCGTCGCCCGCTCACTCAGAAGATGGATGCCCCGATGGACATTCGCATATTCCGACTCCATGAACTTCCGCATCCGCTCGATGACCACGGTCGGTTTTTGAGAACTCGCCGCGCTGTCCATGTAGACCAACGGCTTGCCATTGCACTCCTCCTTCAAAAACGGGAAGTCCGCCCGCCACTTTTCCATGTCATGACTCAGTTCGCTCATTGATGTGCGAACACTATATTCATGATCCATCGACTAGCCAGCGCGGGAATTCCGATTTTTCTTTCCTGTTTCCATGCTCCCTTGCCGCGCGTAAGTTCCCGGTATGTCAAACGAAGCCCCTGTCCATGCACTCCGCCGCGACTACGATCGCGACCCGCTCCGTGAGGACGAACTTCTCGCGGACCCGACGGCGCAGTTTCGCGTCTGGTTTGACGACGCCCGGGAGGCGGCGATTGTCGAGCCCAATGCCATGACCTTAGCGACTGCCGATGCCACCGGCTTGGTCTCGTGCCGGACCGTCCTGCTCAAGGCCTACGACGAGCGGGGATTTGTCTTTTTCACGAATTACACGAGTCGCAAAGCGCATCAGCTGAGCGAGAATCCCCGGGCCGCCGTCCTCTTCCCGTGGTTGCCACTGCAGCGTCAGGTTGAGATTGCTGGGCCTGTGGAAAAAATCTCGTCTGCCGAATCTGTTGCCTACTTCCTCAGCCGACCATTTGGCAGCCGCCTTGGAGCGTGGGTATCGGATCAAAGCGAGATCATCCCATCCCGCGCTGTCCTGGTGGCGAAGTTTGAAGAGCTCAAAAAGAAGTTTGCGAACGGCGAGGTGCCGAAGCCCGATTCTTGGGGCGGCTACCGGATTGTCCCCGAAACTTTTGAGTTTTGGCAGGGCGGCCACGACCGTCTCCACGATCGTTTCCGCTACACGAAAACCCCCGCCGGTTGGACCATTTCGCGGCTTTCGCCGTAGCCCGGATTACTTGAGCGAGTCCGGCAGGTGAGTTTGGAGGTTCTTGACGTGCTGAACCGCGTCTTTGTGGCAGACGAGAATGGCGTCGTCCGTTTCCACAACGACGAGATCATTCACACCGCAGAGAGCAATCGTGCGGCCGTTGGAAACCGCAATGTTACCGCTCGAGGCGTGCTGGACCACATCGCCGCGTGTGCTGTTCCCATGGGCATCACTGCCAATGTGCGAGGGGATCGCCGTCCATGCGCCAACATCGTCCCAGTCAAACTCCGCCAGCACAGCGAGGAGATGGGTGGCGTGTTCCATGATCGCGTAATCGACAGAAATTTTCGGGAGGTGGACGAAATGCTCGGCGAGATATGGCTTAAGTGGCGTGGACGCCGTCAATTCCTCAATAAACTTCGCGAGTTCCGGCTTCTGCCGCCGTGCCTCGTCAAGGAATGTTGAGGCACGCCAAAGAAAGATTCCGGCATTCCAATAGTAACTTCCATTTTCGAAATACGCTTTGGCTTTCTCAAGGTCTGGTTTTTCAACGAATCGCTGGAGTTTCAAAACCTCGCTGCCTCGTTGGCCGGGGTCGAGCGGTTCGCCTGTCTCGAGGTAGCCGAATCCCGTGGCCGGTCCTGTGGGAGGGATCCCAATGGTGACAATCGCCCCGCCGCTGCCGGCCGCGTCTGCCGCATCGAGGAACTGCGCGCGAAACTTTTCGACATTGTGGATCATGGCGTCCGCCGGGAGCACGGCGCAGATGGCATCAGGGTTCCGTGAACGCGCGATCGCCGTCGCCAGCGCACAGGCTGGTGCCGTGTCGCGCTTGGCAGGTTCGGCGATCACATGCGAGAGGGGAATCGACGGAGCTGCGGCACACGTTGCCTCGAATTGGTCCTCATTTGTCAAAATGAAGGTCTGCTCCAGCGGCACCACGCCCGCGAGGCGGGCCACTGTTGTTTCGAGGAGTGTGCGGTCGTCCAGCAATCGCAAGAGATGCTTTGGCTTCCGACGGCGGCTCATCGGCCAGAAGCGCTCGCCGCTGCCACCGGCCATGATGAATGCATAGAGATTTTTCATGTCTTCCATCGACGCGATGCTATCGGAACCCGATCATGCTGCAACCGTTCGTTGTCGGCGGGAAGGGGAGGCGGATTTTTCCCCGCTCGCTGGTTTCCAGCGCACGAAAACCCGGTAATTTCCTCTTGATTGAGCGGACGAAGCGGATATGAAGGCGAGCAGCTAGTTCTTTCCGCGCCTGCTCGGTGCGGTTCGCGAGAGCACGCCTTTCCCAATGTCTTCCGAGTCCACGCCCGCACCCCTGAGTCCACTTTTCCTGAACGATCTTCAGAAGTTGCCGCTGCACGAGCTCATCGAGCGCGCGGCGGAGTCCGGGATCCGGATGCGGCCCGACTCGACCCGCCACCACTTGGTTCTCGATCTGGCGCGTCTGCAAATGTCGCGCGGCGGGGTATTGACCGGAAACGGACTTCTGGAGGCCAACGGCGATGCGGGCGTGTTGCGATGGACCGCGTTTGATCTGCGTCCAGGGCCGGAGGATGTTTTTGTCCCGGCAGCGGTCATGCGCCAGCTGGGGCTGCGGCCTGGTCTGATGATTGGGGCGAAGATCCGTCCTCCGCGGGATCGCGAGCGTGGGCTGGTGGTCGACGAGATCGAGACGGTCGAGGGGATTCCGAAGGCCGACTGGAAAGTGCCCGCAGATTTCGAGAAGCTGACCCCGCTCTTCCCCAATCGGCGGATATTTTTGGAAACCCCGACCTCGCCTGAACTGGCCGCGCGTGCGGTGGATTTGATCACCCCGCTCGGCATGGGCCAGCGCGGGCTCATTGCGGCTCCGCCGCGTGCGGGCAAGACGATCATGCTCCAGACGCTGGCGCGCTCGATCCGGAAGAACCATCCGAAGATCGCCTTGATCCTCCTCCTCGTTGACGAGCGCCCGGAGGAGGTGACCGACATGCGCCGCGCGCTCGACTGCGAGATTTACGCGTCCACCTTTGATGAGCCTGTGACCCGGCACGTGCAAATCTGCGAGGCCGTCTCCGAGCGGTCTCAGCGCTTGGTCGAGCTTGGTTACGATGTGGTGATCCTGCTCGATTCGATCACGCGAATGGCGAGGGCGTATAACAACTTGCAGCCAAAGAAAGGTCGGACGATGAGCGGCGGGGTCGATGCGAAGGCGCTGGCCGCCCCGCGGAAGTTCTTTGGATCGGCAAGGAATGTTGAGGAAGGCGGCAGCCTGACGATTCTTGGCACGGCCCTCATTGAGACGCGCAGCCGGATGGACGACTTGATCTTTGAGGAATTTAAGGGAACCGGGAATATGGAACTCCACCTCGACAGATCGATTGCCGAGCTGCGGATTTTTCCGGCCATCCATATTGTGAAGTCCGGCACACGCCGCGAGGAGTTGCTCTTCCACCCGGACGAATACGAGCGCGTCGTCCAAGTCCGTCGTCAGCTTTCCGAATTGCCATCCGCCGAGGCCATGGAGGTTCTTGTGACGAATCTCCAGCACACGAAGTCGAATGCGGAGTTGCTCCTCACCGGCTTGCGGGGAGTCTGATACTTCGGCTTGCCCGCGGGCCTCAGCGGGTGTAAGTTCCCGGCATGTCCTCCCGACACGCCGACTCCCTTGTGCGGAGAATCTCGGATCGCTTGGTGAGATCCCGCGACCTGACGGTTTCCCTGCTGGTTCACGTCATCCTGATTTCGCTCTTTGGCACGGTTGTGCTCTACAAGGCGATTGAAACTCCGCCGGACTTTGCGTCCGACAATTTGGTTGCGGCCCGCGAGGCTTCCGCTCCGAGACCGGTCGATGAGCCGTCCGCCGTCCCGATTCCATCCCTGCTCCAACCCGGTTCGCCCTCGAAAGCCCCGATTCCTGCCGAGATTTATCGGATGCAGCCCGACATGAATTCGAATCGGTCGATTCCCGCCGTGGCTCCACATGTTCGTGAAATGGCGCAGGGGATTCCCAACGCGGTCGCTCCGCCCGTCGACGCTGAGGGTCTCACTCCTGCGGCGGCCCGGGAGATTCGTGACCTCGCGGATTCTTGGCGTCCGGCAGGCAGATCGGCTGGCTCGCGGGAGCCGGAATTTGTTTTTACGGCATTTGTTGGGCAGTATTCTGGGGGAGATTGGAATTCGACGAATCGGGGAGTCGGGTCAAAAATCGAGTCAGGAAGCCTTCCGAATTTGCTCTATTTCATGAGTGCTTCGTCAAAGGGAAAAGTTCGCGCAAACTATCAAGATGTCCGCGCGATCCGCCTCGATAGCGACGAGATCTTTGTCGCCAAGCCGCCATTTATCTTTTTGACCGGCACAAGGGACTTTCGGCTCAGCGACCGCGAGGTCGAGAATGTTCGCAAGTATCTGAAGATGGGCGGGGCGATCTGGGGTGACAGTTCGGTGCCGGGAAAAAACTCACGCTTCGACATTGCCTTCCGGCGCGAGATGAAGCGCGTCCTTGCTGATGTGGACAAGGACTGGGAGGTTCTTCCGGAGAGCGACCCGATCTTCTCCCGGCCATTTTTTCCTGAGGTTCGCGGCGTGCCGGCAGGTTTGAATTCCTATCGTGAGCCGATCCGTGTGCTCCGAATGTTTGGTGAGGTGGCCGTCATTTACACCTCGAACGATTATGGGGACATGTGGCAGATCGGGTTGGGCAAAGACGGAAAGATCGATCTTCGGCGGGATGAGGCGGGGAGGTATGTGGCGATCAATGAGTCCGTCTGGAAAAATCGCGAGACGTATCTCCGCAATCTTACGCCACCGGCGCTTGAGGCGTCCTACAAGTTCGGCACGAATCTCGTCGTTCATCTGCTGACGCGGTGGGACGGGGTGACCCGGTCCGGCGCGGGATTGTAGACGGACGAGATCCGGCTTTAACGCTTGAGTTGTCGGATCGTTTCTCGGATCGAGGACTCCGCCGCGCGGATCTCGGCCAGAAGTTGATCGGAGGAAATGCTCATTGATCCGAACGATTCGGCGGTGATGCGTTCCAAGCGGTCATCGGTTGCGACTGTGACATCGCAAGTCGGGGCATACTTGGCCGCCAGTCGCTCGATGATCGAATCCGCCGTTTGGCCCGACTTCGAGTAAAAGACCCGGATCCCATCTGGTTCGCTTTGGTTCGAGGGCTTCAATCCTTTTCCGTCAAAGACGACGGCAACAATCCAGTCGGATCCATCTTGAAGGACCGTGAGCATCCGCACGAGAGCGTCGCGCGCCGCAGATGTCTTCTCGGCATGCAGTTTGGCGAGATCCGGCCAACGGAAGATCATGCTATGGCCGTCCACGATGAGGATGCGGGATTTCATGCTAGTCGCGACCGTGGCAGAGTGGGGGATCCATTTCAATTCCCGCGGCGGCGAGAATTCTATTTCGTTCACACCGGCATGTTTGCTACGGTTCCGGATATGCCTGCTTCCCAGGCTTCCTATCGCACCATGGTGGTCCGGGTCTCACCGGACGACATCGTTCTTTACGCCAACAGCGCGATGGCGGCGTATCTTGATGTCTCGAAGCGGTCCTTGGTCGGGGCACCGTTGGATGCTTTGGCGGAGCGGGCGACCGGTGAGATCGCGGATTGCTTCCAGCGGCCGACTGGTGGAAAAACCGGCAACCGTCTCGTGACTGATGACAGCGGCCGAGTCTTTGAGCTCAAGACGTATAGCGACGGCGGTGTCCTCGATATCATTCTCGACGAGGTCACCACGGCCGACTCGGTCAACCGCGACCTGCAGCATGTGAGCGGCACGTCGGTCGATGTGCTCAATGAGGAAGAACTCCGGACGGCCCGGCAGCCTGAGCGGCGGTTCATGACGATTACGCATTCGCGGCTGAATGGGATCGCTCACCTGGCCGGTCGGCTGGCGCCGATGGAAACCCGGCTGATGGTGAACTCCTTTGTCGAGGAAGCGGCGGATGCGGTGATGGAGACCGGGTGCACGGTTTTTTACGCGACCGGGGAGGCTGTGGTCGGGCTATTCGGTGCGCCGCGATATTTTGCCGATCACGCGTTGCGGGCGCTGCGGGCAGCCTGCAATCAGATCGAGAAGGGTGTAGAGTTGCGGGCCGGCTTTTTCCGGCAGGGCAAAGAGATGCCGCCGATGTCCTGTGGGCTGTGGACCGGGGAGACGTTTGTGGGAACGCTCGGGAGCTCGACAAACCTCCAGTATACGGCCATCGGCGAGCCCGTCGACATGGCTGGTGAGCTCTGTCGGATTGCGAGGCCCGGTGAAGTGCTCGTGAGCGAGTTTACCCTCCGCAGTGTGATCCAGTCGCTCCCCGAAGGCTGGCAGGCGGTCCGAGCCGAGAGTGAGGCCGATCCCGACCTCAGTGATTTTCAATGGACGGGTGACGAGATCACGGCGTTAGGGCCGGAGTTTGCCCGCGGGGTCTGGTTGATTGGACCGGGGGTCGAAGAAGATTCGTCGAAGATGGAATTTTATCTCGATTACCTCTGGGCCCTCAAAGTCCCGGGCCACGATGATCCCGTTCCGATCCTGCGCGCGGTCCGCCCGGCAGTCATCGGGGACTCGCTCGAGCTCAACGCCAACAACGTCGTGGCGTCCCAATTTTCGCAGACGCTCGGGAAATACAAGCTCCTGAATGTCATCGGGACTGGTGGGATGGGGAAGGTTTGGAGGGCCCAAGACCGATACGGAAATTTCGTGGCGATCAAGGTCCTGCATTCGAGCGAGACGGCATCGGAGTCGCAGCTCAAGAGGTTCAAGCGAGAGGCCGAGATCATGGCCCGCCTTCCTCACCGCAATATCTGCCGGGTTTTTGAGATGAGCGAGTTCGAGGGGATCCAGTTTCTCGTGATGGAATTTGTCGACGGCCTGACGCTCGCCGATCTTTTGTATGAACGAACCAGTGCGGAATCGACGGGGACGAGCGAGGGATTGCCTGACCTCAAGTCCCTGATCGTTGCGCTGCGCACAGAAAAGAGCGTGCGGAGCGATGAGCCTGAGGCGCAGGAAGAAGAATCGTCGTCACGCTCGAAAGTGACTCGCGTGCTGCCCGTTGAGCAGGCACTTAGCATGTTTCTGAAGGTCTGCGAGGCCGTGCAGTTTGCGCACGAGCACGGAGTCCTCCATCGCGATCTCAAGCCCGGAAACATTCTGCTCCGGGAAGATGGCGAGCCACTCGTGGCGGATTTTGGACTCGCGAAGTTAGATTCCGAAGCCTCCGGTCGCTCGCTCTCGGTGACGGGAAATGTCGTCGGAACGCTAGAGAACATGGCGCCCGAGCAGGCAGAATCGAGCAAGAACGTCGATGAGCGGGCCGATGTCTACAGTCTGGGAACGATCCTTTTCCAACTGCTCACCGGGCGTCGGCATTTTGAGGCGACCGGCAACATCGTTGCGGACGCTCAGGCACTCCAGAACCACGAGCCCCCTCGTCCGAGGACCTTCAACGCGAACTTGGATTCCGATCTGGAGATTATCCTCCTGAAGTCGCTCCGGAATTCTCCGACCGAGCGATATCGCACCGTCGCCGCGCTGAAGGCAGATTTGGAGCGCTTCCGGCTCGGTGAGGTGATTAGTGCGCGGCCTGTCTCGGCGATTGAGTTGGTCCGGAAATTGGTCCTGCGGAATCGGGCGATCTCGGCGGTGAGCATCGCCTCGCTTTTGATTCTCATCGCCGGGTCGGTCGCGGCATTTTGGAAAATCAGCGAACGTGCGGAGGCCGCCGAGCGGGCAAGAATCACGGCCGAGGACGCCTTGGCCCAAGCCGAAACCCAGCGCGAAATCGCTCGGCAGGCGCAGGTGTTGGCGGAAGAGCGGCAGCACGAGGCAGACCGCCAGAAGGCCGATGCCGAGCGGCAGAGGGGCGAGGCCGAGCGGCAAAGGGGCGAGGCGGAGAATGCACTCCAGCAGGTGGCAGACGCCCAAAAGGCAGAGGATCACGCAAGAAAACTTGCGGAGGGAGCGAAGAAGGAGACCAGTGAAGAGCGCGAGGCTCGCGAGCTCGCAGAGCAAGCTCAGAAGGCTGCTGAGGAACAACTAGCCCTCGTTCAAAGCCGCGTGGCAGATCAAGATCGCCAGCGAGACTCGGTCCGTCGGCAGCCCAGGTTTCAAGCGTCGGACAATTCGGACGAAGAGATCGAGGCGGCGCGGCGGGCATTTCTCTCCTCGATGCAAACGTTCTCCGGCGGATTGTCTTCCATCGAACTTTACCGGTTGGACCGGAATGCGCAGGAGGTTATCCGACGCATCGATTCCGGCATCGAAGATGTCTCGAAGGCATTGCTCGCGGATCCGTTGTTCACTCCAGCCTGGATTTTGAAAGGCCGCTACCATCTCTCAATTCTCGAAGCGGATCAGGCCAAGCAGTCATTCCAAATGGCGGCCAACGCTGCCGCCAAGCGCGCGGCAGAGAATCGTTCCGATCTTCTTGGGGCTGACGACCCGCAAGCGCTTGTCGCCCTCAGCGAGATGGTTCCGCGCGGCTCGACCGATCGGTTTAGCAAAGCGGCTACGGTGGTGGGCGATCAAGGTTCGCCACAGGATCAGGGTGTCTCGGCGATTCTCTCGTTCTTCGCTGACAAGCCCGACTTGGTGCGCTCATCGATCGGGAACAATCCATTAGGACGCAGGCCATCGAGCGCAGAAGCCGCTGTCGGCATTGTGGCGTCCGCCGGCGGGGCTGGTCAGGTCAAGCTCAACGGCGGGGATCTTGCGATCTTCGGGATCGACCGTCTTCCAGACCTGAGTGCGCTGAAGGCCCTGTCGTCTGTGACGCGGCTGAAGATTGAAGGGGCCTCGCAGCTAGATTGGACGGTCCTGTCTTCCTTGCCGCTCACGTCGCTGGACCTCTCGGGGAGTCCGATCGAGCAGTTTCCGATGAACACGCGTGGGTTTACCAAGCTCCGGAGTCTGACATTGGACAACACTGGGATTTCGGATTTGTCCTTCGCGAGGTTTTTGCCGCTGCTGGAAAATCTTGGCGTGAGCGGGGCTGGGGTGACGGATCTGACTCCCTTGGCTGGCTGTCGGCGACTTCGCACGCTCGACGTCGGGAGCCTGAGCCTTCAGAACGTTCGGTCGCTCCTCATGCTGCCCTTGGAGAGCCTGACGCTGAGCCCGCTCCTGATTGCGGATAAAGTCGGGCTCAACCAACTCCGGGGACATGGCACCTTAAAATTCCTTCGCACCCCGGACGATCCCGAATCTTTGAGCGCGCCCGATTTCTGGAGAAAGTTGGATTCCGGTGCCTATGCGACTGGTGGGCAATAGGTGCTTGGCTGGCGGAGGCTGGGAACAGGGCTCGACAATTCGCGGGAACTTGTCAAAAACCGACTAGAATCCGATGTCAAATTCCCAAGTCGCCTCGTCCGCTTCGCTCTCGATTGTTCCTTGCCGGACGAATTCGGAGAGAACGAAATTTGAAAGGGTTGCGGAGTCGCTCCAAGGGAAAGAACCCTGCTTTATCCCGCCATTCCCCGGGAGCGTCGCGAAGTATCTTTCCGGGACATCGGCTTTTCAGAAGCGTCACGGGGCGATCCATCCCTTCATGGCCCTGCGAGGTGGGCGTCCGGTCGGCCGGATTGCCGCGATCATCAATCGTTCGCACAACGAGTATAACCGGGATCGCACAGGCTTTTTCGGATTCTTTGAATGCGAGGACGACCCACGAACGGCGCAAGCATTGTTTCAAGCCGCAGAGTCCGTTCTCCGCTCTGCCGGAATGGAATCTGTGCGCGGGCCATACAATCCCAGCATCAACGATGAGTGTGGTCTGTTGCTCGATCACTTCGAGATTCCGCCGTGTCTCGGGCTGACGTGGAACCCGCCTTATTACAGGAAGCTCATCGAGGGGCGTGGGTTTTCATTGGTCAGGACTTTGCACGGCTTCAACCTCCCAATGCATCGGCTAGCCTTGCCCGAGCGGTTGGGACGAATCGTGAAGAGGGTCGGCGCTCGCTCCAAGCTTCGGCTTCGAACGATCGATTTTCAGCGGCTTCCGGAAGAGCTGGAAATCGTCCGTGATGTCTACAATGCGACGCTGGAGCGGAATTGGGGTTTCGTTCCGATCTCGATGGATGACCTTTTGGGGGCGGCGGATGATCTTCGTGCAATCGCAGATCCGAAGTTGCTTCTGATTGCGGAGGCTGATGGAAACAAAGCTGGCGTGGCTTTAACGCTGCCGGATTTCAATGAAATCCTCGCGCGGACCAAGCGGACGCCGTATTTTCTCCGGCTCCCCTACATTCTTTGGTTGATGAAAACCTGCCGGATCAAGTCCTGTCGGCAGACCGTGCTCGGGGTTGTACCCGCTTTTCGCGACCGTGGCATTCATGCCTGGCTCGTCCATGAGCAATTTGCGATAGCCCAGCAGCATCATCCCGACGCGATTCTTGGTTGGATCGAGGAGTCGAATACGGAAGTCCTTGAGCTTGTCGGGATCGTTGGTGCCGAACCGAGGCAGAAATGGGGGATCTTCGAGCGGAAGCTTCCGAGCGGACCGGTGCCGGGCGAGCTGGCGCTGGAATTTTAGGATCGGCGTAAGGTCAATACTTCGGAGCCTTGACCGTTCCGGCCTCGAGATCGTCGCGGCGACGTTGAACGATCCGGTCGGCAATCTCGCCGACCATTTCCTCGAGGAGTAGACGAAGGTGGCTTCCTCGGCGAAAATCTGACGGCGCGATGTTTTTCACCCGATCGGCATGCGTGCTGAGTTGGTAGCACTTCTTGAAACTCGCGCGGGTCGGGTCCTCGGGATTGTAGACGGCGATTGCCTGACCGCCATTTCGCCGCATGACGGTGAAGCACGGAACATCGGTCGGCCCATCGCCGACATAGATCATATTCTGGAACGGAACCGGGCGAAGGTCCGGAGACATGTGATCATTTACGTCCTCGTCCATTTCCAGCATCCCTTTGTTGATGCGAAAGAGGAACTGCGTCTTCTGGGTGTGGCTGATGACCCGTTTCGGGAAAGTGATCCGGTCGTCGGCATCGACGGCGAATTCGCAGCCGAAAATTTTGCGGATGAACGGGGCGAGGCGGCTGCCCTCGATGAGTGCCTTAATGCCTGATGAGACGATGTAATGTTCGACAATGATCCCGTGGGCTTCGTGCTCCGTGGTGAGGAGGCCAGATCGGAATTCCTCAAACATTTCAGGGAGGCCCTTGTAAAAAGTGAGGTCGCTGCCGAGTTCGCGGAGTCTGGCATTCGTCGGGCGATCCATCTCCAAGCAGTCGAGGAGGACTTTCATGTAGGCCAACTCGTTGTCGAAGCCTTGGTCTTTAACAAGCTCCCCGCACTTCGCCCAGAAGCTGGCCGGGTTGATCCCGAAGACCGGGAACAACGCCTCGTCCTGCATGTAGGTCGGTGAGAGCGTTTGATCGTAGTCGTAGACGATCGCGATGATGTTTTGAGGAACGGACATGAAGGTTTAGTCGCGGTCTTCGAGGCGGGAGTATTCGCGAATTTGTGGCCCGGTATAGATTTGTCGTGGGCGGTAGATCCGGGACTTCGGGTCGTCCATGACCTCTTTGAAATTCGCGATCCAGCCCGGCATCCGGCCGATGGCGAACATGACGGTGAACATTTCCGTTGGAATTCCGAGGGCCCGCATGATGATGCCGCTGTAGAAATCGACATTCGGGTAGAGCTTTCTCTCGAGGAAGTAGGGGTCGTGGAGAGCGGTCTCCTCGAGCTTCTTGGCGATGTCGAGAAGTGGGTCGCTCTTCTTCAAGCGGGCGAGGAGATTGTCGCAGCTCTCCTTGATGATGCGGGCGCGAGGGTCGTAGTTTTTGTAAACCCGGTGACCGAAGCCCATGAGGCGGCTGCCGCCCTCCTTCGACTTGACGCTTTCGAGGAATCGCGAGCCGTCGTCGCCGTCGTGTCGGATGCGGGCGAGCATTTCGAGCACGGCTTGGTTGGCTCCGCCGTGGAGGGGACCCCAGAGCGCGCAAACCCCTGCCGCCGCACTGGCGAAAATATTCGCACGGCTCGAGGCGACCATGCGGACCGTCGAAGTTGAGCAGTTTTGCTCATGATCGGCATGGAGGAGGAAGATTTGATCAAGGGCGGCGACGGCTTCCGATTCGAGCACGACGTCGTCGTAGGGCATCGAGAACATCATGTGCAGGAAGTTCGCGGTGTATTTGTATTCGGGCTTGGGGTAGATGATTGGCAGTCCCAGCGATTTGCGGTAGGCGAAGGCAGCGATGGTCCGGACTTGGGAGATGAGGCGGGCCGAGTGACGCTTGAATTTCGCCGGTTCGTAAGGCCCGGTGAGTTCCTTGGTGAAGCATCCGCAGGCATTGATCATGGACGACAGGATCGCCATCGGATGGGCATTCGGTGGGAATCCCTCGAAGTGATACTTCATGTCCTCATGGAGGACTTGAAACTCGGTGAGGTGATCGGAAAATGAGCGAAGCTCGCGGCGGTCGGGGAGGTTTCCGTGGATGAGCAGCCATGCGACTTCGATGAACGTGCTTTTCTCCGCCAGTTCTTCGATCGGGTATCCGCGATAGCGAAGGATCCCTTTCTCCCCATCGATGAACGTGATATCGCTCGTGCAGGAGCCAGTGTTACCGAAGCCGTCATCATAGGTGATGAGTCCTGTTCGGTCACGGAGCTTCGCAATATCCAGCGCGTGCTCGTCCTCTGAGCCGACGATGACCGGGAGATCGATTTCTGTGCCGTTGTAGGAAAGGGTGGCTTTTTGGCTCATAGTAGTTTTTCGACTCGGCTTGGGTGATCGGTGCGACGTGTCTGCGGAGACTAACCGTAGATCCCGCGAATCGACAACCGATCAAAACAAATTTTTCGAGCAGCTAGCTGAAGAGCAAAATCAACACCTGGGCGCAAAGGATGCGGAGCAGCATGGTGAGGGGGTAGACCGAGGCGTAGGAAATGGACGGCGCATCGCTCTTGACGAGGGAATTTGCGAAGGCCAATGCCGGTGGGTCGGTCATGCTGCCGGCAATGATTCCGGTGAGCGAAACGTAATTCAGCTTCAGGACGATCCGGGCAAAGATGCCGACAAGCAGGATCGGAACGAGGGTGATACAAAAACCGGCGATAAGCCAACTAAGCCCTTCCGGACTAAGGAGGGTGGGAATGAACTGAGCACCCGCCTTGAGGCCCACGCAGGCGAGGAACAAGACAATGCCCATCTCTCGGAGGGCCAAATTGGCGCCGGGCGGCATATACCAGACGATGGGACCGATTTGCCCGATCCGGCTGAGAATGATCGCTGCGACGAGTGGCCCTCCGGCAAGGCCAAGTCGGACGGGAACTGGCAGTCCGGGGAGCGCGACGGGGATGAGACCGGCGGCCACCCCAAGGGCGATGCCGGCAAAGACGGGCAGAAAATTTGTGTGGCCGAGATCCTTCGGCGAATTGCCGAGCAACCCTGCTGCCTGATCGAGGCCCTGTTGGTCGCCCACCACTTGGAGGGTATCACCAAATTGCAGGCGCATATCGGGATCGGCCGCCATTTCGAGTTCGCCTCGTTGGACCCGAGTTACAACCACTCCATAGGTCGTATGAAGTGCGAGTTGGCGGAGGGATTTTCCAAGCGGGAACTTGTGCGTGACGACAATCCGACGGAAAAAAATGTGGGCCGAGGAATCCAGCAAGTTGATCTCCGAGAGCTCGCCGACGATCCGTTGGAAACTGTCCAGTGCCTCCCGGGTGCCGACGGCAAGAATCGTGTCGCCGATATGGACAAGCGTATCGGATTTCGGGACATGGACATCGCTGCCCGGGGTCTGGATCCTCGAGACGATCACGCCCGTCTCACGAAGTCCCGGCAGGCTGGCGACGGGCATGCCCTCAAGGTTGGCATTTGTGATGCGGAGGTTCGTGCGTTTGAGTGGTGGAGCGAGGCTGCGCCGATCTTTCTCGAACACATCCAGTTCCTTTGCTGGATCGATTCGAAAGAGCATTCGGAGGAGGATGATGCAGAGGATGATCCCCAGGACGCCACCGGGGTAGGCGACCGCGTAGGCGAGGGCGGGCAGGGATTTCATGGCCGCGTCCAGATTGGGGACCACGGCCAGCGCCTGTTGAGCTGCTCCGAGGGAAGGGGTATTGGTGGTCGCGCCAGAGAATAAGCCGGCAGCCGCAAACGGGTGGATGCCCATGATCCACGCGAGGGCGGCGGTGAGAGCCGCTCCACCGATCACAATGGCGGCGGCACAAAGATTTGAGGGGAGGCCTTGTCTTTTCAACGACGCGAAAAAGCCCGGCCCGATCTGAAGCCCGATCGTGAAGACGAAGAGGATGAGTCCAAATTCGCGGACAAATTGGAGCACTTCCGAGTTGATATGCCAACCGATGTGCCCAAAGAACAGGCCGGAAAACAGGACTCCGGTAATGCCGAGGCCGATGCCTCGGAACTTGATGGCCGCGATGGCCAGGCCGGTCACCGAGATAATCGAAAGAACCAAGACAGCCTCTGCAATCTCGTTGCCGCCGGTAAACTGTGAAAGAAATCCCATAAAGATTCTGAACGGGGAATCATTCCCTTCCCGCACCGAGTCGGCAAGATGGAAGCGGACTCATTCGACGGGGAGAATAAAATCCATCCCCGCCACAGAAATCTGATCTTTCGTCTCGTGCGGCCCGCTGGTAGAGAGCAGGCAACATGGATCTCCTCACAATCGATCTTCCGGGCATCAAGAAGCTGCGCAGCGGAAAAGTCCGCGAAGTTTTTGAGGTTGGGGAACACTATCTCATCGTGGCGACGGACAGGATCTCGGCATTCGATTGCATCCTTCCGACAGCGATTCCGAACAAAGGTGCCGTGCTCACGCAACTCTCGGCGTTTTGGTTCGAGACGTTGGATTTTGTCGCCAACCATTTTGTGACCGCCCATTTTCCGTCGTTTCCAGCAGAGCTGCTCCCGTTCGAATCCCAATTGGCTGGACGCTCGATGATCGTCCGTCAGGCGCGTCCGCTGCCCGTCGAGTGTGTGGCGCGCGGGTTCCTTGCTGGCTCGGGGTGGAAGGAATATTGCGCCGAGGGCAAGGTCGGAGGTCACGAATTGCCGCCGGGTCTCTTGGAGTCGTCAAAGCTTCCGTCCACACTTTTCACTCCGGCGCGGAAGGCGACGAGCGGACACGATGAGAACATCACGTGGAAGCAATGCCGGGCGATCCTCGGCGACGAGCTGGCCATCGAAGTCCGCGATCACACGACCGAACTCTATGAGCACGGTCGCGCGCTGGCGGCTCAGGCTGGGATTCTGGTGGCCGATACCAAATTTGAATTCGGCCTCTGTGGCGACGAGCTCTTGCTGATCGACGAATGTTTGACCCCGGATTCTTCCCGTTTCTGGCCAGCCGACTCGTGGAATCCCGGAAGCAACCCGCCGAGCTTCGACAAACAATTCGTGCGCGACTACCTCGAATCCCTCGACTGGGACAAAACCGATCCGGCTCCGACCCTGCCCGATGAGGTCGTTGGGAAAACCTCTGCGAAATACATCGAAGCCTTCGAACGCCTGACCGGCAGAAAATTTCGCGCTGTCTGAGTCCGGTGCCTGCGGGCTCGACGCCGTGGGGAATTCGGCATATTTTCCGGACTGTGGCAGACAAGGTGATATCGCCGATTCTCCGGCTAGAGCAAGTAGCCGGGCAGGAGCGGATGGTTCTTTCCGGGCGTCTGGATGCGAGCAGCGTGGCGGGAGTTTGGGAGACGATCGGCCGCGAGAAATCCGTCGGACCTGTCGAGGCCTCCGGGGTGGAATCCGCCGACGGAGCAGGGCTGGCCCTGCTGTGGCTTTTGCAGAAGCAGAAGGGCGCGAAGATTGAGGGGCTCCGCCCGGATGTCGAGGCGTTGCTCCGGCCGTTTGGGGCGCTGGAACCGGTTCCGAGGAAAGGAACAACGGAGCAGGAATCGTTTGTGGTCGGTGTCGGCCGGGGAGGTGCGGCATTCTTTCGAGACCTCCGGGAACAAGTGGAATTTGTCGGCGAGTTGGCCAGCCAGCTCACGGCATGTTTTTTCAACCCCAAGCTCATCCGCTGGGCGGATGTGTGGTCGATTGCGCAGAGTGCCGGGGTGAATGCCTTGGTCGTTGCCGGTTTGGTTTCGTTCCTGACCGGGATGATTATGGCGTTTCAATCCGCCGTGCCGCTTCGTCAGTTCGGGGTCGACATATTTGTCGTGAATCTCGTCGCGTTGGCGCTGCTTCGCGAGCTCGGGCCGATCATGACGGCGGTCGTCTTTGCCGGGCGATCGGGCTCGGCATTTGCTGCGGAGATTGGGACGATGAAGGTCAACGAGGAACTGAATGCGTTGACAACGATGGGCCTCGATCCCGTGCGATTTCTTGTCGTGCCGCGCGTGCTCGCCGGATTTCTTGTGACCCCGGTGCTCACGATCTACGCGAATTTCTTAGGAATTGCGGGGGGGTTCCTTGTCATGATGACGATGGGGTTCCCCTTCGCCGCGCTTTGGAATCAATTGGTCGGGGCGATCTCGATTTCTGATCTGATGACCGGTTTGATCAAATCGTTTCTCTTCGGCGTCCTCGTGGCCGGGATCGGTTGTCTGCGCGGGCTCCAGACCGGGAAGGGTGCGGAGGCAGTCGGAGCCTCGACCACGAGCGCGGTCGTGAGTGGAATCTTTCTGATCGTGTTGGTCGATGCCGTCTTCGCTGTCGTCTTTTACGTGTTAAAATGGTGACTTCCGACTCGCACATTATCGAGGTGAAGGGCCTGACGATGGCCTATGGCGATCTGGTATTGATCCGGGACATGTCGTTTGCCGTGAAGCGCGGTGAGGTCTTTGTGATTCTCGGTGGCTCCGGGTGCGGGAAGAGCACGTTGATGAAGCACATGATCGGACTCATCCAGCCGTCGGCGGGCGAGATCCTGATTGATGGAGGGAATCTCAATACGGCTTCTGGTCAAGAGCGGGAGCTGATTTTGAGAAAATTCGGCGTGATGTATCAGAGCGGTGCGCTGTTCGGCTCGATGACGCTGGCAGAGAACGTGATGCTGGCGCTCGAGGAGTTCACGGACTTGCCAGCGGATGCCCGCGAGTTGATTGCGCGGATGAAGCTTGATTTGGTCGGACTGGCTGAGTTTGCCGACTACTCGCCGTCCGAGGTGAGCGGGGGCATGCAGAAGCGTGCGGCGATCGCCCGCGCGATGGCGCTCGATCCCGCCGTGCTTTTTCTCGACGAGCCATCTGCCGGACTTGATCCGATCACGTCGGCAGGCTTGGATGAACTCATCAAGCGACTGAACAAAAATCTCGGAGTGACGTTTGTCATTGTGAGCCACGAACTCGCCAGCATCTATGCCGTTGCCGATCGTGTGATTATGCTCGATGCTGCAAGCAAGAGCATTATTGCAACCGGTGCGCCGGCCGATCTCCGCGACAGCGACCCTAATCCTGTCGTGCACGCCTTTTTTCACCGCCAAACCGCCCAGACATCGCCATGAGTGCCAAACCGCATTTTTTTCGCATCGGGATCTTTATTCTGGGAGGACTCGTGATTTTGGTTGGCGCTCTGCTGGTCTTCGGTGGCGGACAAATGTTTCGCCCGAAGATCAAGGCCGAGACTTATGTCAACGGGAGCGTGCAGGGGATCGATGTGGGATCGCCGTTAAAGTTTCGTGGGGTGCCGATTGGCAAAGTCACCGGGGTCAACTTCGTATTCACCGAGTATGATGTCGACACGAGTGACGGGCTGTCGAACTACGTCGTGCTTTTCATGGAGATCGATCGGGCGGTTTTTCCCGGAATGTTCACGGAGAATCTTACTCCCTTGCTCAATCGCGGGATCGAGAAGGGCCTCCGGGTTCGCATCGAACCGCAGGGGATCACGGGGTTGAATTATTTGGATATCGACTACTTTCCGGCAGACCGTTTTCCCGTGCTCTGGCCGAGTTGGAAGCCTCGCTATTACTACATCCCGTCGGCGCCGGGCGAGCTGACGAGCTTCCTGGATTCGATCAACGGGATCCTCCACGAGGTCGAGAAGCTGAATATCGGAGGGATCAGCGAGGCCGGGACCGAATTGCTCGACAATCTGAATAAGGCCGTGACCGAGGCGCAGATCGGGAAGATCAGCTCCGACCTTCAAGCGCTGGTGGGGCATTTTGATACAACCATGAGCTCAGCGCGAATTCCTGAGCTCAGCGCGGATCTTCGGAAGTTTATCGCTGACCTCGAGTCGTCGAACGCTGAGCTCCGGAAGATCTTGAAGAACATTGAGCCCTCGACACGGCTCAATAGTTCGGAAGTCAAAGCGATCATTAGCAATCTGGCGGTGACCTCCGCCAACTTGGAACAGATCAGCGCTGAGGTAAAAAAGCGACCTTCCTTGATGCTGTGGGGATCGGCTCCGTCTGCAAAGCCCACGCCAACGCCGCGACAAAAGAAGGCCCCCTAAAAAAAGCGCTCAGGGGATCTGGACCGGGTCGCCCTCATTAAGTAGGGCATTTGGGCTGACGATGAGGGAGTCGTCGGTTGAAACACCCGAGATAACTTCGATTTTTTTCCCGCGGTTCTTGCCAAGTTGCACCGGGAGAAACGCGACTTTTCCATCCCGGATGGCGGCGACGTGGCTTTTCCCGTCTCGGACGACGATGGCGTTCGTGGGAAGTTCGAGCGAACTTGAGTCGGCATCCACTTCGATTGTCGCGACACCGGTGAGGCCCGCTGGGATGAGGAGGTCGGGATTTGGGAGTTTGAGTTCGACTCGCATGGTCCCTGAGGATGTGTCGATGACTGAGGAGGAACGTGAAACGGTGGCTGGAAACTTCCGTCCGGCAAGTTCAGGGAATTCCACCGAGGCGGATTGGCCCGGTTTGAGGCGGAGCGCCGCCGCGGGGGGCGCATCCAGCTCGACGCGAAGTTCGTCGAGGCGCACAAGGCGGAAGAGGCCTCGACCGGACTGGGAGCGATCGCCTTCGATGTGGTCGCCACGGTCTGTGGTTCGCGACGAGATCGTCCCGTCGAATGGGGCTCGGATTGTTTGGAATTTTTTCAATTCCTCCATCCGATGGAGTTCCGCCTGTGCTGCGAGCAAATCGGCCTCGGCCGTCTTGGCGGCCGATTCCCTCTCGTCGAGCGCCTCCTCTGCGATGACGCGGTTCTTCGACATGCTCCGAGCTCGCTGGAGAGCATTGCGGGCCAACTCGGCGCGAGCGGATGCCTGAACGACTCCCGCGCTGGAGCGTTCGAGAGCGCGTTGGATCTCGGGAGCTTCGATCATCGCGAGGATGTCGCCGGCTTTGACCCGATCCCCGATGTCCACTCGGCGCTCGCTCACGATCCCGGTCGCCCGCGAAAAGATCTCGGCCTCCTCGCTCGGCGCGGTGCGGGCCGGGAGCCGGACAAGGGAGATGGAATCCGGGCGGGACGGTTGGACGATCTGAACCGTTGGGCCGGCAGCAATAACGGTGCTGCCGAGGAGGATCCATGTGATGGAGAAAATTCGAGCGTTCATGCGATTTCGAGGTGCGGTGTGGAAGAGGGGGATTTCGTTCCGGAGGATGGGTGGGATCGGCCGAGCGAGAACATATAGGGAACGACAAAAAGCGAGGCCATCGTGCCTAAGATAAGCCCGCCAATGACCGCTCGGCCGAGCGGTGCATTTTGCTCGCCGCCTTCCCCGAGACCGAGGGCCATGGGAACGACGCCAAGGATCATGGTGAGGGCGGTCATCGCGACCGGACGAAGTCGTGTCGTTGCCGCGTCGACCGCCGCTTTTGCCCGAGGGAGGCCGTCGGCCCAAAGATCTCTTGCGAAACTCGTCACCAAAATACTGTTCGCGGTCGAAACCCCGATAACCATGATGAGCCCCATCAGCGCCGGCACAGAGAGAGGAGTGCCAGTTGCCCAGAGACCGAGGAAGGCTCCCGAGATTGCCAGCGGCAGCCCGCTGATTGCCACGAGGGGGAGAGTCCAAGATTGGAAGTTGATCACCATAACCAAGAAGATCAATACAGACGCTAGCGCCATGCCGCCGAAAAGCTCGGAGTAGGCTGACTGCATGAGCGCGGCCTGACCGGCCAGTTCGATACGGTTACCCGGTTTCTGCTTGGCGCGGAGCTCGGCGAGAATTGGATCGACGTGCTTCAGCACCGAGCCGATGTCGGTCTGCTGGACATTAGCCAAGACGGTGAATGTCGGCAGAAGCGTCGTTCGCGAAACGCTGGCCGGGGTTTTTCGTTCCGAGAGCTTCGCAATCGCCCCGAGGACAATGGGTGTGCCTCCATCGGACGGCCTCACCGGGAGACTCATGAGCTTCTCGGTATCGGGAAGGTCGGCAGGTGCAACAGCCAAGGAGACCTCGTAGGAGGTGCCGACTTTTGGATCTGCCCAGAACCCGGGAGAAACCGTCCCGCCCGACCCGAGTGCTGTGAGCAGGGCGGCGACGGTGTCCTGTTGCGAGATCCCGAGTTTTGCCGCCCGAATGCGATCGATTTCCAAAAAGTATTCCGGAAGGTCGAGAACCTCGCGGAGCACGCTATCGACGACGCCCGGGACCGCTTTTAGTTTCGCCACCAATTCCTTCGCGAGGGCGATATTTCCAGGAATATCCCGTCCGATAAAACGGATTTCCAGTGCGGTGGGGGATGTGCCTGAGAGAGTCTGGGTGGTGGCATCTGCTGGACGAAAGAACATCTGCACGTCGGGAAACTTCTGTCCCAGTTCCTCACGGAGCTGCGCCTGGTAGGCAGGCGTGGGTCGGTGCCCTTTTGCGAGCTGGATTAATATCTCCGCGTCGAACGAACCCACAGCGGCGCTTTCGATCCACGCGAGGTTGACGGATGATGGCAGCCCGATGTTTTCCGCCACAAAAAGAAGCTCTTCAGGTGGGATCATCGTGAGAATTGCCTGGTGGATCTCGGCAACTTTCCGCGCTGTCTCCTCGACCCGAACACCGCTCGGCACGCGCACGAAAAGACGCATGAGTCCGGCGTCCGTCGTCGGGAAAAACTCGCGCCCGATCTTATGCCAAGCCAGAGTGCCCGCTGCGGCGGCACCGAGCACGACGAGCGGAAGGATCCATCGCCGAGCCACGAGGACATGGAGGATTCGATTTTGCCCGAGGGAAGCGCGGTCGAGCAGTGATTCCACGGCATGGTGGATCCGTGCGAATCCTCTCCGGGGTTTTCCGGCCCCACGTTGCTCGGACGCGACTTCGGCAGGGAGAATGAGTGCGGCCAGGGTCGGGACGAGTGTGCGGGAGAGGAGATAACTTGCGATCATCGCAAAGATCACGGCCAGCGCCAGGGGCTTGAAGACAAACGCCGCTGTGCCGGTTAGAAAAAACACCGGGAGGAAGACGATGCAAATGCCCGTAGTGGAAACAAACTCCGGAAACGCCACCTGCCTCGCACCGTCGAGGATCGCTTGGTGGACGTCTTTCCCTTGCGAAATCTGGCGTTTGATATTCTCGATCTCCACGAGCGCATTGTCGACGAGGATTCCGATGGCGAGCGCCAAGCCGCCGATGGACATGAGGTTGAAGGTCGCCCCGGCCAGATACAAACCGATCACCGACGAGAGCAACGCCAGCGGGATCGAGGTCAAAACGATGAGGGTCGATCGCCACGAGCCGAGAAACAAGAGGACGACAAACGCGACCAAGGCGCCGACAATCACGATCTCTTTGGCAACCGTATCGATGGCGGCACGAACGAAGACCGATTGGTCAAAGATCGGCTCAATTTTTAGCCCGGGCGGGGCGCTGGCGCGGATCTGCGGGAGGCGGGCGAGAACTTCTCGAATAATGTCGAGTGTCGAGGCATTTCCCAGCTTCAGGATCGAGACCATGACCGCATTCTGCCCGTTCAGGCGGGCGATGTTCGTCGACACTGCCTCTCCGTCGCGGACATTGGCGACATCCCGCAAGAGAACGATCCGTCCGTCAACCGAGCGCAGGGGAAGGTCAAGGAACTCCTCGACGGTTTCCGGGCTGGCGTTGATCGCGATGGCCATTTCCCGGTTTCCCTCGCGGAGACTTCCCGAAGGGAGTGTCAGGTTTTGGGTGGAAATCGCGCGGCTCACGTCCGAGGCGGAAAGACCAAGCGCATTGAGGGCGTCGGGGTCAATATCGACCATGATCTGGCGAGAGGCTCCGCCATACGGGAGCGAGAGCCTGATCCCCGGGATGCTCTGGACTTGCGCCCGGAGTTGGAGACGGGCCCAGTCAAAAAGCTCGCCGCCAGACATTTTGTCCGAAGACATAACCAATTGAAGGATCGGCACACTCGAGGGACTCGTCCGCACAATCAGGGGCGGCGTGGTCCCGGGAGGCATCCTCCGCAACATGGTCTGCGAGATGGCTGTGACCTGTGAAAGGGCCAGCTCCGGGGAGACGTAGGGCTGGAATTTGAGGCGGACCAAGCCCACGCCATTCATCGTCTCGGATCGCACTTCGAGAAGATCATCAACATTGTTTAGAGAACCGATCTCAGCAAACGATGTGATTTTTGAGGCCATCTCCCTTGCGTTGAGTCCGCCGTAGCTCCACACGACCAAGATCTCCGGACTCTCCACTCGGGGCATGATGTCGGTCGACATCCGCCGGGCCGCCAGAACGCCGAACAGGAAAATCCCAATGGCAAGGACCGCCACTGTGTATTTATAGCGAAGTGCAAAGAGGACGATCCACATCTCGTTATTGTAGCGATATCGGCTCCATCCGCGCAGAACAATCGACGAACCGTCTCATTGTGCAACCCGAATTTTCCTAACCAGAGATTCGGCCGAGGGTGGCCTTGCGATTGGAACCTCTTCTCAGCCAAGTTTCCTGAGAAATCTTCTGACATCCTTGCTGAAAATTGCAAAGGACGCATATAAAGCGATATACGTAAATAAATACGTAACAAATTATATGAAAGCTAACTAAGCAATATACGCGTATTGTTTATAACATCATCTTACAGATGGTAGACAACACTTCGGGGAGCGGATAATGTCTTCCGATGTTTGACAAGATTTTAGGTCAGCCGCGAGGTGTTGTGAGAGGGTTGGTGGTAGCGAATGTGCTCATTTTTGTTCTTGAGTTGATTCTGCCGGGGGCGAGGAGATGGATGGATGGCACGTTTGGGTTGAGTTGGGCAGGGCTGACTGCCGGCATGATTTGGCAGCTTGTGACGCATCAGTTTTTGCACGGAAGCCTTTTCCATCTTTTCGTCAACATGGTCGGCTTGTGGTTTTCTGGGCGCATTTTGGAGAACCTGATGGGCGGCCGGAAGTTTCTGATCCTTTACCTCACCTGCGGCGTCGCCGGGGGAATTCTCCAAGTCCTTCTCGTGCCCGGCACCATTCTGATCGGGGCATCGGGAGCGGTGTTTGGCGTCGTTTGTGCATTTTCAGCGCTTTTCCCGGAATTGAGGATTACGGCGATGATTTTCTTTGTGGTTCCGGTAGACCTGAAAGCGAAGTGGCTTGGCTGGGGGCTCGTCGCGATTTCCTTTCTTCTTACGATCAGTGGACTCGGCGGAAACATCGGTCATGCGGCCCATCTCGGTGGTGCTCTCACGGGCTACGCGTTTGTCTACTTCGGGCGTCAACGCGGAATCCGAATTCTTCGCCGGAATTGAGAAATCCCTTGCCGAGCCAATCCTAACTCGTTACCCCTAAAAGCTTCGCTCAGGAAGGGTGGCTGAGTCCGGTTTAAGGCACACGACTCGAAATCGTGCGTAGGGTTAAACCTACCGTGGGTTCGAATCCCACCCCTTCCGAGCTTGCGAGGAAGGGTGTCGTTCAAAGCGAAGTCACTTCCGGAAAGCCTGCGCAGCAGGCAATCCCACCCCTTCCGCCATGTCCCTCAATCGCCCGCAAACCCTGATGAATACAGGATCATGGCATTTCGGGGCGGGCCAAAAATGGCCTGCTTTTGGCCAAGTGTCCCTAAAAGTGTCCCTTCTGCGATCCAGTGGGAGGTCACTCCGGAACAACTCCTCCACTATCCAGCCACCACTCGGTGACTGCTCGGTAACGCCATCTGAGTGAAAAACGGCAGGATTTCTGCACACTCCGAAAGGACGACAATGCAGAAAAATCCAGAAATCACAGCGACTACCCGCCACCGCCTTCGCTCCGTCTCTCGGAACGATGAATTCCGGGCATTTCTTGATCTTCTCTGGGCGACAGGTGCCCGCGCTTCGGACCTGAGATCGACAAGGTGGTGCCGGTCGCGGCGAGCGTGAAGACGACGCTCGGGAGGGGAGGAGCGGGGGAAGATTGAAATCCTCCAGTCAGGACCGGATCAAGGTTTCCGCAAGGCCCATACGATGGTGCGTATCCAGACGAATCAGACGAAACCGGTGAAACGGGAATCCATCGCGGGTTGAGGTGCCCTGATTGCCAGGAGCGATGCCGCGCATTGAAGCCAGCGCTCCGCAATGAGATGATAACCCGCGTGGGTGGGATGAATTCCGTCGTAGGTCCAGTAGGCTGCGGGAGCCTTGCGGCATGCTTCATTGAAGATGCGTTGCAGTGGAGCAAACGGAAGGTTTCTTTCCTCGGCGAGACGTCCAATACCTACTTGCCTCGGACGGAGATGATTTTTCCAGACGGCGGTGACATCACCCACTTCCAGCAAAAACGGTTCAAGAAGGAGGATTTTTGTCTGCGGTCTTCTCTCGATCAGCGCATCCACCAATGAGGCGTAGATTTCAAGAAATTCCGCGTCGTCCAAAGTCGACGAGTTTTGCATGAACTGAATCGTATCGTTGACCCCTACCAGTAGGGACACGAGATCGGGTTCGAGATTCACGGCGTCGTCCTGCCATCGGGCAGCGAGGTCGCGAACTCCATGCCCGGAGATGCCGCGATTTTCAAATTCCCACCTGCGTTCCGGTTGATGCGCGCTGAGTTGTGCGGCCGCGAGGAACGCATACCCATTTCCGAGCTTGTAGGCGGGGTTCAGTTCCTGAGGCTTTCTGAAGGCATCGGTGATCGAGTCGCCTTGGAAAAGGATTTTCATTGGGATTGAGGCAGCGAACAGGAAGCCAATCCGCTTTCAGACGGCAAGAAAAGTGAAAATATCACTTAGTGTCCTCTTCAATGAGTTAAAACGGATGGGAACGCCATTGCGTGGGAGTCAGGGCTGTGGCCTGCTTGAAAGTGCGGGAAAAATGAAACTCGTCGTAGAAACCGCATTTGGCAGCGATTTCTTTGAAGGACATTGCGCGATTTTTAAGGAGTTCGCCGGCGAGGGCGATGGTTTTGCTTTGGCGGTAGCGCGCCGGTGGCTGACCGGTCAACTGTCGGAATCGCTTTCGGAAGGTTTCATACGAAACATCCAAGGCTCTGGAGATTTGCTCCCAATCAGGGGCCTTGTGAAGGTTGCGTCCCAAAACGTCCATGGCCTCTTGAAGCCAGGCCTCTTCGGCGGCGGGAGCGGATTTGCTGCGCGGTCTCACAGCAAGGTCGATGAGGAGTTGCTGGAGCTGGCAAATGCGTCGAAGCGAGAGGGTGGGTTCCCGAGCGCCGGTCAGCTCGATAATGGCTTCGAACCGGGAGCGCCAGAGCCTGACGGGTTCGGTGTGCCCGACGGGATGGCGTTCGTTCAAGATCCGGCTCTCTCGTAGCAGGTCGAAAATCTTCCCGCGAAACTGGATGAAGATCTCGCTCCAGGCGATCCCGGGTTCGACGTTGTATCGGTAGCGGTAGCCTGGAAACATGAGCATCCAGTCCCCGCTCTGCACAGAACGTCGTATTCCCCCTTCGTCCTCGTAGCGGGCGTGGCCCTCCAGCACGTAAACGACCGCATACGTGTCCCACGTTCTCCATTTCATGGGCTGGGTGATCCGTGCTCCGATGTGTCGTCCGCCGAGGGTGACCTGACCGATCGCTGTCATACGGGTGCCATGAAAGACGCTGCCGGTGGTTGTCGGGGCGATTCGCTTTTTCACACTCCCAAAATATGCATGAAATTACCAATCTTTCCAGTTAACAAATGCACGGACAGCGGCAAAATTTCCTCATCCGATGAGTGCCACGCCGATTATCTCAAGCCGTTTTGCAACGCTCCATCCCAAGGCTGCACTTCCCCGAATCGGGGTGGTTGGCATGGCCTACGGGGGATACAACCTCGGTGAGGAACTTGGGGAGGCGAAGTTGGCGGAGATGCTGCGGTTGTTGAGCGGTCAGCCGCTCGATGCTGTTGCGGCTCCGCGGTTTGTTTTGACCGAGGCGGACGCGCGTGAGGCGGGCGTGCAGCTTGCGGCTGCCAACGTCGATTGCATCGTGGTGGCGATCACGACGTTTGTGCCGGATTATTTCATCACCGAGCTGTTGGATGCCTGCGACAAGCCGGTCTTCCTCTGGTGTGTCGAGCGTGAGCTTCAGTGCATCTCGGTGGTGTGCGGTCCACTCATCACGGCGACACTTTACAATCTGGAAAAACATTACGCGCTGTATGGTGCGGATCTGGGCGATGCGGCAACGACGGTCGAGCTTATGGACTTTGCCCGTGCAGCAATGCTCCAGCGCATTTTGCGCGAGCTGAGGGTCGGGTTCAGCGGTGGGAAGTGTCCGATGATGTTCAGCATGTCGTTTGACGAATACCTGATCAAACGCCAGCTCGGAACGACAGTGGTGAACATCCCGGTCGAGGAGTTTTATGAGTTGGAGAAAATGATCCCCGACAGCGAAGTGGCCGCTTACTGGACGGACCTTAAGTCGGAGATCGGCATGGTAACCGCCAGCGAAGAAGATGGGCTGCAATCTTCGCGCTACTACCTTGCGGCCCTGCGGATCGTGGAGAAACACCGGCTCGACGCGCTTTCTTTGAATTGCTTCCCGCACTTGAAATCCCGGATTTGTCTCGGAGTTGCGCGGCTCAACGATGCAGGCATCGCCGCTGGGTGCGAGGGCGACCTGCATTCCACCATCCTGATGCACGCCTTGCGCAATTTGACGGGGCGGCCTGCATTCAATGGTGATTGGCTGCGGATGTACCCCGAGCAGCGCGAAGTGATGTTTTCCCATTGCGGGGCGGGGGCATTTGATCTTGCGGAGAATGGCAAAGCCGTGTGCCTGCAATGCTCGATTGAGACGAAGGACGGGCTGGCCGTTTGTTATGCGACGCATCTGCCTGGGGATGTCACGCTCGCGAATCTGATGTTCGGGCGTGGCACACTGCGCCTCTCGGTGCTGAGTGGAGAGGGCGTGCCGACGGACCTCCAGTATGAAGGCACGCCGCTTCGCGTCCGATTCTCCCAGACTCCTCAGGAGTTGCTTCAGCGCATTGCGGGATGCGGAGCAGGTCACCATTGGATGGCGGGGCCGGGCGACTGGAATGGCGTCCTCTCCAGGCTCTGTGCCTGGCGCGGCATCTCCTACAACCATCTCACCTCTTGATCTGTTTTAAACTATGAACGCACTCACCGAAAGATGCCCGCGTCCGCGGATCGGACTTTTACCGACGGGCCACGAAATTTATTGGGGGCAATTCCCCGGGCTGCGGGAGAAGTGTCAGGCTTTGCTGACGACATTTCGCGATCGGTTTGCGGAGATTGGAGACGTCGTGGAGCCGGAGATCGTGGACACTCCGGCAAAAGCTGTTCAGGCTGGAGAGCTGTTCCAGCGCGAGCAGGTGGATGTCGTTTTCATTTTTCCGCTAGGCTACACGACGGGAATGGTGATGGTGCCAGCCGTGAACGGATTGTCCGTTCCGCTGCGCATTCTCAACGCCCATTTGGATAGCGCCTACGATTACAAGACTGCCGACACATCCGAGTATCTCTACCATGAAGGACCTTGTTGTGTGCCCGAATATGCAGGCACGCTCGTCAGTCTCGGCAAGCCGTTTCAGGTTCGCACGGGGCATTTCGGCGAGAGGCGTCTGTGGCGGGAAATCGAGGCGGATTGTCTTGGAGCGGCGACGGCACGAGCTTTTCGTAAACTCACGTTTGGCGTGATCGGAAACACCTACACGGGCATGACCGATATGCCGGTGGATGAGCACCGTATTTTGCGTGCGACCGGGAGGCTGTTGGCGCGACCGGAAGTCGAAGAGATCGTCGAGGCTTACCATCGCGTCACCGACGCCCAACTCAAGGACATGTATCGTCAGTTCCGCGAGCTCTATGACGTCGAGCCCGGCGTTACCGACGAGCATCTGCGATTCTCCGCGCAAGCTGCAGTCGCTTACGATGAAGTGATCCAGAGGCACGACATCAGCGCTTTCGGGTATTACTGGTGGGGCGAACAGGAGTTGCTCACCCAGTTGCGAGCGCAATCGACGCTTGCCGTCTCGCGTCTGGCCGCGCTTGGGCGTCCGGGTGTGACGGAGGGAGACGTCAAGACCGCGATGGGTCTCAAGCTCATGGACCTCCTTGGTGCGGGCGGAATGTTTGTCGAATTTTTCGCAATGAATTTCGACGATCCGCATTTGCTCCTCGGCCATGACGGGCCGGCCAATATCAACATGGCCGAAGGGCGTCCGCGGTTGCAGCATCTCGAGGTGCACCACGGCAAGACAGGCCATGGGTTGGGGATTGATTTTCAGATGAGGCATGGGCCTGTCACATTGCTGAATCTCACGCAGTTCGATGCGGGCGAGACGTTCAAGCTCATTTACTCGGTCGCGAAGGCTGTGCCGGGCGACATTCTATCCATTGGAAACCCGAACTGCCGGGTGAAGCTCGATAAGCCTCTTCACGAATTTTTCAACGCATGGTGCCAGCACGGTCCCTGTCACCATGTGGCCATCGGGCTTGGCGATCTGAGCGGGGAACTCGCTGCTTTTTCCGAAGCCTCGGGGTTTCGACTGGCGCGGGTATGACTTTGATGGAATCGGCACTGCCCATCCCCGTCATAGGAACAGGCCGCCGGCGTTTTGGTCGGATCGCGCGTTTGCGCCCCGGTGCGGAGGACGAATACAAGAGACTCCATGGGACAGTTTGGCCAGAGGTCCTTGGGGCAATAGCACAGGCCGGGATTCGAAATTACACGATCTACTTCCACGAAGGGTGGGTGTTCTCGCATTTTGAGCTGGTTCCAGGCACGACGCTCGAAGATGCCTATGCCGCGATGAGGCGATCTTCCGCATGTGAATTGTGGGAGGAAAAAATGCGGTGCCTTCGCGATCCGGCCTTCGCCGTGGACTGGCGGCCGATGGAAGAAATCTTCCACCAAGAAATCCCATGATCATCAACTGGTATGATTGCAACTGCAGTTATGGTCGTGTCGCACGGCCGTCGCACCGGTTTGCGCATAATGTCGAGGAACTGCTCGCGGAGATGGACTGGTGCGGAGTGGATCGGGCACTGGTTTATGCGGCCGGTTCGCGGGCCTCGTCGCCCGTGACATGGAACCCTGTGACCGCCGGGTTACGAGACCATCCGCGCCTGGCACCGACGTGGGCAATCCTTCCGCCGTCCACAAATGAACTCCCGGCGCCGCAGGATCTCATCGGAGCCATGCGCGAGGGCAACGTGAGGGCGCTCTGGTCGTTTCCGCAGGAACACCGCTACCGACTCGACTTCTCGACATTCCGCGAGTTATTTCCCTTGTTGGAAAAGGCCCGCATTCCGCTTTTCGCAAAGCAGAATCTGATTCCGCTCAAGGAGCTGCTGACCGAGTGCCCCGGCCTGATCGTGGTGGCGGTGAATCAAGGCCCGCACAGTGTCGAGCGGTATTTGCGACCGCTTCTGGATGACTTTCCCAACCTCTATCTCGAAACGTCTGGACTGCTCGTTGAAGGATTGATCGAGGAATTCTGCGAGCGGTATGGCCCGCAGAGGCTTCTGTTTGGGTCCGGCTTTCCCGACCAATGTCTCGGCGGCAGTTTGCTCCGCCTGGCTCAGGCGGACATCGGTGACGATGCCCGGCGGGCTATCGCTGGCGGCAACTTGGAGCGCCTTCTGGCGAATGTGAGTTTATGAGGCCCGGAAATCCTTCTCCCCTTGCACATGAGTTTCTGGAAACCGGGCGCTCCGAATCGTGCCCGATCATTGATCTGCATGGTCACTGGGGTCCGTATTATGGCGCCTACTTGCCTGTGGCCTGCAATGATCGGATGATTGGAGTTTTGCGGAGACGGGGTGTGCAGCGGATCGTTTGTTCCGCGCATGATGCTTTATTCGCCGACCCGGATCGTGGAAATGCCGAGATGCACGCGGCCATTCAAAAGTGGCCGGATTTGCTGTCAGGATTCTGGGCCGTGAACCCTAATTATCCCGACTTAGCTGCCCGCGCATCCGCTGATATGGCAGCCGCGAAGGGATTCGTGGGGTTCAAACTCCTGCCCGACTATCACGCGCGTCCAATCACCTGCGACGCCTACCGGCCGGTTCTGGAATACGCCAACGCCATGCAACTCCCGGTGCTCATTCACACATGGGGAGGCAGCGCGTTCAACTCCCCTCAGCAAGTCGAAGTCGTTGCCGCGAAATACCCCGAAGCCCGTTTGTTGATGGGACATTCCGGATTCGGCGATTGGGAAACCTCGGCACGAATGGGCCGTGATTACCCAAATCTTTTCCTTGAGCTGACGGCCTGTTACGCGGCGCATGATTTTGAAATGTTGCCCAGCGGGAGCGGAACGCCGGTTGGCCTCTGCTCGTGCCTCCACGTGAATGGGATCATCGAGTACTTCGTGGAACGGGCCGGTTCGGAGAAGATCGTGTTCGGCACGGACATGCCGTGGTATAGCCCGCACTTCGCCGCCGGATCCGTTCTATTTGCGCACATCACTGACGATGACCGGCACAATATTCTGCACCGGAATGCTGCCAAGATTTTGGAAAAGCTAATTGTACAATGAGGACGATGTCACAATGAAACCCGGGGATTGGATCACCGATTCACGAATGAATTTGCTGGTGGACTACTACACCGAAGTGCCGTTCCGGCCTTATGGCTCCGGCATCACGAGAGCGAACACGCTGCCGTGGCTCAAGAAACTCAGACTCGGCTACATTTGCATCTATGCGAAAGGGCACAGCGGCTATACGACTTGGCGTAGCTCGCTCGACACCGCTCATGCGCAACTTGCGCAGGACATGCCGGCGTTTTTTCGCAAGATCACGCGGGAAGCCGATACGAAGCTGGTGCTCTATTACAGTGGCCTGCTGGATGGTGTCGCAGGCGAGCGGCACCCTGATTGGCGGATGCACAATCTCGATGGCTCCGACAGACGACTGTTCGACGACTTCAAGAATTTCCACGCATACGGCATCTGCCCACAAAGCGGCTACTTTGACGAGTGGGTCGCGGTTCACCTTCGCGAGATGATCACAGGTTATGATCCCGACGGAATCTGGGTGGATGGCGACTGGCCGGGTCCCTGTTACTGTCCGCGTTGCCAGAAACGCTTCCGCGAGGATACAGGCTGGACGGGTTCGTGGGAAAAAATCAAGAAACGCCCGAACTTCCCGGCCGCCTACGGAGTGGTCTGGATGCGCATCGAACACGAATGGAGAATGCGCTTCAACGGCCTCGTCAAGTCGCTGAAATCAGACTGCGTTTACAGTGCCGGTAATGTCAGTGCCCGCCGTGAGTTTCTTGCGCCGTTCGACTGGCGGAGCGGGGACTTCTTCCTGCCCGGCAACTTCCACCTTCGGGATATTGCGAAGATGATGTGTTGGTATTCCACACTCGGAGTGCCATACGACGCCTACGTTTGTGACACAAGCTTCACGCACGTCCGCAAGCATGTCCGCAGTCGCACCAAGACACTGGATCGCATGATGCAGGAGTCGGCCGTTGTCGCCGCAGATGGCGGAGCGGTTGGCTACTGGACATTCCCGCTGGGTAATGGAGCGCTGGTGCCCTCGCGGATGAAAAAAGCGGTCGCGGTGCGGGAGTTCCTCGCCGAGCGCGAGGATGTTTTTGTGCGCACAGAGGCGTTTCCGCTCACGGCCATCGTCAACACAGACCCGGCAGCCGGAACGTTCTGTTCGACGGATCGCTCGGTCGCGCACAAGGCGATGGCGGCCCTCCATCGTTCGCCGGTTCTGATGGACGAGACCGACGTGAGCGCGACGATGCCCTACGATCTTGTTGTGCTCCCGGAGCAGCCAGTTGTTAGCGCAGCCACAGCGAGGGCATTGTCCGATTACGTCCAACGTGGCGGCAGGCTTCTGACAACCGGTGCGTCGATTCAATCACGCGAAATTCGGCGTTTGGTCGGCGTTGCCAAGGTGACCCCTGCCGCGGTGAACGACGGCCACGTGCGCCTCAAATCGTCCTCCGAACCCGTTGGCATCGACCTCGCTTGGGACAAGCTGGCCCGGCGGGGATCGCGCGAGCTTTACCCGCTGTTTCTGTCCTGGGATCAGTTCAACAAAAAGGCCGACCTGCTTCCGAACAACTGGCCAATGCACGGGCAAATGGACGAGGAGCACCCGGAGCCCGCCGGATTCCCTGCTGCGATTGTGCGAAAAGTCGGCAAAGGAACGGTCGTTCACATTGCCACCGGTGTGTTTGCCCATTATGGCACGTATGGCGATCCGCAGGTTCTCGCATGGCTGCGCGAAATCGTCGCGTTCCTGGATCCCAAGCCGCTCCTTTCGACAACGGCGCCGAGCTGGGTCAATGTCTCTCTGCGCAAGAAGGGAGGACGCCTTCTCGTCCATTTTGTGAATCTCAATCCTGGACGTGACGTGGCGAAGCTCGGCACCGACGACGTATGGGTTGACGAGATTCCAGAGATCGGTCCGTTTCAACTTGAGCTGCGAATGAAGAAAAAACCGGCGGCGGTTTTTTGGGAACCCGGGCATGTGCCCCTCGCAGGCGTCCACAAGGCGGGTGTCTTGCGGGTGGAAATCCCCCGCTTCAAAATCCATGGGTGCGTCGTGATCTGCGATGAACCCGCAAGAAAATAAAACTTATGAATTCAGAACCATCATCAGCATCTCACATTGACCAGGTTTGCCTTGGGCGCACGGGAATGAGCGTCAGCCGCATCGGGTTCGGCGGGCTCTTCGTGGCTTCCTTTGCGGCGGAGTATGATGAGGCGAAGCAAGCCGTGCGGCACGCACTGGATATGGGGATCACGTATTTTGACACCGCTCCGACATATGGGAACAGCGAGGAAGTTTTGGGCAAGGCACTGGCCGGGGTGGCCGAGCCGGTTGTGCTTTCCACGAAGCTTGGCGGAAGGCCGACCTCTTTCGATCCGCAAAACAAGGAGTGCCTCCGCGCCAGCATTGAGCAAAGTTTGAAGGACCTCGGACGCGACAGCGTGGATATCCTCATGGTTCACGAACCAGATCGTCCGGGCCAATACCGTTGGTGGACAGACATGGTGAATGTCGAAGGACCGGTGCTTGAGTTGCTTGATGAGCTGAAGGCGGAGGGCAAAATCCGCTTTAGCGGAATTGGCGGAACGACGACGAGCGAGATGGCTCACTTGTGCCGCAGCGGGAAGTTTGACGTCGTGTTGACCGCGTTCCATTACAGCCTGCTCTTCCGCGAGGCGGCGTTGGAAGTCATTCCGGCGGCCAAAGAGGCCGGCATGGGAGTGATCGTTGGCTCGCCTCTCCAGCAGGGGGCTCTTGCGGCACGCTATGATGAGCAGATAGAATCACCGGCGGCATTTTGGATTTCGGGTCCCCGCCGCGAGCAGTTCCGGGCGCTCTACCAGCTCTTGGACGAATGTGGGATTTCACTCCCCGAGCTCGGTATTCGATTTGTTTTGAGCAATCCCGACATTCACTGCGTGTTGATGGGCGCACGTTCCGCCGATCAGGTCTCGCAGAATGTGCAGGCCGCCTCCGCAGGGCCGCTGCCGGGGAATTTGTTGAAGCGGCTGGATGAGATCGCAGCGATGGTGCCCTTCCGCCCTTTTGGCGAACCGGCTGGTCTGGGATGGTTTCTCGGAAACCCCGGCGGCTATCAGGGCCAGGGGGCCTAGTTTTATGAAAGCCGCCGTTGTTGAAAATGCCGGGCAGTTGGTGGTGCGAGAACTTCCCGAGCCGCTGATGGGGGAGTATGAGGCCCGCTGCGAAATGCTTTATGGATCAGTCTGCGCGGGAACCGACACGCACCTGCTGCATTTTCACGTGCCGTTTTGTTATTGGATGCAAATGCCTTTCATTCTCGGCCACGAAAGTGTGGGCCGAGTGGTCGACACGGGAGAAAAAGTTCGCCATCTCAAGCCTGGCGATTTGATCACGCGGGTGGGGTCTCCGGCCGTCGGCGGCATCCACAGCGGATGGGGGGGCTTTGCGACAACGGGGATTGCTTCCGACTGGCGAGCCATGCAGGAGGATGGGATCGAAGGGTGGACGGACAAGACCGTGCAGCAGATTCTGCCACCGGACGTGGATCCGGCAGTGGGGACGTTGTTTATCACATGGCGTGAGACATTGAGTTACGTGATGCGCATGGGGATTGGGCAGGGCAAATCGGTGCTTGTCATGGGATCGGGTGGGAACGGGCTGGCGTTTGTTTCGCATGCCCGGAATCTTGGCGCGAGCCGCATTGTGATGGTAGGAGCGGCGCGACGGATGGCCGATGGCACGCGAGCCGGGGCAACGGAGACGTATGATTACCGAAGTGCTGAATGCTGGGCGGCACTCGAGAACGGTTTTGATTTCGTGATCGATTCTGTCGGCACGGCCCTGAATGTTGCGGCCGGGCAAAAGGCACTCAAGCCCGGCGGAACGATTGGCATTTATGGTCTCGACGAGGCTGGCAAAGTCACCCTCTCACCCGACAAGACCTTCACGTTTTACAATGGGCACTATGACGAGGCCGAGGCGCATGAGGCGGTTCTTAGGTTCTACCGGAACGGCGAGCTGAAAGCGGACGTCTGGCAGGTTCGCGATCAGGAATTTTCACTCACCGACATACGTGAGGCTTTGGCGGCTGTTGAAGATCGCACTCTGGTCAAACCCTTGGTTCGGCTTAGCCAATAAGTGATCGCATCATGACCATCCCCTTCCGCCAGGTTCACCTCGATTTTCACACCTCTGAGCACATCCCCGGCATCGGCTCCGCTTGGGATAAGCGCCATTGGCAGGAGACGCTGCGGCGAGGCCACGTCAACAGCATCAATATCTTCGCGGTGTGCCATCACGGTTGGAGTTACTACGACACCAAACTTGGCCAACGCCATCCGCACCTGGCACCGGATTTCGATCTCACCCGCGCGATGGTGGATGCTTGTCACGAAATCGGTGTGCACACGCAGGTTTATCTCACGGTCGGCGTCAACAACCGCGTTGCCCGAGAGCATTCCCAATGGCGCGCGATCAACGAACACGGCGGCTACTATGGATGGAGCCAGCGTCCGACCGATGCCGGCTTTCACCAACTCTGCTTCAATACACCCTACTTGGATTTCGTCTGCGAGCAGGTGCGCGAACTCGCGCGGTTGTTCCCGGATACCGACGGTCTCTGGCTGGACATCATTCACAAGCCCCTTTGCTTTTGCCCGTGGTGCATGGAGAGCATGGCGAAATCGGGCCTCGATCCCAGGAACAGTTCGAGTGTTGCGAAGCATGCGGACATCGTCCTCCAGAACTATTACAAGCGCACTTTGGCTGCGCTTCGAGAGGTGCATTCCACGATGCTTATTACGCAGAACAGCGGACATGTTGTTCGCGGAGACCGACGTTTTCTTGACCAGGTCACGCACTTGGAACTCGAGAGTCTGCCCACTTGGGGCTGGGGGTATGATCATTTTCCCATGTCGGCCAAATATGCGAGGCTGACCGGCATGGAGTTTCTCGGCATGACCGGAAAGTTCCACACCGCATGGGGCGAGTTCGGAGGGTTCAAGCACCCCAACGCCCTGCGGTATGAGTGCGCGGCCATGCTGGCCTACGGGGCGAAATGTTCGGTCGGCGATCAGCTCCATCCCGATGGGAAACTCGACGAGTCCACCTACGACCTGATTGGTGCTGCTTACGCGGAGGTCGAATCCAAAGAACCTTGGTGCGAGAACAGCCGCAACGTGGCGGATGTCGGTCTGCTCTCTGCCGTCGCACTCGATCCACTGCACGCGACCGGCGAGGACTCGGACATCGGCGCCACGCGGATGTTACTCGAAGGACATCTCCTCTTCGACATGCTCGATGCCGAAATGGACTTCCGCCCTTATAAACTGCTGCTGCTGCCGGATGAGGCAAGAGTCACCCCCGCGCTGAAGCAGAAACTCGAGACCTTTCTGGCTGGCGGCGGGAAGATCGTTTTCACCGGGCGGAGCGCCATGGATGAGGCCGGCCAACTGTTGTTTGACCTCGGTGCAGAAGTCACGGCGGAGAGCGCGTTCTCGCTCGACTACATCCTGCCCATCGAGCAGTTGCGTCCCTCGTTTGTTCAATCCCCGATGGTGATGTATAGCCGCTACCCGAGACTGAAAGTCACGAGCGGAACACCTCTGGGCGAGGTGATCGAGCCCTATTTCGAGAGAGGTTGGAATCACTTCTGCTCGCACCAACATGCCCCGCAGCGACGGGAAGAAACGGGAATGGCCTGTGGTGTGGAAAATGGAAACATGCTCTGGCTTCCGATGGACGTCTGCCTTGCCTATCGCAAGTTTGGTCCGGTAGCCCTCAAGGCGTTCTTTCTTGCCTGCATCAACAGAATGCTGGGAGAGGAAATCACTCTGAAAGCCACGCTTCCCTCCACGGCACGCGTCACGCTCACCGAGCAGGCGTCAAAGCGGAGGCATGTCCTGCACCTGCTCCATGCAAACCTCGTCCAGCGCGGCGGTCTCCACCAGACGCACATGGGTCCGATGATGATGGAGGTGATCGAGGATCTTACGCCGTGCTGCGATGTGAAAGTCTCGGTGCGACTCGATGAATCACCCCAAAGCGTCCGCCTTGAACCGCAAGGTCAGGAAATTCCTTTTCATTCTGCAAATGGCCGTGTGGAATTTGAACTCAATCGGTTCACCTGTCACCAGATGGTAGCGATCCATCGCGAGAGAGGTGACGCGATGGATTGCCACAGCCCCGTCCCCACCTGACTCCATGAAACCACAGCCGCCCCTGAAAATCCTATTTTCTCTCGCAGGTTTAACATTCTCCCCCTTGGTGCTAATCGCACAGGAGACCGGAATCAAAGACCGCTTCACGGTGGAGTATCGCAACGCCTCTTTTGAGAACGCGGGGGATGTCGATGATCAAGCTGCGGAATGGTCTTCCATTGCAGGCTTGGAAGGCACAGGAAGTGTTAAAAGAATCGATGCGAGAGCAAGCGATGGAAGATATGCGATGACCGTCGCACCCGATCCTGCAAAAGCTGCGGACGACACTTCGGGCTCCGCGCTCTTTGTCCAAACAAATATCGTTGATCCTGTGCCCGGCCTTTACGGGTGGAACAGCGACCTAAGCAGTGATTTTGCCTTCCGCCCGGGAATGATTCACGGGTATTCCGTGGATCTGGCAGGCGGCGACAGCGCAACGACACCCGTCTACATGAGGTTGTGCGGAAGTGTAGACGGAAGAGCGATTCAATACTGGGGAGGACCTGCCGTGATCAGCACATTCTCGGCGGATTTTGTTCGCCGCCCGATTGCGAACCGGATGGTTCCAGCACGCGACATCTACCAGGCCATTGCAGGTGTGGGATTTGTCGGAGGCTTCACCACACAGGGAAAAGAGGCCCCGCTTCCCGCTCCTGTGGCCTATGTTGACAATTTTTCCAACATTCAGGTTATTTTTCCAAAATTGGGAATCAGCGATACTTCGACCATCGATTTCGGAAAGGTTCCTGCAAAAACAAAAAAAGCGGCACCACAGAGGACAATAACGAATGCCCAGAAAGACACCCTGCCTGATCAGCGCACGGACGATCTGCCGTTGGAGCAAATTGCATCCGTTCTCTATGGGATCGCAAATATCAAACCTGTGGAAATGGAAGGGGGAGTTGAGGGTGAGGCATATTATTTCGGCCCGACGGATGATGTGGGGGCCGTGCTCATCGGGCCTGATGCCGCGCGCTTTGCCTTTGTGACCGACCATCCGGGTGCCACGCCTCAGGAGCTAAGGTTTGTTGGTCGGGACGATGCGAGTGGCTTGTTGGGGGGGGAGGATCCGGAAAGTGAGGTGTTGACTGTTGAGTTTCTCGGAGCCGAGAAACCCGGCACCTACTCAGCCACGCTGCGGATTGTTACGCAAGCGGGAAATCTTGGAAAGGTCTCCTCAGGGGGCGATGTGCCAGAGAATATCCACCATGTGGACATTCCCGTGCAAGCCACGGTTTATTGAACCGACCGGTTTTCAATGGAACGAAATCCTCCATGAAAAGTCTTGATCTCGGAGGGATCTGGCACTTGCGGTGGCCTGAGTCGATGGGGTGCCCAGTGGTTCTTCAAACCGGCAACCCGCGTAAAAAGGAGTAAAGGCCACAACGTCGCTCTGAGCACAGCAAGCTTCTTTCAACTCCCAAAAGAGAACAATTGACATATTCACATTGCATGAAACATGATGACCAATAAGATTCGATGGGTCGCGGGGCAAACCTCCCTTCCGGCGAAAGCAAGTCAATAACAGTTTTTCCGACAAAAATGATTCTCACCCTAAAAGCGGAAGGTTTTTCCTTTTTTGATCCCAATGCGAACGCAGGAGTAAAAAGCCTTGCACTTTGTCTGCAAACAGGCGGGGCAGAGGAAGTCGTGCGCTACGAGCGCACGGCGTCCGTCTCGGACGGTCTCGAGGGAGAGGCGAAATGCGGGCCGCTTGAGATTCGCACAACGGTGACTTCCGTTCCGGGGCTGGATGCGGTCGTGGTGGTGCATCGTATCACCAACAAGGGGAAAGAGCCCGCCGTCATCACACATGCGGCAACAGGCGGGACGTCAGGCGTGGTTCTTCACGGTCTGGGAAACTGGCTCGGGTGGGATCTACGGTATTGCCACACCGACAACGTGCGCACAGAGCACTATCCGCATTGCCAAATGGAGTATCCGTATCTCCGCATGTTGCCTGTCGAGCCCGTGCATCTGGGGCGAGGCGAAGATCAGGCGTTCCCTGCACTTTTCGTGAAGGACGAGAAAAGCGGGAAGGGCGTCGTCTTCGCCGCAGCCTCCCAAGAGACGAACTTCACAACATTTAGGCTTCGCAAAGCCGCGATGGTGAACGAAGGAGTTTTTGAAGAGTTCGCCATCGTCCATGACCCAGGGCAAAATGACGGATTTACGATTCCGCCCGGCGGGAGCCTCGTTATGGACGGCGTGTTCATCCAAGTTGCCGAAAAGGTCGCCGTGGGGGACGCGTTCGAGGACTACGTCAACTTCCTTGCCGGGCGATTTGATTTTTACGGCCCGAAATCGCCATTATTGCGCGAGGCTTTTCACTGCACTTGGAATTACGGAGTCTTTGCAGATCAGAGCGAGGCATCCCTGTTGCCGACGGCGAAGTTCATTTCCGCGAACATTCCAAACATCAAGTGGTTCCTGATGGATGCCGGGTATCTGGCGGGTGATATTGACTCGACGTTCCTGGACCAGTTTTATCCTGATCCAAACCAGCACGTCATCGCGGAGAGATGGCCGCATGGCATTCGCGGCTACACCGATGAGTTGCGGAGGCTGGGATTGCGTCCCGGCCTCTGGTGGTCACCGACGGCGCGTTTGAACTCAAAGCTCTTTGCCGATCACCCCGAGTGGTTTCTGCGCAATGCAGACGGCACTCCTTACCGGATCAGCGAGCAAAATGGATTCCTTGATTACAGCCATGCGGGTGCTCTTGACTACCTTGACCGCACGCTTGCGGTGATTCTGGGCGAGTGGGGTATGGACGCCTGCAAGATGGATTTTTGGAGTCAGAATTTTGAAACGCGCACGGCGCGACTCCATGACCCGGAAGTGACAGCCATCCAAGCGCGCACGAGATTTTTAAAAATGGTGCGCAAGCATTTACCGCCCGACGGGATTTTCATGACCTGCGTGGCCACCGGGATGGGCAATCCGTTCATTGGCGAGTGGGCGGACACCTATCGGAACACCATCGACATCGGTGTGGGCGATTGGGAGGAGCAGATTCGGAACTGCATCTGGGCGCTGCCCACACTTGGGATTGAGGGTCGCAAGACGTTTTTGCTGAACAACGACAGCGTGGGGATCATGCCTCAGCACCCGGATAACGAAAACGAATTTCGCTTCACATGGACATTCATGAACATGGGCATTATCGAGACCGGTGGACGAATGGAAACATGGCCGGCGAAGTGGGTTGCTGCCATGTGCAAACTGACCGACCGCTGTGATCGTGGCTATCGTGTACGTTGCCCCGACGACCGGGCTTTCACCGGCGTGCCCCTGCCGGAGGTGCTCTATGTGGACTTTCCCGCCGACAGCCGAACCTCGTTGGCTGGTGTGCGGCAGTCCGTCGCGCTTTTCAATTGGAGTGACGAACCTCGGATCTTGTCGATTTCGCGCAAGCGGCTTGGTCACGCCGGACCAGTGCGGGCGGAGAACTTCTGGACCGGTGAACACGAGATCTTGGACGGGGAATTCCTGAGCAGGCGGCTCGCGGGGCGCTCTGCGCTTCTCTACGACATTCTGCAAGATGGGAACACTGCGCCATGATGATCTCTGGCATTGACCCACGGGTGAACCCGCCGTTTGCGGAGAAATCCCGCAATCTCGTTCGCTTCTGCCGCCACCTTCCCCAAGAACAGCTTCACGAATCGTTCGCGGCGGACTTTGGGTTTCGCGCTGCGCTGAGTCGATTTTCTGTGCTGAAGAACTACGGAACCTTGCCGGGGCCTGACGATTGCTTTGCGCATATCCAGCAGGATGCCCGGCCACTTTTCGAAAAGCTTTTAGGCTTGGAGATCGACTATCCGGGAGGCTGCCATCCGCTACAGCCTTACTCGTCGATGAATTATTATCGCTCACATATCGAAGAGTTTTTTCATCATACCGCTCCGCAGCAACTTCCGGCTCCGCCCGTGCAAGGGCAGTGCGTCATGTATTATCCGGCCCCCGACGTGCTGCGTGTCGAGTTCGAGTTGCGCAACAAATCGGCTGCGGATGTTGCTTTGCGATTGCGTTGGTTTTCCCGCCCCTCTCCGGGCCTGCGCCAGGAGTTGAAGCTTCATTCGGACGGTTTTCAATATGCGTGCGAGCAAAAGGTCCTGTCCCCTTATTGGGTCCGGGCCGAAGTCAGCGGAGCGGCCTTCCAGAGCAGTCCAGAGGGTCTGATCACAAACTGGGAGGAAGTTGTGCTGCCAGCACTCGACATTCGGACATGGCGGTTCGAGGTGCATTTCAATGATGCTCCGGCGGTCGCCGAAACGATCTCGCTTGCGGATGCGATTTCAGCGGTCGAAGCACACTACGCTGCGCTGCCCTCACTAGCGCTGGAGTGGGAGCGGTTTGAGTCTCTCGCTTTAAGATCCGCCGGGATCTGCCTGTCGAGCCGGTGTCTGGAGCGTGACAGGAACGGAACTCCCGTCCCAACCCTTCATGGCGGTAAGTCCGGCGTGGTGGCGACATGGTTCTGGGACACTGCCACCTCGCTTCTGGGTGTGGGCCTGATGAAGGACACAGACACTGGCTGGGGTGCAATCCGGTTGCTCTGCGACGGGATTTCCCAAGACGGTGAACCATTCGTCCGCTACTGCGACGGCGAGTATGTGCGGGGTGTGCAGAATCCCATTCTGGCCTGGGGCGTTTGGAACTTTCATTGCCTTTGTCCGAACCACGGAAAGCTCAAGACCGCTTACGAAGCTCTCGGGCGTTATGTCATGTGGTGGCGGCGGAATTGCCGGACCTCGTCCGGGCTCTATATTTTCCCCGCAGGGATGGGCTGCACTGGACTCGACGACGCCCTCCAATGGCAGGATCAATTTCCTATCGCCCTTAATCCCGGCGAGGAATGGCACGGCAAAGAGTGGGGTAACTCGCGGCCGGATCAGTTCGAAAGCGTGGACATCAATTGTCAAGTTTACATCGAATTCCTTGCGCTGGCTCGCATGGCGGAAGCTCTCGACTTGCGAGATGAAAAGGCGACATGGGAGTCGCTCGCCTCGTCGCTTGGGCAAAGAATCCACGAGCGTCTCTTCAATCCCGAGGCCCGGGTTTACATGGCGAGACACGCAGGAGATGGGAGATTTAACGGAATCGTCTCGCTGGAAAGTTTCCTGCCCGTCTATGCGGGAATTACCCCCGGCCCCCTCGCGAAAACACTTTGTCGCGAGTATCTGCTAAACTCCCGCCGCTTCTACACGACGCTGCCGTTCCCGACCTTGGACGCAGGCCACGAGGCCTTCCGCAGCAGCGGAGCGCTCTATCAACCATCGGCCCATCCAGGAGCCCTGGTCCAGCAAGCCTATTGGACCGGGCGCACTTGGCTGAACTACAGCTACTGGATGCTTGGCGCCCTCCACGAAGCGGGGCTTCACGAGGAGGCCGACACCGCCGCCGAGCGAATCCTTGAAGCCGTGAGCCGAAGCGAAACGATCTATGAGTGCTATGACCCGTTTACAGGCACGGGCACCGGGCATGCGGAATTCCCGTGGGGAGCCGCCTCCACATTGGCCATCCTGAACAAACTTTACGCTAATGGCCCGCTCGCGAAAGAGCTTGCTAAAGCCCCCGTCTCACAAGTGACAGCCCACCATGAAAAAAGCCACCCTTGTAATCTCGCTCATACTTAGCTTAGCCCTCCTCGAAGGCACCCAAGCCGCGTCCACCTCACCTTTGCCGGAGGGTAAAAGCAGCCAGTTCGCCGTTCCTCGGATTGCCGTCCCTCCGGTCATCGACGGAACGATCGGACAGGCCGAGTGGCGCGATGCCTTGGCTATTGGCGGCCTTGCCTCGCAGAATCCCGGCGGCAACAGCCTCATTATGCGACCGACGACATTTTTCTTAGCATGGGACGCGGAGAATATCTATGTCGCCTGCCGCACCTGGATCATGCCCGGATACGTCCCGAATGTGAAGGGACGCGCTCCGGGGAAAGCCAATGCTTTTGACGACGGAATGGAATTCAACCTGCGTCCGATGGGGGCCAATCTCAAAGAAGGAGCCACAGACAATTCCTACAAGTTTTTCATTACGTGCTTCGGGTCCGACGGCGATTTGGCAAGGGTTTCTGTGGGCCAGCTTTTTCGTGATTGGAGGCCCTCCTTCAAGACCGCTGTCCGCCGGACGGAGCCGGGAACGGCTCCCTGGGGTGGATCTTGGTGGGAAGCGGAAATGATTTTCCCCGCGAAGGATTTTGAGTTGGTAGGACCGAACCGCGCGGGGGACGTGTGGAGGATGCTCCTTGGTTTCAACCATATTCCCATCTTCACCCAGACGGCCGTCCCGCTGAACAGCAGCTATTTTGACAACAGCGGATGGCCGGTGATGACCTTGGTCGAAAACACCCCCGCCGTCCAGGTCACTATGGAGGAACTGCCGGGGCTCAAGGACGGCATGGCCTCCGCAAAAATCTCCGTATTCAACCCGACCTCCAAGCCCGTCTCGGTGAACGTGCTCGCTCAAATTGAGGAGTGGAAAGACGAAAAAACCGCAGAGGATCTTCTCAAAAAGGAGACGGTATTAAAAATCGAGCCGGGGGAAACCAAAGTGGTCGACCTCAACGAAAAGCTGCCCCGCGACATGGGCACAAATAAAGGCGGCGTGTATTTTCACATCACCCAGGGAGACAAAAATCTCTATCGGTATTACGCCTATCTGAGCTCCGGCTATCCAGAAAATTGGGTCAAAGCACCGGCACCATCGAAAGAGGCCTTTCCGTTGAGTGGGAAATTCAATCCGCTTCGCAACAACATGCTGGTTGATGTGGATATCAACTATCTCCCTAGACCGGAGTTGGCCAAGAAAGCCTTGTATAAAATCACCCGTGACGGGGAATCAGCTATCATCACCTCCGGGGAAATCCTGAATCCCCAGTTCAACTTTTTCGAGACCATGATTCAGATGCCCGTGCTCAAGCCTGGCGACTACACGGTGGAAGCGGAGATCGAACTGGCGGACGGCTCAAGACTCGGCCCGGTGCGGACGAAGTTTCAGAAGCTCGATGAGAAGAAGGTTTTTGCCGACTGGTGGGATAACGAGATCGGCGACATCAACCGTGTCATCCCACCCTTCACAGCCGTGACCGCCGACGGTTCTCAGGTCGGTGTCTGGGGCCGCGTCTACACGCTTGATGCACTCGGGCTTCCGTCTCAAATCCTCTCGCAGGACAAGCCTGTTCTGGCGTCGCCTGCGCGAATTGTCGTCGTGATTGATGGAAAGGAACAAAGCATCGATCTCGGAGGAAAAGTGAAGATCACCGAGCGGAAACCGTGGAAGGTTGTGTTTGAAGGGCAGGCCTCAGGCGCAGGGCTCAAATTTGTAACAACCGGAAGCGTCGAGCAGGATGGCCTCGTTCAGGTCAACCTCACTTATGCCCCCGAAGGAGCGCCGGTGAAGATTGACTCTCTACGACTCGAATTTCCGATCTCTGGAGCCGAAGCCGAAGTGATGAATTCGATGGGGCCGGGCGGAAACTTCGCCACGCTTTCGGCAGGTTTGCTTTCTGACAAAATGGGCACGATCTGGAGCACGCTCGAAATGGGTGCCGGAGGCTCCGGCATGACCGTTGGAAATTTCTACCCGGACGTCTGGGTCGGCAATGAGCGGCGAGGCCTTCTCTGGTGGGCCGACAGCGATGAAGGCTGGGTGCCCGACGAGAAAGTTGCAGCGCACGAATTGGTTCGTGTCGCCCCCTCCAACGGACAGGGCGGCTCGAACGTCGTCCTGCGGAACAATATCATCGGAAGTCCGTTTGAGCTCACCGCTCCGCGCACGATCTCGTTTACTTACAACGCAACCCCCTTCAAGCCCTTTCCCAAAGGTTGGCGAGCGACCATCAATGCCGAGGACGGCACGTTCCGGGGCCCGCACAAACAATACACCGATACAGTGTCCGGACAGGTCTTTGACGGCACGCAATGGCTTTCCGCACCAGCTGCACCTGCCGACTGGGCGAGAGTCTGGGCCGAGTTCAAAGTCAAAGGTGACGCCAAGGTGCGCGAAGAGCAGCCGTTCGATCCACTGCTCGCACGGCGCAAGGAATATGTGCATACGTCGCTTGCTCTGATGGACTACGGCCCTCTGACAGGAGACACATTCACGGCGGGTTACTTCAATCCCGAGTGGGATCACAACACGCTTGGTGACACTCAGCGTGATTACCTGCTTTGGCTGGCGAAGCGGGCCTTTACCGAGGGTGGCCTCCGCTCAATCTACTGGGACATCTTTTTCATCCGCGCATGGGAAACCATCCAGAACGGGATGACCTACAGACTCCCCGATGGGCGCATGCAGCCGACCTTCAACGGCCTGAACCAGCGGCTATTGGCCATGCGACTCAGCTCGCTGCAGGACGAGCTCGGGCTCTCGCCGGGTGGCGTCACCGTTCACTCCTCGAACTGCTTCCCCTTTGTTTCATTTCCTTGGGTAGGAGCCGGCTTGGACGGGGAATGGGCGTTCATGACCGACGCCTCAACACGCGACTGGGTCGATAACTACTCCCCCGAGAGGATGCGTGCCCTCAACACGCCTCAGAACTACGGCGTCCCGCTCACTTGGATGAGCATTAACCAGATCACCGACCCTATCAAGCGCGGCAAGGTTTGGCGCGGCTTTTACGACTGGACGCGGTTCCACGACTGTAATTGGTATGGCTGGGATGGCTACCGGCCCGGTGCCAAGCTCTTGGATTGGGGGCTCAACGACGAGCGCCTCGAATATGTTCCCTATTGGCGGAATACGGCTATCACGAGCGAAGACCCGAAGGTTCTCGTTTCGTATTGGCTAATGCCCGGTCGTGTCTTCGTGATGGCGTTTAACCACGACGGAACAGTCGTCAAGAACCCTGTGCTGAGATTGGATTTTGCAAAGCTTGGGCTCCAGAACGGAACGCCTGTTCTTGCGGAACTCCGCGGAGTGGACGTCCGCAATGACCAGTCACCGACGCCGGAGCCTGATCCTACGCCCGTGCTCGATGCTGCGGCAAAGACCGTCACGGTCACCGACCTGCTGCCTCACACGGCACGTTATTTTGGCATCCGCGTTGAAAATCCGGACGATCTCACCCGCATCCAGAAGACGTTTGAGCAAGTGGGCGACAACGTCCAGCTCACCGCCGATATGCTCGACTGGGGGCTCGTCAGCAACGAGACCCGCTTTATACCTGTGGGTTCGAAGGCTGGAATCTCCTCCACGGATCCTGGCGTGACCGTCGCGCTCTGGCAGCAACCGGACCGCTCGTTGATCGCGGTCACGAACACAACCGGCAATCCGATCCCGGTTACACTGGACATCGACTTCGACAAGCTCGGACTGGCCCCCAAATTGCCTTGGCAGGAGTTTGTCGGAACCCGGGACTTCATCGGCGGACCGTCCCGGCTCGACTTTCACGCGCGCAAGCTCGAGCTCGGAACGATTCTGCCCGGCGATGTTCGCGTTCTCGGTGTGCGGAGATACTGATCGATAGGTCGGCCTTCTCCTGAATATCCTCCACTCGGAGCCGAACCATGACATCCGCCCTTACCGACGAACAAAAAAAGTTCAGTGTCGGCTCGTTGCTTTATACGCGCAAGGGGCTCTTCATGATGTTCGCGTGGATGCTTTGGGGCGACTTCTGCTTCACGATGATGGAGGCAGTGATCCCGAGCATTCTGCCCTTGCATCTGCGGGGTCTGGGGGCTTCGGATCAGTTTATCAGCGTGCTGATGACAAGTCTTCCAGCCGTCTTCAATTTCACGATTACCCCGACGGTTGGTTTGTGGAGTGACCGGTTGAGGACGAGTTGGGGACGTCGCATGCCTTTCATCATCGGCACGATTCCGTTTTTGACCATCACGCTGGTTCTCATCGGCATGAGCGACCAGATCGGGGCCTGGGTTCACCAAAACTTCTTTTCGGGGTCCGCTGTGGATCAGGCGAAGGTGACGATCATCCTCTTGGCCTGTTTCGTCGGCCTCTTCGACTTGTTCAACATGTTTGTGAACACGATCTATTGGTATCTCTTCAATGACATTATCCCCGAACATTACATGGGACGGTTCATGTCCTATTTCCGCCTGGTGGGAACCCTGGCAGGCATGTTTTACAACTTTTTTATCTTTCAATTTGCCGAGAGCCACATGCGGGAGATCTATCTCGGCGCGGCCGTGCTCTACTTTTTCGGTTTTGGCCTCATGTGCCTGAAAGTCCGCGAAGGAACATACCCTCCACCCGAAAAGGTCGCGGAAGGGCCGGGTTTTTTAGCGGGGGTGGTGGGAACGGCAAAGAGCTTCTGGAAAGAATGCTTCACGTCCCGGTATTACTGGTATTTCATGTTGGATCCCGCCATCATGTGTTTGGCGGCGTTCGCACCCTTCGGCGTTTTCCTCAACAAAAGCCTGGGGCTCACCCTCGGGAACATTGGATTCCTCGGTGGACTCAGTCAGGGGGCCATGTTGCTGTGCTTCCTGTTTGTAGGCAGGCTGGTTGACAAATGGCATCCGGTGCGGGTGATGGCTTACTTTTCCGCCGCCGGGGCTTTCGGGGCTTTCGGGGCGTGGATCTGGCTCTTCATCGATAAACCGGATCCCACCATGTATATCTGGCAAGCCTCCATAGGCGGATTACTCTTCGCGCCTCTCGCTGGTACCCTGACCCAAGTCGGCGGAATGACACGGTGGATGCGAATTCTTCCGCGCGATAAACTCGGGCAGTTCTCCGGCGCCATGTGCCTCGTCCGTGCTGCGATGATCTTTGTCGCCGGTTTCGCAGTCGGGTGGTATCTTGATTTCGTCAAGCTTTTCAACCCTCCCACAGCCGCCGATCCGGAAGGCCTTTTCACCTATCGCTACATGTTCCTGTTTCAGGGGGTGGTCACGGTTGTGGCGTTCTATTTTCACTACAAACTCTACCGGGGTTGGAAACGTCTAGGCGGCGAAACCTCGTATCAAGCACCCGATAACACCGTTGATATCCTGAAACTCCCGCCGCGGCCGGATGATGACGGACGTGTCATCAAGCCGCTCCTCTACATCGTGATCTGGGGAATTCTAGGAGCCATTATCTCGTTGGGTGTCTGGACCGCCTACTACATTTTTTGGAACCCCAATTTCGCCTATGCCATGGTGTTTTCCATCGCCACAGCCGTTACGCTCATCCTTTCGGTGGCCAGTATTTGGTTCATCAAATTCATGGAACGTCCGTAAGGATGAAGTCTGCAGGAGTTGAAAGTCAATTATTGACAATTCATGACGCTGGCTGCTTAATTCAGGAATGGCAAAGTCAGGTATTCGCAATCTTCCGCTTCACGAACGGATCGCAAACGATCTTCGCAAGGAACTCTCCGAGCTTGAGGTGGGCACAAAGATTCCGGTCGAAGCCGAGCTCGCGGCCCGCTATGACGTGAGTGTTCCCACCCTGCGCATTGCCATGACCTTGCTGGTGCAGGAGGGGCTTGTCGTGCGAAAACACGGCAGCGGCACCTACATCTCGAAAACAAGGAGCGCAGTGGCTGCCCCTGCGCCAATCGAATCGAGACGGTCGGTCGGTCTCCCGGTCTTCGCAGGATTCTTTGCCGAACCCGCAGCTCATGAATTCTGGCTCCGCCTCTATTCGCAATTGATGCAGGGAATGGATGAGTGCGGGATAAGATATCAGCTTCTTCCTTTCCGCGAGTCGCAGCATGAAAATTCCGAGTGCCTCGATTTCGTCCGGAGTCCGGATGCGGTCGCGCTGATTCACTTGAGCCGCCTTCCGCAACAGGTTTTAGAGGCTGCCCGCGAAAATCGTGTGGCTGGGGTTGGCTTTTCCTCCCCGGATATTGAGATGGTTCACTCGATCCGGGTGGATCAGGCCAAGATGATTCAAGCAGCGATGGAGTATTTTCATATCCACCGACGTCAGCGTGTCTCCCTCCTTGCGTGGGACCCGAGCACCTTGAATCATCAAGTCACGACCACAGGTGCGGGGACGTTCTCCAAACAATTCAAAAGCGCTGCCGACAACTTTGGTATCTCAACCAAGGATCGCTGGATCTGTGGTGATCTTCACCCGGCCAACCGGGGAGCAGGCTGGAGCGGCTTGCGGGAAATCTGGAGTTCCAGCTCCCAGAAGCCGGATGCCCTTCTTGTGGCTGATAGTCAGCTCATGTCTGGCGTGATAGAGGCTGCGAGGGAGATGCGGATTCGCGTCCCTGAGGATATCTTGATTCTCAGCCAGAGCAACACGCCGGAGTCAGTTGCTATTCCCGCGCAAGTTGCCCGGATCGAGTATCACATTTCGGATATGGCCGATGCCATGGTCGAGGGGTTGAAGGCCCTTTGGCGGGGCGAGCCCGCCACACACCGCGAGGTCGAAATTCTCGGAACGCTCGTCCCTCATGAAGAGGGGCAGACGCCGGGAGTCTTCCAGAGTCCAGCGCTCGCCGGATTTATCAAATCCTGACGGGGGCCGTCAGCCTCCCGATCCGAGAAGCCGCCTCCGAAACTGGGCGGGGGTCAGCCCAGTAAGGTCCTTAAAACGCTTGGAAAAGTGGAATTCGTCGTGGAAACCGCAGCGCAGAGCGATCTCTTTCACCGAAAGATTCTGATCGCGCAACAGGTCTTCGGCGTGGGCGATCACTTTGCCAGCCCGATATGCTGCCGGAGGCACTCCGCCGAGGGCTGCAAACTTCTGCCTGAACCGGTTGTAGGAAATGCCAAGAGATCGCGCAACCGCATCCCAGTTCACGGCCTCCTCGAGATTCTTTTCCAGTTCAGACTGTGCAGTAGCCAGCCAAAGCGTATCGGCCGCGGCTGCGGGCGCCTGCGGGGAAAGCACGGTGTCCGCGAGAAACTCCTGGAGGAGACAGATCCGTTTTACGGTCTGCACCGGTTCCGGCATGATGCTCGGCTTGATGATGGCTTCCAGGCGGTGCCACCAGTGCTCCACGTTCTCAAGGCGGTGAACCGGACTCTTCGGATCAAGTAGTCCCTCTTGAACCCAAAGGTCGAAAACAGGGCCTTCAAACTGGATGAAAAACTCGCTCCAAGGCTCTCCGCGGCGGCTCAGATAGCGATAGCCGTGTCGGGGAAACATCAGCATGAGATTTCCCTCACGCAGCGGAATGCGAAGTCCGTCCTGATCCTCAAACCGGCCAGAACCCTCAATGACATAGACCGCAGCGTAGGTGTCCCAGTAACGCATGGCCATTCGCGATCCGCCTTTCGATCTCAAATGCCTGCCCGCCCAAGTCACTCGCCCGAGCGGGGTCTGAATCCCCGAGTGATAAACCCTGCCTGTAGGCACTCCCGTTAACCAATTCTGAGCGTCAGTCATAAACTACATGAAAAAGTCACATTTTGTCCTTGTTTGAAGCTGTGGCGGAGTTAAATTTCAGGCAAGCAAAATATGCATGGCAGAGCAACCACTCCCAGCATACTCAACTTGGAGTTAATCATTACACCACTCAACAAGACCCCCATCGAAAGAGCCTAAACCATGAAACATTCCGCTCTAATCCATATCCTTTCCGTTATTGCCATCGCACTCGCGACGACAACTGCTGCCCGTGCGGCTGTTCTCAACATCAACCCAACGAGCGATACGTTGATTGCCGACAGCTCACTTGCAAACACCAATTACAATGGGATCTCGTCACTGGAGATCGGGGGCCAAAACGCCGGGTATATTTCCCGTTCCCTCTTTCAATTTGACGTTTCCGCTTTGGGGAGCGCGGTCATCGTTAGTTCGATCAAACTGAACCTTACCACGAGCTACGTCGCGAATCCAGGCGACCTCACGCATACGATCACCCTCCATGAAGTCAGCCAATCATGGACACCAAGTCAGGTGACTTGGAACGACAGAGCCACTTCCACGGCTTGGACTCCATCTGCTGGCGGCACCTATGCTGCAACGGCAATTGGTTCCTACGATTGGAATTTTCCCTCCACATCGGGGTTGAATTCCTCGAACAGCACTTTCACTATCGACATTCTCCCTGGAGCAGGCAATCAGGCCGCGCGCGACAGCTTGATCAATTCGTGGTATTCCACTCCGGCCTCCAACTTCGGTCTTCTGTTAAAAATGAATACTGAGTCATCGAATGTCTACGGCCTCGGGCTCCGTTCAACCGAGAATTCCGGCGGAGGGATACCAAGTTTGGAGATCACCTATACCGCTGTGCCTGAGCCTTCCAGCATGATGCTCATGCTTGCAGCATCAGCCGGTCTGGTTTTCTGGGCTAGGCGGCGGCGTCACGCGGTGCGGTAGGCCATCGAGCTCGCTGGTTCGAGACTCATCCAGTAGCATGGGGGAGGGGCTGTAGTTTTCGAGTTCGGGAATTGCCGTGGATCTTTGCTCGTGCTTCAACGAAATGCTTGCGGTTATGTCGGGGAAATGGCCTTCCCCAATGGTAGGACGGTTATTTTCTCGCCGGGTAAGTCAGTGCTTTTTCCAGGATAGACGATCCAGATCTCGTCCAGATCAAGGTCCGTGAAAACCGTCTGAACTCACCGGGTCAGTGTGGGTGCGTCGGCGACGCTTGAATTCCACTGGGTGCATGGAACATGCCGGAACCGCGGAAGTAGATTTTCGGCGTCTTGACCAGGCGTTTTCCGATATTTGCCTGCCACGGGAAAGCTGACGGACCATGAATGTCTGTTCGAGAGCATCAAGAGAGGCGCGATGCCCATAGACCGTGCGATCTCGCTGCCGTCCCAGACCTGCCCATCACCGCCGGGGATATGCCAAACCCCAACTCTGCTAGCTACCGCTCGAGAAAAGTGCAGATGAAATTCCGACTCCAGTCGAAGCTGTCTGCGTCATTCGCAAGCGGAAAGGAACGGGGAAAAGTGATTATTCCTGCTTCTTGATGATCTTATCGAAGAGCGCAAGAAGATCGGTCCATGGTTCCGGCTTTTTGCGTTCCTCTGCGGCGGCCGCCTCGACGGCGGGCTGCACCCTGGGGTCGTTATGCCAAAGACCGTGTCCCCACCAGTAGGAGCGGTGGAGGTGTGTGGCTGCCGCGGCGCGCGTGTCACGGTCCTCCACGGAGATGTTCGTGATAAGAAAGTTCAATGTGACATCCTTCTCTTCGGGAGTGGCATCCTTGCGCCAGCCCATGAGGGAGGCTGCCTGGAGAGCCAGGGCAATCGGTGAATTCTCGTCCTTGATGATGGCAGCCAGGCCCGCTGTGGCATCGGCTCCGGGGGCGGCGGCCACCATGTTGACCACTGCGGTAGCTGCCGCCGGGTTTTCACCGGCATACGCGATCAGATTTTTGATAAATTCCGGCCCTCCCCGTTTCGAGGCATCGCGGAGTGGTCCGTTGAAAAACTCAAGAAGCGGCGGTGTGGCAAAAGTCAGAAGGGTTGGGATATGAGGCGTAAGCTTCTCGCTCGAGTCCAACGAATCGAGCGCGATCAATTGCACCAAGCGGTCCTCGCTGGACAGGAGCTGGGTGACTGCCTCGGCATCGACCTTGCCTGCACTCAGTTGCTTGGCTGCGAAGAACCGCATCTGCTCGGAGGCATTCGGATCGTTTGCGATCGCGAGAAGTTGATCCGGCTTCTTCCCGGTGAGTTCTTTGGGTGGGCCGAGTCGTAAAACCTCACCGAGCTGGTTGATGACGCGTGCGAACTCGCCGCCCTCGAAAAGAATGTCTCCTCTGCGAACTTGTTCGGCGACTTCCCAGTGGTCTTTGGGTTCCTTGATCACGAGGCATTTGAACGCGTCGGGCCAAGTGGCTCGCACGACAGCCGGAGTTCCGGTTCCGCTCCATTCGTCGAAGGGGGCGTTGACGGTATATTGAATCAACGGCGTATGCTCGATGGTAAATAGCACGCCGGGGTTTCTGCGGAGGACCTCGGCCCAGACATTTTCATCGAGAAGCTCATTATACCACTTGAAGTCGCCGGCCGGCCATTTAGGCCAGGTGGCTTCTTCCTCCTTTCCCTCGGGAAAGAATCCCGCGCCGACATTCGTGTCGACATAGAACAACGTGCAGCCCCAGCGTTTTTTCGCATACTCGACTTTCTTGCTCAGAATATCAGCAGGACTGACCTTGGCATGAGGATAGTCGTGGTAGAATGCATAGGGCGACTTGGGATCTACGGCACCGGGCGCGATATGAGGAAATTCGGCGATTTTTCCAGGCAGAAGCACGGAAGGGCGAAGGCACACGCCAACTTTAAAGCCCGCATCGCGAATCTTCTGAAAAAACTCATCGGCCACGGCGTCGGCTTCAGGACACATGTATTCGATCATGTGAGGATCGCCGACGTATTTAATGACGGACGGCGAGTTTCCCTCAATGTTCCAGACGATCACGCCCTGAGCATTGATTTCCTTCATTTTCGCGATCAGCTTGTCGGCTTCTGCCATGACGCGCTCGCGGAATTCGTCGCTGGGCTGGATATCCGTTGGTTTCGTGAGGGTCGCTGCAATCGGATCATGATAGGGGAACCAATCCCCCATGAAGGAAGGGATGATCGGTCTGCGGTCCTTCCACTCAAACTGCATGGGCCGTGCTTTGCCATAGGCCTTGAGTAGATCGTCAACCGGAGCCAGAGGGTCAGCCGCTGACCCGAAGCGCAGAGAGATCTGGTAGGTATCGGTCCCGCCGGGCGGAATCGGGCGCGAAGTGAAGCGCTCGTGATAAAGGACTCGATCTCCGCCGATGGATAGCTGTAACCACCAATTCTCACCCTTCTCGGCTCGTTCCACATGTGCGCGTTGCGCCAGGTCTTGCGCGACCGGATCGTTGTGCTCCGGCTTCTTTCGATCCCATGGCTCAGTATACGAATCCGTGAGCCAGCTCAGGGCCAGTTGCTTCGTCGTCTCCCGCGTGGAGGCAACGAGCACGGAGCCCGTTTTCTCGGAAAACGATGTGAAGTTGACAACGTCATTATCCAGCTTTTCCTGCGTTAGCTCAAAAGGTCGGATCACCATCGGGAGGGCGACCGGACCGCTCAGCGTATCTCCCCCCATCGCTCGTACGGCCTGGCCAAAATAGACCGCTTCCGTCGTGGCGACAGGAGCTGTATCCACCGGCACCTGCAAGGCAAAGAGCCGCTGCTGAAATTCGAAGAGTGTGTTTTCGGATTTGTTATGGACGGTGACTTCCATGTCCACTCCCCCGGACACGATCTTATAGGTGCGGACGACTTCGCCCCACGGGAAAGTTTGGGCGAGTTGTTTTTTATCCGCATCAAAATTGCTGCTCGTCCAGCGGCTGTCCTGCTCGTTCGACGGCCATTGTGTGCCGTCATTGCCCCACAGCCTGCGAACCTCGGCTTCCGGGGGACGAAACCTGACGGTTGGCGTATAAAATCCCGGGTCGTGGTTGGTATTCGTGATCGTCTTGCCATCCAATTCAAGAATCAGTTCACCGCCCGGTGTGAAACTGATGTCGTAGGACGGGTTTGCTGCCCGCGCTGCGGGATGGCCGCCGAGCAATCCTCCGAGGGTTGCGAGCGTCAAAATCAAGGTGTGGGCTATTTTCATAATTCAGAGGTGCGTTTTATTTAGGAATCGGAAATCGGAAGGGCGTAGCCGGGAGGCCTTGTTTGTTGGTGAGAGTGGCCTCCGGCCATCCGGCCCAGGCATAGCGGACCGCTGTCGGTGTTTTGATTTCGGTGCTGGTGACGGTGACGCTGTCTCCAGTAATGACGGCGTTTCCCGGGGAAAACGTCAGTCCGTCGGCAGAGAGTTCGAAGCCTTTCAGCTTGTCGCCCTGCGCAACAAGCCCGCCGCCTACGGCGCCGAATTGAACCCGGCATTCTCCGCCAGTAAACTCAACAGCCTCAGGATACGGGCTGTCGGCTTCGACGGTCTTGTCGTCATAGGCAATTTTCCGGGCCTGTAAAAACAGCCTGTCGGCCACGGGTGCCTTTTTCCGCGGGTGAATATCGTAGGGGTCGCCGTGATCAAAGGTGACTGCGAGACCGGTATTGGGCACGTGACGCGTCACCTGCCATTGAGCCTCCCGGATGTCGCTGAATCCGTGCTCCGAGTTTTCGGCGGCAAGAGCCGCCAGAACCGAAGCATCCATATCCAGCTGTTTGTTCTCTTTCGTGCCCTCATTTTTGATCCAGCCGGACAATTGCACGATCAGGAACGGCATTGTGGGATTGCCCCATGCCTTGCGCCAGGATTCGATGAGCGCGGAGAGGCCTGCCTGATAAAATGGGCCATTGCCTTTTCCCGCGTTCATTTCTCCTTGGTAGTAAACAACGCCGCGCACAGGAAACGGGGCCAGCGGCGCAACCTTATCGTTGAATCCGGCAGAGGTTGCATCGGGGTAGTCTTTCCCGCGCACCGCGGCAAGCAAAGGGGTCGCCGCAACCGTCGCGTCATCCACCCAGGTTTGCACGGGCAGGATCGCATCGAGTTGCACGATGCCCACGGGCATCTCTCCGTTGAAGTGGCGATAAAGGTTGCGGGCAAAGAAATACGAAAGGCCGCTCATACACCCCGGCACGCTCTGCGAGAGCGGCTTGTCGCCAGCGCTCCAACGCGGAAGCAAATACGAGGTGCTCTCCCACTTACAAGGCCCCCAAAAAGAATACGCCTGTTCCTGCGGAGTTTTCACCCGGTGTCCCTCCCGGCTGCCAATACTCACTGTCCGGATGTTGGGATAGGCGAACCGGCTCGAGATCGCTTCCTCCGCCCCTTCGCAGTCATGTAAGGGAAGTCCCGCGTTCGATTGGCCGCAGACGATCCATACCTCGCCGACCATCACCTGCGTCAACAGAATCGCTTCGTTGGGATTCTTTCCGCTGATTGCCAAGGTCCATGGCCCGCCAGCGGGTTTCGCAGGAAGCATCACTCGCCACTTGCCGTCCTTCGCCACTGTCGAAAGTTTTTCGTCTCCGTAGATGATCGAGATTTCTTCGCCCTCCGAGGCCCAACCCCAAAGCGGCACCTGGACATCGCGCTGCAACACCATGTTCTCGGAAAAAAAGGACGGCACCGAGAGCCCTGCAGCTGCTGTGGAAATGCCAATAGCAAAGACGCAGGCGGTTGAGGCCAGGAACTGGAGAATCAGGCGTTGCATCGGGAATAGCTCAGTTGGGCAAAGTGGAAGCAGTCGAGTGAGACTGGAAGGTTCGTGCGATCCAAGAAAGAGTCAAGGCAAAACAATAAGTGACATATTGTTTTTAATTTGCCGGGACGTTCTCGGGAGGCGGAGGCGCGTCCACCGCTGCCTTGGACTTTCCGCGGACAGGTGCCTCGTTGTTGAGAAAGTAGTTTCTGATGTGGCGAACGTAGGCAGGGATGGTTTCGTGGTAGCTCACGAGAGTGCCCTCAGCGCCACGGTCCGGGAGAGCCTCCGCATGAAGTTTCATATATTCTTCGCAATACGCCAGTGCCGCATCACATTGCGCAGAGACAAGGGTGCGGTTGGCCTTGGAAAGGCCGCCTGGATTCTCATCGTCGCAGACGTGGTGAACGGCCAGGAGAGCGTCCACGGCCAGGAGATGAAGTCGGGTGCAGTGCATGCGGTTCATCAGAAAGCGCAGGAACTCCCTGCCCTCCAATTGTTGCGTGGCGCCGAGGCACCGCTCAAAGAGCAAGCTTGACTGCCCCATGAGGCGGATCGATTTGGCCACACTGGGTCGCGTCCAGTAGTTTATGCTCCGGGTCCATGCCAGCCCTTTGGGACCCGCCCAGCAAAAGAGGACGCAGAATCCGATATTGAACAAATGATTGCGGCAGAAGACGTCGGCTTCATCAAGTTGCAAAAGGCCCTCGACAAAGTCCTGCACGCGACCCACACCCAACGCCCGGCCGTAGTCCTTGCAAAAGGCACGGGGAGTCAGAGAGGGATTCATGCAAACGAGCGCCGCATAACGAATGGCTGTCCGGTTTTCGGCCGTGCGCCAGTGGTTGAAGTCCAGTCCTGGTATGCGGTCTCCCGCGATGCCCTCCAGAGCCAGATCCACAGCCATTTTCGAGCCGAGGAGCGAATTCTGCTGGCAATACATCAATCCATCGAATTCAACCCACGAATACAGTCGCGTTCGCCTCCAGTCGCCAGCTTTCAAGTCGAGAGCCCGAATGGAATCCGCGACGGCGCGCGCCCCGTGCGCTGGCAGGAATGTCCAGGAGACATCCGGCGGGCAGTTCGCGCGCAGGAAATCAAGTCCCAGTTGGAGATTGACCGGGCTCGTCTCATAGATGCCGACCGCCAATTTCGGCAGATTCACGCCTTTGGCCCGGAGGTGATCGATGACGGCTAGATACCTTTCCAATCGATGAACCGGTTTGTGTTCGTTTTCCGGCGTAATCAATTCGAGGGTGCCGATGTCGGGGTAGTCCCGCAAAACCGCTTCGCAGGCCGCTGCACCCTCCTCCGGCTTTTCCTCGTGGACTTCCATCGAAAATTGGACACGCATGCCGACCGATTTCGCCTCCTGCATGAGCGCCCGAAGCCACGCTATGGCGGCGCGGCTTCGCTCGGGGTGCCGGCTAAACAAAGGCTCAATCTCGGGAATGCAGAAAACCTCGCGGTTGCGCAGGGCCGGGCCGACCACTGGGTGGTCCGGCACGTCGTGGCGGACGTCGTAAAAGAAGTGGCCAGCCAGTTTCTCGCCACCGCCATGGCGATATTCATACCATTGGCCGGGATAACTGTGGAACGTAATGTGGTTGTAGCGGAGCCTCGCGAGATTGCGGATGTATTCTCGAGCCTCCGCCAGCGGATAGGACGAAATGTCCATCGTGAAGTTGATGTGCTGACGAATGCCGCGCTCGATCACTGCGGGCACGATTCGCACTGGCCCCACGCTCGCCTTTTCCAGTTTGAGCACTGCGGGAAAAACAGGTCCGGTCACATCGAAGCAGACACCCGCACGCTCGAGCATCGTGTATGCAGCAACGAGCGTCGCCGACGCATCCTGTCCGGCCAGCTCGATCACACGGGGTTTGGAAGTTCTAATCTCGAAAGCCGCGCACGGTAATTTTGGGGAGATCTTCAGTCGGACCACCCAGTCGGCCGCACCAGTTCCAACAATGACCCTCCACGAGGTGGAGGCCTCCAGCATCCATTTCAATTCCCGAACGGCAAATGCCAGCACCGGGTCGTCGGAAGCGGTCCGGATGGCGATACTTTTGAGTTTGGACTTCATTATTTTCGTTTTCTCGTGTGCCTTGGCGATTGGAGGGTGCTTGATTTGGCGAGGTCTTCGGCTAGTTGAATTTTTATGGTTACTATCTTTCGTGGCCCCGCAGAGACGGTGACTTTGCAACCTTGAACTTTTGGTCGGGGCGCGTTGGGAGCGGCGTCTTCGGAAAGTTGGACAGCCTCGGCGGTGAGGACCGCCTTCCAAAACGAAACTGTTTCGGAGCCCGCTGTGTCCGAGGGATTCCAAAACCTCATCACGAGTCCGCATCCGTCCTCGGCGGGTTTGATCGCGGAAACGATGAGCCGCCCCGACTGGCATTCCACGAAGCTGCGCGTGGAAGGGGCGTCTCCTGACATCGGGGGGAATCCGCTGGGCCGCGAACCGGTTTGGCGCGTAAAGACACCGGCTTGGAGACGCGCGAGTTCCCGGAGAGCCGCCGCGCGAGGCAACTTGCCCGCAAAAGGAAACAATGCATACCGAAAAACGATCTGCCCCCGCTCGAGTCCCTCGGTTTCTCCGCCGGTGCTAACGGTTTTGCGGAACGATCGCAGCAGCGTGACTTGCATCGTGCGCCGGGCATCATCCATCACTCCTCCCTCGTGCAGCCCGACGCCGGAAATCAATGCGAGACCACGGCGTCCGGATCCGATGGCCTGCAGGCCGAGGAAAGGCTTCTCCGATTGCTCCATCTCCTGCCAGTTCGCGGTTTCCGGATCGAGGCGAACGGGGCGTTCCACAAAATCATAAGGATGGTGCGCGAGGTATGTCTGCGCCGCGACGTCGGTCGGAAGCAGTAGTTTGAGTCGGTGATCCTCCGCCTCGTTCGTGACGGTCGTCTCGACATCCACGGTTTTGGCACCGCGGCGCAGGGTGAGCCGATTGTGAATTTCGAGATCGATAAATTCACAGGAAGAACGCTCTTCCCTGGCTTCGTAACGTCTCGGCACACGCATTGTGATCGCCACGCGGAACGTCACGAGTTCCGGGCCGTCAGCAACAACGGAGAGCCGGGCAGAGCAAGCTGTTGAGAGGAATTGTTCGTCGTTGATCGAGTGGGAGTGGATCCATCCATCCCCGATCTCGCTCCGGTCTTCAAAGGTCAGCAAATCGGTGTAGGTTTCGCCCGTCGCTTTGTCTGTCAACGTGAGTGCGCCATTGGGTTGGATGGCAAGGACGAGGTATTCGTTCTCCGCGCTCGCCGGACCCGTGCGAAGGGTGCCCGTTGTTCGAACCGGCACGGTGGAGGGTTTCACTCGCAGGGACGTGAACCCGAGAGCGGGCAGCTTGATCCTTGCTGCGATGGTGTGACGGGAAAACTCGCCGTCGCTCATAAAGCAGAACCTAGCATAGCGGGAACGCTCGTTGGTCACGGGAATGAAGCCAAGATGTTGATAGCGCACGGGATTTCCGGCGGCATCCTCAAGCACGAATGCTTTGATGCGTTGACCGTTCAAGCCCTCGACAAAGCTCGCGGGATAGTCAGTCGGCAGATCGACGTCGAAAACCACGACCCCGTCCTCTGCATAAGGGTGTGGATTCACAAGCGTCAGAGTGAACTCGTCTGGCGCTTTGGCGAGATCGACGGATCCGGAGGTGAGGTCACCAATGACCTGGCTTCGGATCTGCTCGCCGAGAATTCGAGCCTGGTCATAGCGCGACATCATGTCGCGGTGGACCTGATCGATCGAGCAACCGCAGATGCTGTCGTGCGCGTGATTTGTCAACACATCCCTCCATGCCGATCTCAGACAGACGCGATACAGTCCGGCATTCGTAGCCGTCGGGTCAAAGGATTGAAGCGCGAGCAAGGGCTCGACCCATTTTTCCAAAAGAACTTGGCACACGTCATTAGCCTGCTTCAGGCGCACTCGCGCAGAGACGCAATTTGGAATGAGCCAGAGATAGCCGCAGCGGTTGCGGCTTGGTTCGCGCAATTCCCCGCGCTTGATCGGAACGCGACGGGCCGTCCTCCGAGCCTCTTCAAAAAACATCGGTAGCGTCGAATGGCGTGGTTCGACTTCCGGGCAAGCCTCCCGGATCAACCGCAGGTAGAGCGCCACATCGGCGGCAGGAAGGCTGTGATCCATCGAATCCATCAGGCAAATGGTCGAGCCATTCGAACGCTCTATTTCGTGTTTGACGTAATGCGCCATCTCGAGACGGAACCATTTCTCTCGAACGGCCCGCTGCTTTTTTGGGTCCGGCCCCGCTGCAGCCAGATCGGCGTTGAGCCCGCCCATGCTTGCGGAAAAGACCGTGGGCCCTTCGAGTGCTGCGCGGGGTTTGGCAAATGCGCCGTAACCTTCGGCATCCTGCAACTTGAACGTGAAGGATTGCGAGCCGTCCGGAGCTTCCCAATGAAAGAACGCGGGCGTTGTGTGTTCGTTTGTGCCGCGTCCGAGAACGACATTATGCACGTCGAAGCCCGCGAAAATCTGCGGCATCTGAGAGGGATGGCCGAACATGTCGCAGATAAAGCCAACCGGCATTGCCTCGACGCCCCACTCGCGGCTGATACGTCTTCCGAGAAGGAGGTTGCGCACAAGGGCCTCGTCGCCAACACAGAACAGGTCGGGCATGCTGAACCATGGCCCAACCGAAAGCCGTCCGGCCTTCATCAAGCACTCCAGCCGCGTCCGGTTCTCCGGGCGAAACTCAAGGTAGTCGTCCAACACGCACGTCTGCCCGTCTAGTTGAAAATAACGAAAGTCCTCGTTTGTCTCCATCAGGTCGAGCAACTCGTCCATGAGCTTGACCAAAAGAAAACGAAACTCCTGCAATGGGCGATACCATTCCCGGTCCCAATGCGTTCCGGAAATATAATGAGCGACAACTTTAGGTTGAGGACCGGGCTTTTTCATCTCTTGATATACATCTCACTCACTCAGCGACTCCACTTGGCGCCTTCAATCGGAACAAGTGAGTCAAAGATCTGGTAAGTCATGCTTTTTGCTACGAGAGCAGCCTCCAGCGTTCTTAAGTCATCAGTGAGTTTGTCTGGATCAACGAAGAGATTGGACCACTCACTAATCCCGAAATCCGGAATCGTGGAGCCATTGGCCACACGCGCCGCCGATTTCTCATCGATGCAGACCATGATGACCTGCACGACGGGAGGGAGTTGGTTAAGGGTATTCCCGGTGCTGACTTCTCCGCCGGCACCCGTCGCGGTGTAAGTGTTCGAAGCGGCCGAGTTGTAAAGGAATCCCGACGAGAGCAAGGCATTTCCGCTGGTGTCCTCCGTCTGCGGCAGACGTGGACGGATCACCAGTGCGATGACGTTCTCCGCCAGTCGTGCGGTGGAGTTCGTGGAATACCACGAGGCCGGCAGGGTGGCATTGGGAGTCCCCCCATAAATAGTCAGGCTCTCGCTCGGCTGCCAGAGTTCACGCAGTCGGAACCTCCACCGCTCCGTCGTCGAGCCTCCGAGAAAACCAGGACGCTCGGAACTGTCCGTCCCGAACTCCAGAAAATAGCCGGCGGCTACGAGCAAACTCTGCAGGGGCCGGAGGCTTGCATTCGTGGTATAGCCAAGCGGCGACTGGAAGAAAATCGCATGGGTTCGCAGCGCAGGGGCTCCTAAGACCGTGGCGGCCGGTCCGCTCACAAATTGCAGTTCGGATTTGCGTCGATAGCCGGTGGGCTCGCCAGTAGAATTTGTATCGTAGCCCCAGTAGATGTTGAGCGTGGCCTGGCTGATCTTACGCGTCATAGCCTCGTAGGCGGCCCTCGCCTCTTGAAACGCCTGTATCTTTGAAGTCCCCCGGGTCCACATCGCAGTGCCAGCATTCAAAATCGACAGGAGCAACCCGACGAGCACGGCGAGAATTACCGTCGAGACCAGCATCTCGATGATGGTAAAGCCCTCGGGTCGCTTACTGTCCGTTATTGGCGACAATGGCTGAAACCTTGTAGGCATCATTGGTGTTTGCGGTTTTCGTTATGCGGACAGAGATCTGCGCAAGATCCGAATAATTGGAGGAAGTTCCAGGCAGCGCCGCAGGACTGAGAATCGAAACAGTCGCGCGATAAAGTGCGTTTGATGCGCCGTCGAGCATGACGCCACGATCATCGAAATACAGAAGCCTTCCATTCCAGCCGACTGGTGCGGAGTTCGTAAGTCCCGAAAAATCGCTCTGCTTGGCGGACGCCAGAACACTCTGGACGATCTGCGAATACACAGTTGAGTCGACAGCTCGTCGCAGGCTGCTAGAGCCCGTGCTCATGACACCGAGAACCGCCAGCAGAGCGAACGACACGACGCCGATCGCGAGCACAGTTTCGACAAGGGAAAAGGCGGCAGAACAATTTTCCGAAGCTGTGCGGTAGAGCTGAAACTTGGACTTAGTCATAAGAACCTTGGCCATCATAAGAGAACTCCATCTCCGCCGGACTGAAGTTGGCATAAGCGCGCACACTGCCGTCTGCAAAGAGAATGTTGCTTTTGCCGCCGTGCGGCCGCGGGCCGGAAAAGGGACAGGCGATGGAATAGTCGTCCTTATCTGCATCATCGGATGGAAACACGCTGGATACACTGTCGCCGCTCAGAATAAATCGCGAGGCGTTAGCGATACGCGACAATCTGACGGGAGCGGCCTGCCCCTCCGCAAGAAACGCGGCACGAGCTCCGAGGAAGTAACCAAAATCACGATTGGATGGAAGATGCCTTGCCGTGGTTTTGCAGAGAAAGACACGCCAGTCGTCACCAAGGTAAGCCGCGATCTGCTCAGTCCATGGCGGCTTTTGAGTCGCCGAGTCGATTTCTCCTCTTCTAATCGTTGTGCCGGCAAGCGGCAGGATCCCGTCGCTTTCGGACGCAAAGCCCAGAAGGGCCGTCCCGATCTGACGGAGATTGGAAACGCATTGGGCAGCGTCGGCTCGTGCTCGGGCGGACTGAGCCACTGGAATGGTGATCACCAATAGTGATCCGACGACGGTAATGACAGTCAACAACTCGACAAGGGTGAATGCGACCCGCGATCGGCGTCGATGTTTGGAAAACGATCGTCTTGTCATGGTCGGAAAAGCTGAGATCGCCCGGTTCGGGTATCCATCTGAACGGTGGAGAAGTTGTTCGTTCCGCCGCGCTCTTGCACGAGAGTCCAGTGAATAGAAGCGCCCGGGAGGTCCAGCATTCCGTTGGGGCGGAACATCAGCAGGTTTGCATCGGCTGAAATGTTTCCCGGCAAAGTGACGTTCGACGACGTGCCGAGCTGGGCCAGAGCCGAGCGAACGGTGTCCTCGGACACAATAATCCCCTGTGGCAGCCAGACGACGCGGTTTGTCACCGCTCCGTTACCGAGTTGAGCGGCCTCATTCAAAACGATACTTCGCACAGCCCGGAACGCGTTGGAGTCCGCATTTCGCGACGTTTTAAGGAACTGTACCTGGACAACCCGATTGCGCGAGATCGCCTCCTGCCTGGCCTTGTTCAGTTGGTCGATCAGCGACTGGGTGGCCACAGTGAGGTTATTGGCCCCTCCGATGCCAGAAACGGCAGGAGCGACCAATGCGATAAGGATCGCCATGATTGCGATGACTGTGAGCAGTTCAATCAGCGAGAAGGCGCGATGATACTCTGCGTTCATGGCAGGAATTGCTTGGTGCCGTTCACGCGGAATTGATAGTAACGCGCAGCTCCCGGGGAGGTGGCAACCGCAAAGTCGGGCAGGTCTGGGTGATTGGGATCGAGAAAACGCTCGAGGGAGTAAGAGCCACGGTATTCTCCGGTTACGCTCAGCTTTCTCGATGGCGACTGGATGAGTGACTGGACGAAGACATGAGTTGTGTAAGTGTTGGATTGCGTGGTGAGGTTTTGATAAAGAGCAACATAAGGTTGCTCGCGAAGGTTGTCCCCCGTCGGCAGCTTCCCCGTGGTCCCCGGGTTGCTGAACCACCAGTCTTGAATATTACTGCTCGACCCGGCCGTGTCGGTCACCAGAGCCGTTGCAGAATTGGCCGGATCCGCCGGATACAACCACATGGAACAAATCTCGGACGGGGACTTGAAGAGACCATTGTTATCGAAGCGACTCTGAAACTGCTTGAGCGTTTCATCCGCGTGGATCGGGAAGCGAAGGTTCACGGTATTGTCGTTGAAACTGCTGGATTGAATCGCGGAGACCCTGTTGGCAGCGAACGCCGCGCGGAGATGCGTACTCCTCGTGATGTAAGTGAAGGGGACGATTTGGTAGTTAAGGTTGACCCGGCCGGCGGTGGAAAACGGCTCGCTGATTGCATACGGCTCCACAATAGGCATGGAGAAGAGATCCATGAGATGCGCATCCCTGGGTTCCACAAACCCCTTGTGGTCGGATGCCGTCGCCCCTGCCGCCGGATTCGGGCAGAAGAGGAGTGTCGTCCATGCTCCATCCGACTCGGTCGCCCGAGAAGGCAGCGAACCAAAAACACCTGGCGAGGGAATCTGCCGGTTGGGAGCGAAATACGTGGAGAAGGCCAGCCTGGCTGCGGTGTAGTAGCTGCTTGCGAAGTAGGGGAGGCCTTGGCCGGGATCTCGGATTTCCCCTTCATCCGGTTTGCCTGCATACGCTCCGTCTGGGAAATCTCCGCAGCCGGTGTCAAAGTCTGGCGGTTTTCCGAGACCGTTCGAAACGCCACTCGACGCATAGCGGCTGGAGATGATCGGCAGTGGATCTTGCAGGATTGCTCCGCCTGTGCCAAAGAACACCCCGGATGACGAACTTCCCATATTCGGGAGGTTTGGGAAACTTGGGTCGCCGTTGGAGTAATCTCCTATGGCGTGACCGAGAATCGAGCCATTGAGAGCCTGCCGCAATCCGCAAGCAACAAGAGCACCCGGCGCTGTATTGAAGTAACTGTTGTGCTCACGGAAAAAACTCGGCGCTCCGCCTCCTTGATTCTGCTGAAGCGAGAGCCAACGAAAATCTGTGGCCGCCCCAGTTGCCTCGACCGCGATCATCACGTCGCCGTTCCACCAGCACGGATGCCCTGCGTGGTTGTCTTCATTCACCAGCAAAGATCGAAATCGCCTTCCCGAATGGAGATTGATGTCCCAGCCGTGAAACGTTTTGCCATAAAACGTGACTTGATTGCCAACGACGCCGCTCCAGTGCGGCTTGTTGAAAAAATTGATTGGGTTGAGCGCCGGCTTGGTAAGGGTAACCGATGGAAAACTTAGGTTGAATGTTTGCAGCGTGTTTCCGGCTGAGTCTTCGATCGCCAGAGTGAGACTCCCCCCAGAAAACACGAATGTCGGATTCGCCTCCGGGATTGAAAATGGAACACTGACAAAAGGATTGTCCTGCAGCGAGGGCGCGGCACCATACTCGGTCCCCTTGCCGTGATCCGAGATGAGATACATCGTGTCGAAGACAGAGCGCATTCCTCCTCCGGCACGTGTGTCGACTCCCGATTGCACGATGTTCGTAGCTGGATCCTTCGGGAAAATCTGTGAACTTGTCGCATTCGTCGTGATCTGGAAACCGGAGAGTCCGCTTAACGTGTGACGGTAATCGGGATTGTATTTCACATAGCCAAGCATCGGATTAAATGGCACCACGAGAACCATAGCTGCATACATCGGAGCTCCTGTTCCTGGAGTTCCCTGCGGTCCGCTGAGCGCCGCCAGATTCATGAGATTCGGGCCGCTAAAGTTAAAATCTTTCACCATCTGCGTGACTCCGCCGAGAGTGATTGTGTCATCCTCGCGCACAGGCGTGCCGTCATTCCAAGCCATCGCCCAAAATTGGACCGCCACCTCTGAGACTGCCGAGTCAAATCGACCAAGACCTTTAAATGTTCCCGACGCCGAGGGAATCTGCGCCGGAGTGATCCGAAGGGGAATCACCTGACCAAAGCCGGGCTGATTGTCCACAGGGACTTCCCGTCCCCAATAATTGGCCACTGGAACCTGGGCCGAAGACCCGCCCCACTTGAAGGGCTTCGCCGGAGTAAATGCGTTCATGTTGACATCGCTGCCGAAAAGCGAATTTCCCAGGCTCGAATCATACAGATTTACGCAACGGATGTAATCCAGCATCAGGGTCACCAGCTGGTCCCTGCCTGCGGCCCCATACTTTGACTGGAAGCTGGCCGTCGTGCCTGGCAGGACAGCGTTCATCTGGTCTTGCAGATACTTGAATAGACGGGGAATAGTCGCTCCAGGCGCGGTGATGTCGGCCGTGGCATTCCCGGATTCCTGCCTGGTAAGGTAATAAGGCCGTTCCGTGGCACCTTCCTTGATCGTTGCACACAAGGCGAACCACTTGTCAATTGCGGTCCGGTTCGCGGGGACCGAGCTTACTGGCCACATCGACACTTTGGGCTTGCCGAGAGGGTTGAGGTCCGGAGAGCGATTGTAGGCCGTCAGAAAAAACTGGAGCCGATTTAAAACCTCCGGGCTCGATGGCGTGGAATTTGCTGACAGGATGTTCTCGACACGATTTGTGTTGAAGATCATTTCGTCTGGACTTGCATAGAGCCGCTCGGCTTTGACCGGCATGGGGCCTGTCGGAAACTTCGTGCCTCCATGCGAGCCGATGTCGGCGTCATTGGTGGAAATTGTCGGAGCGAGACGATAAAGATCGGTCGCTGTCATGTTCGTGAAGACGGTGCGCAGTGAGAGTCGGGACGGATGTCCGGGGTAGCGCTGGAATTCCCGCTGGGCTGGTTGGAAGGAGGACAAACCCGTCTCAAACGCGCTCGATTTGCCGCGCGGAGCATCCCAAAATGACGTAGCGCCTGCGGGGACTGGGTCCCCATCGCGGGCTGCGCTCGCGGTGTTCACGTTCAGTTTGCAAGTGTCGTCATCGGTCCAGAACGCAATGCGCCCGACGATCGGATTCGCCGCATTGTAGGAATTCGTTGCCGACGCGTTTGTCAAAGTCCCATCTTGCAGTGCATATATCCACTGGACCGGCATCGGCAGTGGCGAGGTCGCCGAGGTCATCCCGCCAGGAGCGTTTGCTTGAAAACCGGCAACGCCCGTGGCAGCAGGATTCAAAATCGGGTAGTTCGTCACGGTGCCCGAAACCACAGGGCGGTTCAGATCCACGAACTCGTCTGGCTGGGAAGCCCAAGTGGTCGGAGTTTCACCTGCGGGAGCAAACCCAGAATTGGGGACGACCATGCTTGAGGAGGAATACAGCTTGTAAACATTCTGCAGATTCGTGTCCCCTGCGCGAAAGGTTCTCATCGCTCCCGGCTGCGACGCCCAAGATGTGACCGTCCCAGAATTCGTTTCCGTCGTCGCCGCCCAAATCTGCCCCTTCACCACCTCGAGAGCCGTGTCCGCCAGAATTCGGGTTCGCACGCCCTCGGCGTAGCTCTTGGAAGTGGACATTTCCAACGCTGTTGCCCCGAGGTAGGCCAGCACGACGATTGTGATGAGCACCAAAATGCTCAGAACCACCACCAAGGCCGCTCCAGAGCGTGATTTACGGGGAAACATCGCAAGAGGGATTGGGGAAAACTCGGTATTTTTTCTGGGAGGGAAACAGCACCAGTCGGCATCTTTTGCACATACATTGAATATACGTTTCAGATGCCGAATTGTCCATGACACAAAGTCACATATTGTATTTGGATCTGTCAATTTTTATCTTCCGCTTTAAACCAGCCTCATTTGGGAAGTTTTCTCCCGTCGAAGTTCCTGAGAAACCTAGCCCTGACATTTCACCAGCGGAACGATCGGGTCAGAAGGCGGGGACGAATTGAGATGGAGTTCAAGCGAGTGGCTACGAGGCAGAAGAGAGCGGGGCGTATTTGGGTATTCATGCGCCTGCACTCCCCATCAAGGACGCGAATGCACTCCCTGCTCATGGGTGGGCGACAGCCAACCCGATTCCCACTATTCTTACCGCCAGGGTCGCAATTGTTCAGATTTGCTGGGAAAGTTGCCTCTCGGTCCTCCTGCCACGAGAACGACTGTTGAGACGATCTCGCTACACGCCAAAGCGGGAGTGGGTGGAAACTCGTATCAGGTGTCCCTAAAAGTGTCCCTTCCCGGCAGTGAATGGGTAGTTGGTGAGTAATGCGGGGATTGGCTTGATTACTAGGGAAAACGGGGTAATTTTGCCCTGGAAAAAAGCCGTTCGGGCAGATGGAGGTGAACGAGGCCAAGAGGCTCAAGGAACTCGAACACGAACCGACCGCAGGGAGATAGCCTGACCGCTGATTAGCCCGCAGGGTGAGGCAAAGCCGAATCAATCCCAACCCTTCCGAGGCTTTGCGAGAAGGAGGAGTCCTCAACTGCGAAGCCAAAAAGGAAAGGCAACAGCCAATCCCACCCCTTCTGCAGTATTAAACGCACACGAAGGTGTCCTTCAAATCGAAGCCCAAGTGCAGAGTCTGCTGCAAGGGCTGCGAAATTGTCACATATTGCGGATTGCCGTAACCGGATCGTTCGGCATGTTGGCGGGATGAAGTCCCTCATTTTCCCGATTTTGTTTGCTGCGGTGTGTGCGTCGGCTTCGGCGGGAAATGTGATTTTTATCCATCCGGACGGTGCTGGCGTGGCGCATTGGCAGGCGGCTCGGTTTTTATGGGCTGGGCCGGATGGTGAATTGAACTGGGACCGGATTCCAAATATTGCCGTTTATCGCGGGCATATGGCTGACTCGCTCTCAGCGACATCGAATGGCGGAGCGACAACGCATGCCTACGGGATTAAGGTTCCGTCGAAAGCCTTCGGAACCTCGGGAGAGGGGAGCGAGCGGCCGAAGTCGGCGTCGGGATTTCAGGGAAGTCTCATGCATGAGGCCATGAGCAAAGGAGTGAAAGTCGGGGTGGTCAATTCGGGAAGTATTATCGAGCCGGGAACCGCATGCTTTCTTTCGAGTGTGGACAGGCGAGATGGATACGAGGAAATCACCCGGCAGGTGGTGGAGTCGGGAGCCGATGTGATTCTTAGCGGGGGCGAAGAATGGTTTCTCCCGCCCGGAACGGCTGGCCGCCATGTCGCTGCAGGTAACAGGACGGATAGTCGCGATCTGATCGCCGAGGCTAAGGCCCGTGGCTACACGATTGTCTATGATGCCGCCGAGTTGGCTGCCGTGCCTGCGGGCACGAAAAAGCTACTCGGGATTTTTGCCGCCGAGGACACGTTTAACGATATGGGCGAAGCCGAAATGGCCGCCTTGAAACTCCCCCCCTACAAGCCTGGTGTGCCGACGTTGGGTGAGATGACGAAGGCCGCATTGAAAGTGCTGGCACCTGGACCGTTTTTCCTCGTGGTGGAGGAAGAGGGCGCTGATAACTTTGGAAACGCCAACAATGCAGAAGGCACGCTGGAAGCTCTTCGGCGGGCCGATGAAGCCTTCGGAATCGCGCTCGACTTCGTGGCGCAGGATCCCAATACACTCCTCGTCACAGCAGCCGACAGTGTGGCCGGGAACATGGACGTGGTGGGCTTTGTCCCATCGCCCGAGAAGCTGGCCATCGCGAGCAATCGTAGGGATCGCAATGGCGCTCCCTACAGTGTCAGATCCGATGGCAAGCCATTCCAGTCGATGCCCGATCGCAGAGGTATCGTGCATCCGTTTGTGATCAGCTGGGGCACGCTACTGGATTCCAGCGGTGGGATTGTTGTGCGCGGCGCGGGCAAGAATAGCGATCAGGTGAGGGGAAGTTTCGACAACACGAAGATCTTTACGCTCATGCGCGAGACGCTCTTCGGTGAGTGATTTGCGATCCAGCGATTGAAGAAAAGTTGACGAAATGAGTTCCTGCGAGTCTACGGCGTCCCGCTGTTGCGGGATCTGTCTCGGCTGATAGCCTCGGCTCTGTTTTTAAAACCGTTTTCGGGTGAAGGCAGCAGCATTTCAGCCGGCCCCCAGTCCCAGTTGCTGAGCCCGATGCCGATGAGACTTTCGCTTGGCCAAACGTGGAGGCTGTGCTAGTTTTTCCCCATGAAACTTCTCCCCCTCCTCACCACCCTCGTCGTTGGATTTTCAGTGCCTCTCCTCGCCAACAAGGCCGAGAAGCAAGATCCTGATCAAATGGCCAAGGCATCCCACAAGATGTCCGCCTCATTCCTCAAGGAGGCCGAGTCACTAGAAGCACACGCCGCCACCCTCACTGGCAAGGAGGCTGCCGCCGTGACAAAATTTGCCAAGATGACCCGCGACGAGGGCGAAGCTCTTGCGAAAGCCGCCGAGGCTTGGGACAAAAACCAGATCCGCCTCGCCGAACGCCACATGAAGGATGCATCGGAACTCTGCTCGGCCCGCGGCAAACTCTCCGAAGATATCCAAAAAATCATGAAGACCTCGAGCCCGAAAAAGGGCGACACCTGCGAGCCCGCCGAGGTCTGCAAGCCCGACCCCGCCAAGAAGTCCGCTGCCACCAAGGATGCCGCTCCCGAAAAGAAGGCTGCCCCCTCAAGCGACTTCCAGTCCCTTCAGGAACAAGCATCCCAACTCGGAAAGTCCTCGGAATAGCCTGGATCCCGCTCACTGATCCGATATTGATGATGCGTCCCGAGCGCTGCTTGACCATTGCCCTCAGAATTGCAGGGAAATTCGTGCGCTTGAAACCCGATGTTTCCACAACGTGATGCTTTGACACACGCATCTGATGCATGGGAACCACATTGGATATTGATCCCGACGTTCTCCAACTCGCCAAGGAAGTCGCCAGACGAGAACTTCGGAGTGCAGGGGCTGTGATTTCAGAGTTGGACCGAGCCGGATTCAAGGCAACCACAGCCGCCGAGGGCGGAGGAGAAAAAAAGACGCGGAACGGGGTCGCAATGCTCTGCAGTCGTGGTGAGATGGTGACCACGGAGCAAGTGCGACGCTTGATCGATGAAGAAGCTCTGTAATCATGCGGGCCCTCTTGGACATCAAGATCCTGATTGCCCTGTTCGATCCCGATCATGTTTTTCATGACCCGGCGCATGGGTGGTTGGAAACCCATGCCGCTGCAGGACTCGCGACCTGTCCACTCACGGAAAACGGGATGGTGCGGATTCTTTCTCTTCCTAGCTACAGTGCCAAAGTGCGGTTTCACCCTGGAGACCTCGTCGAAGCTTTGCCTTGATTCCAAATCCGGGGGGGGCAGAATGATGGATGGATGATCGAGCACCTTTCTCCGGCTTTGCCTTGATTCCAAATCCGGGGGGGGCAGAATAAGAGCCGGATTGAGGGCCGCGCCGAAGATGCTTTGCCTTGATTCCAAATCCGGGGGG